>Ga0172375_10004093_pt1 | contig 21805 bp, 27 predicted proteins | sample LakKiv1m_FD_114537 | JGI IMG/M metagenome (GOLD analysis project Ga0172375, IMG submission 114537) | Freshwater microbial communities from Kabuno Bay, South-Kivu, Congo - kab_092012_11.1m | ecosystem: Environmental > Aquatic > Freshwater > Lake | place: Democratic Republic of the Congo... | reverse complement strand
GTGGATCCAGTGGCTCCTGTGGCTCCTGTGTCTCCAGTTGCACCTGTGGCTCCTGTTGCACCTTGAGGACCAGTAGCACCTGTAGCACCCGTTGCACCCGTTGCACCCGTATCACCCGTGGCACCTGTGGCTCCTGTTGCACCTTGAGGACCAGTAGCACCTGTAGCACCCGTTGCACCCGTTGCACCCGTATCACCCGTGGCTCCCGTGTTGCCTTGCGGGCCCGTGACACCGCTCGTGGCTAATACAGTGGCTGCTTTCCACGCAACGCCTGTCCACTCCCAAGCCTGTCCCTGAAAGGAGTACTGCTGACCAGGTGACGGTGATGACGGAAAATTGATGCTCATGTGTATGTTCCGCCATCAATGGCATTTGCACCCGATGTGGGCTGTATCCACTGCCCCGAGTCTTCGTCCACCACATACACATACAGTACGCCGTTGTCACTGTCAAACCACTGGTCACCCGCACCAGGCGATACTGGTGGTGTTGGCGAGAAAGAAAAATTTACTGTTCCTGAGCCGCCTGTTCCGCCACCAAGCAAAATAAATCCTGAATTCGTGTCTTCTGGAATATATCCCGATGTGTTTTCAACACTACAAACATAAGAAACCCCATTTCTTTCGACAACATCGCCATACGAATACACAGCATATTCGGAAGACCCCGATAAGTACTTGCGATGTTTGCCCCTGTAATTCAACTTCAGCCCCCCTTTACATCCACCCGCTGCGGAGTGATCGCAGGTTTTCCAGAATTGACTTCAATACGCTTGCCTTGCTGCAACACCATTACATTGCTGTCCGTGATGAACGATATTGATCTGCCCGAGAAGCCGATGTCACCGTCCGCGTAGAACTCCATCTGCTTGCCTGATGCCTTCAGGGTTCCCTCAATCTGCAAATTCACATTGTCCGATGCAAGTATGTTGGTGTTGCCGTTTATCTGTATGTTGCCGCCACCGTTGATGGTCAGATTCACTGCTCCGTCCACCACCAGATTTAAGCCTTCGGAACCAGATATATGAATCTTCTTGTTGCCGTGTACGATCTCGTAGTCATCGCCAACAATGCGCTGCACGCGGGTTCCGTCAGGATTGCCTTCCCACCCGTTTCCGATTTCCGTGAAAGTGCCTGACTTGTGGAATTGGTGAATGCGCTCTGCGCCTGGCGTGTCGTCCCACTCTTCCACATGACCGCTTTCGCTGTACCGAACATGGTTCTTCGGATACTCTGCTGCGTATGGTGTGACAGGCTCGCTCCAAGTGGAAGCACTCTTTATAGATGGGGTGCTTTGTATTTCTGTCTGCACCGTTGACACCTTGTATGCAGCAACCGTGGATTTCATCTGATCTTTGTCGTTGTTGCGGGCAAGCCTGTTGGTGTCCTGCTCGCCAACCACCGAAACTCCCAGTGGGAATTTCTTGTCGTCCACATCGCTCTGCTTTGCAGGATACTGACCGCTTGGATCAGCGAAACCCGCGTTCGTGTCTGCTGCCTTCAACGGAACGCCACCAAACGATCCAATGATGACAGGATCCTGCGCCTCGTCCCCGTCACGGAAAAATCCAAAGACATGGGAACCAACAAGCAAACCTGTCGGTGACTGCCCTATTCCCGACAGAGCCGCACTGGTGATAGGCTGCATGGGATACGCCCACGGCAAACACTCGGTAGGCAGTTCTTTCTTGTCGTGAACATGGAATCCGTACACACGAACACGGCACCGTCCAAGGTACAGCGGATCACCAATGTCCTCCACGACACCGTGCCACCACACAAATCCGTCTTTTCCTAGAAATGTTTTCATTACACTCCCATGCCGTTTCTAGACAATTCCATTTTGCAACTGTACGCCGTGCCAAGCGTATGCCGTATGCTGGTAACCAAGAACTCTCCACTCAAATTCTTGTCGTTCTGATCCTGCACCACCGTGACATCAGACTGTGGCTTCGGAACGCTGATATTCACCACATCACCCACCCGCCTGCGGCTGTCTCCGAAAATCTGCATCACGATCTTCTGCGTCAGAAAAGAGTTCGTGTGGTACTTCTTTTTGAGGAACAGGGCTTCCGTTTGGAAATTGTCTTCTATGGGATTGCCCTTGGAAAACACCGTGTACGGAGTGGTTGGCATATAGAAATACGCACCACCTGTCTTCAGGGACTTGTGGAGCAGGGAATCGCCTTGCTTGAGTCTCTGTTGATCTCCCAACTTCTTCATGCTTTCAAACACATCGCTTTCGTAAAACTCTATATGACGATCTTCCTTGCGTAGCAAGTCATGCACTTGCATACGGGAAGCCACCAAGCCGTTCATAATGTTCTCAACAGCGTCAAACCGCCCAAGTTCTTCTAGTTTTTGAATCTTGTGGTAGCGGTTGGGCAGAATGCTCTTGAAGCCCAAGTCCTGCTTGCTGCCCTCTGCAATACCGATGTTACCTATGGTATACAGATAGTTCGTGACATTTTTTGATCCGTCTTCAATGATCTTTGACAGGCTCTTGAATCGGTGTCCGTCAAGCGTTTCATAGAACATGAACGGGCTGTACTCTTTTCCCGTCTGCGAGATGGCGCGAGAAGTCAGCCAACTGATTGCCTTGAATGGTGTGTACACACCTGGCACCACAAGCGAATAATTGTCCCGCGTGGACTCCACTTCCAAACGGTCTTTCCACACACTGTCATCAAAGTGCTTCTTGAACAGCGTTCCCACCATTCCCGAAACCGATCCGTTCACGGCGTATCCACAGTACTGAGAGAAGTTCAGGTAGCCGCCTTCGCTCATCAGGTGCAGCACATAATCCTGCGACTTTCCGTTTTCAGAAATCTGCTGCCCGTCAAACTTGTACAGGCGAAACACCAGTTCAACCAACGGCAAGGCATTCACATCGGTCTTGAACGATATCTCAATCTTCTCCTGTCCCGTGATGGGGAACCGCTCGGGGAAGTTGAATCCGTCCTGAATGTATACCTTTGCCGTAATGTACGGAGAAAACATATCCTCGTATATTTCAATTCGCTTGAACAGGTTTGTCAAGTCCAATCGTTTTCCGCTGACAAGCGAGTGCATTGACAGTGTGTTCAGGACATAATTGCCTGCTGATAGGATGTCGTTTCCGTGTTGGGACATATTAGACTCTCAACAGTGCTTCTAGTTGAGTCAACGCTTCACGCTTGAAACGAGGATGCAGAATCTTTATGGTTCTCTTGTCGTCATTCACGCGGGTTTCGTGGAGCAGATTGCTTACACCATAGGTATTCACCTTGTCGCCTGACACGCCCATGTACCTGCCGATGTATGTGTCCCAAAAATCAACAATGCCTGAAACCGACTGATAGGTGAGTCCTTGGCTCGTATTGGGATACTCGTCCGCGGTTGCTCCCACCACGCCGCCAACCAAGGAGAAACTTGCGTTCTGCTGACTCAACGGGTCAACGGTGAACTCATCGTTTGCTCCGCAGATGCCGCTGTTGTGCTGAAACTCAAAGTGATTCACTGCGGTAAAAGACGGCTCAACGCGGAATATCTGCACATTGTAAGCCGTGGAACCACTCACCGTGAGCGTGGCATTGCCTTCAGAGAATTCTCCACCGCGCACCGTGAGTTTGCACAGTTCGGGGGTATAGTCAACAACGGCAGCAGACAGTGATCCCTGCGACAGAGAAGAGCCAGTGCCCACATACTTGCTGTAGAAATACCCGTCAGCAGTGGTGCCGATGAACACGGATTTGCCGCCGTGCTTGCTCTGCACATATTTCTCAAGTGCGTTTCCTGACTTGTACCATCCGTGATACGGATCAACAATGTCGTTCGTGAGTATGACCAACCAATGGAATGACGGATCGCCGTATATCCGCTCTGCAATGTGTTCGGGGCGTTCACCGTCCTTGATGTTGTACTCTATGAACGCGCCGTCTGCGCCTTTCATGTCCTCGCTCAATCCCACCCTACGCAGCAAGTTTGCGACAAAGGCAAAACGAAATTCGTTGCCGTCCCGCACAGGATACTGAAGTATGGGAAACTTTGAGAAGTAAGCCATCAGAAGCCCTTGTCTACCGTTTCGCGTGTGAGCAGACCCAATTCGCTGAAGTTCAGCGTGAGCGTGATCGCGGTGGGTGAGTTGTCAGCGAATGTGCTGAACAGTGAGTTGGGAGTATAGTCAACCGATATGGCGGACAACGCGCAGCGACCGATCTTGGGAAGATACTCGTTCTCCACAAAACCAGCGGAATTGATGTCGGGATTAGACGACAGAAAACGAACCTCAAACTCCGCAGGAGTTCTCAATATGATCTGCACCTTGTTCTCTTCTTCCGTTCCCTGCTTGTCGTCCATAGCAGGATGCGCGTGGTAACGGAATGTTTCAATGATGTCGCGGACAGCCTGCACTTCATCGCGGTTTCGCGGATAGAACTCCCAAGAGAACGAGAAGTTTCTGAAGTCTTTTTGCCGAAACAGTTTTTCAAGACGAGGATTTATCACTGTGCCACGCGCAGCCTGAATTGCACCTGACGCAAACTTGTTGCCCACAATTTGCGCTCCTGCTTCAAGAGCCTGACCTGCTGCTGGCAGCACATCGCCGCCCATAGCGTCAAACACCGCACCCGCAAGTGCTTGGTTGCTGTCCTCGTACACGAACGAGTCTTCGTTGTTTACCTTTGTGCAGAACGGAAGGTACACGGAAACCATCTGATCGTACACTGCTTCGGTGGAGAAATTTTTGGCTATAGCCACACCGCCCGCCGCCGCTGCTGCACCTCCTGCCGCGCCCAAAGCGGTTCCGATTGCTGCCGCTGGTCCACCGCCAAACAAGAACCCAGCCAAACCGCCGAGAACACCGCCAGCGGCGGCTCCTTTCACGGCAGACTCACCCACTCCCGTGCGACCAATGTTTTCAGCAAGACGATTCTGCACAAGCAGCCGCTCTTGCTCGTCCAAACCAACCTTGCCTGCACCGTTGTCCAATTCAGACTCAATACTTGAAAGCCGTGTCTGTTCAGACATGATGGTTTGCTCAAGTATTTGTTTGGCTTTTCCAGGATTCGTTTGCAACAAAGTGGCAATGCTGTCACGGCTGTTGGGGTCTACGATCTTCAGCGTGTTTGAATCAACCACCATGCCCTCAAGAGCAGCAATCTTCTCGTTCGTTAATGGCGAGCGGTACAGCATTTCAGGCGACAGTTCGCCGTTGTCTATGAGGCTCGCTAGCGTCTGCAAGTTCTGAAGATTTTTCTGCGACTCTGCTTTGGCGGCTTGCATACCCTCGCGCAAGTCCTTGGCTTCAAATCTCCAAAACACCTTGAACTGCATGACATGGGGAACCTGAGCGGAACCCAAGTCTAGAGGATATTTCAATACTGATGGGCGGCGGCGGTCGCCCCGCGTGAGTTTGGGCGTTCCTTCCAGTTGCTGCGTTACAGCGTCACCCATTTGCTCATTGAACACCTGTTGGCTGTACCGACCCGTGCCGTATCTGTTCGTTGAGATGAACGGCTTCCCACTGGAAGTGAAAGCGGGATCAATTAGTGATTGCGGTATGGCAGACATGGGCAGTTCCTTTTGAAAATCGGCTACATATTTATGTATGGCATACAAAGGTAAATTTCAGCCCAACAACCCCTCCAAATACATTGGCGATCCAACGAAGATCGTCTACCGTAGTATGTGGGAGCGGAAGTTTATGAAGTTCTGCGACAGCAGCACCAATGTGCTGCGGTGGGCATCGGAAGAAGTGGTGATCCCGTACATGAGTCCCATAGACCGCAAGCCACACCGCTACTTTGTTGATTTCTTCGTGGAGATACGAACACCCGAAGGAGTAAAGACCTGGTTGGTAGAGATCAAGCCAAAGAAGCAGTGCCGCGAACCCGAGAAGCGAAAGCGCATCACTCGGGGGTACATCACCGAAGTGCAGACATGGATCACCAACAAGGCTAAATGGGAAGCCGCAAAGCGCGTATCTGATGCCAAGGGATGGGAATTCAAAATATTGACAGAAGACGATCTGTTCAGGAAGTCCACATGAACGAAGACGAAATGGTACAAGACCTGTCCTCTCTCATAGAAGAAACCACCACAGTTCTTGGTGCAACAGAACAGACCTATGTTCAGTTCGTGACGATGCTGCAACGGGCAGGACAGTTGTCCATACCAAGCCGCCTGATGAACGGGCAGATGGTCTTTTTCAAATACGAACCCGTGAGCGAATCTTTTATTTCACGGAATACATATTACGACAAGTTTCCTCTTGTCTTGATTACTGATGTGTACCGAGGCGGTTTTGAAGGGGTAAACCTGCATTTCGTTCAGCCCGACTTGAGGGAATTCTTGTTTGACGCGATTATGAGGGGACTTCCTACAATAAAGGCAAACGATGAGTGGAGAACCCGCCTGCAAGTGGACTACGACAGACTCAATGCTCGGAAACAATTCAAATTCTTCAAACCGTGCTATAGACGGTATCTGTGGAAAGGCATGAAGCGGCGACCCGTGATTGTTCCTTTTCAGTTGTGGGAACAGATGGTGACCGCAAACACTTCACGCTTTTCGGGGGCGCGACCCGTCACGGTTTACAGAGACACAAAGACACAGGCACTCGGGGGAGGCAGATAAATGGCATTCGTTCCATCAAACATCAACGAACTCATCAGTTCTATCACGCAGTCAGGACTCGCGTTCAGCAATCGTTACGAGGTGCTGTTTGAGGCTCCCGCTGGCTTTGGAGTCACGAACATTCCGTTCATGCGGAACCTGATGGTGCGATGCGACTCCATCCTGATTCCTGGCAGATCGCTGTCAACCACTCCGTACAGATTCTACGGTCCTGCGCGGAATATGCCGTATGAACCCATCTACGCAGGAGAGATGACTCTATCCGTGATTCTGTCTGCCGACCTGCGTGAGCGCAAGTTCTTTGAGGACTGGATGAATCTGGTGTGCAGTCCGTCAAACTACAAGTTTGGATATTACGATGACTACACCACAAACCTGCAAATCACCGTTACCACCAGAGCAGACGATCCTGCTCACAGTTTCTATGTGGAAGAGGTGTATCCAAAGGCTATCGGTGATCTGCAAGTAGGATACGACAAGGACAACGATTTTCTCAAACAAGACATCACACTTGCGTTCAGAAAGTACACGCCGCAGTACATTGGTTTGCAGCAAGCAGCACCAGTTGCAGCAGCCGAACTTGTCGGTCCTCCGTCACCGCAGCAGTTCCTGACTTCCAACGGAGGGCAGATCAACCGCATGGGATACGATGGCACGGTAAACGGATTCTACGATCCTCAAAAATTCAATTCCGTGATAAACACACAGCCTTGACGAATACATACATTTTGACTTCATTGACTAAAGGATAAACATGAACACACTGAATCTGACCAATGCGGCTCTGCCGCAGTACACCATGACCCTTCCCGTATCAGGAATTGTTTCAAAATTCCGCCCGTTCGTGGTGAAGGAAGAAAAAGTCCTTCTCATGGCACTGCAATCCAAAAGCGTGAATCAGATCAATGATGCCATGCGGAATGTGATTTCCGCTTGCACGAACGGTGTCGTGGACACTCGAAAGATGTGCGTGGCAGACGCAGAGTACGCCTTCCTGCAAATACGCTCCAAGTCCGTGGGCGAAGAAGTAAAGCCACAGGTAGTCTGTCCCAAGTGCGGCAAAGACACCAGCATAAAGATCAAACTGGACGAGATTACCATCAAAACAAAGGAAAAGCCTGTTGCGGACGGCACCATCGTGATAAGCGACAACCTGTCCCTTATTATGCGGTATCCGTCCATACACGACATTAACCACGATCAGAACGAAGTAGAGATCGCGTTTGACCTTGCAAAGAAGTGCATTGAATCGGTGGTGCTGAACGAGCAGGTTCACCAGACCAAGGACATTAATCCACAGGAACTGTCCACATTCGTAGACAATATGCTGCCTGATCAGTTTGCGAAGATCATGGACTACTTGCAGTCCTCTCCCGAACTGCACTACGAATTCAAGTACACCTGCCCGCACTGCAAGAATCCTGCAAAGGCAGAGTTGAAGAGCGTATCTGATTTTTTTCAGTAGCCCTCTGTCACAACGACTTGGGGGCGTATTTTCAACTAAACTTTAACCTCATGCAGCACCACGGGTATTCCCTAGAAGAAGTTGAGGGGCTGATACCTTGGGAGCGAGAGGTATACATACAAATGCTAATTGCTCATCTGAAAAAAGAGCGCGAACAGGTCAGCGGAAAACGACAACTGTGACATATACACCATGATGAAGGGGTAGGCTCATGGCTAAAAAAGTCACGGACACAGAATACAGAAGAATGATGTCTTCCCGCCAAGAGCGGGTTGGCGGTCGTTTTGGAACTCTGAAGCCCCAATTCCGTGCAAGCCCCGCCGCCCCTACCGTAGCAGCAGGAGAGCCAGCAACCATAGGACTGCCACAGGGCGACTTGGACAAGGGCGTTATGGCATTGCTCATGGAAGCACAGCGATTGGCGGGGGATGTGGCGGAAGCGGACAGCAAGGAAGCGCAGCGCATAATTGCAAAACTGAAGATTGTAAAAAAACTGGCTTCGCAGGCTAAAGGCGATCAAGCAGCCATATCAGCAAAACTAGACGAAGTGATCACGCCCGTGCAGCAGGAACTGAAGCGGAAAGCGTCCTTCCGTGAATTCCTGAAAGAGAAAGCGGAAGAATTCAAGAAAACGCTGCCAGAAAGACTTATTTCAAAGATTCCCGTGATTGGCGGCGTACTCGGCGGATTCCTCCGTCAGCGCAGAGAGTCCGAAGAAGAACTGCAAAAATACGCTCGTGGACTCAAGGGTGGTGGTGGACGGCAAGGTGCGCTTGCTGGTCTTGGCGGTACACCCGCAGCGAATATTCCTGGACTTGGTGGCAACCAAGGCTCAAACGCCACACTTGGTGCAATCTACAAAGAAGTCACGAAGATACGAACGCTCATGGAGTCCAAGATGTCTCCAGAGAGCGATACTTCAGAACTGAAGGCGAGAGAAGCGGAACTTGAAGGCAAGGGAAGCGCAATTGTCAAGAAGGCTGTAGGCGGTGGCAAGGACGGAGAAAAGAAGGGCGGCATACTGTCGTCTATTCTTGGAGTTGTAAAAGACTTCTTGGGAAACACCGTATCCACACTGCTTGGTTCTGCTGTTGGAAAACGAATTACAAGTCTTGCAGGCAGAGCAGCGCGAGGAATAGGTGGTCTTGCAGGACGAGCCGTGCGCGGTGTGGGTGGACTGATTGGCAGAGGTGTAAGCGCGGTGGGTGGATTTGCTGCAAAGGCAGGATCCGCTATAGCAAACACTGGTGTCGGAAAAGCCGTGGGAACCGCCGCGTCCAAGGCTGGTGGATTCTTTGGCAACCTGTTGGGCAAGGCAAAGGATGTAGTGGGAAGCCTGAATCCCGTGAAAGCACTCACTAATGGAATCAAATCAGGTGCTGGCAAGATAGCAAAGTCACTTGTAAGTCTGCCTGGTCTTGGTGCGCTCATCACCGCAGGAATGGGAGCCTTTGACATCGGCTCCATAAAGAATGACCCAAATCTTTCCGCCGATCAAAAGAAAGAACAGATCGGAAGAACGCTGGTGGGAACTCTTGGTTCTGCACTAGGATCGCTCGGCGGTGGTGTGGTAGGAACAGCCCTTGGACCACTTGGCACGATAGCAGGCAGCATCGGCGGTGCATATCTTGGAGAATTGGTTGCCAACTCCATCGCAGACGCAATCGGACCAAAAGGAATCTACGACTTGGTGGAATCTATACCTGGCATAGGTTCTCTCATCTCTGTTGATGACAGCAAGTCAGCGGAAGAAGCGGCGAAGATCACATCACCCGCATCGCCAAACACAAGCGTTGGCAAGATGGTGAGTCAGTACAACTCCGAGCAGTCCGCTCTTGGAACCGCACAAGCCGAAGCAAAGGCGGGGACAGCGACCGCAGGACCAGTGGTCAGCAACTCTGCCGTGAACACTCGCGTCAGCAATGTCACGAACAACTTTAATGATGATCTGCGAATCCGCAACAACGAGCCTACACTGAAGGCAATGCAGTTCCGCACGATATCTCCATAAAGAAAAAGGCGCACTTTCGTGCGCCTCTTCCTGCGAAACCGAAGGGGTTCAATCCTCGTTAGCCAACTTCTCAAAGTACGAGAGAGCGTCTTCCGTGTCATCGTCATCGGTCTTGACGGCTTCCGTCACGGGAGCAGGCTTGCGAGTGGGAGGCGGGGTAGGAGCGGACTTGCGAACAGGTGCAGCATCCTCGTCATCAGAGAACGCAGCCTTTTCTGCGCCACCCTTTGCCACAGCGTCTGATGCCGTGGCGCGAATGTTTCCGCCAAGAACCTGCTCAAGACGAGCCTTCAGTTCGTCATACGACTTGAAGTTCTTGGGATCGGTGAACTCCTTCAGGGAGTACTGCGTCTTCCACATCTTCTCAAGAGCAGCGTCATCACCGCCAAGCAGCGCAGACGGGGCAGAGAACTCGCTCTTGTCAAAGTTTGCGTAGCCGTCAACCTGACGAATCTTTAACTTGAAGTTTGCACCCGTCCAGAAATCAAACGGGTTCATGGGCTTCTCGTCTTGAAACTCGGGGTTCATGGCACCCTGAATCTTCTCAAAAATCTTCTTGCCGTACTTGAACAGGAACACCTTGCCCTCGTTCTGCGGGTTCTTCGGGTCGCTGATCACCAGCACATTGCTGATGTACGACAGCCGCCGCTTGCGGTCACGGGCAATTGCCTTGTCCTTGTCTGAACCGCTCTCCCACAGGAGGTTATTCATCTCGGACACAGGATCCTTCAGCCCAATCGTGGTGAGAGAGTTCTCAATGTACCAACCACCTGGACCACGGAAACCGTGGCTCCACACACGCGCCCACGGCAGATCCTCGCCATCGGGTGCGGGTAGGAAACGAATCTCGGCGTAGCCGTTGCCAGTCTTATCGGTTTCTGCCTTCCACAGGCGGTCGTCCTTGTAGGACTCTGACTTCTTCGCCATCTTGTCCATTTCACTGGCAAGCGACTGGTACGAGTTCTTGGAAGCAGACTTCAGGTCTTTGAATCCCATGCGTATCTCCTTGTTGTGTACGGTATGTACGGTGTATAAGAGTGTGTGACCACGAACGGTCACATCTATGTAGGGTAGTATAGCAGCAGTCTGCTGCGTGTCAAACAGGAAGTCGGGTTTTCTTTGGGAGCAAATTCAATTCCTGTCCTTCAGCCTTGATTTTTTCAATGATGGGCTTGCTGAGGAATTTTGCAGCCACCTGTGGTTCTATGCCGTAGCGTTCACACACAGCAAGAACAGCGTCAATATACGAAACAGCGTACTGTTTTACATGGGTTTCTACTTCGCGGGGGAACCGTAGATTGTTGATGTTCATATTAGCCTTGCTTTCGGAAATATACATAGGTAGTAAACCTATTTAGGATCAGACTCGCCCAAGACCCTGCACAGCGGAGAATCAAATGGGAGCAACCAGCGACAACTATCAGATTGTTACCAGTGGTGTTACTTATACCATAGCCAGCGATTATGTCAAGCCCACGGGTGGCGAAACTGCTCACTTTCAGTTGGTGAAGGTTGCATACGGTGCAGACAACACTGCCAACTATGTGTCCAACAGCAACCCCCTGCCAGTGGGACTGTGCGGCGCGTGGACTCGTTACGAATATTTGGCTACATCGGGATTCTATGGACTTGCCACCACCATCGTGGGCATCACGGGAACCTCGCTCACCGTGGTGGGCGTGTCTGGTGGGGAGGCTGTGGGAATCACCGTTGGAACGCTGTCGGTAAGCGGCTCTGATTTTGACATCAGAAATCTGTACGGTGGAGCCATTGGTTCTACCCTTGGAATCACCGCCACCATCGACTATGTGGCAGTGCAGGGCTTGAGCGGTGGCTTCCCCGTAGGCATCACCACAAGCAGTGCCATTCCCGTAACAGTGGCTTCACTCTCTGACCTTGGGGTGTTTGGTGTCTCTGGCGCAACCGCGATTGGAGTCACTTTCGGAACAGTGAACATTCGCGGGCTGACTGCACAGAGCGACAGCATCGTGGTGTTTGGTGGCGGAACCGCTTCCACTGTCTCGGCAGGACTGTTTGGATTTGAGAGCGAAGGCGCAAACACCGTGCCCATTCACACCACGGGCAATGCCCTGAATGTGAATATCTCCACAACCACCAGCGGTGTCACCGTTTCGGCAACAGACTTGGATATTCGTGACCTGTCTTCGTCCACTGATTCGGTCACGGTGGTTGGTCAGGGCGCACTGGACAATGCTGTAAGTCCTCTGAAGACCGTGCCCACATATGTTACTGGTCTGCTAAATGACGGCACACTTGCACAAATCGGCGCAACCACTGGGTCTGGATGGTGTGGTGGCGCACTAAATGTGAGTCTTGTCAACAGCGGAATCACTTTTGCGGTCAACGCAACCGCCACCTTCTCCGCAGAGGTAGGCGTGACGGCAACCTACGCAGGCGCACTGCCTGTTCAAGGCTCTACTTTTGCTGCATACGGCGTATGGGTCACAGGCAGCACAAGCGGCGACCCTGTAACGGTAAAGGGTTACAGCGGTGGATTCTTGCCGGTTGAATTGAGTAATTTCACTTCGCAGACAGCCACAATTGACACCAGCATCCAACAGGTAAAGACCAACACCGACTTCATGGCTGCGGTGAAGAAGGCTCTGTACAATGAGTCCGTGTCCGTGGGTGCGTTTGACTTTTCGGACAATTTATCCATATACACCCTCATCCGCGACCAAGTGGCTGCTGCACTGTCGTCCATGAACGGCACAGTGCTGACAAGCGGAGTGGGTGGTGTGTGTGCAGGAACGCAAGACACTCTCGCGGTGTCCGTGATCCACAACAAGATGCAGCCCACCTTCATGTCTCGCACGGGATATGTCGGAAACGCCGCAAAGAGCCTCACGGAGTACAACGGTCTTGCAGGATTCACCTGCAACACAGGTATTCGCATCAAGGCTTCCCGTGTTGCAACAGGCGCGTCTGCGTCTTCCAACGAGTTCATGTGCATCATTTCTGAAGCAGATGTGGCTGCATACGGTGCAACCGCTGGCACGGCTTCGTACACGCTGTACACGGCGAAGAACTGTTCGTGGAAGCAGACAACATCAACAAGTTTCGTGTGTTCTATCCTCCGTATTCCGCCTCGTTTGCTCCGCACAACACAGGACCAGGAATGACCTTCTCGTTCTACGCATCATAAAATGTCATCACTAGTTCCACTAGAACTGAATCTGTTCGGTGGGAACGGTGACACCGACACATTCATAACCAATGCCACAGGCAGCGTGTCCGCTTTTGATCCACTCAAAGGCGGATTCGTCACATTGCCTGATGGAGAGGACGGCGAACTGCTGCTGCGGCACAGAGAATACCTGAAATGCGGATACAGCGGCGAAGCAGAATACCGACCAGTTCTGCTGTTCAACCCCACGGAGCGGATTCGCAAAGAAGCAATTGAATCAAACTACGGAATAGACCGCGCATTTTTGACTCTGACCGTTTCGGAGGGCACAGCAGAGGGCGCATACGAAGCGTTCATGCTGCCAGCAGCGTCTGTGGACGCTTCTGTGTCATGGTACAAGCCCTCCGAGGGGTCTGTGTCCACATGGACGACCGCAGGAGGCGACTCCGTGGCTCCGCTGTCTGGCGTGCTGCCGTCTGCAAGCGTGGCTGACGGCAAATTGCGCTTTGATGTGAGTGAAATGCTGACCCAATGGAGCATTTCGGGATCAGACACCCTTGCCGTGGGCATCAAAAGCACCAGTTCCGCACAGGAAGTGCTGAAATTCCACGCATGGGAGTCTCAAGAGGGGCTTCTAGGGGGCGGAAATCTGCAAAACTGCCGCTTCTTGGCTGCGGGTGACGCAAACAGCATGAGAACCGAAGGAGTTTTTGTCCAAGTAGAGGTGGTGGACGGCAATTTCTTGATGACAGGTGCCGATTCACGCCCCGATGCAGCAAATCAGTTCCGCTCGTTTCAGAAATCGGTTGGAGTGGGCGCAACTTTTGCGCTTTTTGATCCCGACACGAACAACGACATCACATTCGGCACCACCGTATGCACGGTTTTGGACAGACCCACAGAGAATTCGGTGCTGTTGAGCGGGTTGACGCTGCCTGATGGCGTGACCACACACACCACCACGGTGGAATTCTTGGCAGAAACCGTGATTCCCTACGGTTCGTACATTCTTGAGTTTGCATCGCCCTCTGATTCACTGAAATCACAAGTGATGTCGCTTACCGAAGGGGCTAAATTGGGAATACGGTACTTCAGCACCGCCGCAAACAACAACTCCAAGGACTTTACTGTTGCGTCCGTGAGCGATGAAACACGATACAAGAGCCGCGTTCGGATATACCTGAACGAAGGCGTGATTTCAGAGAACAGAAACGGGCTTGACACGGAGATACGACTCTCCGAAACCAAGCCACAGTTGACTCTGCACTTGAGTTTGTACTAAACTCGCGTCAATTGCTTGCGGGTTTGGTATAGTGGCTCACGGATTTCCCTGAAGCCGCACAAGCCGCAGTGTTCCGAATCGGCGTAGCCTGCCTCGTAGCCCCGTGCGTAGCCGATGTGGTACAGTTTCAGCAGCCCTGCAACGAGTGCAGCCCCTGCTCCAATAGCGTAGGATGTGAGTTCTAGTGTTTCCATGCCCTATGTTCATCTATGCGTTTCTTGAACCGTGCCTTAACAAAGCCACCTGTCCAATGATCCTGACGGGATTCGAACCCGTGTTCTCGCCGTGAAAGGGCGGTATCCTAGCCAACTAGACGACAGGACCGAAAGCGTAGTGAGGGGCTTGCACCCATGCTCAATCACCGTTTGCAACCAGTGATCCTAGTCAGCGTCACACACTGAACTACGCAAAAAAGGGGCGGCTTTTGAATGGAGCCGCCTAACCATTTTCAGATGAGTACTGTGTGCCACGGTACTCTGAATCCACCGCTGCAAGAAGCCCAATCTTCTCTTACATTCCGCGCATACTTCGCACCCTTAAGGGGAACAAGTACCGTTGGCTTTTTCCTGCGTTTGTTGATGATCAGTCAACCCTGTACATGGGTGCAGGAAGGGATAGGCGCAATTAACAATATAAGTGACTATTACTATTCATGTTCTTACCAACAAATGGGGGCTTGAGGAAGCACCGCCGCAGGAGCGCAGGGATACTGTGGCGCGTACATCGGCGTGGCGTAGCAGCGAGTGAAAGGCGAGTACGGAACAACCGTGGGAGCGCAGCCACCACCGTAGTACGGCATCACCACCGCGCCACCGTAGCCGCAGCCACCACCGTAGCCCCAACCGCCACCGTAGCCCCAACCACCACCGTAACCGCCCATGCCGTACCCGCCGTAAGCGGGATAGTTCGTGGACGCGCCGCCAAGCCCAACGCCCCAATTGAGACTGTTGTTGCTAATGGTCTGTCCATTGGGCAGCGTGGTCTTGTTGTAAGATCCACCAACGCCGACACTAAAGCCGCCGCTGCTCCACTGCGCCGAGGCAGCGGAGGAGAGCGAAAGCGAGATCACGACTGACGAAACGAGAGTGCTGAAGTTCATTACGAATTTCCTTTCACGCATGATTGTATCCGAACGGGCGGGCGGGTCAACCCCCCACGGTGCTATACGATTATTTCTTTTGACCCTTCTTGCGATCCACTATTTCACGCCGAATATTCTGCACGGCGTTCCGCAGCAATGATTTCTTCAATGCTGACTGTGTGTTTTTCTGCATCTACTCCTCCAACTTATTTAGGAGTTTATTCGTTTGAATCCTCGTAGATTGTGATCCACTTCGGGTCTTCTCCGCGGCGCAGATACGCAGCCTTTGCAAAATTCCATTCTTCGCGCTCTTGGATACGGTAGCCCTTGCGGTGCTTTTTTGCAAACTGCTTGGCGGCGCGTTCATCATCAAAGTACTCGTAGTTGCCTGTGCTGTCCATGCTACCCCACAAGCCGCTTGAGGTCTTCCATATGTCGCCTGGACGGTGACGCTGTGCAGCACGGGCTTCTGCTTCCTTGCCCTGTGCCTTCTCCTTTGGCGTTTCGTCCTTGACATTAAACACGAACTTCTTGTCTGCGTGTGCGCCCTTCTTCAATTGCGAGAAGAAGTCAACCACCTTGTGCTTGGCGAGTTCAAGATTGTCCTGCCCTTCGCCCTTCTTGAAGCGCATGAGAACCTTGCCTACACCCGCCTCTTCATTTGTACCAATGTAGTAGAAGTCCTGATCATTCTTATACATCACAGAGTGCTGCTGAAACTTGCGTCCCAAATCAACAATGCCCTTCTTCGTGATGTTGGGAATCAGCAGACTCAACTCCTCGTTGAACTCCTCGTCACCCTTGTAGCCGCCGCGCATCTCAATGTAGCCGTAGCCCATAGCACGAACAGCCTTCTTGAGTTCTTCGTGCCGTGCTTTGTTCTCCTTGTCGGAATTCACGCCACGGAACGCGCTCAAGATGCCGAAATCCTTTTTGTCATCCTCAATGTACTGAAACACACGGGACAGTTTGGCTTCCACCAGTGAAACCTCGGTGGCTTCCCGTATGGACAGTGCCTCTTGCAAACCGCGAGAATCAAGATATTGGGTAAACTTTTTCATTCAGAATCTCCTTTACGCTACGGGTATTTATAGGAGACAGCCCCTCACCGTGGAGCATTATCCCCTCGTCCGTGGTGTACCAAATCTCGTCAAAGCAGCCCACGCACCACGGCATACAGCGAAAGCACGGACGCGCCATCCGCATCTGCCCGAATCGGTTGAAGCGAATATTGAACAGGCACAACCCGCGCTTGCGCTCACCAAGTTTCAAAAATGCGTCAAGTTCAGAGTGCATTTCTCCAAACAGGTAGCCGTGCTTTACCGCCACGGGGTGGGTCTTCAGGTGGTTGGAGCCAATGGCTTCAACCCGCCCCTTGTAGAGTATCACCGAAATGTGCTTCTTGGGACGGGGAATCTCCAAGCACAGCGGATACGCAAGACGCAGCAAGCGGTGAACGAGTTTTGCGTTCATAAAACGACTTGTGGGGTATTTCACCCACAAGCCGCAGAGGGGTGTCGGATTACTTCTTGGACGGAGTGCAGATTGTGCACTCGTCAAGGGTGTTGTCAATGCGGTCAATGTTTGCCCACATGGAGTCAATCTTCTTTTCCGTTTCGCGCTGAAGCGCAGCGATGTCATCATTCAGGCGGCGGTAGATGTTCTCGTTCTCCTTCCAATGGGAATCATTCACCCCGTTGATGTGCTCCGCGAGAGCGTCAAGCGATGCCTTCTGCTTGCCGATCACATAGAACGCACCTGTGGTGCACAGGAAGCCGTAAAAGCCAAGGAACGCAACCACAGCGGTGGTGTCGTTGCTCTTGCCCATCATGCCCAGCAGCGCAGTGCCGCCAAAGCCAACAAGCACAAGAGCGGCATACGAAACAAACACGGAAGTCTTGCCGTTTCCAATCATTGTGAATCCTTTGTAAGGGGGTTGAAACACCACAGGGTGAGCGGGAACATCCCGCCCACCCGTAGTGCACTCGTGGTTTACCGATTAGGCGACCGACACGCTGGCATCAGCCATGCCGCTGCCAAGACGCTTGCTCCAACGGGAGAGCAGGATGCCAACGCCCTGCTCCGAGCAGCCGAAAGTGTAGGTGCGGCTGTCGTTGCCGGTACGCGCATTGCGGAGAGCAATGTTCGTGCCGCTGATGCGCTTTGCAAAGGCATCAAACTTGCCATCGGTGCTGTTGTCGTAGAGGTCAACGGTGACGGCGACAGTGTAGTTCTTGCGATTCTTCATAACGATTCTCCAAATGTGAGCCTCAGAAAGTTTACGCTTCAGATGGCGGCTCAACCATCGTTCCGCGTTTCGTTGTCTAGATTGTAGCAGGTCTACAGTGTGTGTCAAGGGGGTGACACGATTTTTCGTTATTTGATTTGGTCACCATCTGTAATATTGCATGAGCGCAGCAACACCAGCGGCAACCGCGCCAATGACCACGGTGAGTCCCAATCCAAAAATAAGTGGGTGGTTGAACGCCCAATTGCTGTATTTGAGAACACGATCCGTCTTTCGAGTTCCTGTGAACCAGTACTGCACATGAGCAATTCTGTTAATCACCGAACTCAAAAAGTCCTGCTTTTCAGGCTTTTCGTACACCCCATAGCAGCGGGCAGGAATCTTTGTAAATTCCACACGCTGGTCTGCGTAGTTTGGAATAAACACGGGAGTGGTGTCAAGGAAATCGTCTGCGCTACCGCTCACCCACTGCGTGGCTGGTCCTTCGGTAATCGTGACCGTTGTTTCCTCTTGCTTCTTTTTCTGTGCACGGGGTTTCCGCGTCTTGGGCTGTCCAAGGGCTTCGTTCCGCTGCTCAAGTGTGGCGCGGGTGGTGCGGGGCTTGGCGACTCGTTTGCTGACGGGCTTCTTTGTCTTCTTCTTTGCCATTTGTGTGTTCCTTGTATCGTGCCTTGGGTGGGACTTGAACCCACGACCTACGGATTAAAAGTCCGCTACTCTACCAACTGAGTTACCAAGGCGTTGTGTCAACCAATTCCGTCCCAAAGTGTGGGAGCCTTGCTCAACTCCATGATGCGCTGCTTGTGAGCCATCTCACCAAGCACAAGGTGGAGCCTGTCAATCAGGTCTTCCACTTCCTCAACCGTGTATGTATCCGCTTGTTCCGTGGTGTCCACACCCGCGATGTGCAGGGTGGGTTCGTCAGGATGGTGTGGGTTCGTTGTGATAAAAAGTTCCATGTTTTCCATTGCTGTCTCCTTAATGCGGGTTGGGAGAATTGAACTCCCGTGACGGGTTTGGAAAACCCGCGTAATAGCCTCTATACGAAACCCGCGTGTGGTCAACGCGCTCGGGCATTGATCCGCTGCGCTCGGCGCAAGTTCTCACTATCGCTGCTGTTCACCACAACCAGTTCAGGTGCGGTCTTGTGCGACCAGTCCATGAAGCCCACGAATGTGGTGACCCGCGAACACCCCACGCAAGTGGTGGTGTTGGGGAGTGCTTCAAGACGCGCAGGGGGAATCACTGTATTGCAAGTGTCACAGGTGCGGGGCATTACCAAGTCTCCACGAAAATGCGGGTCTTTACGGTGCGGCACTCCTGACGAGCCTCGCCGTCAAGTCGCGCCTTGCGCTCCTTGTGGGTGCGCTTGTTGAATCCAAACGGCTTGCACTGCTGCTGCCGTCCGCGGCGCAGGGCTGCACCCTGCCGCTCGGCTTCAAGGTCAATGGGGTCTAGGACTCGCTTTGCCATGCACACAGTATAGCGTGTATACGGTAGGAGTCAATAGCAGATTAGATTTAAAATAGTCCGTAGACAGATACACCGGAAGCACAAGACGCTCCACTAGTTTTCAACGGGAAAATGGTTGAAGAACTCGCACCCGCAACCATACGCATTGAAAAAGTCGCGCCTGTTGCGCCCCACGGAAACAGATCAATATTTGAAGGAGAACCGTTTGAATTTACAAACATTACCCCCTTGACTTTAGTAGTTGCGGTGGCAGCAAATGCTCCAGTGGTAATGAGTGATATTTTGTGGTAGATGTCCATTTATGAGTTCTCCTAGTGTATTTAGTATAGTCCGTAGATAAACAAATTGGAGGGAGGAGCAACACCTGCCAAATTGGTGGTTGCAATAGCAAAAGCCTCGGTGTTCAAAAGAATTGAAGAATTAGCACGAACGGTGTGCTGTGCATCAATTATTTGGTAGTCACCCGAAACCGCAGCCCCCGTAGATGCGGTTGCACTTCCTACCACAGCAGTAGGGGGACTCACAATACTTCGTAGTCCGTTGTATTCCTGATTCGTAGGCAAATATCCCCCCGCAGTGTTGCCTTCCACCAGTTGTGCCCCCCACAACACCATTCGTATTGCTGCGGGGGAGCCTGAGCCATTTCCAATTGCTATGTTTTCTAATTGATTGGAAAGCGCATTGTTTGCAACAAAAGTCCACGAAACCCGTTGTGGTGTGGTTGTAAGAGAAATATCAGGAGAAAGAGTACTGACACTGCCGTTATAGTAACTAAATCTCATTTTTCCGGTTGATGGAAACGATCCAACAGTGTCAACACACGCCCACACCGAAACCGTGTACATTCTGCCAGGAGTCAACACACTAGATTGTTTCAGGGGCTGATATATCCCGTTGTTTGCGTCTACTATTGTTTGCATGAGTACCCCGTTGGTGGAGCCATCAGGCATTAGCGTGTTTGAATACACACCCGTCACAGACGAAGCACCGTAATTGAACCACCCCTGAGCGGTAGCGGTGGATTCTTGCCGGTTGTAGTCGAGTGTTAGACCATTCTGTATGTTTTCACTCAACAGAATGTAGTTGGTCTGCGTGGACTTTTGATCTCCATACGAATAGGTACGAAAAGACGCTGTGGTGCCACTCCGGTTGGTGGCAAGCACTGCCTTGAATCCGGTTTTTGCGTTTGTAGTGTTACTGTGGAACCAAAAATTACTTCCCGTTTGAACGGTATTATTCGGGGTAAATTCGTAAACTTTGGAATATTGGTCTTCAATGCTGAACATTCAGAATGCCTCCAGTACTCTATTTAGACCAAAAGAACAGGGAGCCTTGCGGCTCCCCGAACCCGTTCAGATGCGGGTGGATCATTCCCCACTGCTTCAAGCAGCCATTGCCATTCTGTTGGCAATTAAATTTGCAACTCGTTTTTAACGACACTCGTTGCCAGTGACGGGTATCTCCTTCTTCTATACTCCGTGTCAGTCGATGCCATTCAGCCCCGTAAGAGAAGCGGTTAGGAAGGATTTGAGCATGCCCAGGTCACCTTCTGCCCGGCTTTGTCGGAATCTACTTCAGTTGTGAATCTGAAGCCGGTTCTTTACAGAACACCGTTTTACGCCGGTACGAGTCTTCTCAACACTGCGTGTCCCTACCACGCCGCTAACCGTTTGAATGGAGCCGAGGGGATTCGAACCCCTGTGTTGTCCACGTTTCTATCCGATATCAACAATGCCGTAAGTATTTATGCTGGCTCTAGTATTTCGTCCTCACGATACGCCGCCTTCCACGCAGCAAGAGGCACAAACACATGACCTCCTGCCTTATCGTCCCATATCCACCATCCGCCGCTTGTTTCCGCGCAGTACAGCAGCATCTGCCCTTCCACGGTGTTCTGCCGCAGTGCCAGATTCCACAGGTAGTGCTCCAATCCAATTATCCACCCTGCGGCGTAGTACTCCTCGCTCAGGTCACGCATGATGCGTAGCAGAATCTGCTTATGGATTTCGCGGTCGCTTACCCGACCTAGTGCGCGGTTTCCGCTTGGTGGCTTTTGATCCAGTTGGGGCTTTCCCAAAAACAGCCTCCCAACCACGCTCCCAAGCCACGCGATCAACCTGCCGATAAGAGTCACCTTTGCCTGCGCCATGTTTACCGCCCATCTTCACTTTCCTTTTGAGGTTTATGTGTGCTGCGTTTCCACTCGTTTAACAGTCGCCGCGCGTTCCGAAATAGTGCCAGTGTGTGAGGGGTATACCCGATGCGACCGCTCTTGTCGCGCCTGTACTTCTCAAGTCGCGGCAGGTCACCGCATAGGTCACCAAACGCCCTCGCCAATTCCCGAAGGGCTTGAAGTTCTTCCGATTCTCGTTCCCGCATACCGCACCTCCGTTTCGTACAAACACTTCATACAGGATGCCGCGCACAGGAATGTGTCCTTACTGTGGCTTGGCAGAGAAACCAAACGGCTGCGGTGCGGGGAC
>Ga0172375_10004090_pt1 | contig 21813 bp, 9 predicted proteins | sample LakKiv1m_FD_114537 | JGI IMG/M metagenome (GOLD analysis project Ga0172375, IMG submission 114537) | Freshwater microbial communities from Kabuno Bay, South-Kivu, Congo - kab_092012_11.1m | ecosystem: Environmental > Aquatic > Freshwater > Lake | place: Democratic Republic of the Congo... | reverse complement strand
CGAATACATATTCTCATCTGTTTTGACTTGCGTAAGTTTCTGATATAGTGTGCAATACGACAGATTTCCCAAGGAGAACCTTAATGCGATGGTCTCAAACAATGATTCCAACACTGCGGGACAATCCGCAGGAAGCCGAAATCGAAAGCCATAAGCTCATGCTTCGAGCTGGATTGCTGCGGAAGCTTGCCGGAGGGCTTTACACATTCCTCCCGCTTGGCCTCCGCGTATTGCGCAAGGTTGAAAATATTGTGCGCGAGGAAATGAACCGGGCCGGCGCCCTTGAGGTCCTCATGCCGGCGGTTCAGCCCCGCGAAATATGGGACACTTCCGGCCGGTACAAAACCATGACGAATGTGCTGTTCCATGTTTTTGACAGGCAAAAACGCGAAATGGTCCTTGGCCCGACGCACGAGGAGGTCATGACTAACCTTATCGCAAGGGAATTCAGTTCCTACCGCCAGATGCCGAAAACATTCTACCAGATCCAGACAAAGTTCAGGGATGAGATCAGGCCCAGGTTCGGCCTGATGCGCGCAAAGGAATTCATCATGAAAGACGCTTACAGCTTCGATACAGGCCTGACCGAAGCTGATACGAGCTACCAGGCAATGTATGATGCATACGTCCGCATCTTCCGGCGTTGCGGCCTGCAGGCAAGATCCGTTGAAGCCGACACCGGCGCAATAGGCGGCAATTGGTCCCATGAATTCATGGTCATGGCCGATTCAGGCGAAGACGGTATAGTCGAATGCGAGGCTTGCTCGTATGCGGCAAACCTTGAAAAGGCCGAACGGGCCCTGCCCGTTGCAAAGCCTTTTCCAGACAGTCTCAACATGCCCGATGAGGTTGCTACCCCGCGCATGCGGACAATCGATGAAGTCTCCGGCTTCCTGAAATGCGATCCGGCACGCCTGATTAAAACCCTTATTTACCTGATCAACGGCAATCCCATGGCTTTCCTTGTGGCAGGCGACCGGGAGATAAACGAGCATAAGATTGCCCGTTTCCTGGAAACATCACAAGTTGTCCTCGCGGATGACGCCACAATCCAGAAGGCTACCGGCGCTCCGGTAGGATTTGCAGGCCCAGTGAGGCTGAAGATACCTGTTTATGCCGACATCGGCCTTCGTGGATACTCGGGCGCAGTAACAGGCGCAAACAAGGCAGATACCCACCTGCTTAACGTTGACCTTGCAAGAGACGCCAACATCCAGGCCTATATGGATCTTTCTATTGTCAGGGATGGCGACAAATGCCCAAAATGCCAGGGCACTCTGAGGGAGAAAAGAGGCATAGAAGTAGGCCATGTCTTCAAGCTTGGAACAAAGTATTCCGAGAAATTCTCAGCCCTCTATCTTGACGAGAAGGGAGAAAAGAAGCCGATTGTAATGGGCTGTTACGGAATAGGAGTTACAAGGACCCTCCAGGCCATTATTGAACAGAGCCACGATGCCAGGGGGATTATCTGGCCCGTTACCGTGGCGCCATACACAGCCGTTATCGTGGTCCCAAACACGAATCACAGCGACAGCTTAAAGGCCGCCGAAACCCTGATGGCCAGCCTTGAACAGAAGGGTATTGACGTGATACTTGATGACAGGGACGAAAGACCCGGTGTAAAGTTCAACGATGCGGACCTGCTGGGCTTCCCTGTCCGGATAGTGGTAAGCGAGCGTTCCCTTGCGAAGAACAGCATCGAGATCAAGCTCCGTACCGCAGAAAAGGCTGACATTGTTCCTCTGGCACAGGGAGAAAGCAGAATACTGGAAATCGTCCAGAAATTAAAGGAGCCGGCCGGAAAATGATCATCGTACTCAAAGCTCATTCGTCAGCAAAAGAAGTCAGGCTGGTGGAAAAAGCCGTCAGGGAACTGGGTTATCAGCCCCACACCATTCATGGCGAAGTCCGCAATGTTGTGGCGGCAGTTGGCGACGAAACATCCCACAAAAGCCTGGAGATCCTCGAGAACCTCGATTGTGTTGAACGGGTAATTCCCATTCAAAAACGTTACAAGCTGGTCAGCCGGGAAGCCCAGCCTGAAACCACCGAGGTACGTGTCGGCCCGGTGACAATCGGCAACGGCTCTTTCCATGTAATAGCCGGTCCATGTTCCGTGGAAAGCATGGAACAGATGCTCTCAATAGCAAAAGCCGCAAAGGCCGCCGGCGCAACACTTCTCAGGGGCGGAATTTTCAAACCTCGCACCTCGCCATACGACTTCCAGGGACTGGGAGCGGAAGGATTGGCCATTCTGCGGGCTGTCAAGAAAAGCGTTAATCTACCCATTGTGTCCGAAATCACAAGGCAGACAGACCTGGAAATCATGGTTGATGTGGTTGATGTTCTCCAGATCGGCGCCCGCAACGCAATGAACTATTCCCTCCTTGAAGCAGTCGCCAAATCAGGAAAACCAGTCCTGCTGAAACGCGGCCTGGCGTCTACCATAGAAGAATGGCTCCTGGCGGCTGAATACATAGCAAAGAATGGGAATCCCAACATCATTCTCTGCGAACGGGGAATCAGGACATATGAACAGGCCACCCGCAACACTCTTGATATCAGTGCCGTGGCTATCGCCAAACTGGAATGCAGTCTGCCAGTAGTCGTGGACCCCAGCCATGCCGCCGGGCGCTGCGACCTGATCCCCGCCCTTTCCAAGGCGGCGATTGCTGCAGGGGCTGACGGATTGATGATTGAAGTGCACCAGCATCCCGAAGATGCTTTAAGCGACTCCGCACAACAGCTGACTCCGCCCAGCTTTGCCCGGCTGATGAAGTCGCTTCTGCCTTTTATCAGGGCTGCCGGAATGAAGATTGGAAAAGTAAATAAATAACGCCGAAAGGAGGCCGCAGATGACCAAAAGAGACCTGGTCGTACGCATATCGAAGGAAACCAGTATTATTCAGCAGGATGTATTTGCTGTCATCCAGAAGACACTGGACTATATCGTCGAGTCGCTGGTCAAGGGCGAAAACGTCGAATTCCGTGATTTCGGGGTTTTCGAAGTTTGCACACGCAAGCCGCGTATCGGCAGGAACCCGAACAAGCCGCAAAACACCGTTCAGATTCCAGCGCGCAAGATCGTCAAGTTCAAGGCCGGAAAAATCATGAAAGCCCATGTTCTCCAGTCATAAATCCGTCTCCGGCAATCGAACGGCAGATTGAACACGGCAAACAAAAGCGCAGGAGAGAAATGAGCCAGGGCGATTCTTCATTCAACCCTCCCCGAGGCATGCGGGACTTTTACCCCGAGGACATGGCCGTAAGAAACACCATATTCGGTGCATGGACTGCCGCGGCAAACCGCTTCGGGTTCCAGCAATACGACGCCTGCGTTGTGGAATCACTTGACCTTCTGAAACGCAAATCCGGCGAAGAGATTGTGGACCAGATATACACTTTCACCGACAAAAGCAACAGGGAGCTTGCCCTTCGGGCGGAAATGACCCCAACCCTGGCACGAATGGTTGCGGCCCGGCACGGATCTTTGAGCTTTCCCCTCAAGTGGTTCACTATCGCCCAGTGTTTCCGTTACGAACGCATGACCAAGGGAAGAAAACGGGAACATTACCAGTGGAACCTCGATATTATCGGCGAACCTGCCGTATCAGCAGAAGCCGAGGTAATAGCCACCGCCATAAACGCGCTTGGGCTCCTGGGCCTTGGTCTAGATGATTTCCGTGTTCACTTCAACAGCAGGACAATCCTCTCCCTTCTCCTCGACAGCGCCGGCATCCCGGCAGAGCACCACCAGCAGACTTTCCTGGCATTGGACAAGAGGGGCAAGATAAGCGACGCGGAAATCGAGTCACTCCTGGTATCATCCGGGCTCAACAGGGAGAATATCGACAAGATCCTCGGCCTTGCAGAAATATCAACACTTGAAAAGGTTTTCGAAAAGCTCGGCACAGATCCTGCCCCATGCCGGCAGATCATCAGGTTTACAGAACTGCTGGATGCATATGGCATAAAGGCTTCAACCGCATTTGATATATCCGTCATAAGGGGGCTTTCATATTACACCGGCATAGTTTTCGAATGCTTCGACACCGGCAGGAACTTCCGTGCAATATTTGGCGGGGGACGCTACGACAACCTCATGACCGACATAGGAGGCTCTTCCGCCACAGGCGTCGGCCTGGGATTCGGCGACGTGGTAATCGCCGAAATACTGGCAGAAAAGGGTAAAGTATCAGCCGCAACCCAGTCGGAAATCACTGCTATCGGGTTCATGGAAGACAATCAAGCAATAACAGCCATCTCTATAGCCTCGGCACTGAGGCGCAAGGGCACCAGCGTCGATCTCGCAACCCGACCTGAGAAGCCAAAGGCCTTCTTTTCAAGGACAGGTAAGGCTGGATTCAAACAGGCAATCTATATCGGTCCCGATGATGTCAATTCCGGCACAGTGCGGATCAAGAACCTCTCGACGCGAACCGAAGAGACAGTCTCAATCGCCGGCCTTTGCGGCCTCGAACTCTAGAGCGTTTTAAATAAATCTGTACAACTTATCGTCACCCTCACCTAACCTCTCCCCTTAAGGGAGAGGAATCCCGTCTTCCTCCTCGCCCCTTGGGGGAGAGGAATCAGGTGAGGGGTGTTGCTTGCGCAATATTCGGGCTAACTTTTTTCCTCAGCTCTTTGGCACTTCTGCATTCGGCTTGTCATGGTGTTTGGGAAGCTCGATCCTGATATGCAGCTCCCTCAACTGCTTCGCCGACACATCGTTGGGAGCATTCATCAGCAAATCCTGGGCACGCTGGTTCATCGGGAAAGCTATCACTTCCCTGATATTCTCCTCGTGCGAAAGCATCATGACAATCCGGTCAATCCCGGGAGCTATGCCGCCGTGCGGCGGCGCCCCCAGCCGGAATGCCTGGATAAGCGCGCCAAAATTCTTGTCGACTGATTCCCGGGAATATCCCGCTATCTCAAAAGCCTTGTACATTATCTCCGGCTGGTGGTTCCTTATTGCCCCGCTGCCGAGCTCATAACCATTGCAGACAATGTCGTACTGATAGGCGAAGACAGTCAATGGATCCTTCTCCTGCAAAGTCTTCAAGCCGCCCTGCGGCATTGAGAATGGATTATGGGAAAACATAACAGTCTTGGATTCTTCATCAAATTCATACATGGGAAAGTCCACGATCCAGCAGAACCTGTAACAGTCCTTCTCAACACGGTCCAGGTCCCTGCCAAGCTTGAGCCGGAGGTCACCGGCAATCCGGTTTGCTTCCTTCGCCTTTTCGCCGACGAAGAACACAACATCACCCTCGCTGGTCCCGCAAAGTTTTCCCAGGAACGCCAGGTCTTCCTGGGAAAGGAACTTCGCCAGCGGCCCTTTCACTGCCCCACCCTCGTAAGCAAGGTAAGCGAGCCCCTTTGAACCTATCGACTGGGCATACTCCACAAGCTTGTCAAAGAAGCTCCTCGGCTTACCGGCAATGGCCTTAACAGGTATTGCCCTTATAACCCCGCCATGCTCCACAATCGACCGGAACGCGTTGAATTTGGAAGCCTTGAAGAGCTCCGAAACGTCTACAATCTCTATCGGAATCCTCAGGTCAGGTTTGTCCGAACCGTACTTCACCATGGCCTCGGAATACGGAATTCTTCTGAAAGGTGTTTCATCCATCTTCCAGTTTGAGAACTTTTTAAAGACACCATGCAGTACGGACTCAACAACTTTGAATATATCGTCCTGCGTAACAAAGGACATTTCAATATCAAGCTGATGGTGCTCTCCGGGAGACCGGTCGGCTCGAGCATCTTCGTCCCTGAAACAGGACGCAATCTGGAAATATTTATCAAAGCCCGAAAGCATCAAAAGCTGCTTGAACTGCTGAGGGGACTGAGGAAGTGCATAAAATTTACCGGGATGCACCCTGCTTGGCACAAGATAATCCCGTGCGCCTTCCGGTGAACTGCTTGTCAGTATCGGAGTCTGGAACTCGGCAAAACCGTGCTCGTCTGTCATCCGGCGGCGGATATCGCTGATTACCCGGGATCTCAGCATGATATTACGGTGCATTCTTTCCCGCCGCAGGTCCAGGAAACGATAACGGAGCCTCAGATCTTCTGGGCCATCCTCCTCCCCTGCGAGATACAGGGGTAGCGGATCAGCTTCACTCTCTACGACTATCGTCTCCGCGAGCAGTTCGATTTCACCGGTCGGCATTTCCGGGTTGATCGTATCCTCGGTCCGGAGTTCAACCAGCCCGCTCACCGTGACTACACTTTCAGGCCTTAGTTTCTGGCAGATTTCAAAGAAGGAATTTGCCGGCTGGACAACCACCTGGGTTATTCCGTAATGATCACGCAAATCGATAAAAAGCAGACTGCCGTGATCTCTCTTGCGGAATAACCAGCCCGAAAGTTTTGCCGGCGATGACGCGTGCTCACGCCGCAATTCCCCGCAGTTATGTGTTCTGTATAAATGCATAAAATCCCCTGTCCCGGAACCCTTACTCGGTAATAACAACGGGGGTACCGCAGGGAAGAAGGATGAAAAGCTCCTCTACGTCGGAGTTTTTCATCCTGACGCATCCCATGCTCTCGGCCTTCCCGATAGAAGCATCATCCCACGTTCCATGGATTCCATAGCCCCTTACGTCTGGAGTGTTTCCCGTGGCCTTCAGGCTCATCCACCTGGTCCCCAGAATATTCTCTTTATCTCCGAATGGTATACGCTTGCCTCCCGGTTTGTCCCACGGCGGCTCAGGTATCTTCTTGTCTACAATAAATGTACCGACGGGAGTTTTGCCCATCTTACCCGTTCCAACGGGATACCTTTTAAAGAACTCGCCATTCATATTAAGAACAAGGTCAATACGCGACTTGCTTACCTCAATAGAAAACTGCGCCTTGAGCACCAGGAACCTGTCGCCCAGCCGGATACTGTTCGCATCCGTCAGCATATTGCTCTTTTCTATAAGTTCCCTGGTTGTCCCGAACTTTTTGGCTATCTTTTCTATAGAATCACCTCTTTGCACCACATATTCCTGCTTTTCCGGCATTGGCTCGGGGGTCATTACAAGCTGACAATTGATTCGCCCAAGGCGCCGCTCCAGGTCTTCCCTGACCCTGGCATCAACCGGTTTCTTCAAAATGTCCAGGTACTTTTTGCGGGCCTGCACCAGCGATTTTCCGTCTTCAAGAGCTATAGCCTCCTGCAATGCGGACGTAAGATTTGTGACAGGTAATAACAGGGGCGCTGCAGGTGCAACCCGGTTGGTTCTGGCTGCCGGAGATGCAGGAACCGGAGTGGCCGGAACATCCTTCTTAGCCCCCTCCGTAACCTTAACAGGCTCTTTTGGGACCGTCACTTTGCCCGTAGAGACACAAGACCAATGCGCCTTCTCCCCGCCTATCCCTGTCTTGTTTCCTGCCTTGTGCCACCGGAAAGCAATGACTCCCGCAATCACAACCAGAATGAGCAATGCCACCGGCCTGCGACTCGGGTATTTAAAGTCTCCAATTTCCTGCATTCCCATTAAAATCCATCCTGCCTGTTAATTGCCTTATTCCTCACGGAATGACCCATAAATATTGATGGGCGCATTCACGTCATGCGCCCATCAATCTTGCTATACCCCGTAAAAAATGTGCACAAGAAGCCCGAAGGGCCAGATTCCAGAAAACTAATTCGCCGCCACCACAATTGTGCCGGCACTCGAAGGAGCAATGCCATAAACTACAGAGTTAGCTCCATCTTCCGACCAGGTCCCCTGCAACACATACTGGGTGTTTGCTTCCGTAATCGAATAAGTAGTGGTACTCTGGTTATCGTATGAAGATTCACTGACAGAGTATAACACATTGGAGGCACTTCCTATCGTGAAAACATCGTTGGTGGACACACCCGTCGTTACCGTAGTTCCCTTCACATCAGTGACCGCCACTGCATGAACAAGGCCGACAAAGCTGGCACTATTGCCGTTTCCCGAATTTTCACCCGAGAAGGTCATCTGCGACTCCACCATCGTGGCACCTGCGGGATACTGCAGCGTCGTTGGATCCGCGGAGCTCACTACTCCAGGCGAACCAACCGACCCGGTAAAATGCGAACCGTTATTATCCCAAACCTCCACCGCATTGCCCGACTGTGCTATAACGAACTGAGTAATTGTAGCATCAGAAGCTACCAAAGCCCCCCCCGACTTGGCCGTATAAACGCCGGAAAAATTAACGTTAGCACCGGCTCCCTGGCTGGTATTAAAACCGTTATCAACGGACTCCCACTCACAGCCCGCAAGCACCGCCGCTATGCCCAGAACGGCACCGGCCATCAACATCGGTGTAATCGTCTTCATCTCTTATAACCTCTCCTTGTTTCGGCCTGTCTATGGACTAAAACTCCATCAACATCTACTTAAGGGAAGCACTATACCTTCGAAGAAAAGTGGTGTCAAGGTCAAGGTAACACGCCCAGCAGAACAACCCTGTAGAAGCGCGAGGGAGCTGTATCAGCCCCAAGATCGATGTATGACGATGTCGTTCCGGTGGCTGTCACGGTTGCCAGTGTAACCCAGGGATTTGCAGTAGAAAGAAGGGATGGAGTTGTGTACTGGACCGCGTACGTTACACCTGCTATCGAATTCCACGTCAGATGAGCCGGGCTGTTGACCGTAATGCCCATCACAATATCATTTGCCTGCAGATCCTGCACAACAACATCCCAGGTGCCTGCCCCGCCAATGCTGCTGAAGCCTGAAGGAATTCCATTGCCCGTGATCACCCTGTAATCTCCTGAAACAACAAGCTCAAACCCGAATCGGCCTGCACTGTTGGTAACACTGGCAAGCGAATTCGTCGCGAACCTCGCAAAGAGATAAATCAACCCGTTGTTGGTATAAGATCCGGAAACAACACCACCCTGAATAATGGCCACATCGTCAATATACCAGCCGCCTGCATGACCCACAGCATCCGACTGCAGGCTGAATTTCAGGAACAGATTTGTTTCATTTGCGACCTGATCAAGCGGCACAACAACTTTCCTCCATTCACCCGCGGTATTATATGCATTATTACGGTTTGCAAGGATCGGTATCGTAGGCCGTGGCGGGGTCAGCCCCTCCTGGCGGTTTCGAATATCCGCGGGAGTTGACGGACGCACAACCTCAACGTTCACAACATCATGGCTGTCTGCGAGATCAAGCCATTCAAAGAACGTCAGGAAGAACCTGTTCGTGTTCGCCGATGTCGAGTTCACTGTCGGCAGGCGCAATCCAAATACCGGGGAATACAAATCCATGCTAGCATTATCAGGATAATACCCGTTCAGCCTTGTCCCCATGCACCATCTGCCGCTATGAGCGGTTGGCGGAGCCGCATTTGATGTCAGATTTTCTGAATGCGGCACACCAAGTTCCCATACATCGCGCGGATCATAAGGATTCTGGCCGGCAAATCTGTGATACCACAAATTCTTATCGTCTGCCGAGTAAGCTGTATACCCCACATCATAATAAACAGCACCATATGGAGATTTATGGCCTTCAAAAGGAACAACTATATTATAAGGAAGCATACCACCAAAAGCATATGATCCATATTCCAGCGATTCAAATTCAGCAACAGTTGCCCTCGAAAAGCCCATAAACTGGGCATTCACGCCGCCGATCATCAGGAAAGAGTAAGGCAGTTTCTCTGCAATACCGTTTGTATTGTTAAAAGCAGTCTCAGGAATCAGGGCATTCACCCTCGGATCGCGGCCGGCCGCCGACCCGCCAAGCTCAAGCTCAAGCTTATCTTCAAGACCGTCGCTATCCGTGTCGGTTCCACCAGGAAGCGTGCCGGTTCGACCTCCGAAAATATTCATTGTGCCGGAAGAACAGGCAAATGCCCTGGGGCTTGGACCTGCAGACCTTTCCCCGTTCGGGCTGATACACAGCCACTTTGCAACAGGAGGATCAAATCCGGCTCCGGGCATGAATGTATCGATAACCCACGTATCATTGAAATACTTCTTATTATCCGTTCCTCCAAACATACAGGCAAACCCGGCAAAATTACCCATCGTCATTCCGCCCCTGGGCGGTGGAATCTCATTATCAGCAAGGGTCACCTTGACCCATGTCTCCGCAACCCCGTTAGAAGTAGTTCCAAGGAACCACAAGTCATTCAACGGAACATTATTACTGCTGAATCCGCCAAAAACGACTATACCGCCAGGCACGTTCGCCATCCCATGCCCCCATCGCCCCGGGGGTTTAACAGGGAAATTAGTGCATTGCGTCCAGCCTGCCATCGGTGCAGGTGAATACCATGTATCAGACATGGCCTGCAGTTCATTTACACCGCCAAACAGAATATATTCGGATCCGGTGAAGCAGGCTGCTGTTGACTTACGCCGGTGCGGAAATGGCACAAAGGGAGGAGGAACTGGGGATATCCAGTTACCTGCACCCCTGGTAGCGCCACAGAACAGGTAAGGAGGAGTCTTTATCCTGATGTCCAGTCTTTCGCCTTGAAGTTTGAGTCTACCGCCATCAATCGCATACGTACCGGCAGAATCAATCACTCCAAGCATTACAAAGCCCATATTATTGCCATGTTCAAAAGTGCCGCTAATATTAGAACGCAGCATTTCCAGGACCTGCGTGGTTACATTAACGACCACGCGGGATGGCATATAAACTACTTCGCCGGTATCAATATTTGTCTCTGCCACGCTGGGCGGAATGAAGCCCAATGTGCTTGCACCTTGAGCTGAAGCATATCCCCACGCAGCAGACCTCCGCTTCCTGGGCCCCAGCACTTTCGACCCCAGCACCGGGTCACCATAAGACGCGGCAGAACTCAAATTGGCATGCCTGGCATTATTTCCAGCAGTTGTACTGTTGATCGCCCTCAATTCGCCATAGATTCTGAAACAAACCGGCAGCTCACTTGTATTTATACAGCTCATGGTAACAGTTGCACTGATGCTTGAAAGCGTGCCAAGGTCAAAGCGACTATTGAGTACCTGCGGGAAATTGATGCCTGTATATCCATTTGTAACGCCAACACCGGCTACATGCGGACCAATAAAGACTGTATCAAGAACATCCCTGTCTGCCGTATAGCCCACAGAATTGTCATAAGCCCCGGCAGTTGACTCCCACTGGCTTTCACTGCCGCATAGCCAGGCAAAATGGAGTATTATATTGGTATTGTCGTCAGGGTGGTAATAGCGAGCCAGCACATACCCGGGAATACCGTTTTCTTCAACAAAGCCGCCAAACCCGCCGCCTCCGAACACGTGCTGCTGGTTCCACCCGCACAGTACAAAGATTTCGCTCCAGTTGTTCCTGGTCGCAGTAGGAGGAGAAGGATTGCCCTCAGCATCGACCTCATCATCAGCTGCTTCCCACGTCATGCTCTCCGATGGCACAATTCCATTATAGAATTGATATCCTGCAGGCCCGCCGGGACGAGGCCGGCGAGTAGGAAACTTGGGATCATATGTGTCCTGCGCGTAGCTTTTCTGAACAACAACCAATTCAGAATCTCCACTTGCCATACCAGGAATGATCCCCCTGTTGATCCAGTTGGTTGCTGTCGGATTAGGCTGCCTTGTCTCCCAGGCTTCATCAAAATGCCGCACCCCGTCTCTTCCGCCGAAAACCATGCTTGCCGAGGTGGCAATCAGTGCCTGTTTAGCTTCCGTCAGGCCAGCTCCGGAAGTAGACGCCCTCCCGACATATGTACCCGCAGCATCATCACCGACCTTATACCCAACAGACGCATAGCCGCCACCCCATCGCGGGGCGGGATAATTCGGATCAATTCTATTTGTAGAATCCTGCACCCATAGCGGATAGACTTCACCTTTTGGCAGAACCATATGCCACATATCATTGAGGGCCTTGTCATACTGGTTTACATTTGCCGAAGTCGCACCGGTATCAACTTCGGCAGGTATTGAAGGATCAGCGCCTCCGTCTCTAAGGCCATCATTATCCGTATCCTGGTTCAAAGGATTGGATGCAAATGCCTTGATCTCCTCCGCATCCTCCAGTCCATCGCCATCGGTGTCGACCTTCCATGGGTCCGTACTGCCCTGAATGGCATATCTATCGGCATTCGGATTCTGATTGAAGCGCACGGCGTATTCGCACCAGTTCATCACGCCATCGTTATCCAGGTCCCCGAACAATCCCAGCCCGTAACCGCTGAACCTGTCATAAATCCCGTTTGTAAACGCCGGGTCTGGCGACCTTATCGGGTCAACAGGATGCAGGCCGTGCATAACCTCCCACCCGTCAGGCAGTCCGTCTCCATCAGTGTCAGGATTGAATGGATCAGTTGAGAAATCCCAGATCACGTCATCGAACATTGTGGCCTGCGAGGCATACGGATCATTCGCCCGTGCCACGTTCCGAAGCGCCACGCCGCCGCCGGCATCATAGAGTATAAACCTGTCGAGAGAATTGCCTGCCGATAATCCGCTGAACCGTATGAAGTGCCAGCCGACATCAAGGAAAATGTTTGTCACCACAACAGGCGCGCCTGAATTAGTATCTATGAGGGTCGTATTGTACGTCCAGGTGTTGTTCTGGCCGCCACTATTTGTCGCCGTCAACCAGTCCCCGTAATCAATACTGACCCACACCTGATCCTGTGTTGACACAACAGCTGACGGATGTGAGTGCCGGAGTTCGAATACATAATTTGTACCCCAGTCGTTGGTGATATTAATCAGGTATCCCATTGTATCCACATCAGACCAGCGGTCGGGAGCTTCCACCCTGTCCGGCGCATTGCTTCCAAATATAGTTCCATTCCAGGTGTAATACCCAGCAGGGAAGTTGTAAGAAAGAGGTGCGAATGGATAGTAACCCGCTACACTTGTGCCGAATGTCCAGTTATCTACCGGTGTTATGTTACTCTCCATTTCCACAACAACGATTCCGTCACGTTCCTCATAAATCACGAATTGCTGCTGCTGCCTGGCAAATTCCGACGGGTGATGCCCGAATTGTGCATCCCTTACCATGTATTCCTCGAGATTCGAGAGTCCGTCGTTGTCAGAATCAGCCCTGTCATCATTAGGATTACTGGGATCAAGCCTGGTCGGCCTTATTCCAAACGGATTACTGGCGCTTCCAAGAAGGTATGGATCCTCAACTTCGAAACCATCCGGCAGGCCTCCTCCGTCAGTATCCCAGTCTGTAGGCCCATCAACAAGCCCATCGTTGTCCATATCGCCGCCATTCCAGTTCGGGAAGAAACCGCCATTATGCCGGGCATAATTCATCTCCGTATCCCATACTTCCTGCCCGTCGCTCAACCCGTCGTCGTCTGTGTCCCAGACAAGCGGCTGGGTGTGGTATGTATGGACTTCCAGGCCGTCTATGAGTCCGTCGAAATCAGAATCGGTGTTGGTTGGAGATGTGCCCCACTGCCATTCTTCTATGTTCACCAATCCGTCATTATCGAGGTCGGAAGCAGCGTCGCGGTTATCGGTAGGATTGAGGCCCCAGTCAATCTCCCAGCCGTCAGGTATTCCATCACCATCGGTATCGGGATTTCCGGGATTGCACCATTTATTGCTGTCCCCGGAAGCGGTCTTTGCGTATCCCAGGAATTCCCTGATGTTACTCAGGCCATCATGGTCGGGATCATTATCCTGTGCACCGGCTTCAATTGGATTTAACTCGCCGACACCCATAAACTTAAACTCAAACCCGTCCCACATCCCGTCGTTCTCAGTGTCAACGACAGTAGGATAAGTATCCCCGTTGACCATATCATCCCTGGTGTGGAAATTGTTCACAATAATGTCATGATATCCGTATGCAGTAACTCCAAAATCCATTACAGGGGCGCTGTAATCACCTGCACGCCAGACAAGGTTTGTTACACGGAACATGTCCCCAGCGACTGAAACATACATATTCCCGGATGCTATGCGGTTTGTATTAAACGCATTAGTGCCTGCAAGGAATGACCCGGCAAACCTGACTTTAACGCTGGTATCGTTCGGCGTACAGCCTGCCCACAGAGTGCTCAGTGAAAGCCTGTTGGTCTTACCGTCAAAACCCAGTTCATCCCCGTCCCTCATGCCGTCGTGATCGGTATCAGGGTCAAACAGGAGCATTCTCATGTTATGGAGCTCATACTGTTTGAATTCCAAAAGATTGCTCAACCCGTCTTGGTCCGGATCATCGCTGCCGGAGTATGTGAAGATATTGGTATAACTCTCTATTTCAAGCGAGTCGCCCACCCCGTCATAATCACGGTCTGAATCATAGAGCACGACCCTGAGACTGTTTACAGTGTTTGAATACACGTATACAGGCTGTCGGGGCGATTGCCTGTACCCTTCTTTCATAACAGTGATGTAGTGATTCCCGACATTCAATGCTTTCAGAGTAACCGGGGTTGTCAAAGTGGTCGAACTTATGTCGTTAGAGGCGATAATACTGCCGTCAACAAGAACAGCAGCGCCGACAACAGAATTGTCAAAAGTATCGACAGTCTCAACCGAAAGGATGCTTGTCGAACCCCACATTTCGCCGGACGAGAACCTGACTATGCATCTGTCATTCTTCGGCGCATCAACAAGCTTGGGAGAAACCCATCTGTTGGTTGTATCGGGACGCAACACTACTTCATGTTCTCCGGCAAGAACACTAATCACGACCGGTATCAAGGGAGAACTCGCCGTCCTCAAGCCGGTATTGCGACTGTCAATATAAATGGGAATCGCAATGTCGTCGGCATATACATATATCTTACCGGAAAACGCATTCGTCTCAACCTTGATAATTGTTTCCTCGGCATCCCTTACTGTCAGCTCCATTCGGGAGATATAAGGCATGTTTGAGGCAGAAGGTAAATAAAGGATGTGGGCGCCCTCATCTACATCGCTCATAATCGAAGGCCTGCCTGCTGCCCCCTGATTATCAACGTTATTCGTCTCCCAGTCAGGGAAAGTTGTGGCAATTAAATTCGTAGTCAGGTAAGGAACCCAGGCCAGCCCCGCAGCGTTTGTCACGCCGTTCCACATGGTATAATTCGTTAACGGCTGATCAAGATATACCGGCAGATTCTCAGAGGGCATCAACACACCTACAGACCCCCTGGATATACCCCTCTCAAGTTCAAAATCGCAGTTTGTCGAACTGTTGGCCACTGTCAAATCGACAAACCCGTTAACAGGATCAACTCGACGTATATTATTGACACCGGGATTAATTTGCCTTCCAAAAGCGGTATAGTATGGAATGCTTACATCATAAAGCACCCCGTTCCAGAATTCCGCTTTATAACCGGGATGTGCTGCCTTGAGATGATACTTGCCCTGGGCAAGCCCGTCCATCTGGTAATAGCCGTCTGCTGCAGTGCGCGCCACACCCATTATCTTGCCGGGCAATACATACTTATGAGATCCAATAGTATTGGTTACGCCGCCGCGACCTATGGCATAAACAACCGCATTATTGAGAGGCTCGCCGCTTTCCTCTCGCACATGACCTGATATGCGAGTCGCCGAATATATCATCACATCATCAACCCACCACCCGCGGAACGCATTATTAATGCCATCATATGTGTCAAACAGGAAACGAACGGTCACGCTTCCCGATCCTGCATATTTCGACAGATCCGCTGTTCTTCGCACCCAGCCTTCGCTCACGCCGGAAACTCCAATACGAACCGCCTCCCAGTTCGCGCCATTGTCAACGCTGGCCTCAACCATGCATTTGTCCTTCTGGGCTTCAGTTTCGTAATATTCATTCCATGAGATATAGAGGTTAATCATTCCGGCAGCCGAGAAGGCCGGCGGACTCATGTAGGAAACAACCCTGTCTCCATTTGCGTCATAAGTGGCACTCAGATTTGTTCCCGCAACACCCGGCGACGCCGAAGCATCGCGCGCGCACCTCATTGAACGATTCGTGGTGTGCGTGTCGATATATATTGGCGCGGACGCAGACGGTGGATCAGGGTCGGTCGACGTAAGATGCCACATATTGATTGCCGGCGAATAATTAGTCCAACCTGCCGGGAAACCACTCTCGAAATTCACGTTGGTAATAATATTTACGAGCTTTGGCGCCGTCAGGGGATTATTGTACCCGATCTGATACGTGTCGCCGTCACTGACTCCATCCCCATTGCTGTCAGCCCTGACAGGATTAGAGCCTGTAACATTAGCTTCGAACCCGTCTTCCAGCCCGTCATTATCAGTATCAGCCGAGCCGAGGCTCGTCCCGACAACATAGAGCTCGTTAGAATCCGAGATGCCGTCGCCATCACTGTCCGTGCGGCTGACAGAACCGCCCTGCAGGTATTTATCAAGAAAAGTCACTCCATCCAGCAGGTTAGTCGCGTCAGACGGATTTCCTGGATCCAGTCCGTTCATCATCTCCCATCCGTCCGGAATTCCATCTCTATCGCTGTCCGGATTCGTCGGGTCAAGCGCCCAGTTCGAATAAGCGCTCCTTGCATTGGTAATAGTTGTAAAATCAAGAACCCAGTGATGACCCTGCCAGTAACTAAACTCTTCAATATTCATCAATCCGTCACCATCAAGGTCATCATACCGCCCTTGATTCCCGGCATAGTAGACACCACTGGTCTGAGACATGTCAGACACCCCGTTGTCAAACGGATTCAAGTAAAGGAAGTTGGTACTTGCATCTATGCCGGGGAAGACATTCGTGAATATTTCGTTAGTATGGGCCGGAAGAGAATAAACCAGACTTGTACCGGCATAGTAGTACTGACCTGTATTGATATTCGAATAATAGAATTCCCAGCCGTCCCACATCCCGTCACCATCAGTATCCGGGTTCGAAGGCGAGGTTGGAATAGGCCTGAGCCCGCGCGCGGCAAGTACGTTGCTTATGGAAAGCTCTTCCTGGGCAGTCAGCCAATCCGCATCCTGGTCCCCCTCTAGGGAGTAAGGTCCTGCGAGAAGGATTTTGTTATTACTATCCCAGAGACCGGACTGGTTTCTCGTCCGAACCCCGAAATACCAGTTCTGGTTTGCCGCCAAACCGGTATATGTATATTGCGAAATGTCCGTGCCCGCAAGCGTTGGGGCACTCGCGAAAACAGCTGCAATAGTTGCCGGATCAGATGCGAGCGGAATATTCGTGGAAGACGCAGGCCACCCGCCAAAACGATACACATAGTACTCAATAACTTCAGGTGAGATCACCCTTGCCCAGGTTAAATCAACCGTATTGGATGCGGTCCCTGTCGCGGTGGATATACCACGGAACGGCGCCGGTTCCACAGAGCCGACATATCCGAAAATAAGAGTTTCAATTGCCCCGCTTTGATCATTCTCCACCGCAAATATCGGCAGGCCCAGCGGATGGACTACCATTGATTTCAGCGTCGAAGTACCGCCAACATTAACAATGCTGTTCGAGGCGGAACCATTCAGGCCGCCGAAAGTACTCCCGCTGCAGGTCTTTAAGTAAATCCCGGTACTCTCCTGCCAGGCCATATAAACCGTCGAACCTGCAACACCGATCTGAGGGTTGTACGCTGGCCCGTTTGTTCCGCTGAAACCGGGGTATCCCATCGTAGCGCCACCCACGTCGGCCCATGCCCCTCCGCTGCTGACTGCAGCCCTCGCTGTCTGCAGAGGGTGAGAAGCATCCTGCGGGTATTCAACCCATGTCACATATACAGAGGAACCGTTGACTGCCACTTTTGGCTTTGTATCGTCCGGCTTGGTTCCAAGGTCGCCACCGACCTTTACCCATCCTGAGCCGCTCGTTTTGTAACACCGCAGCTTAAGAGCCCTGAGATCCCTCCATACCACGACACAATTGCCACTATCATCGGAAACCATGGACAAGGACGTGGCATAAGCGCCGGCTTCAATGGCACTTCGAGGATTTGTTCCCATTGAGACCCAGGCGGTCCCGTTCCATTTCTTTGCAATAACCTCCTGGTACTGCTGCCTGGCAACGAGATCAAGGTAAGGATGTATATAAACAACAACAGGATTACGGTCGGAGCCAACCCCGACCGCAGGACAGAATGCGCTGGCGGTATTGTCCTCATCACAAACTCCACGGTTCTGATATGAACCGCCCAGCTGGGTCCAGTTTGTGCCGTTCCAATACCGGAGATATATACTGTCCGGCGTACCTGGGACAAAACTCGAATACCTCCACGCTGCATACACTTTGTCATTCGAGCGATCTACAGCAACGGCAGTTTCATGGACCTTGTCACCCGGTATTACACCGCTGATTACTTCGCTTTCCAGGTTTGTACCGTAATCAAACCATTTTTCCCTCATCTGCCGCCATGTCGCAAGCTCGCCTGATGCGCCCAGGCCGCCAACCCAGCGACGCACGGCAGCCAGATCGGGATCCGCCGTCGCGCCTTCACCGGAGCGAATCGCCGTTGCCAGTACCGGCATATTCTGGGAGTTCAGCGCAAGCACAGGCTCACTGCCGCCAATGTCGCCCAGGGAGCTGGCGCCCCTCACAATCACCAGGGCATAATTCTGCGGACCATTCGGCACATTGAATCCCTCAACCCGAATCTTCCATGTGCCTTTCTTAAGATGCCTTACGATTACATTCTCAACCGGATTCAGACCATCAACCAGATTTATATTGTAAAAAGGAGAAGGCTCACTGGCCATACCCCATATGTGCTTGCTCATGCAGTTTCCATGATAGGTAATACCGTTTGGGTCCGTAACGGAAAGATCTATATCATTTACCAGGGCCACTCCGGCGCCCGGGGTACCCGGAAAATCGGTATACGCCATGGTTACCTTCAACCCGCCTTCATCATCACCGGTGACTTCCAGCGGGATCTCATTGAACTGCCCGGTTGCAACCGTATAGAGTTCATCAGAAGCAATAATCTCATCTGTTGCCCTGCACCTTGGACCATCAATTGTCTGGACAAGATCAATCATACCCCAGCCTGCGTAAATAATGGGAGGAGGCGGATTGAGTGCGCCCAACAGCGCCATATCATATACAAAAGTCTTCGGAAGCATCGCCCCGCTCACCATCAGGGCCTTCATCATGGCCGGACTTGGCGCCTTGGAATAAGTGTTTGTATAATACTGATATAACAAAGTTCCGCAGCCTGTCGCCAGGGGACACGCCATCGAAGTTCCGCTCATAACCGCATAATTGGGTCCTGAATTCAGGTTGCCGCGCGCAAAATCCCTATCAGGACCGGAAGGATATTCAACTATGTCAAAGTTTACATCCTTTGACTGGACCGACATAACAAAGTCGCCAGGGGCCAAAATATCAGGCTTAATACGCTCGTCAGGAGTCGGACCACGGGAGCTGAAACTTGACACCTGCCAGCCAGAATCGCTTCCCTGTACACTGCCGTAATTAGGCAGATTATCACATAACCTGCGCTGCTCAACCGCGCCAACAGTAATCACATTCTTTGCGTTACCAGGCTGGCCGACCGTCTGGGCTATTCCACCAACGCCGTTCGGTTCACCCTGACCGTTGTTTCCAGCCGCAAAGAAAAGAGTCAGTTGCTGATTGCCAGCGGTACCCGGATCCGCATCCCTGACGAGAGCATCAAATTCCGCAGACATGACGCCATAGTCAGGCAAATTGGCGCCCCAACTGTGATTCATGAGTCGCGCGCCGTGATTGTAGGCAATACTGGTTATTTCAGAAGACGTGAAAGAGTTGAAATCTTCCAGCATAACCAGGTTTGCATTTGTCGCCATTCCGGCAAACTGATTTGAAAGATAAGGCGCCAGCCCGGAGCCAGGCGCTTTCGGCACCGTCGCAGATAATCCCCCGTTGCCCAGAATACTTCCGGAGACGTGCGAACCATGACCAGCCGTATCACCTATTATGCCGTCATCACTCGGACCGGGCCTGGCCTCATAGTAAGCTATTCTCGTATTATTAGTGAACACATAACTCGTCGCCTGATTCGGATCCCTGGCAAACCCGCGATGGGTATCGTCCACACCGGTATCACAAACACCAACAGTCACCCCTGACCCATCCAGCCCGGGATACCCCAGCTTGACTGCCTTTGCCCTGGTTGTCTTGTTGGCGATGTCGTTCATGACCTTAATGACAGGCTTCGCCTCAATCCATTTCACCGAGTCAAGCTGTGCAATCTCCGCAAGCTTTTCAGACGAGCATTCAATCCTCGCAATCTGCATGCTGTTGTTTATCCGGTCGATCTTGACCTTCGCGCCCAGCGCCTCCAGCCTGGCTGCAGCGTCGCTTCCGGAAAACAGCATGGCGTTATAAGATCCCGACTTAGCATTCACCGCAGTAGCCAGGTCGCCGGTGCCGACAAGAAGGGCCTGGACCTCCCTGCTTAACTTGAAGTATGGATGGAACGGCTCGACATAGACGACCCCGCTCAGTCCCTTGATCTTTTCAAGCGCCTGCGCATCGGCCGTCACGGCAAAAGCACGGTTTGGAAGATAATTCTCCACTACCGCACCCGCACCCTTCAGCAATTCCTTTTGCGCATCAGACAACGGCTGGTCAAACAAAACAATATGATGTGTGTTATTCGTTCCAGCCCTGTATTGCTCGGGAATCTGGGCCTCTATTGACTCGCCGCCCTGCGCTATGGCAGCAGTATCAATAATGGCATTCCTCAGGAAAATGACAGCCGGATCACGGCGGAGCACGGAGATTGACCGGGATGAGTTACATAGAATGCCGTTCTTTGCGAGGTACGCTTTGTCTTCCGCCGTCATTTTCCGGTCAATCGCGGATCTGGAAGCATCTTTCCTGTTCACATTACCAGTGACAGCAGCGGGAACACTGCCACGCACCCTTTCTTTCTTTGCTGCAGAAGAAAGACTGGCAGAAATATCCCCCGGCTCCCTGGGTTTAACAATGTTGCCGGGCCTGATAACAGCAGGTGCATTTTTGCCGGCAGGAGAATGAGTTGAAGAAACAGCAGATTTCCCTGATCCGGACCGGAATAAATGATTGCGGAAAACGGCAAATCCAATTGCTCCAACAAGGGCAATTAAAGCAAAAATAAATATCGCAGAGACTATTCTTCCCTTGCGCATTTCCGTTTATCCTCTCGCCATCTATTTCTACTTATTAAGAATATCATAATCTGCACCACGCCACCACAAAAAGATTACTTTTTCTCACTCTTCGGCAGGATGCATAAATACCCTCTTTTAGCTCACTTTCCAGCAGATTTCGAAGGAGAAACGTCCCCCTTCCCCCTGGATGCTATTTCCGCAAGAAGACTGCGTTCCTGTTCCTGGAGATCCCTCTGCTTCTCGAAGGACTCCATCCTCTCTTTGTTCGCCTGTTTCATTTCGGGATTGTTCATCATCTTTTCCTGGAGACTCGCCCTCTTGGCCACGATATCCTTCTCCATCTTCTTCACCTCGAGATACAATACCTTGAGATTCTTGTCGGCATAAACAATGTCGTGCTCCATCTTCAAATACGACATGGTTTTCCTGCTGACCTCTTCCTGGACCTGCTCAAGATCCTTCCTCACCTTGGCAAGCCTGGCATTCAAATCATCCGTTTTCTTTCTATCGCTGGATTCTGCACCTCCAAATGCCAGGACTGCTGCGAAGGCAGAAATCGCAACAGCTGTCATTACCCTGGAACCATATCCTGTATGCTTTTTTAAAAACTCATTACATTCCCTGTAATTCATAATGCTCCTTTACACTGGAATAGTATTAAATATACGAGGTAGCAACAAGTTTCAATATGTCAAGATTCTGTAAAATACAAGGGCTTTTCGGCAAAGAGATATTGACATTCTCAGGAACATCATTACCTTACCAGACGTTCTGATTATGCGAGCGTAGCTCAGTGGTAGAGCTCCACCTTGCCAAGGTGG
>Ga0172375_10004089_pt1 | contig 21819 bp, 17 predicted proteins | sample LakKiv1m_FD_114537 | JGI IMG/M metagenome (GOLD analysis project Ga0172375, IMG submission 114537) | Freshwater microbial communities from Kabuno Bay, South-Kivu, Congo - kab_092012_11.1m | ecosystem: Environmental > Aquatic > Freshwater > Lake | place: Democratic Republic of the Congo... | reverse complement strand
TCATAAAGACCTGGAATGCTTCAGGCCGCAGATTCAGATGGGTTAAATCGGCAGACAAGATCATGGATAGCATTGCTGTTGCATCTATAGATTAGGCAATTTGTAAAGGACAGAACACTAGTGCTCGGCATCGTGCTCGCTTGCGCGCTGGTCCTGCCCGTGGCCGCCGCCGGTCCCGATAAGGCGAGCGTATTCCTATTGATCTCCGGATCCCTCGGCGACAAGGGCTTCAACGATTCCGCCAGGGCCGGTCTCGAGATGATCAAGACAAAATTCGGTGACCGCGTGACAACGAAATACACCGAATTGGGATCGGACGCCGCCAAGTACGCGCCCGCCCTCGAGGACGCCGGCGCCGAAGGCTACTCCGTCGTTCTCTGCTCCAACAACTTCAACAGCGCGGTTCAGGAAGTCGCGGCCAGATATCCCAAGACCCTCTATATCATGTACGACGGCTGGACCAAGGAAGCCATTCCCAACGTCTACTCCATCCAGTATAAGAACTCCGAGGCCGGCTACCTCGCCGGAGCCCTCGCCGGACTCATCACCACGACGAAGGGCGATACCCGCCTGAATAACAGCAATGTCATCGGCTTCATCGGCGGACGCGACATCACCAGCATCAACGACTTCTTCGTCGGCTATATCGCCGGTGCCCAGAAAGTCGACCCCTCGGTCAAGATCATCTACAATTACGTCAATTCATTCACCGACACCGCCAAAGCCAAGGACCAGGCCCTGATCCAGATCAATACTTACAAGGCCGACGTCGTCTACCACGCCGCCGGACGCGCAGGGCTCGGACTCTTCGACGCGGCCGTCGAAACCGGGAAATACGCCATCGGCGTCGACACCGATCAGGCTTCCCTCTTTGGCAGCGAACCCGCCAAGGCGGCCCTCATCCTGACTTCCACGATGAAGCGCGTCGACCTCACCCTTTTCCAGGCGGTGAGCCGCTTCATGAACGGGGAAAAGCTGGGCGGCGGACAGGTGTATATTGGCGCGGCCGAGGGCGCGATCGCCTACGCTCCCTTCAACAAGGCAGTCCCCGCTTCGGTGCAGAAATCCCTCGAGAAGATTCAGGCCGAAATCAAGGCCGGCTCGGTCAAGATTCCCTCGGCATTCACGATGAGCGCCGAAGAGATCAACAAGATGCGAGACGCGGTGAACGCGGCGAAGAACTGATCCTCTTCCCTTTCTTTCTGCATGCATAGTGCCCACAGCCTCGAAGAGAGGCGTGGGCACTATCCTTATCGCGGCCGTGCGCCTCGCGCTCGCCGCATTTCCCTACTGCGAAAGCGCGAAGGAGGAAGCAGTGGATTTCATACTTCAGACGGAAAGCTTGAGCAAGGTTTATCCGAACGGCACCATGGCCAACAAACAGGTCGATTTCGCGGTAGTCCCTGGCGAAATCCTCGGTCTCGTGGGCGAGAACGGAGCCGGCAAATCCACCCTCATGAAAGTGCTCTATGGTGAAGAGGCCCCGACTTCCGGCCGGATCGTCCTCGAAGAAAAGTCGGTTGCCTTCTCTTCCTCCCAGGATGCCATCAAAGCCGGGATCGGGATGGTGCACCAGCACTTCATGCTCGTCCCGAGCCTTTCATTGGCGGAAAACCTCGTGCTTGGCCAAGAGCCCAAGCGAGGCAGGACCAGCTTTTTCGACTTGGAAAAGGCGGTGGCCATAACCGAAGAGCTGGCGGCGAAATATAACCTCAACGTGTTTGCCCGCGCCCGCGTCGTCGATGTTTCGGTGTCCATGAGGCAAAAACTGGAAATACTCAAAGCCTTGTATCGGGGGGCGAAGATATTGATCCTCGACGAGCCGACGGCAGTCCTCACTCCCCAGGAGACGGACGAGCTCTTTGTCGAGCTTGAGGCGCTGAGGAAACACGGTCATACCATCATCTTCATAAGCCACAAGCTCAACGAGATTTTCAAACTCTGCGACAGAGTGAGCGTGATGCGCGACGGCCGCATGATCGGAACCCACAAGGTAGCCGACGTGGACAGCCAGACAATCTCCAACGAGATGGTCGACCGCGAAGTCATCCTCACCGTCCAGAAAGGGAAAGCCGCGCCGGGGGACAAGGTCCTGACCGCGAGGGACCTCTCCTACATCGATGATTTCGGTATCACCGCCCTCGATCATGTATCGCTTGCTCTCCGGAAGGGAGAAATACTCGGCGTCGTCGGCGTCGATGGAAACGGACAGTCGGAGCTGGTACGCATTCTCACCGGATCGGAGAAGACTCTTTCGGGTTCGGTGGAAGTGGGTGGCCGCGACGTGACCAACGCGAAACCCGGCGACATGAGGCGGGCGGGGCTCGCCCATATCGCCGAGGATAGGATGACGGTCGGCACGGCCCTTCCCGCCAGCATCGAGGACAATCTCATGGCGGATAGGTATTACAAGCCGACATTCACGGGTCACGGCGGATTTCTCCGCAGGGAGGCCATGGCAAGCTCGGCGACGGAGATCGTCGCCACTTTCGACATCCGCTGCAATTCACCCAAGCAGCCCGTGGGTAGCCTTTCGGGCGGTAATATGCAGAAAGTCGTCATCGGCCGCGAATTTACCGCCGACGCGAATATTCTCGTGATCGCCCAGCCGACGCGCGGCGTCGATGTCGGGGCGATCGAATTCATCCACAAGCGTATCATCGAGATGCGCGACGCGGGAAAGGCCATACTCCTCGTTTCCTCCGACCTCCAGGAAGTCATGTCGCTATCGGACAGCCTGGTGGTCATGAATTCCGGCAAAATAGTGGCCTACTTCGATGACGCCGCCTCGACGACCGACAAGGAACTGGGCTTGTACATGCTCGGGCTGAAAAAGCAGAGCCCTGAAGAAATCGGGAGAGTACTCCATGAAAAGCAATAAATCCAAAAGCCGGGGCCTCTTCGGCACGATCGGCCTATTCTTCACCGACAGGGACAAGCTCGAACCGGCCCTCATCACCTTCCTGGCCGCGATATTCTCGATCCTCATGGGCGTTGGCCTTATTTTCATCGTAAGCAAGGATCCCGTCACATCGACGAAGAACTTCCTGCTCGGACCTGTCTTGAGGACCTACAACTTCTATTACCTCATGATCGCCATGGTGCCGATCACCTTCACCGGCCTTGCGCTCTGCATCATCTACCAATTGAGGTACACGAGCCTCATCGTGGATTCGAGTTTCTACACCGGGGCCATAATAGCGACCGCGATCGGCGTCAAGCTCAGCCTGCCCGCCGGACTACATCCCGCCGTGGCGATGCTCGCCGCCGGGCTTGCCGGAGGCCTCATCGGCCTCCTCCCCGCCATCCTCAGGATCAAATGGCGGGCCAACGAATTGGTTTCCTCGCTGATGTTCAACTACATATTCTACTTCATTGGAAGTTTCGTCATTCTCTACTATCTCCGCGACAGAAACCAGACGATACTCGCTTCCCTCCCTTTCCAGTCGACATTTTCCCTTCCCAAACTTGTCCAAAACACCCAGCTGCACGCGGGTTTCATCATCGCGGCGGTCTTCGTTGTCCTCGTGTCGATATTCCTTTTCCGCACGCGCTGGGGTTATGAGATCAGGATAACAGGCGCCAATCCGAAATTCGCCGCCTATGCTGGCATCCCTGTCGCGTCCGTAGCCCTCTACGCCCATTTCGTCTCGGGCTTCATCGGGGGCTTGGGCGGCGCGGTGGAAATGACGGGATTGTACAAGTCCTTCATCTGGCAGATGAACCCATCCTACGCGTGGGACGGTGTCATCGTGGCGATGCTCGCGCGAAAGAATCCGAAATTCGTGCCCATATCCGCGTTCTTCCTCGCCTATCTCAGAGTGGGCGCGGACTTCATGTCGAGACGGGGAGATGTCGCTTTCGAGTTCATAACCTTGTTGCAGGGGCTCATCATCCTCATTCTGGCCTCCGACAAAATCGTCAATTACTTCAAAGCCCGAAGGTTGCGCAAGAACGCGCTGCTCGCCGAATCAGCCGTTCGCGGCGTCGCGCCGAAAGGGGGCGAAGCATGATCAAATTCATTCTTGGCGTTTTCGCCTCCTCCAACTATTGGTTCATCGTCCTCCGCTCGACGGCGCCCATTCTTCTCGTCACTCTCGGTGCCGTGATAACCGAACAGGCGGGCATCAAGAACATGGCGCTGGAAGGTTCGATGCTCTGGGCGGCCCTCACTGGCGTCATTGTGAGCGCCGCGACGGGAAACGCTTGGATCGGACTCCTGGCCGGCATCGCGGCATCGGTGCTCATCGCCCTGATCTTGGGCCTCTTCGCCCTCAAGCTCGACGCCAACGCGGTGCTCTGCGGCGTCGCCCTCAATCTCTTCTCGACGGGCGGCACCGTATTCGTCCTCTTCTCTCTCACGGGAGACAAGGGCGTCTCTTCCTCCCTCGCGAGCAAAACCCTTCCTTTTATCCCCATACCCTTCATCGACAAGCTTCCATGGTTGGGAAAGGTCATATCGGGGCAAAATATCGCGATCTGGTTCTCCCTTCTGGCTGTCATCGCCATCCATCTCGTCCTCAACAAGGCCACGATCGGCCGCAGGATCAGGGCGACCGGGGAAAACGTCGAGGCGGCCAAGGCAGCCGGCATCGATCCCGACAGGATCAAATTCTTCTCCCTGATCATTTCGGGCATCCTCGCCGGCATCGCGGGCTGCTTCCTCAGCATGGGCTACACCTCCAACTTCACCTCCGGCATAGCGGCGGGCCGCGGCTATGTGGCGAACGCGGCCCAGGTCGTTGCCGGGGGCACGGCGATAGGAGCGATTTTCGCCTCCCTCATCTTCGGGCTCACCGACGCCATGGCCACCTACCTCCAGAATTTCGGCCTACCGCCCGAATTGATCCAGGCCCTGCCCTACTTCGTGACCATACTTGGCTTCATCGTCGTGACCCTGATTCGCGACAAGAGGGAGGCCATCCGCAAGAAGCAGCTTTTCGAAGGCAAACTTCTGAAAGGCGGGCTAAAGCCGGTCATTTCGGGAGGCGAGTCGGGCGGGGGAGCGCAGGCATGAGCGGCGAACCAGGGCGAGCCGAAAACAGGGCGGCCCCGCGCGGAGCGATGGACGGCGCCGGCGGGGCCCTCGACGATTTCATCGTCGAGGGCCCCGCCGTGATCACGGTGGATCCCGAATGGCGCATATTCGAGCCGGGCTATCTGGCCGTGCGGAATGGCCGCGTAAGCGCCCTCGGTTCCGCCGAAGAGGGGCGCGCCCGGAGCGCCACCAGAAGGATCGACGCTCGCGGCAAGCTCCTCATGCCGGGCTTCGTCAATACCCACACCCACGTACCGATGTCAGCCTTTCGCGGCGCCTGCGAGGATGTCCCCGACAGGCTACCCCGCTTTCTCTTTCCGCTCGAGCGGGATCTCGTGCGCCCGAACCTCGTCTACTGGTCGACCCTCTACTGTCTCGTCGAGATGGCCCTTTCGGGGACAACGACCTTCGCCGACATGTACTACTTTGAGGACGAGGTGGCGAAGGCGACCGAGAAAGCGGGCATGCGCGCCATCCTCGGCGAAACGATCCTCGATCAGCCGGCTCCCGACGCGCCGGACTTTCACGCCGGCATGCGTTACGCCAAGGATTTTATCGCGAAATGGAAGGGACATGAGCTCATAAAGCCTTGCTTTGCCCCCCACGCGCCGTACACGGTCGACCGTGAACACCTCGGAGTCATCCGCGACGAGGCCGAGCGACTCGATGTCGACATTATGATGCATGTGGCGGAGATGGACTTCGAGAACAAGCGCTTTTCCGAAAGCCATGGCTCCGTCCTGCGCTACCTGGACTCGATCGAAGGATTGCTCTCGCCCCGCCTCCTCGCGGCCCACATGCTCTATGTCGGCGAAGAGGAAATCGAGCTCGTCAAGGAACGAGGCATGCGCGTCGCGCATTGCCCCTCATCGAACGCGAAATCCGGTCGTCGCATCTGCCCGGCGTGGCGGATGGCGAAGGCGGGCGTTCCGCTGGGACTCGCCACCGACGGTCCCCTGTCGGGAAATGGCATGGACATGCAGGGCATCATCAACCTCTTCCCCAAGATGCAGAAAACCAGGGAAGGCCGCAGGGATTTGCTCACCGCGAGGGAAGCCCTGCGCGCGGCCACGCTCGGTGGGGCCGAGGCGCTTCGGATGGACGAGGATATAGGATCGCTCGAAGTCGGGAAAAAGGCCGATTTCATCATCGTCAACGTCGACGACTTTAACATACAGCCGGTATACGATTGGTACGCGACGCTCGTCTACGCGATGCGGCCGCACAACGTTGAGGCGGTCTATGTCGGCAGCAGACAAATCGTGGCCGCGCGCAGGATGACGAGCTTCGACCAGTCCGAGGCTATGGCCGAGATGCTGCGAATAAGGTCCGAATGCTCTTCCTTGATCGCCGACATCGCCGCGAAATCCGCCGCCGGCTAATCAAAGATCCATCGTCGATCGGTAGGGCAGCGCCTTCGCCTTGTGCTCGGCTTTCGCCGCCTTGAGCGAGGCGGGATCGGTGGCGAGCGCGTATCCAGCAAGCGCCATGCAGGCACCGGCCCAGCGCATTGCCTTGAAGGCCCAGGTCGATCCGGAAGCCGCGCAGGATTGCCAGGTATGCGCGCCGACGCCCAGGGGCCAGGTCGCCGCGTTCATCTGGCCCGTCGGAACGATATAGGATACATCGCCGGTATCAAGCGATCCCCCTATCCGCCTTCCTTTTCCAAAATCGCCCAAGGTCAAGTGGATGGGCGCTTTCAACAGCTCGAGAGGGGCTCCGATTGGTTCGAGAGTGGCCTTCCGGTCGCCCTTCTCGACGGTCGCCTGGAGGCTGCGAGCGAAGGCGGTCTCCTCAGCCGTGGGAACCGGCAGAGGCAAAGCGCCCATCGCTTCGTACAGGAGATCCTGGATCACGTCGTTGGGCCTGTAGTCGCATTTTCCATGCTTAATCTCGGTGGAAAAGCTCGTTTCGGTCATGAGGGTGGCGCCCCGCGCCGCCTTCATGACGCGTTTCATCACCGTGCGGACCGTGTCGGCTATGGGTGCCCGGACATAGAGGAAGGTCGCCGCCTTTTCCGGCACTATGTTCGGCCGCTGTCCCCCGTCGCTGATCACATAGTGGAGCAGTATGCCGGGACTAAGATGTTCGCGCATGAATTCGAGCGATAGATTGAAGAGCTGGACCGCGTCGAGGGCCGATCGCCCCGCCTGCGGCGCCATAGCGGCGTGGCTTGCCCTACCCTTGAACGAGAAGACTATCGCAAGATTGGCGCTCGTCGCGTAGCGGTGCGGCGTGTTCACATCGGCGCCATGCCAGGTCATGACGGCGTCCGCGTCATCAAAGCGCCCGGCCTTGACGAGAGGTATGCGGCCCAGCGATTCCTCGGCGGGGCAGCCATAATATCGCACTCTGCCGGGAAGGCCGTTTTCCTCAAGGAGGTGGGCCAGGGTCTCGGCGGCGACGAGGGATCCCGCGCCGAGGAGGTTGTGCCCGCAGGCGTGGCCTGGAGCCCCTTCCCCAAGGGGTTTCCGCTCGATGCCGCAGGCTTGGGACATGCCGGGCAAGGCATCATATTCGCCCATAAAGGCGATGACCGGACCAGCTGAGCCGCGCTCGGCGACGAAGGAATAGTTCATTTCGGGAAATTCGGTCACTGAAAAACCTTTTGACCTCAGGTATTTTTCATAAATGGCCGAAGAACGCTCTTCATGGAACGCGGTCTCTGGGTGTTCCCATATATCGCGGGCGATTCCATCGTAGGCTTCCGCCCTCTCCGCGACGTAACGCGCGACTGAGGCCGCGGCCACATTGAGCTTCTTCATGATCACCTCTTCGTTGCGCGATTTTAAAGACCCGCCTTGGCCTTCACCCGCGCGCGCCCGTCTTTCGCGAACTGGAAGCCGGCATTCAGCTCCAAGGCTTTCCCGTAGGCTTCGTACGCGCGCTTGTACTGGCCGAGCAGTTCCTTGACGGCGCCGAGCCTGTACCACCAATAATACATGCCCTCTTCCATGGACGTCGCGGTCGAGAACGATATGTCGGCATGCTCGTATTTCTTGAGTCTCATGTAGCATTCGCCAACATAGTAATAAGCGCTGGACATTCTTTCGTCATTCGATGGCGCCAGCTCGGCATACTTGGCGAAATAGCGCAGCGCGTCCTCGTTGCGATCGAGAAAATAAAGCGATTCGGCCATCGTCTCCATGATCCTGAAGTCCTTGATTGTCTGGAGGGCCTTCTGCGCGATCGCCACGACATCTTTGTGACGTTCGAGCCTAAAGAGATTCCAGCATTGGAGGCTGACTAAATCGGCATTCGACGGATCGGAAGGAAGCAGCTTCTCTACCATGGCGAGCGAGGAAGCGAATATTTTCGCGGCTTCGGTTTCTTTGCCCGCCATCTGCAGCTGGCGGCCGCGCTGATAGAGCTGGCTGGCGGCCTGGTAGGAGGCGGAAGACATCGCGGGTTTTGCCGTGGTCTGTCCGCTTGCGGTCTGGCCAAAAGCCGCCTGGCTGAATATGAGAAGAAATGCCATACATGCCGCGAGCCGGATCAGCCGAACCGCGCGCCGCCTCACCATCACCTTCATTACTGCAGCACCTCGTTGATCGCCGCGGCGGCGCGTCGTCCCTCGCCCATCGCGAGGATGACGGTCGCGGCCCCGAGCACGATATCGCCGCCCGCGTAGACGCGCTCGATACTCGTCTTCTGCTTTTCATCGACGAGAATGTGGCCCCAGCGGTCCACCTTGAGCTCAGGCGTGGTTTTTGAGATGAGAGGGTTGGACTCGTTGCCGACCGCCACGATCACCGTGTCGAAGGGCGCGATCGTTTCGCTGCCGCGGATGGCGACAGGCCGGCGCCTGCCCGAGTCGTCGGCCTCTCCCAGCTCGTAGGCCAGCACCTCGAGACCCACAACCCTGCCGTTCTGGTCGCCCAGCACCCGGGTCGGACTGCGCAGGAAATCAAAATAAATGCCCTCCTCCATGGCGTGGATCACTTCCTCGCCCCTGGCGGGCATTTCCTCCCTCGTGCGACGGTAGAGGACGCGCACTTCCTCGGCGCCCAGCCTGAGCGCCATCCGCGCCGCGTCCATGGCCACGTTTCCGCCGCCGAGCACAGCCACGCGCCGGGAAGGATAGAGAGGCGTCGCGGCCTTGCCCTTCACATAGGCTTTCATGAGGTTGGTGCGAGTCAGGTATTCGTTGGCGCTGAAGACGCCGACAAGGTTTTCGCCCGGTATTTCCATGAATTTCGGCAAGCCCGCCCCCGTGCCCACGAAGACGGCGTCGAATCCGTCCTCGCCGAGGAGGGAAGAGAGCCGTCGCGTGCGTCCCACGAGGAAGCTCATCTCGAAGTTGACGCCCATGGATTCGAGGACGCCAGCCTCCGAGGCGACGAGGGCCTTGGGCAGCCTGAATTCGGGGATGCCATACACCATGACCCCGCCGGCCTTGTGGAAGGCCTCGAAAATGACGACATCATGCCCCTGGCGTCTCACGTCCACGGCGCAGGTGAGGCCGGCGGGGCCGGCGCCCACGACAGCCACGCGCTTGCCGGTCGCGCCCGCCGTCGGGGGTGGGGCGAGGAGGCCGGCGTTCCTTTCGTAGTCGGCCACGAAACGCTCGATCCTGCCGATCTGGACCGCCTTGTCGATCCCGCCCAAGGCTTTGCCCAAGGTGCAGGGCAACTGGCACTGCTTTTCCTGGGGGCAGACTCTTCCGCAGATCGAAGGCAGGAGATTGGTGCGTTTGATGACCGAGGCCGCCGCGGCGAATTCCCCTTCCCTTACCTTGCCGATGAATCCGGGAATATCGACGCGCACGGGGCATCCGGCGACGCAGGGGGCATTCTTGCACTGGAGGCAGCGCTCGGCCTCCACCATCGCCTGTTCCGCCGTGTACCCCGTCGCGACCTCCCCCATGTTGGCGCGCCTGATGGAAGGATCTTGGCTCGGCATGTCCTGCACAGGTATGGCGAGCCTGGCCTTCGGGGTGAGAGGCGCCGAACGGATCCTGTCAAGTTCGATCTTCGCGCTGTTTTCGTAATTGCTGCGATCCATATGGCTCATCGTTAGGATTTCCTCCCCTCGTCGGCATTTTTTTTCTCTATTGCTTCTATGGACATCTCGAGGTGACATCGGTCATGGTCGGCCTGCTCCAGGTCTTTGTACGCGCCAAGCCTCGTCATCATCTGGGCCCAATCCACTTCGTGCGCGTCGAATTCCGGGCCGTCGACGCAGACGAACTTCGTCTGACCGCCCACGGAAACCCTGCATCCGCCGCACATGCCCGTGCCGTCGATCATGATGGTGTTGAGCGAGGCGAGGGTCTTGACCCCGAAAGGTTTCGTCGTCGCGGCGCAGAATTTCATCATGATCGGGGGGCCAATGGTCACGACGATATCGGGGGCCGGCGATTTTGCGCAGAGCTCGCCGAGAGGCTCGGTGACGAGGGCCTTCCTTCCCGCCGATCCGTCGTCCGTAACGACGATATTCTCGTCGGCGAGGGCGTTCAGCTCCTCCTGCATGATGAGAAGTTCGGCGGTTCTCGCCCCCGAGATCACCGTCACCCTATTGCCCGCTTCCACGAGCGCCTTCACGATCGGGTGGAGGGGCGCGAGGCCTATGCCACCGCCCACGCAGACAGCCCAGCCGAATTTCTCGATATGGGTGGGATTGCCGAGGGGACCGAGGAGGACGATGCTATCGCCGGGTTCCTTGAGCGCGAGCTTGTGGGTGCTGGCCCCTACCGTTTGGAATATTAAGGTGACCGTGCCGGCGGCCGGGTCGGCGTCGGCGATCGTGAGCGGTATCCGCTCGGAATAATCCTCGTCGCACTGGACGATCACGAATTGGCCCGCCTTGCGCTCTCTGGCCACGAGCGGGGCATCGATCTCCATTCTGTAGACTTCCCCGGAAAGTCTCCGTTTTGATATCACCGTATGTTCGCCGTGCATTGCTGTCCCTTTCGCGGCTGGAATCCGCACATTTCGTTCGCCGATATTGTACAGGCCACAGGACTATTTTGTCCATGCTGAAGGAGTATCGAACAGAAGCTTCACCGTATTTCCCGACGTTCCGCCGCGAGATTCACGCTATGACGGAATTTTCCGGCCAACTTCCCTTCACCCTCGATAGAGGAGCGACCTTGCAGCGGGAACCCAGGATCGTCCCGGGGTTGAGGACGCTGTTGCATCCTACTTCGCAGGCGTCGCCGAGTATCGCGCCCAATTTTTCGAGACCGGTATCCACCAGCGTCGGCAGCCCCTGATCCGCGGCGCCACCGGCGCCGAGAAGCGCGGCTCGAACGTGACGCTTGTCCAGCCGCACGTTGGAGAGGATGACACCTGCCCCGATATGGGCATGTACACCCATGATCGAGTCTCCAACATAGTTGAAATGCGGGGCTTGGGCCGCTTCCAGGATGATGCATCGCTTGAACTCGCAGGCATGGCCCAGCACCGCGTCGTCGCCAGCAAGCACGGTACCGCGAAGATAGGCGCCCTGACGTATTTCGCAGCGGTTCCCTATCCAGGCCGGCCCCCTGATATAGGCTCCCGTTTCGACGACGCAGTCGGCTCCCATGTGGACGATGCCCTCTATACGGACGCCCGGCTCGACGCGGCTGCGAGGACCCAGGCGCAGGTCTCCTCGTATGAGCTGGTCTTCCCTGACCGGGGTTCCCTCACCCGCCAGCGGATCTTCCGCAAGGAGCATGTCGAGGTAGGCATCGAGAGCGGACAGTGCCTCCCAGGGCGCGTCGAGATAGGCGAACAGCCTGCCATGCGCGGTGGCCTCCGGATCGAAAAGAAGGGGGAAGCCTTCCCAGCGCTTCATCGGTGAACTCATCCCTGTTCCTCCTGACCAGTCCGCGATCCGCCCCATAGCGGCGAGGGAAAATCCCCTCGCTCCGTCCTCGCGGCAATCGCTTGCCTTGCCCCGATGATATCATCGGGGTTGGTGAGACCGAAGTATCCCTCGTCGACGGACAGGGTCCAAGCCTTCGCCGCGCCGGCGCCGATCATATCCCCGATTATGGCGGGCAGGTAGAATTCAGCTTTGGCCCAATGCCCCTGATCGGCGAGAAATTCCTCGAAGAGCCGTTCCGCCCAAGGGAAAATCGCGGGGACCAAGCCCCAAAGATTCATCGATACGAGCAGATCGGGCGCCAATACTTCCGATGAGCCATCGGGCCTGAATGAGCGGATCTCCCCCAATCTCAATTCGATCCCCGTATGCTCCACGATTTCTTCCAGGCTGCCGTCGGCGCCGACGGAGCAAATGGCTCTCGAGACCGAGCCCTTGGTTGAAATCACTCCGCCAAGTCGGTATCCGGCAAGACAGAATTCCGCGGGGGCCTCCCCAGCGCGTGGCTCAAGCGCCGCCGGCACTCTTGGCCCACGTCTTTCGGCGGCAAGGCTTTGTTCGGAAAGAAATCCGTGGATGGCGGCAAAGCAATCCTTCCCATAGAAATCGTCGGCATTCATCACCGCGAAGAGTCCCTCCTTGAGAAAATCCTGGGCACAGAGGAGGGCATGCCCCGTTCCCCAGGGCTTGGTTCTGCCCGCAACGGCGATTCCCTCCCTGAATTTTTCGGGGATGAAAGCCTCGGCCGACTGGAATGCCAGTTCAATGGGGAGATTCCGGGGCAGGCGCGGGAGCACCAATTCCCTGAAATCCTCCTCGATCTCTTTTCGGATGAGAAAGACGATGCTATCGAAGCCCGCCTCCAGCGCGTTGAACAGATTGTATTCGAGCAGGGTCTCGCCGGCTGGGCCTAGGGAGGCGAGTTGCTTCACGCCGCCGAAACGTGACCCCAATCCGGCCGCCAGAACCAATAATTTCATGCCTCCACTATAGCCTCGGCGTTTCACGGGTCAATCACCTCGACGCAAAATTTGAAAGCCGGCTCCCCTCAAACCTTGATATTTATCGACGCGCTTTGTCTCGTCTATTGAAATATTTCCGATTCCGGTTTAGGATTATGAGGCTTTCCCGGCGGATCGCCGCTTTGCAGCACCACAGCCCACAATTTTTTCTTGCTACAACCGGTGCCCCAAATGGGTGTCCCCAGCCGTGAAAAGCCCATTAATCCCCATCCCCAACAAAAGGAACTATAATGGCTGATTCCAAGAAAATGGTGATGATCGACGGAAACGCCGCGGCAGCTTACGTGGCTCATGCCTGCTCCGAGGTGATCGCGATCTATCCCATCACTCCGTCCTCTCCCATGGGCGAGCTCTCCGACGAATTCTCCGCCATGGGGCGGAAGAATCTCTGGGGGACAGTCCCGCAGGTCGTCGAGATGCAGTCCGAGGCTGGAGCAGCCGGCGCGGTGCATGGAGCATTGACCTCCGGATCCCTTTCCACCACCTTCACCGCATCCCAGGGCCTTCTTCTCATGATCCCCAATATGTACAAAATCGCCGGGGAAGCGACCGCCACCGTCTTCCACATCGCCGCCCGCGCCGTAGCCGCCCAGGCCCTCTCCATTTTCGGGGACCACCAGGACGTCATGGCCACCCGTCAGACCGGCTGGGCCCTCCTCGCCTCCAACAATGTCCAGGAAGTGATGGATTTCGCGCTCATCGCCCACTCCGCCACGCTTAAAACGAGAATTCCCTTCCTCCACTTCTTCGACGGTTTCCGGACCTCCCACGAAGTGCAAAAGGTCGAGGAAATCCCCTATGTCACGATGAAGAAGATGATCTCCGACGATCTCGTTCGCGAGCATCGCTCGCGCGGGCTCACTCCCGAAAAGCCCTTCATCCGCGGCACCAGCCAGAACCCCGATGTCTATTTCGCGGGGCGCGAAGCGGTCAACAAGTTCTATGCCGTGACGCCCAAGATCGTCGAAGAGACGATGAATGAATTCGCGGCCCTCACCGGCCGCGCCTACAAGCTTTTCGAATACGTCGGGGCACCCGACGCCGAGAGCATCGTCATCGTGATGGGTTCCGGCGCGGACACCGTCGAGGAGACCGTCAACAAGCTCGTGGCCGAGGGCAAAAAAGTCGGCGTCCTCAAGGTTCACCTCTTCCGCCCCTTCTCCGTCGAGCACTTCATCGCCGCCATCCCCTCCACCGTCAAGTCCATCGCCGTCCTCGACAGGACCAAGGAGCCGGGTTCCCTCGGCGAGCCTCTCTACGAGGATGTTCGCACCGCCATCGGCGAAGCGATGGGAGCGGGAAAATCCCATTTCAAGGCCTGGCCCACCGTCATCGGCGGAAGGTACGGACTCGGTTCCTTCGAGTTCACGCCGGCCATGGCCAAGGCAGTCTTCGACAACCTCGCCGCTTCGGCGCCCAAGAACCATTTCACCGTCGGCATCGCCGACGATGTCTCCTTCTCGAGCATCCCTGTGGACGAGAGCTTCCACCTCGGCGCCGAAGGCATCGTCGAGTGCCTCTTTTACGGCCTCGGCTCGGACGGAACGGTCGGCGCGAACAAGAACTCCATCAAGATCATCGGCGACGAAACCGAGAACTCTGCCCAGGGCTACTTCGAATACGATTCCAAGAAGGCCGGCACCTATACGATCAGCCATCTACGGTTTGGGCCAAAAAAGATAAAGAAAGCATACCTTGTCTCGAAGGCCGACTTTATCGCCTGCCACAAATTCTCCTTCCTTGAGAAGCTGGACATGCTCGTCAACGCCAAGGAAGGCGGCACCTTCCTGCTCAACAGCCCCTTCCCCGCCGACAAGGTTTGGGATGAACTCCCGATCGAAGTCCAGAAGCACATCGTCGACAAAAAACTCAAGTTCTACGTCATCGACGGCGTGGATATCGCGGAGAAATCCGGCATGGGATCGAGGATCAACACGATCATGCAGACCGCCTTCTTCAAGATTTCCGGCGTTCTCCCCGAGGACGAGGCCATTTCCCTGATCAAGAAATACACCAAGAAAACCTACCTCAGAAAGGGAGCCGATGTCGTCGAGAAAAACCTTGTCGCCATCGACATGGCCCTCAATTCAACCCATAAAGTGAAGATTGGCCCCGTCAACTCGACCAAGTCCATACTCGCGCCCGTTCCGGCGAGCGCGCCCGCTTTCGTGAAGGAAACTCTCGGCGAGATGATCGCCATGCGCGGCGCTAAGCTGCCTGTCTCCAAGCTGCCCGAGGACGGGACCTTCCCCACCGGAACCACAAAGTTCGAGAAGCGCAACATCGCCGAGAAGATCCCCGTCTGGAATTCCGATATCTGCATCCAGTGCGGAAACTGCACGATGGTCTGCCCCCACGCCGTCATCAGGCTCAAGGCCTATGAGCCCAAATACCTCGAGAGAGCGCCATCGACCTTCAAGAGCGTCGAGGCCAAGGGCAAGGAGTTCGTCGGCCTCAAAGCCACCCTTCAAGTGGCGCCCGAGGATTGCACCGGCTGCGGCGCCTGCGTGAACATCTGCCCCGTCAACGATAAAGTCAACGCCGGCAGGAAGGCCATCAACCTCGAACAGCAGGCTCCCTTGCGCGAGTCCGAAGCCGCCAACTGGGACTTCTTCTTGGCAATCCCTGACACGCCCGCCAAGTATCTCAACCTGGCCTTCCCCAAGGGCATAGCCATGAAGCGCCCCCTCTTCGAGTTCTCCGGCGCCTGCGCGGGTTGCGGCGAGACGCCCTACCTCAAGCTCATGACCCAGCTCTATGGCGACCGCGCCCTCTGCGCCAACGCCACAGGCTGTTCCTCGATCTACGGCGGCAACCTCCCCACAACCCCCTACACGACCCGTCCCGACGGACGCGGCCCGGCTTGGTCCAACAGCCTCTTCGAGGACGCAGCCGAGTTTGGCATGGGCATGAGGCTTACCACCGACAAGAAGACCGAATACGCCCGGGAGCTCCTCGTCGCGGCGAAGGGCAAGGGCGTCGCTGAAGGGCTCGCCGACAAAATCCTCGGCAACGCGATGGACAGCGATGAGGCGATCGAGGCCCAGCGCGCCTCCGTGGCCGAGCTCAAAACCGCTCTCGCCGGCGTGAAAGCCGAATGGGCCAAGGAACTCACCAACCTGGCCGACAGCCTGATCAAGAAATCCGTCTGGATCATCGGCGGCGACGGATGGGCATACGACATCGGTTTCGGTGGCCTCGACCATGTGATCGCTTCAGGCAAGAATGTCAACATCATTGTCCTCGACACCGAAGTCTACTCCAACACGGGCGGACAAGCTTCCAAAGCCACCCCCATCGGCGCCATCGCCAAGTTCGCCACATCGGGCAAGGAAACGATGAAGAAGGACCTTGGCATGATCGCGATGAGCTACGGCTACGTCTATGTCGCCCAGGTCGCCATGGGAAGCAATATGTCCCAAACCATCAAGGCTTTCAGGGAAGCCGAGAGCTACAACGGACCTTCAATCATCATCGCTTACTCCCACTGCATCAATCAGGGCATCGACATGATGAAGGGCATGAACCAGCAGAAGGCCGCCGTGGATTCGGGCGTCTGGCCCCTCTACCGCTATGACCCAAGGCTTAAGGCCGAGGGCAAGAATCCCTTCCAGCTCGATTCCAAGGAGCCGGACTTCAGCAAGCTTGACGCGTACATGTATGCCGAGGTGAGGTTCAAGTCCCTGAGGGAGGCTAATCCCGAAAGAGCCGCAACCCTCCTCGCGAAGCAGCGCTCCCTGATCGAGCGCCGCTACAAGGAATACCGCTATATAGCCGACCGACCTTTCTAAATTCCACAAGCTTCGTAGCACTAAGGGGCGGCCGCATGGCCGCCCCTTTTATTTCGCTGGATCATTTCTCGCGGAGTTGCGTCGCTTTTCTCGATTCGCATTCATCACTATATTAAAAATTGAAGATACAAGCGGCCATCCGCCCATGGAGGTATATATGACGAAAGCGATTCGAGGGAAAACGCATGCCCCCGCGCTCATAAAAAGCGAAAGAGAGGGGGTTTCCAGCTGCATCGACAGGGAGGACCTGCTCGCCATCAACCTCGAGCGGCAAAGGAGGCTTCTCTGCAATAGTGGACTTCTCTGGGTAACGATCCAGGGCGACCGGAATGACTACCTGCTCGGCGATGAACGGGAAATGCAGATCCCCCGCAACAGGAAAGTCCTGATCGAAGCCGAGAAACCAAGCTGCTTCCAAATCGATTGAGCGCCGCGGCAGTGAAGCGCTCGAGACGGAGGGATTGACCACAGGCTCCCAGCCCGATATTTTTACACAACCTTATGAAAAAAATAGAAGCGTTTAAATTCACCATCGTTTCAGCCTGCCTCATCCTCGTGGCCCTACTCCTGCCCTCTTCGAGTTTTCCCAAAATGCCATCGACCGTCAGAATAGACAAGGTCGCGCATTTCTTCCTTTTTATGCTGTTTTCCCTCTCATATCTTCTCGAATTCAGGCGTTACAACGGAAAATTGCCGGGCTTCCTGCACGCGACCCTCCTCATCCTGACTTTCATCGTAATCTCGGAATTGATGCAGCTCCTGACGAAATCCCGGCACTTTGAATTTCTGGATATGGCCTTCGACACGGCGGGAGCGGTTGTCGCCTTCCTCGCCGTGAAGGCGGCCTTATGGCTGAAAAGGCCTTGATGTGATTTAATTTTCAAATATGGCTTGATTCCGTATTTCTTACAACACACAAAAAAAGGCGCTTCCGAAGAAGCGCCCCGCTAAAAAGCCTACTCTCTTTTAGGCTTAATTTTGCATTATTTTTACATAACATTCTTACTTATGAAACAAGACCATCGCCGTGTTTCATATGCATGATCGCCCACGGCTCCTGCCTTGGCAAGCTTCAGATGTCGAAAGTCTTGTAGATATTCGTCTACAGTCTTCGTTTCTGCTAGCAAATAGCCCTTGGTTTGAATCAGGACACCACCTTTGCCATTTCATCTTTGCGGCCTGGTGTTTTCATGGTATAAAGACGGAAGGTGAAACATGAGAAAAACGGATTCGCAAAAATCCGTCCGCCATGTGGATCGCCAAAAGGTAGAAATGAATAAGCAAAGAGTCGACGGTCTCTCACCATCGCTCTTCAGGAAAACCGGCTTGCTTTTCGCATGCCTGGCCGGCGCTTATCTCATCCTTTTTCTCGCTGCCAGATTCTACAAGGGCAGCTCCCCTGACAGCTTGGGCGTCAGTCTCCCCATCATCGCCACCATAGGCGTCTGCGCGATCGTATTCACATTGAGCGCTCTGCGCGATTCGCTCAATTGGCTGCAGCCTCTCGTCCTTCTCATGATGACGCCTCTACCCATGCGCCACCACGCATCCTCGATGTTCAGCCTCGGCACCTTCGTGGCGGCTGAGATCCTCCTCTATCGGCTCGGCTTCTTCGAGCACAGAAAGCTCGCGAAATTTCTCCTCTCCATCGCCTATTTCTATCTGAGCGAAGTCCTCATTGGAATAACTACCGGCATAAGCGCTCTGGAAATAGCGCTGCCTATCATTTTCATGACAATCTCCCTCGGTTTCCTCATGATCGTCTACGGCGACAAATGGGTTGTCTACCTCACAGAACCCAAGCCATTGCTTTCGCTTTCCAAACACAACATAACGAAAAAAGAAGCCAAGTATCTCAAAGCCCTGCTTTCCGGGGATACAATCAAGGGAATAGCGATCGATGATGGCGTCAAAGAGTCTACCGTCAGGAACACTTTGGCGAGAGTCTACAAGAAATTCAATGTCCCCGATAAATCGGCGCTCATGGCGAAATGCGAAAACTACTCAATAATTGAATGACGGGAATTCTCTCCTATTGTATCTTTCATATATATTCTTTATCGTAGCCCGAACAGAGGTTTCCATGGACTCAACCTTTTCCAATCGCGCCGAACTTGCCGGACAAAACGCCGACTCAATAGTGCTCGCGTCGCGGAAGGCCGCCGACAGCTTCGCCACACTTTATACAATCATCGCGCGCCTCCGCGCGCCCGATGGCTGTCCCTGGGACAGGGAACAGTCTCCCGCCTCGATACGCAACAATATCGTCGAGGAAGCCTACGAACTCGTGGAGGCGATCACCGAGAAGGATGGCGGCCATATCAGGGAGGAGGCAGGCGATCTGTATATGCTCGCCACGATGGTAGCCTACATGTTCGAGGAAGAAAAAAGCTTTTCGGTCGCCCAAGCCCTGGATGCGGTTTCGGAAAAGCTCGTGCGCAGGCATCCCCATGTATTCGGTGACTCCGACGTCGATACGCCCGATGCCGTCGTCGAGCAGTGGAACAAGATAAAGGAACAGAAGGAAGGTCGCAGGAAGAAGGATTCCCTCCTCGACGAAGTTCCGCGCCACCTCCCCCCCCTCGAGCGCGCCTACAAGATCCAGAAGAAAGCCTCGAAAGTGGGATTCGATTGGACCCGCATCGATTCCGTGTGGGATAAGATAGAAGAAGAGCTGAAAGAATCCAGGGATGCCTTCGATTCCAAGGATGGGGACGAGCTCGAATCGGAAATCGGCGACTTGCTCTATTCGGTCATAAACCTGGCTCGCTTCAGCGGAATCGACCCGACTATCGCCCTGCAGCGGACGAACGAGAAATTTTCGCATCGATTCAGGTATGCGGAAAAGCGGATGAAAGAAGAAGGACTGCCTTTAGCCCATGAGCATATGGCCACGATGGATGGATTCTGGGAAGAGGCCAAAGAGGAACGATGAAGGATCTCACCACCGGCGATGAAACCAAGCAGCTGATCAGTTTCGCGATCCCCATGCTCCTTGGGAATATCTTCCAGCAATTTTACAACATGGTCGACAGTTTCGTCGTCGGCCGTTTTCTTGGCACTTCGGCCCTCGCCGCTGTCGGGACATCGTTTCCCGTCATTTTCCTCATGCTCGCCCTCATAATGGGCGTCACGATGGGCTCCACCGTCCTGATTTCCCAGTTCTTCGGCGCGAAGGATATGAGCAGCTTGAGAAAGGTCATCTCGACAAGCTATATTTTCCTCTTCGCGGCGGGCTTTATCATGACAATCATCGGCGTCGTTTCCACCGATTTCATCCTGAGGGCCCTCGCCGTTCCCGATGACATAATGCCGGAAGCTTCCGCATACTTGCGCATCATCTTCGCCGGCATGCTCACTACCTTTGGATACAACGGCGTAGCGGCCATGCTCCGGGGCCTCGGGGATTCCAAGACACCCCTCTATCTCCTCATCGCGTCCACGCTCACCAATGTCGTCCTCGACCTTGTTTTCGTCGTGGTCTTCAAGTGGGGAGTGGCTGGCGCCGCCTGGGCGACGATCATTGCCCAGGCAGTATCCTTTCTTGGCGCCCTCATCGTGCTGGACAAGAAAAACCCCTATGTCCGTCTCGACCATCGGAATCTGAAATGGGACAAGACGATGTTCGCCCAGATGTTGAGGATAGGACTTCCGACAGGAATCCAACAGACCCTTGTCTCGCTGGGCATGATGGTTCTTTCCAGGATCGTCAATGAGTTCGGGCCGCTCACGATGGCCGCATATACGGCCGCCGCGCGAATCGACTCCATCGCTTCGATGCCAGCGATGAATCTGGGCCAAGCGGTGACAACATTCACGGGTCAAAACATCGGCGCGGGTAAGACGGAGCGGGTGCGCCGAGGACACCTTTCGGCGATCGCCCTCAACTCCGTCATCTCGCTCGCGATGACCCTCTGCGTCATCATATTCGGCCGCCAGCTGATGGGCATCTTTACGACCGACGCGGCCGTGGTTGAAATCGGCGTACACTATCTCCTCATCGTAGGCCTTTTTTACGCGATCTTCGGGATCATGTTCATAAATAATGGCGTCATGAGGGGCGCCGGTGATGTCTTCATCCCCATGATCAGTACCGTTCTGGCCCTCTGGTTCATCAGGGTGCCTGCCGCCCTTCTTTTTACGCGCGTATTCCACATGGGAACCAACGGCATCTGGTGGTCGATACCCGCCGGCTGGATCATCGGTTTCATCTTCACATCGCTCTACTATCGATCCGGGAAATGGAAGAACAAAGCCATCGTGAAGCGGGTGCCCGCGATTTTGGAAGAATGATACGGCCGAATCGCATCCCATGAATTCCCTCGACGGGAAATGCATACTATACTGATAACATGGCTGCACCACTTTCACCCAACCGGCTGAGATCCGCGAGGCGCGGCTTCAATATCTTCAATTTCTTCAATTCTTTCTCGTTCGTTTTCGCTTCGGGATCCTTCCTGACCTTGTTCGCCATCAGGCTAGGAGCTTCCAACGCCGTCGTGGGCATCCTGAACGCCATCGCCTACTCCACCTATTTCATGATGCCCATCGGCAAGCGCGTCGTCCAACGAAAGCCCATCGTCTGGACTTTCGGCTGGGCCTGGGTGGGTCGCTACACAGCCCTGGTTCCGATGCTCTTCGCCCCCCTTCTCGCCGCGAGGGGACATGTCGGCGCCGCCTTGGGCCTCCTTATCGCAGGGGCGGCTGGATTTGCCGCGTTCAGGGGCATCGCCTTGATCGGCAACAATCCCGTCGTCGGATTTCTCGCCTCGGGCGGGGGTGAGAAACCTCGATCCGACCGCGGCCAATACATGGTCACCAACTCCCTCATCAACTCCGTGGCCAGCATGATAAGCGGTCTCCTCCTCGCCCTCTTTCTGGGTGAGCAGGCCAACCCTTGGTCCTACGCGATCGGCATCGGAATTGGGATCGCCGCGGGCTATGCGGGATGCGTCTTCCTCCTGCGCACGCCCGAACCCACCGATTATTCGCCGGAGAAGGCCAATTCGCTCATCAAGACCACGAAGGAAGCCATCAAGGACGAGCCTTTCCGACGCTTCATCATCATCTTCATGGCGCTTTCCTTCGTCTCGGGCATGGGGCGTTCCTTCCTGCCCGTTTACGCGAAGGAAGTATTCGCGCAAGGCGATGACGCCAT
>Ga0172375_10004088_pt1 | contig 21824 bp, 11 predicted proteins | sample LakKiv1m_FD_114537 | JGI IMG/M metagenome (GOLD analysis project Ga0172375, IMG submission 114537) | Freshwater microbial communities from Kabuno Bay, South-Kivu, Congo - kab_092012_11.1m | ecosystem: Environmental > Aquatic > Freshwater > Lake | place: Democratic Republic of the Congo... | reverse complement strand
GGGCACGGAGATCGCGGCGTGGCTCAACACCCTCGGCATCACCGGCATCGTCCTCAAATACCGCGTGCCCAAAAATCAGGACGGCGCCTTCCAGGATATCCAGCGCGCCATGCGCCTGGTGCGGCAGAACGCGGCCGCGTGGAACATCGCCACGAACCGGATCGGCGTCATGGGCTTCTCGGCAGGCGGACACCTCAGCGCCCGCCTGAGCACCAACTGGGAGAAGGCCGCCTATCCGAAAATAGATGACGTGGATGACCAGAGCCTCCGCCCTGACTTCGCCCTCCTCATCTATCCGGCCTATCTCTCGAAAGAGCCCGGCAAGGTCGCCTCGGACCTTCCGGTCAGCGCGAAGACGCCCCCGACCTTCATCGTTCACACCGAGGATGACAAGTCCTTCATCGCCGGGAGCAAAGCCTATCACGCCGCCCTGGTGGCAGCCAACGTGCCCAACGAATTCTTCCTCTGCGCCACAGGCGGCCACGGCTACGGCCTGCGCTCCACCAAGGAGGTCAGCGTCTGGCCCAAGAAGTGCCAGGAGTGGCTGAGCAAGATAGGCATACTGCCTAAGTTCTAAAGTTCGATAGTGCATTAGTGCATTAGTTCATTAGTGGAGAGCTTACGGCTATGTGAAGGATACGGTAAGACCTGACACAGTAAAGGCTTGCTACGCTACCACGCCTGAACTCACTCACTAATGAACTAACGCACTAATGAACTAATCCACTTCCCCTTGTAGTACATTTGCACGACATGACAATCGCGGGCCTTTCGATTATACTCCTTTTTAATTACTGAAAAAGGGGAACCACATGCATGCATCGCTGTTCATCATCGCTTTCACGTCGCTTATGCTGACCGTCCGCGCGGCGGACTCGCTGCCTCCGTTGAAGGACGGCAAGGCGCCGACCAACCTGGCCGAACTCTGGGGCGACTATGACCCTCGCAAGGAGCCGCTGGAAACCCAGGTGGTGCGGGAATGGGAGGAGGGCGGCATCACCTTGCGCCATGTCGTCTTCACCATTGGTGTTTTCAAGGGCAAGCCGGCGAAGCTGGCGGCCTTTTACGGATTTGTCAAAGGCGGGGCGCGGATGCCTGGAATCCTGCACGTGCACGGAGGTGGCCAGAGCGCCTCCTTGGACGCGGTGAGGGGCACCGCGCGAAACGGGTACGCCTGTCTTTCCATCAACTGGGGCGGCAACAAGATGGAGGGTGCAAAGGATGGGGATGCCAACACGGACTGGGGCGCGCTCGATGCTACGCAGAGGCACAACGACCACTATTCGGGCGGGAAGCCTGACGCGAAGACTCTGGACGACATCGAATCGCCGCGCAACAACAACTGGTTCCTGCTCGTGCTGGCGGCCCGCCGCGGCCTCACCTTCCTGGAGCAGCAGCCGGAGGTTGATCCCGACAAGCTTGGAGTGACGGGCCATTCCATGGGCGGCAAGATCACCGTCAATGTCGCGGGCATTGACAAGCGGGTGAAAGCGGCGGTGCCCTCCTGCGGCGGCTCGGGCGGCGTCAGCGGGAGACTGAGCGGCATGCCGGGGGCGGGCCTCGGCGACGCGAAGCCAAGCGTGTATGACGCCACGATTGACGACCGGGCCTATATCCCGGGCGTGACCTGCCCGATCCTCTTCATGTCGCCCGCGAACGACTTTGCCGGCCCGTTTGACAACATGACGGAGAACTGGAAGAAGATCGGAAGCAAGGATGTGGCCTACACCGTCGCCCCGCACCTGAATCATCGCGGCCTTCCCGAGACCGGCATTTGCGGGAGCCTCTGGTTCGACCAGCACCTCAAGGGGCTCTTCAAGTTCCCCAAGACACCCGAGTTGACCGTCACGCTCAAGACGGCCAGCGGCGTGCCCCGCGCCACGGTGAAGCCGGACCGGGTGTCCGAGGTGGTTAAGGTGGATCTCTATTATTCCGTTGACCCCCACTGCCTCACCCGCTTCTGGCGCGACGCCGGGGCGAAACGGGACGGCGACACCTGGGATGCGGAATGCCCGGTGCTGAGCACGGATCAACCCCTCTATGTGTACGCCAATGTCAGCTATACGCTGAAGACCGGGCGTCCCGGGGCCGGGGGCAGCCCCGCGCCCGCAACCTTCATGATCAGCTCCCGGGAAATCATCCTCTTCCCTGAGGAGCTGAAGGTTGCTGGCGTTAGAGCCACGGACAGGCCTTCTCGCCTGATAGATGATTTCGCCCGCGGCTGGCAGGATTGGTTCCGGCTGGAATGGGGCAATCCGCACCATTGGGTCGCGACCACCCGCAAGCTGAAGGATCCCAAGTGGCGCGGGCCGACGGGCGCGAAGCTCGTCTTGGACGTCAGGTGCCCCAAGGACAATGTGCTCAAGATGACTGTCGAATTGAACGGATGGGGGGTGTATCCCGGGAAACCCTGGGGCGAAAACTTCAGTGTCCGCAAGCCGATTCAAGGTTCGAACGACTGGCAAACCGTCTCTTTTTCGCTCGATGACATGCCCGAGAAGAAGGAGAAATCCTCCAGGATTACTTCGTGGGAGACGGTGACGCAATTGAGTTTCGGCTGGTCGCCAACCTACCTCAAGGATGGACAGCAGGTGAAGTTCGGATCTGACAATATGCAACAGAACGGCTGGCGCGAGCCCCGCGAGTTCCGCAATCTGCGCTGGGAGGGCGGCACGAATATGATCGACGTCGTGGCTCCTGCTTCCAGAACCGATGTCAAATCCGCCGAGTTGGATGCGACGATCCAGAAGGAGATCAAGAAATCACTTCAGCCATGAACCATAAAGTGAGTTACACTGACAAAGGATGGCCTGTGAGATTCGGACTGGGGATGCCGATTGTTCTTGTTCAAGCCTGCGTCATGATCACGTTGGCGGCGGCTGGTTATGCCGACGAATTGAGGACGCTGTTTCACGATGCGCCCGATGAGACCAAGCCCTCTTGTTACTGGTACTGGCTTAATGGCGACATCACGGCGGACGGGATCACCAAAGACCTGGAAACCATGGTGCGGGTGGGGATCAGGCGGGCCTTTGTCGGGAACATCGAGGGTGGCGGCCCGGTCAAGATGCTGTCGCCCCAATGGTATGCGTTGACCCGTCACGCATTGAATGAAGCGGCGCGCCTGGGTGTGGAGATCATGATGTTCAATGCGCCGGGCTGGAGCCAGTCTGGCGGGCCGTGGATCAAGCCCGAACAATCGATGCGCAGGGTCACCTGGACCGAATTCCCCGCCCGGGGCGGAGCTTTCTCGCAGACCGTACGATCCGGTGGAAACCCGGTGGTGCAGGATATCGCGGTCCTGGCGGTTCCCAGGAAGGAGACGGTGACGCTTGTTTCCTCCCCTGGGGACAAGGATCCCGAACCGTCGCTGGCGCAGGCGTCATGGATCTGGCATCCTGACGAGGATGGCACCAAGAGCGTACCGGCCGAAACGCGCTATTTCCGTCGCGTTATCCAGGCGGATCAGGCCAAGCTCAAGGCCGCGTCGGCGCTCGTGGTGGCGGACAACGCCTATGTCCTGTGGGTCAATGAGAGAGAAGTGAAGAAGGGGGGCGACTGGAAAATCCAGGAGATCGTGTCGATCAAGGAGTATCTCAAGCCCGGCCCTAATGTGATTGCCATTGCGGTCACCAACTCAGGGGTGGGGTCGGCAGGGTTGATTGCCGACATTGCATTGCAAGACCAGGACGGGAAGGTGACCCACGTCGTTGCCGACACATCGTGGCAAGTCGCAACGAGCGTGACCGGTGATTGGCGAAGAGAGGTTAAGAACACGGCGGCCTGGCAGGCCGCCCGTGTTCTCGGCCCAGCATCCGTCTCTCCGTGGGGACTTTCCGGCAAGCGGCACTACGTCCGTACCATGTATTTCCGCCACACCGCCCCATTCAAGGCCCGTTCGCTGAGCGTTAAAGGGAATGTTAATGGCAAGCTTTATGCCCTGCGCAACGGCCAACGCGAATGGGTGGCCGACATCCAGACCCGTGGAGGAAATGGCCTGACCGATTTCCTGCCCGATGGCATCGGGACCTTCAGCTTCAAGGAGGCGACGGCGCAGGAGTTCGAACTGGATCCCTGCGGGCTTCCCGACGGGGCCGTGGAACTTTCTTCGGAACCGAAAGTCGCCCAGGTTATCGAGAAGCAATTGGCCAAGATGCATCCAGACCCGAGCCCCACCTGGCGCTCTTATACCTTCAGGGACACGGTCGAGCCGGACGACGCATCCGCAGTGATACGCAGGGCGGACGTCATTGACCTGACGGACAAGCTCGACGCCGATGGCAAGCTCTCCTGCCATCTGCCCGCAGGCGATTGGACGGTGATCTACTTCGGCATGATCACCACCGGCAAAGTAAATCAGCCTGCACCGCCCGAGGCGACCGGACTCGAGGTCGATAAAATGAGCAAGCCACTGATCGAGTATCATTTTCATGAGATGTTCGACCAATTGCTCAAGCAGTTGACGCCCCGGGAGCGGTCGGCGTTCAAGGGTGTTATCGCCGACAGCTATGAAAGGGGCGCGCAGAACTGGACTGACGGATTCGCGGCCGAATTCAAGAGGCGCAACGGCTATGACCCCATCGCCCTGCTTCCCGTCATGACCGGTCGGGTGGTCGAAAGCGCCAGGACTTCCGACCGGTTCCTCTGGGATCTGCGGCGAACCGTGGCTGACATGATCGCCGAGAATTATGTGGGTGGGTTACGCGACGTCGCGCACAAGCACGGCATGACCATTTGGCTGGAGAATTACGGGCACTGGGGTTTCCCAAGCGAGTTCCTGATTTACGGCAGTTTCTCCGACGAGATCGGCGGCGAATTCTGGACCAGGGGTCTGGGCACGATTGAGTGCCGGGCCGCCAGTTCCTGTGCGCACATCTACGGCAAACGCAAGGTTTATGCCGAATCCTTCACCAGTGAGCTGAACCTCGGCGATCACCCATACTCCATCAAAGCCCGCGGCGACGAGCTCTTCTGCGAGGGCATCAACCAAACGCTCCTGCACGTTTATGCGCACCAGCCCAGGGACGGCGTGCCGGGCAAGAATCCATGGTTCGGTACGGCCTTTCATCGCAACACGCCATGGTTTGTCCAGTCCCGCAACTGGGTGAAATACCTGCAACGGGTCAACTACATGCTCCAGCAGGGCGAGCCGGTGGCCGACGCGGCCATCTACATTGGCGACTTTGCCCCGCAGATGACCGGCCCCGCCAGTCCCGTGCCGGGCGGCTACGACTATGACTACATGAACTCCGATGCGCTTTTGAGGAGCGTGCATGTCGTCGATGGCGAGTTCGTCGTCAATGACGAAGCCAGTCCCAGACAGATCCTTGCCCGCTACAAGCTGTTGGCCTTGCCCAAGCTTGATTATGTCCGGCCCCACGTGTTGACACGGATAGAGGAGCTTCGGAAGGCAGGAGGCCGGATCGTGGATGGCGTGCCGGTATCCGTCGCGACATTACAAGCGGCAGGCGTCGCACCGATAGTTGCTGACGCAACCTGCAACCTCCGCTGGAAGGCGCGCCGGTTGGAGGATGGCATGATCTTCTTCCTCTCCAATTTCGAAAGGACCGGCCCGTTCGAGGCCACCTTGCGTGTCGCGGCAAAAGCGCCGGAGCTGTTCAATCCGGTGACGGGAGAGGTCCGTAGTCTGGCACGGTACAAGGCGGAAAAGAATGGCACTCGGATTTGTATCCAGGTGAACGACCGCGCCGACTCGTTCCTTGTCGTTTTCCGCGAGAACACAACAAGTCCCTCGGTTCTAAATGTCCGCTGCGGTGGAAAGGACATCACTCCCGCCGAACTGGGGCTTTTCTACGATGAGAAAGGCGGTCTGACGGCCGAATCAGCCAAGCCGGGCGTGTATGCGCTCACGATGAGCGATGCCGGGGAGAAAAGCGTGAGCTTCGACCTGGCGGCGCAGGATCATGTGATCGCCGGGCCGTGGAACAACATTCGCGCGGAGGCTGAAGGATTTACAACTGTGCAGGAAACCGCTTTCGAGATGCCGGCAGATTTCGGCAAGGGCCAGCGGGTTATTCTCAATCTTGGGCAGGTAAAGGTCATGGCCCAGGTTACGCTTAACGGCCGACCTTATGAAACGCTCTGGATGCCGCCCTTCGAGTTGGACGTGACCGACAATCTCAAACCGGGAAGCAACCGGCTCGAAATCCTGGTCACCTCGACCTCCAAAGGAAAGCCGTCGCTCGGCACGGTGCGCCTGAGGACCATTTCAAGGTGTCCGGTGAAATGACGACCCAATCCATCAAGAACCTGGAACGAATCGAATGAGCAATTCAAGAAGAAATAGTCGAGCACTGAACGCAGACCGACCAGCCCAAACAAGGTGCGGAGATTTCATGTCAACCCTTTACTCCCTCATTCTGGCAATGCTCCTGTCAACGCTGGCGGCGGAAGCCGGACCGATTGGGCGCGTGGACATGGAGACGCTGAAAACGCCTGTCTATGAAGCCGTCGACCAGGCGTTCGTCCGCCACAATGGCGACCGGTTCAACAACCGGCCACTCTACTGCAACCAGATCAGCGCGATCGTGATCGCCGGCGACCGGCCGCTGGTGCGCTTTGGCGACGGATCGGCGTTGTACGGCACCTTTATGGCGGCGCTCGTGCGCGGGGGAACCGCCAAGTGGTTGCACGACTTCTCGGATATCACCTCCAAGTATCGCGCCGATCACATGGAGTGGATTCTCAAGGATGCCGAATTCGGCGAGACGGTCCTGACTCTGGAGGCGGTGCCGCCGGCAACTGGCCAGGGAATGGCGTTGCGGTTGCGGATCAATAAGGCACAGGCCGGGGACCGGTTGATTTGGGTTTGCGGGGGAACTGTCCGGCCGTCCAAGAGCGTGTTGGATCTGTGGGACGTGACGACGGCCGGGCGCGAAAAGATTCTCTCGAAGGGATTTTCGCCAGAGGATTGCCTGGGAGATCAAGTGAGCTTTAACGATGATCGGTTGGCCATCGAAACCCAGGAGTCCAAACCCGTTGTCGTAACCGGCCAGTGGAGCGTGGCTTCCAAGATGTCTGTAGCGGAAGCCTCGGCATGGTCCGACCCGCTGAAATTGTTGGCCAGCACCGGCAAACAGCAGCCGCTGGCGTGCGGCGTGGTGGATTTGGCCGGACAAAAGGAAATCTGCTGGGCGTTTTGCGGCGGCAAGTCAGCCCCGGAGACGGCAGCCGCAGTGTTCGCCGCAGGCCTGGATCGCGCGGAGGAAATCGGGCGGCGTATTGTCGTGGACACGCCGGACCCGCAGTTGAATGCGATGGCCGGCGCGTCGAGTGCGGTGATGGACGGCGTGTTTCGTAATGGAATCTTTACCCATGCGGGGATGCGGTGGGGCATACCGTTGCTCGGCTGGCGTACGATGTTCGGCGGCACCGCGTACGGCTGGCACGACCGTGTATTGACGCAGGCGCGGTCGTGTCTGGCGACGCAGGTCATTAAGTCGAACAAGACGCAGCCGGAGGCGGACCCTAAGTCCGGGCTGACGGCGCAGTCGGGGAGCTCGCGGATGTTTGGTAAGGGCCGGGTGAATGCGTATCATGACGGGCATTATGACATGCAGAGTCAGTTTTTCGATCAGCTCATTCACGCATGGCGTTGGAGTGGCGGCGCGGAGTTGGAGAAGTTGCTGCGTCCCGCACTCGAATTACACCTTGAATACATCCGGGATTGTTTCGATCCGGACGACGACGGCCTTTACGAGAGCTATGCCAACACGTGGCCGACCGACAATCAATGGTACAATGGTGGCGGCACGGCCGAGGAAACCGCCTACGCCTATGCAGGCCACAAAGCTGCGCTCGAGCTCGCCCGCCGCGCCGGTGACACTGCCGCGGCAAAACGCCATGAAGCTCGGCTGGCGAAAATCCACGCCAGTTTCATGGAAAAGTTGTGGATCCCGTCGAAGCAGTACGTCGGTTCCTATGTGGAGCAGGGCGGGCTGCGGCGGCTGCATGAGGATAGCTGGCTGTATGCGATCTTCTGTCCAATAGACGCCGGGATGCTCGATGCCGAAAAATCGGCGCAGGCGTTGCACTACACCGAATGGGGCCTCGAACGCGAGAAAATGCCGTACGGCGGCCAACGCTGCTGGACGTCGAACTGGGTGCCAAGCATCTGGTCGTTGCGCGAGATGTGGCCGGGCGACAATTACCACCTCGCCCTGGCTTACTTCCAGACCGGGTTGGCCGAGGACGGCTGGAACGTGTTACGCGGGACATTTCCGCACATGGCCTTTTACGGCCCCGTGCCCGGTGACTTGGGCTTTCCGAACGGCGGAACCGACTTCAACGACAGCGCGAGCATGTTTTGCCGCACGCTCGTCGAAGGTATGTTCGGTTACCGGCCCGACTATCCCAATGGTGTCGTGACTATCGCACCGCAATTCCCCGGCGATTGGGATCACGCGGCGATCAAGACGCCGGATTTCTCCCTGGCCTATCGGCAAGGACGGTACGAAGTCGCGCTTTCAAAGCCGGCTAAGCTCCGTTTCCGCCTGCCGGTGCGCTCCGCAAAGATCAGTCGCGTGCTCGTCAATGGCCAGCCCGCCCGGTACACGCTCGAGCCTTCCTTCGGATACGGCGCATTGCGAACGGAGACGCCAGCCTGCGCGAAGATGGAAATTGTTGTGGAAACCGAAGGCAGCGCTGCCAGCCTGCCCGTGGTTGCAAGGGACGGCGACAAGCCGGAGTTGATCCTGATGCCGGTGGCCGGTGAGGTTCCTCGCTATCAAGTCACCAAAGTTCGCCCGTTGCCCCCTCCCGCGACCGAGCCGCTGAAAATCCCGGAGGGGGCGACGTGGAAAACGCTGGACATCGCCGGCAGTCTCAACGGCGACGTCCGCGCCATCTTCAAGCAGAAGTATCTCTCGCCGCGCCCGAATACATGCTCGTTGCGACTGGCGACGGATGGCTATTCAACATGGCAGATGACGCTCGACCCGATGCACAAGCCGCCGATCATCAACGTGAACCAGCCTGGCGAGCCTTTGACGACACCGCAGGGTGTGCCGTTCGGGAGCATCGGCGTGGAGAAAAATATCGCGTTTACGTCGCTATGGGACAACTGGCCGCGCTCGGTGACCGTGCCGGTCAATGCCAGAGGTGGCGCGGTCTGGCTGCTGATCTGCGGGTTCACGCCGCCCATGCAGGGCCGCATTGCCAACGCCGTGGTGCGGTTCCGCTACGCCGACGGTCAGGAGGAGAAACTCGAACTCGTCCCGCCATTGAATTTCTGGTCGCTCTGCCCGTTTGGCGGTACCGATTACGACTACCAACGTGATGGTTTCGCGTTGCCCAAAACCCCGCCGCCGCAAGTCCACCTTGGCACGAATTGCCGCGCGATGGTGTACGGCTGGAATCTGCGCCGCGGAACTGCCTTGACAAGCGTGACACTCGAAACGTTGTCCCAGGAAGCCATCATTGGCATGATGGGTGTGACCCTTATGAATCCGATGTGAACAAGCTAGTCGTCAACTGAATAAAGGAACGAACCTTGAAACCAAGAGCCAAATTTACACTTCGCAAATGGCTGCTGCTGGCGCTTCTGGCAGTGGCGGCAACGACTCGCGCCGAGAACAATGAACCTGCCATCCGTGCCGAACTGCGGGCCATCGCCAACGGTCCGATCATCAAGGACTGGCAGAAGCAGGTGGGCGCTCGGACGCGGCCGACGGCGGCCAGGCAGTTTGTCGTCCAAGCCAGGGGAGACGGCCAGGCGGTTTGCACACGGGAAATCCAGCAGGCGATTGACGAGTGCGCGGCAGCCGGTGGAGGGATCGTCGAGTTCAAGCCGGGCCAGTATGTGACCGGTTCGCTCTTCATCAAGAGCAACGTCAATTTTCATGTGGCCAAGGATGTGACGTTGCTGGGGGCACAGGATGACGCGGCGTGGCCGCTGGTCCGCACCCGCGCGGGTGGCATCGAGATGGACTGGCCGGCGGCGCTGCTCAATGTTCGCGACCAGCAAAACGTCAGCATTACCGGCGAAGGCACGGTGAATGCCCGGGGGAAACGCTGGTGGAAACGGTTTTGGGCCGCCGAACCCGCATACCACAAGAAAGGACTGCGCTGGGCGGTTGACTACGACATCCGGCGCCCGCACATGCTGCAGATCTACCAGTCGCGCGACGTCACGGTACAGGGACTCACGTTCATCGATTCGCCATTTTGGACGCTGCACACGGTCTTTAGTCGACAGGTCACCATTGAAGGCTGCAAGGTCAGAAACATGGTCGCCGCCACGTGGGGGCCGAGTACCGATGGCATCAACATTGATTCCTCGGCCTTCGTGCTGGTGGAGAATTGCGATGTGGATGCCAACGACGATTGTTTCAGTTTCAAGGCCGGCATGAATGCCGATGGTCAGCGTGTGAATCTGCCGGTTCAATACAGCATGTTCAGGAGTTGTGTCGCCCGGCGCGGGCATGGCGGCATCACGCTTGGCAGCGACATGTCCGGCGGCATTCGCCATTGCGAGGCGAAAGGAATCAAGATGATCGGAACCAACAGCGGCATCCGGCTCAAATCCGCCGCAGTGCGCGGCGGACTGGTGGAAGACATCCTCATCCAGGACGTGCAGATGGAACAGATCGGCATTGCGATCGAGATGAGTTTGAATTGGGCTCCCGATTTCAGCTATCCGAAACTGCCAGACAACGCTACCAACATCCCGCCCGATTGGCGGGTCATCGCGGCGCCTGTGCCGCCGGAAAGGCGAATCCCCACGTGGCGTGACATCACCATAGCGGATGTGAGGGGCACCAGCCGGGATACGGTCATCGTCGCCGAGGGATTGCCGCAGCTTCCGATGAGCCGCTTCCGGCTCGAACGGATCCACCTCGAAGGCGTGAGAGCAGGGTCCATCCGCCACGCACAGGACTGGATCATCAAGGACGTGCGCCTCACCGGGAAAAACGGTCAGCCTGTCGCGATCAAGGACTGTCAGGGTGTTTCAATTCCATGAGTTCAATCCGATCCCAGAGTCAATTGGCTGGCAACTGTCCAGTTGCGAGTGTCCCGGCGTCCGTGGCCGCCCTGCTGCTCGCTCTGTTGTTGTCCTCGGCGCACGGAGGCGATGCGCCCCAGCAGGCCAAACTCAAAAGAAACGCCAATCAACGTGCCGAGGCGGAAACAGTGGCAGTCAGGATTCCCAGTTCCATTGACGGCCTCGAACAGTCGGCTATTTGGTATCGTCCGGACAAGGCGGTTCCGGGAATGGATGGGCAGGATGTGCCGCTTCTGGTTGTTCTCCATTCGTGGAGTGGTGGGTTCGAGCAAGGGATGTCGTGGATTCCTCTTGCTCGCAAACGCGGATGGGTGCTACTGGCGCCCGATTTCTGCGGGGCAAATAACCGCCCGGAAGCCTGCGCCTCCGGGTTGGCCTCGCAGGACATTCTCGATGCTGTGGCTTATGCCCGGAAGAATGCCCGTATTGACAGCGACCGTATTTACCTCTTTGGCGGTTCCGGAGGTGGCCATATGGCTCTGGTGATGGCCACCCGCGCTCCGCTGTTATGGGCGGGAGTGAGTGCCTGGGTGCCGATTACCGACCTCGCCGCCTGGCATGCCGAAAGTCTGGTCCGCCGGAACAATTATGCAGCCATGCTGGAAAAATGCTGTGGCGGTCGGCCAAACACCAAGGCCGAAACTGAATACCGCAAGCGCTCGCCGATCTTCCTCCTCGGTGCCGCGAAGGAGCTGCCTCTGGACATCAACACCGGGATTCATGACGGGCACACCGGCTCGGTGCCCGTGAGTCATTCTCTCAGAGCTTTCAATACGCTGGCGCTGGCGGCCGGCCATTCTGCCCGACAGATCACTGAAGCTGATATCGCCTGCATGGTGAACGAACAACGGATTCCTGAGGGTCTCCGCGCTGAAACCCAGATTGATCCCGAGCGGGCGAAACGGGTCCTTTTCCGACGTATTGCCGGACAGGCGCGCGTAACAGTCTTTGAAGGCGGCCATGATTTTGAAGCGACGGCGGCCATCGAGTGGCTCGCCCGGCAACGCCGCAGCCAACCCGCTGATTTCAGCCTCGGCGTTTCCGGCGAAAGAGCTGACGCCCAGGGGGTTGGTAAATAGGAGATGCACATCCAACGAACTACTACGGGCTTAGTCTGGCCCTGCTAACGATGATCAACAGTAGAAGGAAAACCAAGTAGAAGGAAAACCATATGCAACACACCTCCACACCGCTTAACGCCCTGCCGCTGTCTATACTCCAAGCTGTAACGGGACGACTGCCATCGAAAAGCTCTATTCTTTGGTCGGCACTCCTCTTGTTACTCCCGTTTTCACAGGCCAGAGGGGAAAGCGTGTCGTCCCCATCGGGGGAAATCCAAATCACTGTTGAGGCGGCCCCGGCGCTTGTTTACAGCATAGAAGTCAATGGCAAAACGATCGTTGCCCCTTCTGCGGTGGCCTTTGATTTTGCCGACCAGCCGGGGCTGGGCGAGCACATGCGGATCGCGAAGCGACAGGACGCAAGCTCCGACAGCACCTGGAGGCCGGTCGTGCCGGGACGGCGCAGCGAGATCCGCGACTGCTATCGGGAAATGACGCTGCAACTGGAGGAGTCGGTCGAGCCCCACCGCCGTTTGGCCATCCGGGTGCGCGCCTATGACAACGGCGTCGCGTTCCGTTGCGAATTTCCCAAGCAGAAGGCGATGCAGGACTTCCGGCTGGCCGGGGAACGCACCCGGATTCATTTCCCCTCGGACGCGACCTGTTGGGCGGCCCGGTATCCCGGCTGTGCCAGCCACCAGGAGGAGTACTTCGACAAGCTCATGTTGAGCGGGATCGGGACGAACGACTTCGTGGGCGAACCGCTGCTGGTGCGGGCGGCGGACGACCTGTATGTGGCGATTGCGGAGGCGGCATTGGTGGACTATGCCGGCATGTGCCTGACGCGGGAGGAAGCGGCTGGCGGCGACGGGGTGACGCTCGTGACGAGGCTGGCCGAGCAGAAGGGGCAGGCGAACGTCGTCACGGCCGCGCTGCCGCATCAGACGCCCTGGCGCGTTTTCATGCTGGCCCGGCAGCCTGTCAAGCTGTTGGAGAACGACATGATTCTATCGTTGAACGCCCCGTCGGCCCTTGCCGACACAAGTTGGATCCAGCCGGGGATGATGGCTTGGGATCACTGGTGGAGCGGCGATGTGAAAATGGATACGGCCACGATCAAGCAGTACATCCAATTGGCCGCCGACATGGGTTGGAAGTACCAGCTTATCGACTGGCACTGGTATGGCCCCTTCGACAGACCCGATTCGGACATCACCAAAGTCAATCCCGCCGTTGACATGGATGAGGTCCGGCGGTTCGCCAGGGATAAAGGCATCCGCCTCTGGGTGTGGCTCTATTGGAGCGATGTGGACCGCGGTGACGCCTATCTCAAGGCCTTCCCCCTCTACGAGAAATGGGGCCTTGCCGGTGTCAAGATCGACTTCATGGCGCGGGACGACCAGTGGATGGTCAACTGGTATCACAAGATCGTGAAGAAGGCCGCCGAGCATCACTTGATGGTTAATTTCCATGGCGCCTACAAGCCGACCGGCTGGCGCCGGACGTATCCGAATCTGATTACCCGTGAAGGTGTGTTGGGCAATGAGTGGAACGGCTGGTCGAAAAGAATCACTCCGGAGCACAAATGTACGATCGCGTTCACGCGCAACTTGCTTGGAGAGATGGATTTCACGCCCGGCGGTTTCCTCAACCGGACCCAGGCGGCTTTCCATCCGAACCGGCCAACGCAGACGCAGGGCACGCGGGCCCAAGAGCTCGCCTTGTTCGTCATTTACGAAAGCCCGCTCACCTGTGTCTGCGACCATCCCGACCACTACCGGAATCAGCCCGGAAGTGACTTCCTGAAGATCGTGCCGACGGTGTGGGACGAAACCGTGGGCGTCAACGGCGCTGTCGGTGAATATGTGACGGTGGCCAAGCGCAAAGGCGCCGACTGGTTCCTTGGCGCAATGACCAGTTGGTCCCCGCGACGGCTGGAAATCCCCCTGGAGTTTCTGGGGCCGGGAGAATTCGAAGCGACGATCTGGCGCGATGGCCCCGAGGCGGCGACCAACGCCGAGGATTTGGCCAAGGAAACCAAAACCGTCATGTGTGGGGATCGGCTCACTCTGGATTTGGCCCCTGGCGGTGGCGCCGTGGTTCGCTTCGTGTCCAAACGGTAACTGCTCATTAGATGAAAGATAGGGCGGAACAACTATGAAACATATCCTCACACTTCTTGTTAATACAATGCTGCTCACGTCAGCCAGCGGGGATGGTGGATTGAACCACCGGGATGCCACCATCGTGAAGAGTGACGGGAACTGGGTGATGGTGCTGAATGACGAGACCCTAACCCCGCCGGCGAAGAACCTCCGGAGTGAAGGGACAGGCCTTTATGAACCATAAAGTTATACTGAAGGCGCTCGCGTTGATCATCACAATCCCGGTCACTGTTTCCCGGGCTGGTGATCCGATAGGGATTGGCAACGGACGGGTGATCCTGAAGTTCGCCTCCGATGGACGTCCGGAATCCTTCAAGGCGGATAGCCAGGAACTGCTCAACGAGGGCGATCCCGGGCCGGGTTTCGAACTCAACGGCTTTGCGTTTAACTATGGCCGCCCAACTTCCTTCGCGTTCACCGACCTGAGCTGGGACGGGCAGCATCTGGTGGCCTCGATGAAAGAGCACATTCGGATCACCTTTGACGTGAAGGCGGCGGAGCGCTACATCACCTTCAGGATCACGCGAGTGGAGGGCGTGCCGAAGAAGAACCTACTATGGCTCCAGTTCAGGATGAATGCGGACTTCAAGGTCAAGACCCTGCCGCTGGATTACATGACGCACGCGGCGCAAGGGGGTTGCGACATCCGTTGGCCATGGCTCTGGGCGCGTTCAGCCTCCATGCCTCTGGGCGGTTTCGCAATCTATGCGCCTTCCGACGGAGCCGATGAGGATGAGACGCTCCTCCAGCTCTGGGCCAACGAGGGCCTGCCGCATCCCAGGGTCAAGGGCGCGTGGACGGTCGAAGCCGCCCGGTCCTGGCTCGCGGATTGGCAGCGGCAGTTCGCCGATCAGAGCCAGTTGCTGATCACGGCGACCAACAACGCGGAACTGTATGCGTTGGTCGACTTCGCCGCGAAGCTGGACATCAAGCGCATCTACATGCACACCGATACCTGGCGCGGTGAATACTGGCCCGTCAAACATAGTTTCCTCCATCTGAATCCCAACACGTTTCCCAAGGGTGAAGAGGATTTCCAGGCGTTTGCGCGATATGCGCGAAGCAAAGGCATGGGGCTAACCATCCATACGGTGAGTTGCGCCATCGCCAACGAAGATCCCGACTATGTGGTCGGCAGGATTGATCCGCGCCTCGCAAAGTGGATCGAGGGGACATTGGCGCAACCTGTCTCCGCGACCGACCCGACGATTTTCTTCAGGCCGGCGCCCGGCGGCGAGATGCCCGCGAGCATTGACCGGCCAATCACCGGTCCCGCGAACGTTGCGCCCTGGAACAACCTCCGCGTAATCCGCGTCGGCGATGAGTTTGTGGAGGTGGACAAGTTCACCGACACCGACAAGGATGTCTGGACGCTCAAAGCGTGCCGGCGCGGCGCGATCAAGAGCGCCCCGGCGCCGCACCCGGCGGAGACACCGGTCATTGGCCTGATCCGGCCCTACGGCCAGGTCTTCACGGCGGACAATGACAGCACCCTCGTGGAGGAACTGGGCCGTCGCATCGCGGAGTTCTGTAACCGCAACAACATTGTCCACTGCGAGCAGGACGCCGGCGAGATCCACACGGTCAACCATCCGTGGGGCTATGCCAAATTCACCGAGTCTGTCTATACGCACCTGGATCATCCCGTCACCAGCAATAACAGCGGCGGCACCCACATGCCGTGCCAGTTCGAATATCGTTTCAACAGTTCGAAGGCTGCCGTGGCCGCGAGATGCAAGGCGGCGGTCCCGCTGATGCTTGCCCGCAACGGACGGTTGGCCACAGGGCCCTACGAGATGTTCGCGGGCATGGGCAAGGCCATCGCCTCGGGTGTGCGTAGCGTGGAACTTCTCAAACCCGAACCGATGTTCGGTGTGTCGCTTGAAATCCTCAGCGAGCACGGGTTGTCGGGATATGCCGCCGAGACGGTCCTGGTCTGGAAGAAGGTCGCCCCGCTGCTTACCGGGCAACAGCGCAAGGCCATTCTCGCGTCCGGCGATGAGGTGATCCATCGCGCGTCCAGGACCGCCCTAGGCTACGAAGCTGTGCCGCTCCGAATGCTTTACCGCCCGGGCATTGACATCGGCTGGAAGTCCGGGTCCGAGTTCGGGCCCATCGTTCCCCGGCAGTATTTCAAAGCAGGCGAAGCGGTTAGTGTTGAGAATCCATTTGCTGAACAAGAGCCTGAATTCGTGATCCGCGTCATGAACGGTTATGGCGGGCAGGCAACGACGGTTGTGCTGCCCGGCGGAGCCGTTGCCGGCAACGGCTCCAAGGAAAAGGCGAACGTTGATGCTTATAACGCCGGCGCAGGACTCAAATCCGTCCCGGCAACGCCCGCGGCCCAAAGCGCTGATGCTCCCCTGGGCACGCTGCTGCAGCCGAAGGCCGGGAATATCCGCAATGCCGGCCACCATCAATTCGCCGCGGACGGCGAGGGGTTGAGGATCCGTTTGGAGAACAAGCGCAACGAGGCGATCCGGAACGAGGACGACCTTCCCTTCTTCGACTGTTCGACCGACATGGAAAAGGCGCGGGGCCTTGCACTCACGGTCACCGGCGACGGCAGCGGCGCCGTGCTTGTGCTGCAGGCCCACGCACAAGGCGCCCGCGATTACATTGTGGCGCTTGACTTCAAGGGTCCGCGCGAGATCGTCATCCCTTGCGGCGAGGTGTCCTGGAGCGATGCGCGCTGGGGCTGGCGCTTCGCGACCAAAGGATCGAAATACGGCAACCTCCATCGCATGTCCATCGGTCTGGGCCATGTGCCTCCCAAGACCACGGTCGACATCTCCGTTGCCAACCTCCGCGTGCTGCCCGAGGTTCCCACCCGCCTGAGCAATCCCGTCATCGCCCTCGGTGCCGGCACGATGCAGATCACAGGCGCCATCCCCAGCGAATCGTATCTCTGGTACACCGGCGGCGACACGCTCGGCGTCTATGATTTGAACTGGAAGAAGATCGCCGACCTGCCGATTGTTAAAAAGAACTTCATTGCACCCAAAGGCAAACTGGACATCCGCGTAGAAGGCAACGACGCTGAACCCGCACCCTGGCTCGAATGCCAGTTCTTTGTCAAAGACACCCCGATGGCGGTGGGGGGACGCATGGAATAATGGAATGTTGGAATGTTGGAATACTGGGTTGATTCAATTCGCTTTTGGAGGGACGCGCTCCGTCGCGTCCGGCCACAACGGAGCGTGGCCCTCCAGAGCAGGTATGCCGTCTTTCCCCATCATTCCAACATTCCACTATTCCAACATTCCAGTGAAGTTATAGACAAGCCCCCCGCCCGGGGTCCCGGGAACAAACTGAAAGGTAACTTTTTTAGCATCCGAATGGCACCCACCTTCGCGGCTACGGTGGGCAGGCGAACACCACGAATGATTGATAAAGACGGCTCACCACAGTCTCGCCCTCCACTTGCGGAGCAGTATTGGGCATGGAGGGTGAGGCTGCGCCGAACCGCGCAAGCGACAGTCACGTTTTTAGCATCGAATAGCGCGAACCAAACGAATGAATACGAACATCGAAAATTCAACATTGAACGTCGAACATCCAACCTGAACCCTGAACCCTCATCTTCCTGACCCCTGTAAAACAAGCGCAAGTGTGACAAACTGGCCAAGTTATAGACAAGCCAAGGATATGATATGAACAAAAGAAGCAAATGCATGATCACAATGGCCCTGATGACCGTGGCCGTGACAGCTCAGGCCACACCAGTCCTGGTGGACACCACCATGAAGGCGATGCAGGTCTTGGAATGGAAGCAACGCGCGCCGGGCGTCTGGAGCGCGGCGATCGGCAAGGCCGAGGTGCGTCCGATGGATTATGCCGAGGCGCCCAGGCTCGACGCGCTCAAGGAGCTGGGCGAGGCTGCGCTGCCCGCGCTGCTGGCGGAGGCGCGCGGTCAGGTGCACGGCGTCTACGCGAGCGTGCGCTTGCCGCTTGCCGATGCCGAGCGCCTCTACGGACTCGGCATGCGCGCCGACGGCGACGTCAACCTGCGCCTGAAGGACTTCTATCTGCGGGTCACGCCGCACTCCCATGCGCCGACGCCCTTCTACATCTCCAGCCAAGGCTACGGCGTGCTTATCAACGCCGCCCGCGTGGTACACATCCAGATGGGCATCGGCAACCGCAAGGACAGCCCGAACCATCCGGCGGAGCGCGACCGCACCACGGACCGGGACTGGTCGGCGCTTCCACACTCAGACGCGGTCGAAGCGAGTGTGGCCGGCACGGGCCTGGAGATCCTGGTCTTCGCCGGCAGGACGCCGCTGGAGGTGATGCAGCGCTACAACCTCTATTGCGGCGGCGGGTGCCTGCCGGCACGCTGGGGCCTCGGCTTCTGGCACCGCATGCTCACCAGCGCCACGGCCGAGCAGGTCGCAGCGGAGGTGGACGAGTTCGCCCAGCGCGACATCCCGCTCGACGTGATCGGGCTGGAGCCCGGCTGGCAGAGCGCCGCGTATCCCTGCACGTATGAGTGGGATTCCGTCCGCTTCCCGGATCCCGCCGGCTTCATGAAGGCCATGACGGCCAAAGGCGTCTCGATCAATCTATGGGAAAACCTCTTCGTCTCCAAGAAGGCGCCGATCTACGCGCAGCTCGCGCCTTACACCGGCTCGCACACCTACTGGCTGGGGGAGGTGCCGGATTATACGTTCAAGGCGGCACGCGACATCTTTTTGGCCCAGCACCGACGCAGCCAGCTCGCGCTTGGCGTGAGCGGCTACAAGATCGACGAGGTGGATGAACTTTCCGCCGAGCACATGCTCTTCCCCTCCGGCCTCTGCGGCGAGCAGATGCGCCAGATCCATGGCCTCATCATGCAGAAGGCGTATCAGGAGACCTTCCGCAGCCTCAACCGCCGCACCTGCGGCCTGGTGCGCGGCTCCAACGCCGGCGGCAGCCCCTACCCCTTCGCGCTCTACAGCGACACCTACGAGCACCGCGGCTTTATCCAGGCGCTGGCCAACAGCAGCCTCGCGGGCGTGCTCTGGTGCTCCGAGGTGCGGGACAGCAAGAGCGACGAGGACTGGGTGCGGCGCTATCAGACGGCGCTCTTCTCCCCGGTCATGCAGCTCAACGCCTGGTACTCCGGGCTGAAGCCGTGGAGCAAGGCCAACGTCACGGACCAGGTCCGCGACGCGCTGAAGCTGCGCATGCGGCTGATTCCCTACCTCTACACGGCCATGGCCGACTACCGGCGCTACGGCATCCCGCCGATCCGCCACATGCTGCTGGAGGAGGGCTCCGCGGAAGTCTCCGACCAATACATGTTCGGCCCGAGCATCTTGGTGGCCCCCATGATCGCGGGCGAAAATTCGCGCAAGGTTGTATTGCCCAAGGGAAAATGGTTTGATTTCCACACCGGCAAACTCGCGGGCGAGGAGGGGACCATCACCGTCTCCGCGCCGCTCGAACAGATCCCGCTCTTCGTGAGGGACGGCGGCATCATCCCCCTGATGGCGGCGACCAACAACGTCCGCCTCGCCACGGGCCCCACGCCGCTGGAAGTGCGGCATTACGGCACCAAGGACGGCACCTATCAGCTCTACGACGACGACGGCGAGACCTTCGACTACGAGAAGGGCGTCTCATCGCGCCAGGAGCTGCGCGCCGTCCGTGACAACGGCAAACTCAAAGGCGAGGCCCTCGCCCGGAAAGGCCCCTGGGCCTCGCGCTACACCGCCTTCACGTGGCGCTTCATGACGGAGTAGGTATGGCCAAAATATTTTTTGGCCTCTCCAGAAGCCGTGCCCACTCATTGCACTGCATGCAGCTCTCCCGCGTGGCTTCCGCCATCTCATCAGGATAGGCGGAGAGCCAGAGCGCCCGTTGCTCAAGCAATGCTTTGCTCCACTTCACAGGGATCTGCGCGGGCATACCCATGGGCATAATCCAAATGAGGCGGCTGTGCTCATACGAAAGCAACGAATCTAAAACTGCACGCTCGCCCGGAGAAAAGAAGGTGCTCACGGTCACACCTTGCCATGAGCAGCCAAAAGATATTTTGGCTCTGCCGATCTCTTCCTCTGTGGCCTTACGGGAAACGCGTAACGCGCGTTTCGGCGAAACGTTCAAAAGCTGTACATTCCCAATGTATTTGCTTTCTTTAATGATACCTCTCGGGATGCTCTTTAAGGCCAGACGTTGCGGGTTGGCTTTGATATACGCTTCCTTGATCGCCAGCTCCTGCTCATCAAAACAAATCACGTCATAATAATTCTCTTGAAAGATGGGAACGCTGAGACAGGAGCAGCGCTTCGCCATCTTTGTCACCCCAATCTTAAATCCCTTGATAATACTGCCCAACGAGCCATGCCTGGTGCCTCGTGGCATCTCCCTTGCCTGTGCGGCCACGGCACCTTTTAGTGGAACGGCCAAAATATCTTTTGGCCATTTCTTTATTCGCACGATCCCATGAAAGCGTACACATCCGACCCTCCGTTGTTCTCCGGGCAGGCGCGCCCGCGCCCGCACGTCCGGCCGGCTTACGTTCCCCGACCTGAAAACGGCCGCATCCTACGCCTTCAGAGGCCCGCCGTCAACGCCGGGCGTCAAAAAACGCCCGCCGGAACCGTCTCCCCGCCCTTCCGTCCCGCGCCCGACTTGACAGAAGCGCCTTTATCCGACTTTGCCGTATCCCGCAAAAAGAAGAAAAGACAGTTGCTATCCATATGATCCGCACCGCGACCTTCTCCGACAACGCGAGCCGCATATCGGCGCCGATGAGCGTGAGTTTGTTCTCCGGAACGCCCCGCGCGCGACAGATGTTCAGCGTCGTTTCCGAACCGTAGACCCGCGCGCCGGTCTGCGCGACAACGAGGGGCACATCGATCAGATGGTCCCAATGCGAGTGGGTCAGGAAAACGGCGTCGGCATGGCCGATGTAGCGCGCCACATTTGCGGGATTGCTGATCGGAGACGCATGGGCGCGCGACACGCACGGATCAATCAGGACGGTGATGTCGGGCAGACGCAGCTCGAGTCCGTTGATTCCGAGCCAGCAGACGGTCGGCGGTTTCCGTTCCGCGCCGGAATACCGATAGGGCCGCGCCGGAGCGGCCGCCCCGAAGACCGATGCCGCCGCGGCAAGACCGCCCGCGGCAAACGTACGCCGCGACAGGTTGAACCCCTTTTTCATCGAAGACGCGCCCCTCCTCATCCTCATGCCGCCCGGTCATCCCCGTGCGAAACCGTCACGGCAGCTCCGCATCCGGCGGAACCCCCGTGTTCTGTTTTCCGCCGACGGATGTCTGAAGACTCCGCCATTATAACCGGTCGGAGGATAGAATCAATCCGAACCGCCATCAACAGGGTGCGCGGGGCGCGATTCCCCCCAGCGTGTTCCTTTTCGACGTTCCACACATCGGGTGGGGACGAGCGGGCCGCTCGTCCCTACCCCGCAAGCGGTCAAAAAGAAAGGCGTGAATCCTCCTTCGAACGGTGTGTAGTTTTGAATCAGGAGAATCGGCCGGGGCGTGCCGCGCAACCGCCTTTCCGCGCCCCGCGGCCGCGTCCGGTTTTTCGCGTGTACCCCTGTCTTTGCGAGGGGTTTTGAAG
>Ga0172375_10004087_pt1 | contig 21829 bp, 24 predicted proteins | sample LakKiv1m_FD_114537 | JGI IMG/M metagenome (GOLD analysis project Ga0172375, IMG submission 114537) | Freshwater microbial communities from Kabuno Bay, South-Kivu, Congo - kab_092012_11.1m | ecosystem: Environmental > Aquatic > Freshwater > Lake | place: Democratic Republic of the Congo... | reverse complement strand
TTGTTTATTTTGCGTATAATAATATGCAAAATAAACAATATTTATTTTGTTTATTTTGCGTATTTTTTATAAATAAATTTACTACAACAACCTATATATTCAAAATAATGTTATATACATTAGCAAGTTTTTTAATAAAATCTAGTGAAAATAGAATTACTAAAACATTTATTTTAGGTTCTATTGGATATGCTGTTTTGCATTATTATTTACATTGTTCTGAACATAATGAAATATTGGAAAATTTAAAGACATATTTGAATTGGATAATGATTGCAGATTTAACAATAGCTATTATACGAATAAAATTAGCACAAATAACAGAAAATAATGAAGAAGATAAAAAATTACATATACAAGAAGAAATGAATAATCCAAATGCTATTTTTGTTAGAACATCAGAAAAGAAAATAAAACAAGAAAGTCAAAATAATAAACACGATAATAAACACAAAGAAGAAAAAAACGAAGAAAAAAATAAAGAAAAAAATAAAGAAAAACATAATGAAGACAATAATGAAGAAAATAAGGAAAAAAATGAAGAAGAAAGTGAAGAAGAAAGTGAAGAAGAAAGTGAAGAAAAAAATGAAGAAGGAAATGAAGAAGGAAATGAAGAAAACAATGAAGAAGAAAATAATGAAAAAAGTGAAAAAGGAAAAAATGAAGAAGAAAATAATGAAAAAAGTAAAAAGGAAACAGATGTTGAAACAGAATTGCCAGTATATTCAACTTCTAAAATGACATAGAAATAAAACATATAATATTAAATATAATGAAAAGCAAGGTATTAACGGTGGTAGAAATAAATAATATCATAAAGGATATTTTAGTAAATAACATAGATGGAGAAATTGATGTTAAAGGAGAAATATCAAATTTAAAGTATTCTGGTGGACATACATATTTAACATTAAAAGATGATGAATCATCAATACATGCAGTGTTATGGAATGGAAATATAAATATGAAGAATGGTGATAGTGTTATTGTTACAGGAAAAATAGGATGTTATGTTAAAGGGGGATCATATCAAATAACAATTAAAAGTATAAAAAAGGTAGGGATTGGTGATTTACATATTGAATATGAAAAAATTAAAAAAGAATATGAAAAAAAGGGATATTTTAATCAAAAAAGAAAAATAAAAAATGATTTGTGTGAAGTTGGAATATTAACATCATTTGAAGGTGCAGCATTATATGATATATTAAGTGTTTTTAATAAAAATTCATTTTGTGGAAAAGTATACATTAAAAATTGTGTTGTGCAGGGAGAAAAATGTGTTCAAGATGTGTGTGATGGTATTAAATATTTTGTTGATAATTATCCTCAGTTAGATTTAATTTTAATAACAAGAGGAGGAGGTAGTTTTGAAGATTTAATAGAATTTTCAGATATTCATGTATTAGAAGCAATTTACAATTCACCAGTTCCAACAATGTCAGCTATAGGGCATGAAATTGACTTTATGTTATCAGATTTTGTTTCAGATATACGTGCACCAACTCCATCTGTTGCAGGTGAATTAATATCATCATATCATATAAAAAATTGGGATGTTATAAAATATTTTAAAACAGAATCAAATAAAATGTTTGGTAAAATTGAAAAAAAAATACAAGAATATGAAAACAAATTAGATTCTTTTACAGATATTGTTAACATGTGTTCTCCAATCAATAATATTGATAACTATTTGATAAAATTAAATGATGTAAAAAATAAAAGTTTTGATATTTTAATAAATCATATTAATTTGTATGAACAAAAATTAAATAATTTTATTGATACAATGGCAGAACAAAATATAAATAATCTTTGTAAAAAAGGATTTGTTATAATAACAGATATGAATGGAAATATTGTTTCATCAAAAGCAGAGTTTAAACAAAATAGGAAAATGAAAAACAAAATGAATATTTATTTTAATGATGGTGTTTATAAATTATAATTTAAACAAAATCAAAAGATTTTGTTTAAATTTATTAATCAATATAAAAAAAAAGAATATATTGAATTAATAAATGGAACGACATATTGGTATGATAAGTTGTAAAATAGAAGAATTAAAAAATAACAAAAATTTAGAAGAATTGATTGGGCAACATAATAAAATAAAAGATGACATTGTAAAAGCACAACAATATTTAACATCAATTAAAAAAAAAATAAAGATAGAAAAGGATGTTAATCCATGTTATGTCAGTGAAGAAGAATTACAGCAATTATATGAAGAAAGCATAAATGCAGAAACATTAGAAGAGCAAATTAAAAAGTATAATGTGTTATGTACACGTATTGAGCAATGTGAAAAATACTTGAACAATAAAAAGTTGGAAATAATAAAAATTGAATAATAAAATATTTCATTTTATTACATTATAACTATAAAGTAATTATAATAATGGATAATACACATGTTTTTGTTCGTATACCATCAGGAAGAAAGTTAGACACTTTATATAATCATGATGATTCAACAGATACAATTGAAACAATTGAAACTAATAATTCAGCATCAAATAGTTCATTAGAATCTATTGATTGGGATGCAACGGATACATTATACCAAAAACATCACCAATTAGTAAAACAAATTACAGAACGAATAAAACAAATATCAGAAATAGAAAAAAAAGAAAAAGAAGAAAAAGAAAAAAAAATTGAAAATGTAGACAGTTTGATTAATTTGGATAATAAAGGTAAAATGTGACGTGACATAAAAGAAAATGTTGATTCGTTTTAAGGACGCATTTGGGAAGATTGTTGTGTATGATGTTGTTGAAACTGATAAATTCAATTCTGTTATTGAAAAGCTGAATACTGATTTTTCAATAACGACTGGAACTTTAAAATTTATTTTTGGAGGAAAGAAACTTGATATTGAAAAAACATTTGAAGATAATAGACTTACTGATAATTGTATTGTTATGGTTATTGTTCCAAAAATACCTATTGCATCATCATCAGAACAGCATAATACTAAATCAGATGAAACGATGAAAGAAAAGGAATCAAAATGTGCTATTGACATTGATTTGATTATGAGTATTATACCGTATGCATTGTTTATGGTGCATGAAACACCGGATTTGATACATATGTTTGAATCATCACCCACTTCTGTTTATGATTTTATGTCAAACAATGAACAGGTACGACATTACATAATGGAATACATGCCAATTGCATTGGCAAATCAAATTAATGTGAAAGCAGGAACATTTCCCGCTACACAACTTCATGTTCCATTGTCATATTGTGATGATCAATCTAGCTTGAAATTTCCAAATGGAGAAAAAATTGAATTTACAGATATGGCAAATATCAATAGAATTTTGAGTATGGGATTTGGTATTACACGTGACATTGCTATACAAAAATATTTTAATAATGAAAAAAGTGTTGATCGTGTAGTAAATGATATTCTGGATGGTGGAGGACAACATTAATTTATTTATATTAAGTTGAATTAATATAAATAAATTGATTATGTTATCATTTCTGTTGATAACATAATCAATTTATTTATATTATGTTATTATTTCTGTTAAAGTGATAACATAATTAATTTATTTATATTATGTTATCATTTCTGTTGAAATTTCATTATATTTAATTACATTTTCAAGATATTCAATATAACTGTTTGTTTTTCTATTTCGTAGAAATTTATTAATTAAAAAACCAATAGGATTGATATTGTTTTTAAGAACCTCGTATATAAAATCTTTACCTTCGCGTATTTCAGAATAAACAGAAAAAGATAATATTTCACATAATAAATTTTCATATAAAATTGATTCATTGCCATTGATTTCTTGATATAATAATGTAGGACTTATACCATATGTGTCAGAGTTAAAATTAGTTGTATTCATGATTGTACTATATGTTTTTTTATATATTATTTCAATATCATTTTCATTTTTAATTTCTGGTAATATAATATCACTATAACAGTGTATGATATGATCAAATAATGAATATACACATCGTAATTTAATAGAATATGCAAAATCAATATATCTTGAAAATTTTATTTTTTCAATATCAAGTTCACTTAACGAAGAGTTGAATTTTTCAATGTTGTCCCAAAATAGATATTCCATAATATTTGGAACCAAGTTATTAAATTCATTGTCATAAAGAATACTTCCTAATGTTGTTTGTAATGTTAAATGTCTTATAGCATGTCCAAATTCTTTCATTAATGCAATAATATCATTGTATCGTATATTTTTATCAAAATTTGATACTATTGCAATATGAGGATAATAAATTTTATCAGAATTTTTTTGAACATATCTATGTGATAAACAAATACATGTTGTTGTTATATTTGTTGTAAAATCAATGTATAAATAACCAATCATAGAATTTTTTGATTTTTCATGATTTATAACTTTATAAATTATAACATTTTCATTCCATTGTATTGTATTATCAGTTTTTTCTATTCTAATAAAATCAATTTTAAAAATGGTGTTTATAAGATTAAAAATTGTTGTTATGACATTTTTTGTTTTAAATAAAATTTTACTATCAAGTTTATTTTTATAATATATGATATCTACTGTATCTACTTTTTTATCATATCCATCTTTTTTTAATAGTTTATGAATTCTATTTACTTCTATTTCAAATCTTTCATTAAGTGTATTGTTTAGATTTTGAATAACTGTGTTTATTTCTCCTATTTTTTCATACGTTTTTTGCCTTTTGTATTGTAAATAAGATGAACATTTAGGAGTTTTATTAATAACAAAGTTATATCGTTCTTTTATCAGTAAATAAAAATCAGATAAACAAATTTTTGCTTTTTTATAATATTCAATTTCTAATTGTTTTCGTATATATGGATTTTTAATTTTTTTTAATAATAACAAATAAGTTGTTCGTGTTAAATCAATAGTATCAATATCACTTAATTGTGGAATTTCTTTTTTTATTTCTTTAAAATCTGTCATTATATTAATTTTATTTGGTTTACTTAAATTTGATTCAATTTGTTTAATAATTTTTTTTATATTTTCTTTATGTTCTGTTATTTTTTTTATTAACCGTTTAACAAATACTGCTTCTTCAATTACATTAAGTGTTGTTTCTTCTTCTATTAAAAAATTTAATATATTTTTATTTGTAAAGATATCATTAAACAATGATTCAATTTGTTTATTTACATCATCAATATCTGATATAATAACTATTTTATTGTCATAAGATTGTACAAGTTTTAATAATCCAATATATGAATATATATAATTCAATGAATATAGAATATCAAATAATATGTTGATATCCATTTTATCTAAAAATATTTTATACTGATTTGCAATGTTATCATAAAGTTCATTTATATTTATCATGTTGAATATTTTAATATTTTCAATATTTGATATAAAATACATATAAATTATTTTGTTTGTTTATTCAACACATAGACTATTATATTTGTTAATGAGATTAACAAATATAATAAATATGTTTGTTAATGAGATTAACAAATATAATAAACATGTTTGTTAATGAGATTAACAAATATAATAAACATGTTTGTTAATGAGATTAACAAATATAATAAACATGTTTGTTAATGAGATTAACAAACATATTTAAATATAATATATTATTTTATGATATGTGATGGATAATATATTTTGTTTTATAATTGAAAATGGGATAAATACGTCATATATTAATTCGTTAATAGTTGCTTTATTTTTAAAGAAAACAAATACAGAAAAAATGATATATGAAGATACACATGATACAACTGATGTGTCAATATATTACATTCAAGAGATGATAAAAAGTAAATTTATTGATAATATAAGGAATAATAGATCAATTGAGTTGAAGACAGTTAATGAAATAAGGAATTTATGTTATTTTTGTGGATGGAAAGAGAAATTTGATTTGTTATCATTATTTAATGTCAATGATTTTTATATTTTTTTGATAAAACAAATGGATATTCATCATTATAATTGTTGTCATTTTATGTTAGAACCAGAAGAAATAACAATTGAAACATCAATAACAGAATTGGCACAATGTATTAATTTTTCAAAAGTGGAAGAAGACGATTATATTTCATTTTATATTAATAGAAAAAATAATAGAAAAATTGATATAATGAAGGCATTTAAGGTTGGAAAAAAAAGATATATTAATTCAATAGTTTGTTTTTCTGACAGATATTATGCATTAATAAAAATAGATAATCAATGGTATTATTTTGATGACACATATATTCCATCAATTAGACCTATTAATATTAATTTGATTCGTGATAAAATTAAACAAGAATGTATATTAGTTTTTTACTCAAATTAAAAAATTGAAATAATACATATACTGAATAATATATAATATATAGTGTATTGATATATTGAAACAAATAGCTTTTAAGAAATGAAGAACTGTTGGGGACGAGAAAAACGAATATCACTTCGTATTGGACGGCACAAAGTTAATACTGATGTTATATTTGAAAATGTTGTCAATTCATTGAAAAGATCAATGACAGCAATTGCTAAGAGAGTTGTTGATGCACAAAAAAAGGAAGAAGCAGAAGATACAAATGTAGCAGCAGTAAAAAATTTTTTTTGTGGAATATTTAGGTATGAATGCAATACTGTTTTAGCAGATCAATGGGATATATTTTTCAAACATTACAATGATATCATGACTGAACAACCAATGGAAGTTGATACAGATAAAAATGTTTTTGATTATTTTGTTATTGGCAACCATTTTGTTAATATTCTTCATGTTACAGATGAATTCAAAGAAATGGTACAGTCTATATGTGAAGCGCATCCTTCATTTGATGAAGAGTATGTAACTATATTGGTGGCGATATATTATTGGACAACAGATGGACATGATATTATTGATAAAATTATATCAAAAGAAGTTGATGATATTACATTAAATCGTGTTCGTAAGTTTCTTGATGAAAAATGGGTTCGTATGGAATGTTATTTGCATGATAACAATTGCATTGTTTTTATTTCAGGAAACGTATACAGAAAAATGGGAAAGTCAATGCATCCATTCTATGTTTTGCATTATTGTGATACATTGATTCATCATGCCATTGATCATTTTGAAGATTCTGATGAAATTGTTGATGATGCATAAAAACTTAAAAACACAAAAAACATATTTGTTTATTTTTCAATTTAAAAAAATTGAAAAATAAAGGATATAATAATTTATAAATATGAATAATAAAGTACAATGGAAAGAATTATACAAAAAAGGCTAGCAAAAGAATTGGTAGATATATACAATAATAAGTTAGAATATGCACAGATTGTGCAAGATAAAAAAAATCAGTTATTATTTTATTTTTTGGTTGTTGGATGTAAAAATTCACCATATGAAGATGGATATTATATTGGAACAATATTACTACCAAAAGATTTTCCGATGAAACCTGGAACGTTTACTATGTTGACACCATCTGGAAGATTTAAAATAAAAGATGGGATTTGTTTAACAAATACAAATTATCACATGGAAACATGGACTCCATCATGGAGTATTCGTAGTATGGTTATTGGATTTATATCAGTTTTCAATGATGATAAAGAAGAAGGAATTGCACACATTAAAGATACAACAAAAAATAGAATTGTATATGCTAAATCATCTGTTAATTTTAATAAACAAAATTATTTTGGTATTTTTACAATGTTTGATATGTTTGTTAATTCTGATGGAAGTATAAAGCAACAACCATTAAAACAACAAACATTATTAGACAAAATAAAAGAAGCAAAATATAATGATTTTGACATTCAATTATTCATTGATTTTAGTAAAGTATATATAATTGAATAATATATAATTGTATAAATATATAATTATCATGATGTAATTCATGATAATTGTATAAATATATAATTATCATGATGTAATTCATGGTAATTGTATAAATATATAATTATTATGTAGTAATTATGAAGAATGTATATAATAAGTATTGAGAGATTGTTTTTATTTATTATTGTTGAAACAATGAATGTATTAGAATTATTTTTTGTAAATATAATAAACTTAAATATTATATCATTTCACATATTTCTTATCCATATTGTATTTCTTATAAATTATATAAAAAAAATAATAGATGAACAGACAAAAAATTTGTTATTAGATGTTCATTATATTTTACAGATGTTATTTGTATTTTGGTTATTTTTTCATATATAAAAATAAAAATTGAAAAATGTATATTTTGTGTTAAGAGTAATTATATGACAAATATAAAAAAAACAGTTAATGGAAAATGAAAAACTAGTTAACAAGTTGTATCAATCAAGTTTAGATGAAACATTGAATATAACAAAAAAGACATTTGGTTTGTTAATGAATATTATGAATAATGAAGTGACAAATGGAAATAACATATATATGTACAAATTTTTTGTTATAATAAAAGAATATTTGAAACATAAAAAAAATTTTAATTATGTTGTGAAATATATTATCAATGAAAAAATAAGTAAAATGTTTATGAAACAAATTTTAGAATTTATGAGTATAATAAAAAAAATTGTTTATAATAGAGATTTTATATTATTATGTATTCAAAATTTGGATTTTAAGTTTTATTATGATATTGATTTTATTATAGATAATATCATAAAGATGAATGATGTAACATTAACATATAAATTAATTGAACATTTGAAATATTGTAAATTATCAATTAAATGTATTGATTTTATGAAAATTCCAATAAACAATAATGTGTTAGAATTTATTTGTACAATTGACGGATATGATAATACAAAAAGCATATATGATATTATTAATAGAAAAATTGTTCCTACAAAAAAATGTTTTAATTATATTGTTATAATGGCTTCAACAATTTATAAAACATTTGATAAACAAAATTTATACATTAATGACATCATTAATATATTTGTTAGAGGTGGATATGAATTATCAAGTAGTGATATTTATGTATTGTTAGATCGTGGATATTTTATATTACATTAGATTTTTGTTTTAGATTATTATTTAGAGTTTTTATTTATCATAATTTTGTATTATGATAAATAAAAAAAATTGAAAAATTAACTATTTGTAGTTTGATAGAGTAAATTTACAGTTTGTATACAAGTTTTCATTAACAGTGATGAGTTCTGTTGAAATTGTTGAAATAGTTCAGATTATTGATGATATTTTGAAAGTGAAAAATGATGTTGTAATAAAATATGAAGTCAATGATAAAGATATAAAAATTAGTATCAGTGTTAAGAAAAGTAATATTTACATGTTTACAGTTCAATCAAATGGAAAAATTATTTGTAATGATGTAAAAATACAAAAATGGAGTGAAATGTCATTGAAAGATTTTATGATAAAAATTATTGCATTGGCAGAAGATGATGATTTAACGAAATATTTACATGAATGTATTCCTACATCAAAATCAGTATTGGCATATTTGAAAAAATTAAATTGTGCTGTTATAAGTAATGTACCACATGTAATTATTTATGAATACAGAGATGCATGGAAACATCGTAATGATATGAATTTTGAAATTGAATTGATAAACAATAATATTTACAGTTGGAATATCAAGATGAAATTTGATAATGTTGAAATAAAACAAATGAAGGAAAAATTTGGATATGATTATGTTTCATTTAATATTTATTTTCATGATGTTTATTTTCCATATTATCCGCCCCAAGTTGAAGTCATCCGTCCTATTTTCAAGGATTTGTTAAATTATCGTATATCACAAATGAAAATATTCAAACAAGAATATTGGAGTCCAGCATGGGATATTACAAAAATAATTTCAAAGATAAGAAAAGTTATTAAAAAATATGGAAAAATTGATATGGATAATATTTTTAATTCATGTCACGTATCACAAACAATAGCAACAATTGAAAACATGATTAATAGTATATCATCATTTTCAACAAATTTACATACGGAAGAAATAGATGATGATGAACAAATGACAAATTGGTTTCAACAATCAACAGATTCACAAGGAAAAAAAATTATTGATACTGGTATTGGTTATACAAAAAGCGGAGAAGCAAGTTGGGATATAACAGTGTATGTAGATGTTATGAAAACAAAACAAGCTGAATTGTGTTCAACATTGGGGAAAATTATTAATGAAATGGATACAAATAGTGATGAAATTATTGAATATATAAAACAATCACATTTAATGAGTTTTATTATTCAACAGATTTCATTTTGTTCTATTATTAATTTGATAGAAAATGAAGAATTGTATGATAAGTATTTTAAATTGATACTGTTATTTGGTAATTATTGTAATTGGCCCGAAAGTTTGGGAGAACTTTTTGTTAAATTAAAAACTGGATTAGAAAAAATGATTGAATTAGAGAAAGCAGAAAAGACAAATAGTTTTATTAAAAAGATAATTGATATTTTGGAAAATCAAATTTTAATTCATTACAAAAAAATTATTGAAACATCTGCAACATTAATGGAAGTTGACAAACAAAAAGATGATAAAAATGATTATGTTACACAAATGGAAGAATACAAATTTGCCATATGTGATTTTGCACCTTCTGAAAAAAAAGCTAAAATTGAGCAAGGTGATTGGAGTAAAGCCATAAAACGAATTACATCAGAAATTATTTTAGTTCAAGATATACCATTACATCAAGATTCTTGTATTTTTATTCGTGTTGATGAAAAATATAATATGGCAATGCAATTTATGATTACTGGACCCGTTGGAACTCCATATGAATATGGATGTTATGTATTTAATGTATTGTTTCCATCTGATTATCCACAACATCCACCAGCTGTATCTTTTATTAGTAATGGAGGAAAACGACTTAATCCCAATTTATATGATAATGGACATATTTGTTTGTCTATTCTTGGAACATATTCTGGACCTCAACGTGCTACAAGTGAACAATGGAACAGTGAAACATCAACAATAATGCAAATTATATTGTCTATACAATCACAAATTTTAACATTTGAACCATGGTTTAATGAGCCGGGCCGTGATTCGTACAGAGATACTGATGATGGAAGAAAACAAAATGACAATTATGTTAATTCAATAAGACCATATATATTGAAACATGCTATTCTAGATTTTCTGGTAACACCAGAAAAATATCCAGAATTTGCAGATGCTATCAAACTTCATTTCAAATTGAAAAAAAATGATATCATTGCTATGTTGGAAAAAATTGATGATGCAAGTGAATTAAATAAATTAAAAAAAGAAATTATTAGTGAATTATCAAAATTAACATAAAAAAAATTGAAAATAATATATTTTGATTACTTATTTTTAAATATATGTTTATATACTTAAAAATGGATGATATCAAAGTCAAAAGTAAAAAAATTGTTGTGAAATGGAAATACATAAATGATAAATGTGCTGTTTGTGGTAATGATCTTCATTTACCACCTCAATCTGATATAAATAATGATTATGTGATTTATAATAATATTGTTTGTAATGGAAAGAATGTGTATTGTCATAGAAAATGTTTGACAGAAACAAAATAAATGATTTTTAAAAAATTGAATTATTATTAATTTATTTATTATGTTAATAAATTTGTTAATTATACAATATGAAACCATTGATATTACACAATATTTTTATAGCGCCTGCTGTATGTTCACATATTCAATGTATGTGTTCATGGTGTCAACAACTTATTGTTCCATATTATTGTAGTGAAGATTTTGAAAAATATATTAAAGAATGTAGTTTTGACAATACATGGTTTAATGATGATATAAATTGTTCATATGTTTTAATTTGTACATTAGAACAAGTTACATCAATAAATGAATTTTTTGAGAGCATTGACATTTCATGTGATAATAATAGATTACCTATTGCAAAACAATGTGAAAAAAATAATTATGCATTACTTTATTTAATGTCAAATAAAAAAATGCCGATGATGCTTCAGTTTTCTATGCCACAAGTATTTGAACCAAGATTTGATGATCCATATGATTCGTTGTGTTCTAAACCTAGTGGTGGATCTTGTGTTCCTTGTATTTTTACCAAATCGGATTTAAAAATTTATTTACCTAAAATTCCAGATCATGGATTGAAAATAAAAATTAAAAATCCTTCTATTATTTCATGGAATGAAATATGTGATTTGATTAATTAAATTATTTTATAAAATAATTTATAAAATAATTTATTATTTTTATTAAAATATAATTTTACGAATATCATTTAGAATAACAGAAGGAATAACATCCAATGTTGTTGGTTTTGGTATAAATCCAGAAACCATAATAACACAATTTATGCTTTCACTATTATGAATAAAACATGAATACATATAGTTTTTATATTTGAACATGGCATAAATTTGGTTAATAATATTATCTGATAATTTGTATATCAAAAAACTATTTAATGTTGATATTCCATCATGATACCAATAAAATGCAGAAATAATTGAATAAATAAGTGAATCTGAAAATGTTTTATAAACTGATTTGAATTTATTAACAAAATCCATGAAGTTTGGACCAACACAAAATATTGTAACATGTTTGTTTTGTATATTAAAATGATTAAATGGAAAAACTTGGGAATGTGTTCCTTCAAAACATTTGTGTGGTTGTCTTTTAAATGTGTCAACAGTTTTAAATATTGATTCTGAATATTGTAACATAAATTCATTTTTTTCATCAATTGTTCCATTTGGAAACATAAAATTAAAAATATTCTCAATTTTATACAAATTTTCATCATCTTTTTGTTCATTTATTTGTTGTTTTGTTTTAATTATTGGAACAAGTGTTAATTGCATAAATTGTTGTTTTGTTGGAACAACTGGTTCTGTAACTTGTTGTTTTGTTGATTTTGTTGAAACAACTGGTTTTGTAACTTGTTGTTTTGTTGATTTTGTTGGAACAACTGGTTCTGTAATTTGTTGTTTTGTTGGAACAACTGACTCTACAAATTGTGTAATTTGTGGGTTGTTTATTTCCATTTCAAGTGATGTTGTAAATTCATTTAATCGTGAAATATAATGTTTGATTTTTTTAACAAGTCTTATAGTTTTACTGTGTTTTGTTTCCATTATTGTATGATGTTTTTATATTGTATATATACTAGTAAACAGTATATTTTTCAATTTTTTAAAAAAAATTGAAAAATGAAATATTTACGTATATAACTATATAATAAAATAATTATCAAAATAACCTAAAGTAAATGAAGATTATTGTATTAAGTATTTTGTTGTGTTATATTATGGTTGTTAGTGCATCAGATGAAAAAAAAACATGTAAAAAAACATATGATTGTCGTAATGCAACGGTAACACATTGTTATGCAATGGATTGTATTGATGGTTTTTGTATGAAGGCATATATTTGTAATGGAGATGAAGATAAAAAATATGGTTGTTCAACATGTAAAAAATTGGTTAATGATGTTAAAGTTATTAAAAATAAAAAAAATATTGTTGAATTGTTAAATTATTCATGTTTGACAACAGTTAAAAATGAAGAGAAACAGTATTGTTTGAAATTTGTAACATGGTATGAAAAGAAATTGATTGATGAAAAAATTGATTGTCATGAAATCAAGGATTGTTAAAGTAAATTTAATAATAATTTTTTAATTATTATTAAGTTTAGTTTTATTATTCATCTGTATGTTGTTCAAACATAGCTAATACCAATGTACGAATACCAACAGAACATGAAACAGCTGAAAATATATTATGAAAACAAGTAATATCAGGTTTTATTCCGTATTTTGTTGTTAAAAGTTTTATATAGGCATGTGATCCATGCTTACAAGCATTTTGTAAATGTAACAAATCTGGTGTAATATTATGTTGTTTTATTAGTTTTTTAATTTCTGCCATATGACCAGCATGACCAAATAATATATATAATTGTTTTGATGGTTCAAGATATTCATAAATTTTTAGTTCATCACCATTTTTGATAAATTCATCAATTATTTTTTTTCTATTAAATTCATTATCTGTATCGTCATCAACATTACAAAATGTTTCTATTTTTTTCATTGAATAACCGTGCTGTATTAATTTTACAATATCTGGAAATGTGATGATATATCCAGCATTAATAAATAATTTAATAAGTTCAGATTGTGTTTCTGATGAAATTGTTTGACTACTAAGTAGTGCATTAAAGCATTGTTGTGTTGGAATAATTTTTTTATCAATAATGTGTTTTACAACATTTTTATTAACATATGTTTTTAATTCACAATATTTTTCTAATATATCAGCATCTATTTTTGGATTTTCAATTATATTATTAATTTTTTTGTTTATAAATTTGTCAATATATATAAACATGTCATAATCAATAGGAAATAAATTACCATTCAAATCAAGTATTTTTTTAAATATATCAAATTGATCATCTGTATTTAGTTGATTGTATATATATTCTATATGTTCAAATATATAGTCAATATTATTATAGTTTGCTTTATAAACAAAAAAATATTTATTGAATAAAATATCTACCAGTGTTAATGCATTTTTTTTATTTATTTTGTATTTATTACCCGTAAGTAAATATTGCATGTTAGTTTCTTCAATATCAATTGCATTATAAATATGTTTAATAATATGAAATGGTATTACAATTTTTTCTATTAAAAAATAGGAAACAGCTATATTTTTTTTATAACTGAAAATTTTTTCACATATATTTGTTGTTATTGGTTTATGTTGTTCAATATATGTTAAAAGTAATTTTTTATGTTCATCTTTAAAAGGAATAGCGTATTCAATAATTTGAAATATATCTTCTAATTGTTGAATGTCATTTTGTTCATTCATATTGTTCATTTATTTTGTTTTTATAAATATTTTTATTTTATATGTTAATTAATATGTCATATTTTCAATTTTTTTATAATTGTATTTCAGGAATCCAATAAGTTGATCTATTGTTAATAATTTTATCAGCGATAACTTTATTACCTTTATCATCTGTTTGTTTTCTGTAAACATGAAATTTAAATTTTTGTGATTTTTTTAATTTTATATCAGGATGATAATTAGGATATTTTCCATTATCAATACCAATTTTGTGTTCATGTATAAATTCAGAAAAATGTGTCATGTATCCAGTGGAATTGTTATAATATGATAATTTCATTATATACTTGATGGAATGTGACAATCTTTTGATTTCTGTATTGGATAAACTATCTAATGTTCTAAATGGAGAAAGTTTTGCATGATAAAGAATTTCACAAACAAGATAATTTCCAATACCAGAACCAATACCATGTTGATCCATGAGTAGTTTTACAATTAACATTTTTTTTCGTCGTTGTGATTTGTTTTTATACATATTGAATGTTTCTAAAAATTCATCATCAATAAAATCAGTTTTTAACAAATCAACAGATATTTTATTTAATTTTGTATCCAATTCTTTTTTTTTATTTGTAATATTTATTTTTCCAAATCCTCGTACATCATTATAATACAAATTTATATCATCATTAAATTGAATTGTTAATTTATTATTATCATCTTCAAATGACCATTCTCCTGTTAAACCAAATTGACTTATTAAATAAATAGTTTTTGATGCATTAACTAATTCAAACCATAAAATTTTTCCTTTTGAATCAATATGTTTTATTTTATAATTAACAATGTTTAATGAAAATTTTTTAGATATTTTTGTTATTGTTTTGTTTTTCAATCGTGATAATAAATATTGTGCTGTTATACACACTTCTGGTCCTTCTGGCATATTTATATATATATAAATATTTATATTTATATTATTGTTTTTATGAGTTTAGTAAAATATAGTAAATTTACTTTATTGTTATATATGTATGGATATTATAAATACAGATTTACATAAAATAACAAAGGAATCATTTGATTGTATTGATGTTTCAAATATTATTGAATTATTGAATAAAGTAAATGATAAAGATATTGTTATTATGGGACCATTGATATTAAGTATTTTTTATACTAATAAAAATAATGTTAAACAAGAGATAATAGTTGGAAAACTAAAAGGAAATGATAATAAAGAAAATTGTGATGAAATAATAACAAACTTAATAAATACAAAAAAGACAGTGAATGAATACACAAATGTTGTACATGCCATAATGAGTCAAATATTATTACAACAATTTGGATACTACAAAGGAAATTTTTATGGAAGTCCATTATTTTTAGTTGAATTACAAAAACATATTGACATGATTAAAAATAATGTTGTTGATTCAATATCAAATAATATGTATGATCCATTTGAAGTATATGATATACAAAAGAAGATAATAACAGTATTAGATAGGATAAACAATTATGATTTAACAGTTATTAATGAAATTAATGATTATGATGAATTAATAAATGGAAAGACATATATTGAAATATGTATTGATAACTTTATGAATGAAAGAAATATGGTTTTATTGAATACGATAAAAAATATGATTATAAAACTATTGAATTATTCATATAAACGGTCTCCTTATTTTTATGCTAAATTGATGGATTGTAAAATTTATGAAATAATGTTATTTAATATGAGTAAATATTTTCAGATTACTCAAAATGTTATTGAGTTAAAGGAAATAAAAGATAAAACTAATATTATAAATTACATTAATGAATATATTATAGAAAATATTGTATTAAATGACAATGTTTTATTCTTTAATGAATATAGTGAATATATAAATTTGTTTGATGAAAATCATAAAAACAAAATTGACTGTGATATATTAGTAAAATATAATGCAATGAAAATATTAGAATGGTTGATAAAAAATGAACAATTAACATTATATAAAATTTATTATTGCATATTTATGACACAAAATATTGAATTATTCAAATTGTTAAAATTTGATATTAATCTTGCAATAAATTTTTTAAAAGAAATTTTGGAAAAAGGATTACAACGTTCATTTTATTTTTTATTTTGTTGTGATTCATTAATTATAAAAACAGAATTTGATGATGGTAATAATGTATTACATTTAGCAAAAGGAAAAAACTTGATTGATATAATTATGAAACTCTATCCAGAAAGTATAAACAAATTAAATGAACATAATGAATCTGTTATAACATATCATATCAAAAATAAACATTTTGAAGAAGTAAAATACTTAATAAAATATGATTTTGATATGTCAAATATTGATAATGATGGTAATACTTTTTTACATTGTTTATGTGTATTTGACAATGGAGATTTATTGAAGAAATGTTTGACAAAGATAAATAGCATTGTTGAAAATATATTGAATAAACAAAATAAAAAATTAGAATCTGCAATGATTGTTGCATGTCAATCATGTCATGAAGATATGTTTTATATATTAAAAAATTTTGGGGCAAATGATAGTATTAAAGATAAATTGGGAAATACAATATATCATTATATTTGTAAAAATAAAATGTGTATTGGAATGACAATAAAAAATAGTAAAAATTATTTTAATATGACTCCACATGATTATTGTTATATTGATGACAAGTTTTATGATTTTAGATGAAAGATTAAAAAATTGAAAAATATATGTTTAATGTATAATTTAGTAAGACTACATTATAATAAATGGATAAAACAGATTTTGTATATCAATATGAAGAAGAATTAACGTTTGATGAAATAAAATATATAGATACACTTGTTGATTGTATGTTTTTAGATAGTAACAAAAAAAAATATATAAAACAATATTGTGACATATTTGTTAAACAGAATAAAATAAATGAATTTATAAATTATTTTTTAATTGGATTGGATAATCGCTGTCACGATGAAAAAATTGTAAGAATTCTAATTGATACACTTATGAAGCAAGGATATGAAAATAAAGTTTATTTCTATAAGATATTTGGAAAACCAGGAAGATTTTTTAATGATTTTTCATTTTTATTTTTTAAATTATTAACAAAATATCATTATAAATTTAATGGATATGACATATTGTATGTTTTAGAAAAAAATAATTTTATTGATTATAATAAAAATAGTGATCAAATGTATTGATATTATTAGTAAATTACAAAATATATATTTGATTGGAAATGTGTTGTTATATCTTGATAAAAAAAGTTTAACTCAATATATTGAATATTTATGTGATATTATTATGAAAAAACAAGAATTGTTAGAAAAATGTGACATAAATATGTTAGAAACGATATGTGGAATAAAAGAATATGATGTTAGACAAATCATGATAACATTATTAAACCAAAATATAAAACCAACAAAAAATGTTTTACTTCTTTATTTGATGTATGGAAATACCATAATGATAATAATGATGACAATGATGATGATAATGATGATAATTATAATAGTGTATTTGAAGAGAATATAAAAATATTGGTTGTTTATGGATATGAAATAACAAAAAATAATTTTATGTTTTTATGTGAAAATGGATATTTTATTAAAATGCCAGAATTATTGAAGTTAAATGTTGATGAACAAATAGCTGATATGTATATCAAAAATGGAATATGTCCACCAAATTATGAAATGACACCAATAAAAAAATTAGAATTAATGTTTTCTACAAATGAAAAAATTGATGATATAAAATGTTTTATAAAGAAATGCAATATTGCTCCAACAATATATTGTTTACAAATTGTATGTGCATTTAGAAATATTGAACACATTAAATTTATTCAGGAAAATTATGCCATTGAGCCAGATAAAATTTGTTTTGATAATATTTTTAAATATGAATTTCATTATGATAATGAATGTAATTATAAAGATATTATTTCTTGTGCTGAAATTATTGATTGTTTAACTAAAAATATGAAAATATGTAAGAAATTTTAATAAATTTTAACAAATCAATTTGTTAAAATTTATTAATATATTTTGAAAGAGAGATCGTAATGTTTTGATGATAAGCAAATTTTTTTAATATTTTTGTTAAGTATTTCAATTTGATCAATAATGATATCAAATGCTTTATCAGTTGAGTTAATATTAGAATAAGGAATAAAACGTATTGATTTTAAAAGTTTATTGGCAGTGTAATGATATAAATTAACAAGTGCTTGATATTCATATTGTGCATCACCAATTGAAATAATATTATTATATTTTGTTAAATTTTCATTTAAAAAGGCAAATTTTTTCCAATCCATAGTGTTAGGAGAAACTGAATTAAATTGTTGTCTAGCAGAAATAATCCTTATATTATTAATAATATTACGTGAAGTGGGAACAATCCGTGATGAGAAATTTACCCATTCTGTGTAAGCATTTGTTATTATAACAATATCACCTAAATTAGAAATGGTTAGAAGAAATGAAGATAAAATGTTGTCAAGAATTTTAAATTTATCATTTTCAAAAAAAAGACTTGTTATATTAATATTATGTTGTGTTATCCATGATGTGGGAAACAATGTGTCATCCCAATCAAGAATGAATAATGTAGAATTTTTATTTATTGACATTAAAACAAATTGTGTATAGAATATTTTTTATTTATAGTTTATATATAACAGATATGAAAAAATTTTTGTTAAAAAAAGGTGGATTTAGTGTAGTTTATCCAATTCCCATTGCTGTTAGGGATAATGTAACATTTAGTGGTCATTCTGATGATGTAGAAAAATTAAATATAATGCCTCGTAGTGGAATTGCAATAAGTACACGATTTCCGCAACCAACATTGTCAATTGGACGTCCATTTATGCCTGTGCCATTTCCACCTCCAGTTTTGCCATTAGCAAGTGCATTTCCAATTGGTATAAGTCCACGTGGACCAGCATTCCGATTTCCAGATGGATCATATAGTCCTGTTCCAAGAGAATTAAGTTTTTTAAATGCACGTGGACCAGCATTTTTTATTAATTATCAAATGGGGACAAAAATGAATGGAAGTGGTGTACTAATTGTTAATGGAGATAATGTTATTCTTGTTAAATCTGCAACAAAAGCAGGTAATGTATTAATGGATTGTGGTGGTATTTTTATAGGTGGAGGTGATATACGTGAAAATGCTAAAAAAGAATTATTTGAAGAAACTGCAGGAACATTTCAACTTGCTGATAAAGATTTGTTACAAGCATATATTGATGCGCCGACTGATGATGGAAGTGGACATAAAAAGTATACTTATCGTTCTTTTATTATTAAAATTGATGATCTAGATTTTGCTGACATAATTGCTAAATATAAAACCAATAATTTATTTAGGGGCACGGATAAACAAAAATATAAAGATTATTTAGAATCAGATGCTATTTGTTTAGTAAATTTAAAAAAGGCTAAAGAAACTGATTATGCTACTATTGATATTACTCCTGATAAAGGAACCACATCTGTTACATATATTATTGATGAAAGAGCAAAATATATATTGAAAAAGTGTGTTGATAATTTTGCAAATATTCAACATATGCCAAGTTTAAAATTAAACCCAGCAACATATTCAGTTGATGGAAAAGATATTAAGTATTTTATAATAACAAAAAGTTGAAAAAATTGAAAAGATAATATTTTAGTCTATAATAATAACGAAATAGTTATTATTATGGGGATACATTTATTCAATAAATGGTTACATCAACAATATCCAGTAATATTTAGAAAGAAACAATTAGAGTATTATGATCATGTATTGATTGATATGAATTATTTATTACATTATTGTTCTTATAAGATAAAAAGTATTGATATGATTTACAATAAATTATTAAATTTAATGGATAATATATTAAATAGATTAGTTCCTGTTAAAACAATAACTATAGCAATTGATGGTGTAGCACCATTAGCAAAATTAAAATTACAGCAACAAAGGAGAATGAATATGTTAAAGAATATGAATAATGTAGAATTAAATTTATCTGTAGGAACAAAATTTATGGATGAATTAAAAGGTAAATTAACAAATTATTTAGATTTTATAAGTAAAGTGTATGGTGTTATAGTGTATTTTGATGATAATGATAATGACGAAGCAGAAATAAAAATAGAAAGGAAAATTATTGAATTATCACAAAACAGTGATTCAACATATATTGTTGTATCAAGTGATACAGATGTAATTGTAATGTTGATGATGTTAAAACAATATGACAATATATATATTCATTTTATCAATAGTGATATAATTTCGTTAAGTGAATTGTTATTAGAACATATTAAAATATATGGATGTTCTGAATATCCTAATATTGATTTTAGTATTGTTAGTTTATTAATAGGAAATGACTATTTACCTAAAATAAAGTTTTTAACATTTAAGATATGGGATTATTATAAAAAAACATTGTATATTAATGAACGTGGATTATATGTTAATGGAAGTATTGATATATTTTTTTTATGTAATATGTTATTAAATATTGTTGTTAAAAGGAAATCATTATTTAAATGTGATATCAATAAGGACTTATGTTGTAATTATTATGAAGGATTGAAATGGTGTATCAATATGTATATGAATGGAAAATGTATTGATTACGACTATTGTTATAATTTTAAAGGAGGACCAATGCCATGGGATCTAATAATAAATTCTAAATATTTATCAACAATTGAATGTAAAACGTCTGTTCCGCTTCCAAAACAACTATATACAATATTAATTCTTCCAATTGAATCAATGATTGATAAGAGATATCATAAATTTATGAAATGTATTAAATATAAATTAAAAGATTTTATGAATAATTATGAAGAAATAAAAGTTAAATTTACAAAATTTTGATAAAAATCATTTTATCAAAATTTTATTAAAATTATTCTGGAACAA
>Ga0172375_10004086_pt1 | contig 21830 bp, 23 predicted proteins | sample LakKiv1m_FD_114537 | JGI IMG/M metagenome (GOLD analysis project Ga0172375, IMG submission 114537) | Freshwater microbial communities from Kabuno Bay, South-Kivu, Congo - kab_092012_11.1m | ecosystem: Environmental > Aquatic > Freshwater > Lake | place: Democratic Republic of the Congo... | reverse complement strand
TTAAGAGCCTGTACCGCGCTCTGGAGCGTCTGCTTTTGCTTGGTGGTCGAATCAAGTTGTGTCTGCAATTGCGTTATTTCCGTGCTGAGCCGGTTGATGTTCGCCGTGCTCTCGTCTATCTGCGCTTGGAGCGCCAGCGCGGCGGGATCAGGCGGCGCCTCCGGCGTCGAGGTCGATGTGTCAGATTCTTCCGCGCGCGCGAGAGGCGCCGCCGCGAGAGTAGACGCGAGAACAATAAAAAAAACGCACGCAAAAATGCCGATGGAAGCGCGCGCGACATGCCCAAGACCTTTCGCCATCATCTTACTGTATGGTACCCGTACGACGACCGCAATGTGCACGGACACAGCTCCGGGAATCCGTCGCGCCGGACACCACATGTTATACGAGTGTCGTTGTTCCTTCCTGTTTTTTCATGCCGCGTGTCGGAAGCGCGAGATAAAACGTCGTACCTTTGTTTTCTTCAGACTCGAACCAGACCGTGCCGTCCGAATGGTCCACGATGGATTTCACGATATACAAACCGAGTCCGGTGCCCTCGACGCTTTTCTGCCGGACATTATCGGCGCGAAATAACTTTGAAAAAATCTTATTCTGTTGTTGCTTCGGTATCCCCAATCCGGAATCCTTAATGCTGAAACAGAGCGAATCTTCCTTCAATTCTACCGTCGCGAAACGTTCTCCTGTTTTCATAACGCTAAGCGCCATTTCTATCGAACCGCCGTCCGGCGTGTATTTGATCGCGTTCGAGAGGAAATTCTGAAATAGCATGCGTAAAAGTTTTTGATCGAAATTCATCTGGGGAATGCCCTCGCTGATGTTCGCGGAAAGATGAATGCTTTTTTTATCAGTTGAAAATTTCTGTTCGTCGATGACGTTCCGCAGAAGCGCCGCTGTGTCGGTTGGCGCGGGGTCCATGCTAAACGTGCCGAGGTCGATGCGCGACACGTTGAGAAGCGCGCCGACAAGTTCGACCATATGCAGTGTCTCGGCATGCACTTCATCGACATATTTCTTTTGTTCCTCAGTAAGCGAACCGACCTGCGCCTCCATGAGCATTTCCGCGGACCAGCGTATGGCCGCGAGCGGCGTATTGAGCTGGTGCGACGCGAGCGATACGAACTCTGTTTTCGCCTTATCTATCTCTTTGAAGCTCGTGATGTCCTCCTCGGTCGCCACGTATGCAATGGTTCGGTCGTTTTTTACAATGGGCGTTATGTGGTCGGACACGATATAGAGACGCCCATCGCGCCGGCGATTAATGATTTCGCCGGTAACTATTTTGCGTTCAAGTTTTCTTCTCCACATGTCACGGTAGTACGACGCGCTCATGAGCGCTCCCCACAGTCGCGGCGTCTGACCTTTCATTTCTTTGAATGAGAAACCGGTCATCTTCTCCGCCGCCATGTTGGCGTAGAGTATCCGCCCATCCGGATCGGTGACAACCACGTGGTTGCTCGTCTGTTCTGATATCTGCGTGAACATCTCCGCAAGGTGGAATTGACCTTGAAAATGTTCAAGCATTTTCAGGGCGCAAGCGCGTTCGTTCTCATCGACGCAGAGAGCTTCCATCTGTTCTCGTATGCCCGCGCCCGAGCTCAACGTGGCCCGCCGATTTTCGCTGAAGAGCGAAAATATTTTCTCGAGATCGGCGCTTTCCGCGGTCGTCGGATAATTCGCCTCAAAACGCATTCGTTCTCTTCCGATGCCGGCTTGTGCAAGGAGCGATGATAGTGCGTCGACGAAGCTCTGCGGTCCGGCTATGAATATAGGCCGCGTGTCCGCGGGTTGGATGACGGGTGCTAGATCGTGGAGTGTCGGGTGTTCAGACGGGGACGCAAAGTACATTTTGGTCTCATCCCCAAGGAGCCGCATTTCATCGGCCGCGTAAAGCGGCCGCTCCGCAGACGCAAACGCGATAAAAGAAAAATTACCAGGCAACCGTGAGCGCAAGATCGAGAGGAACGGAGACGCGCCGGTGCCGCCGGAGAGCATGATCGCGCCATCTTCCGGGGGAATGAAGGCCGAACCCGCGGGCCCTATCAGTTCAACCTCATCGCCCGCGTTCAGTTGCCCAACGGCGCGCTGGTAGTCATTTTCCGTTAAACGAATGAGGAGTTCGATGATAACGGCATCCGCCGCCGAAGCGATTGAAAATGCTCGGCGGTCGATGGCGCCCGGTTCGGCAGAAAGGTGAGGCAAGATAAGCCATACATATTGGCCGGCCTTGAAGCTAAAGTTTTGCGGTTTTTCAAGCGCAAGAGAAAGCACGCCCGGCGACGTTTCCTTGCGCTCTATGACACGCACAGGATAGCGCGGTTCGCGGGTAATATCGGGCAGTGGTGCCGAGGCCATGACAGTATCGTCCATACGATAGTAAATTGTAACATCCAAAAGTATCCGCCTATCATTCTATGGAAAGAGGCAGTGCGCGCTTCCACAACTGCGTCCCTATGTTGCAGTTATCCGGAGATCCTCACCGCTAGCGCGGTTTTCAGCTTCTCCGATTCATCTGTTCCGATGCGATATTTCTTTCCGTTTTTCATCGTTATCTCAACCGCATCAAAACCGGAAACATTATATATCCACATCTTCGGCCACAGCCGCAATCGTATTCCCCAACCGTAGTACCAGCGATTTGTCACAATCGCAGCTGAAATAATTTCATTCAGAGAAAATTTCTTTCTGAAAATGCCGTAGCCAAATTTTATTCTTAGATACTTTTCGTCAATAGATGCCGTCAGCGTTGTAAATGACGCGAGAATAAACAGAATTAACGCCATTATGGCAGTAACAAGTAGATTCGTGCCGGAGTCGACCGATGGGGGCTCGGCCCGGGCCATACTATAGGCCCACGCAAAAAGCGCCAACACGGCTAGTGTGACAATCAGCATCAGGTAACCAATTTGCGTATGTCTGTATGAAATCATAAATTTATTGTATCAAATCCCGCGTGAGCACACCCGAAGCCCTGATTTAATTTTACAAGTACTCGGGTCGTCCGATAAAAGATATGTACCGCGGAGGCGGAGAGATTCGGTCACGGATTGCGGACTTTTTCTTCGCGCGCTCAAAAAAGTTTCGCATCCTCGACCCCGGCTCGGCCTACGGCCTCCGCCCTTCGAATCTTCCGCCATTCACGCAATAATATTTCGCGCAGACAGCCCCCGGCTGTCTTTGCGAATTATTGCGGAGGCGGAGAGATTCGAACTCTCGAACCCTTTCGGGTTGCACGCTTTCCAAGCGTGTGCACTAGACCGCTATGCGACGCCTCCGTATATTTTGACACCCTGTCGAATGAACGCGTTCTTACTTGGAAAGCGCTTTCCAAGACTTTTTTCAGAACACCCGGCACGAGACCGCTATGCGACGCCTCCGTTCAGATACCTTACCAAACTTATATACTCACGACGAGTACCGGAAATGAAATTATTCCGCGGAGCCGCCGGTTTTGAGAAAAGCACGGTAGAGTTCACCACTCGATTCGGCATCAAGTTCGCGCGCCTCTGTATACGAAAGAGAACCCTTCTTCCCCGCGGCTTTCACAACATAACTCGCGAAGTCGGCGTGTCGCATGAGCGTTTCCGCGTCTATCGCCACGTCACGGTTTTTTGAATCAATGCCAACGCTCGCAGAAATGCGTATGTTCGCCGCTTTCTCGCTGTCGCGCCCCGAGGCATGCTTTTGCAAAGCCACGGACACTTCATTTTCTATAGCGCGGCGAATTCTTTCCGCCGCCGCGACGCCTTGTCCCTCTCCGATTTCTGGCAGAAGAATTATAAACTCATCTCCGCCAGGCCGGGCGAAGAAGTCGGACGGTCGCAGTTTCTTCCCGACGTGCTCCGCTACGAGCCGGAGACACTCGTCTCCCATGTCGTGGCCGAACGTATCGTTTACGTATTTCAAACCATCGAGGTCGAAAGCAACAAGGCAATAATCATCTCCTTGTCGTTTGTTCAAATCTTCCCAACGCGCGAGTTCTTCGACGAATGCTCTGCGGTTCGGCAGCCCGGTCAGGGCATCGGTTTTCGAATGCTTCTCAAGTTGAATAAATTCTTTTTGAAGTTCCGCGGCTTCTTTTTGTTTACCCTTCGGAAGATCGAGGCCCACAAGGAACATCGAAAATCGCTCCGAAAGCGGCAGATCCTCTCCGAACTTCATTTCCGGACTCTTTGGTTTTTCCACGGCCGGTTTTTGTTTTTCGCCGAAGTTTTCCATATACGGGCAATCGTATCATTATTCTCCGACAAGCGCCGTGATACGTTCCTGAAGCGGCGGATGCGTCGAAAACAGGCGCGTGACGCCCGCGCCTAGTTTCTGCGCGCCGAAGGGATTTGATATGAAAAGATGCGCCGTTGCTTTGTTCGCGTGCCTCATCGGCGTGCCGTACGTCTCCAGTTTGCGCAAGGCGTTCGCGAGCCCTTCCGGGTAGCGCGTAAGAAGCGCGCCTGAAGCGTCTGCCAAAAATTCCCGTTTGCGGGAGACGGCAAGCTGAAGCAGAGACGCGATTATGGGCGCCAGAATGAGAAAAAGAATTGCGATAACCGCGACAACGGGGTTCCCTTTTTCTTCCCGATCGCGGCCGCCGCCCCAGAACGACATTCGCAGAAAAAAATCAGACACGAGCGCCACAAAGCCAACAAGGACAACCGCGACAGTCGCGACGAGAATATCGCGGTTGCCGACATGCGAGAGCTCGTGTGCAATGACGCCTTCGAGCTCTGTTTTCGTGAGGAGTTGCAATAGTCCCGTGGTTACCGCGATAGCGGCGTGTTTCGGATCGCGCCCCGTAGCAAAGGCGTTCGGCGATGCTTCGTTGATGATATACACGCGGGGTTTCGGAAGTCCCGCGGTTATCGCAAGATTCTCGACGACGCGATGCAGATCGATGAATTCCACGGGATCCGCGGGCACGGCGCGCGACATCGCGATCGCGACCTTGTCGGAATTCCAGTAGCTCCAGATATTGGTGAAAAGCGCGAACACGACCGCGATATATAGAACCGCGGACGATTTGAAGTACCACGACGCCGCGAAACCGACCGCGATAACGATGGCGAGAAAGACCGCCATCAGCGCCCATGTTTTCGCGACATTTTCCGACTGGTGCGTGTATAAATTTTGCGCGGGCATATGGTTTCTATTCTAGTATTCTTGAGAATACCAGAATGGTTGTTTTTTGTTCCGAGACAATTTAAAACGTAACCGCTACCGGATTGCGGGCAGCACGGTCTTCCTCACCAAGTTCGAAGAATTCCATCGAGGCGAAGTTGAACGCGCCCGCGACGATATTGCTCGGGAATGTCTGCTGCGCCATATTGAGATCGCGGACATTGGTATTGTAGAAACGCCGCGCGGCTTGAATTTTATTTTCCGTGTCGGAGAGCTCGCCTTGAAGCGCGAGAAAATTCTGGTTCGCTTTGAGTTCCGGGTACGCTTCCGCGACCGCAAAGAGTGATTTGAGCGTTGAGGAGAGCGCGTTCTCCGCCTTCCCTTTTTCAACAATATTCGACGCGCCCATTGCCGCCGCGCGTGCGCGCGTCACGTTCTCAAATGCCGATTTCTCGTGCGTCGCGTATCCCTTCACCGTCTCAACCAAGTTCGGAATGAGATCATACCGGCGCTTGAGCTGGACATCGATATCCGCCCACGCTTCTTTCGCGCGCTGGGTCATCCGAACGAGATGGTTGAACGCGAAAATAACCCATATAAGAACAACAACGACAATCGCGAGAACAATATAGAGTATGGTCATAATGTCACTATGGTAGCACAATCACAGAAAAATCAAGCGTTGTGTAAGTCTGCTCAAATTTGGGCAGACTGACACCTTACACAATGACACCGTAGTTTTAATAGTCCATTTCGCCCATGCCGGAAGGCATCGCGGGGGCGTTTTTTTCGTCTTTTGGTTCGTCAGCAATAACCGCTTCGGTTGTGAGGATCATAGCGGCGGCCGATGCGGCGCGCTCAAGCCCCGTGCGCGTTACTTTGACCGGATCGACAATGCCCTCCGCGAGCATATCGTCAACGATTTTATTCTGGAGCGCATCGTAGCCCGCGTTACCTTTGCCGTTTTTTACTTTGTCGACAATAACGCCGCCGTCAACGCCCGCATTCTCGGCGATGTGCCGGAGCGGCAATTCAAGCGCGTGCAGAACGACTTCATAGCCAACGCGTATTTCGGTCGACATTTTTCCCTTGTCTTCCGCAAGCGAGGTTGCGAGTTTGTGCGCCGCCTTAACGAGCGCCGTGCCGCCTCCCGCGACAATACCCTCTTCAATAGCCGCCTTAGTCGCGTTGACCGCGTCTTCAATTTTCAATTTGAGATATTTCATCTCGGTTTCGGTCGCGGCGCCGACGCGGATAACCGCGACGCCTCCGGCAAGCTTCGCGAGCCGCTCTTCGAGCTTTTCTTTATCGAATTTCGAATCGGTGTTCTGGATTTGTTTGCGAAGCTGTGCAATGCGCGCGGTAATTTCTTTTTTCCCGCCCTTGCCGCCGACGATAGTCGTCGCGTCTTTCGTCGCGATTACGCGCGACGCCTTCCCCAGCATATCCAAGGTCGCGTTCTCGAACTTGATGCCGACATCTTCCGATATAACCGTGGCGCCAACCGTCACCGCGATATCCGCGAGCATTTCCTTTTTCCGGTCGCCGTATCCCGGCGCCTTAACCGCGAGCACGTTGAACGTGCCGCGCAATTTGTTGAGAACCAGTGTCGTGAGCGCGACACCGTCCACGTCTTCGGCAATGATAACGAGATCCTTCTTGCCGCTTTGGGCCACTTTTTCGAGAACCGGTAGAATTTCCTCTATCGAAGAAATCTTCTTGTCGGTGATGAGAATCAGCGGGTCTCGATATTCCGCTTCCATGCGCTCCGAGTTCGTTATCATATAAGCCGACACATAGCCGCGATCGAAGGCAAGCCCCTCGACAACTTCCTTTTCGATGCCCAAGGACTGCGATTCTTCCACGGTCACGACGCCGTCTTTGCCGACTTCGTGTATGGTGTCCGCGATTATTTTTCCGATTTCTTCCGATTCGGCGGAAATAGTCGCGACCTGGCGTATCTCATCGTCGCCCTGGATTTTTTTCGCGAGTCCTTTGAGAGCGTCGACCGCTTCGCGCGACGCTTTCTCGATGCCGGAGCGCACGCCCATCGCAGAGAGCCCCATTTCGGTGTGGCGCATTCCTTCGGCAACGATAGCCTGCAGAAGCACGCACGCAGTCGTCGTGCCGTCGCCCGCGATATCATTTGTCTTTGACGCGACTTCTTTCACGATTTCGGCGCCCATATTTTCGAACTTATTGCTGAACGAAATTTCTTTCGCGATGGAAACGCCGTCGTTCGTGATGGTCGGTCCGCCGTATCCTTTGTCGATAGCGACATTGCGCCCGCGTGGACCAAGCGTCACCTTGACGGTGTCCACCGCCTTGTCGATGCCGGACTTGAGCGCGCGGCGCGCTTTTTCGTTGAAGAGAATTTGTTTAGCCATATCAAAATCAGTTTTTAGTTGATAGTTTTTAGTAAGTGCAACCAGACCGGAAATTATTTCAACACGACGAGTATATTGTTCTCGCTCACGACAAAATATTCGTTGCCTTCGAACTTCAGTTCATCGTAGCCATACTTTGAGAACATAACTTTGTCGCCAATCTTCACGGACATCGGAATCAGTTTGCCGTCTTCGGCGCGCTTGCCCGGGCCCACGGCAACAACCGTACCCTGTTCCGGTTTTTCTTTATCCGCCGTGTCGGGGATGATAATACCCGACGGAAGCGCATGCCCTGATTCTGCGAGAGTAAGCGGCCTCACAATAACCCGATCGCCAAGCGGCTGAACGCCCATACCCGATACAGCCGGTTTTTTTACGGCCTTCGCCGCCTTTTTTGCCGTGACCTTTTTCTTTGTTTTTTTAGCCATAGAAAATAACGTTTTAGTCTTATAAAACCCTCTTTCTTGAGGCCCCTTTTCGGCTATAAACATAGTCAAAATCGCCCCCGGGGTCAAGATTTGAGAGTATTGACAAATGGTGTAAGTGGGATATAATGTAGTTTGTTGTACACCCTGTCCCGTCTTGGGGCATTACATATTTTCCCGAAGGAGGAATCAAATGACGTCCACTACGTCCGCTGTTAGCAACGTTGTTGAAATCCAAGCGCCGGCCGAAACAGCGCAAGCTGTGCCGGTCATCGAAAGCAAACCTGCCGGCCTGCCGTGGAAGATCGTATTCCATGACAACCCGGACACCGACGCATTCGCGTGCGCGTGGGGCGCACAGAAATTCGTCGTCAGCAAAAACGACGACTGCACGTTCGTTTCCGTGCGTGCGGGCGAGTCCCTTGCTCCGGAAGATTGCGCAGGATATCGCATCCTTACGCTCGACACCGGCGGCGGTCCTCTGGATCAGCACGGCAAGAAGCTTGACCGCGCGTCGAGCTTTCAGCTTCTCGCGCAAGAATACAAGTTCGCCAATGACCCCGGCATTAAGCCTATACTTGAGCTCACGCTCAAGGCGGACAATGTCGAGAAGATCGACGCAACGTCGATCCATTACGTCCTCCGCGGACTGCCGCATCACTTCAGGAACAGAAAGTCGGGAGACATCGACTGGGAAAACTGCTTTACCGTCGCGTTCGCGATGTTCGACATCCTCTACGGCCAGGCCCACCAGCGGCACCGGTCGAAAAAGGAGTTCGAAAAGTCCGGAGCCAAGATGGTCGAGCTCCCGAACGGTCTGAAGGTCATCAACTTGGTCTTCAGGCCGGAACTCCGCGAAGCCGCGTACGAGGCGGGGGCCGACGTGGTCGTGTGGTTTTCTCGTCCGGTGGATGAGAAACTGTGCGAACTCTGGAACGGCTATTATCCTGCCGTACAGGTGCACCGCGCACGCCCGCTCAAGTTGCACCGCGTCATGGAGAACATCCGGCGCGCGGAAGGCATCAAGCGCGGTGTCGAATTGCGCGGGAGGCAAAAGGAGCTTGGTGCGGTGGGCAAGAATCCTGCCTTCGGCGCGTGGTTCCTGCACGACAGCGGCCGGTTCATCGGCTGCGGCACCAAAAGCCATGAGCTCGTCAAGCTTGTGGCCGTCACGGACGAGTTCGTGGCGGGCGCTCAGAAAGAAAGCGCGGGAACGTCCGAGTTCACGCAGTTGTCGAGGAACAGGATATTCGACATCGTCGTCGAATCCCTGAAATCGATCTCGGCGCCGCCAGCCAGAACATCGGCACAAGAATAGTTCACGTCCCCCCTGGCCAGGCGATCTGGCCTTCTGCCCGCTACCAACTCATCGGTAGCGGGCTTTTTATTTGTTTATTCCGCGGAGGTCAGACCTCCGCCAACGGAGGTCTGACCTCCGCGGAAGTTGCATCCCAAATTGACTTGTGCTACTCTTTTTGCAATGAGCTTTAGCGGCCTGTTGCCGTACATACAGTTGGTTTTGTCGGTGCTCCTTATCGCGGCTATTTTGCTGCAGCAAACGGGCGCGTCGATGGGCGGCGCCTTCGGCGGCGACAACTTCACGGCCGGGTATCACACGCGCCGCGGATTTGAAAGTTTCTTGTTCACGTCCACGATCATCCTAAGCGTTTTGTTCGCGCTATCGGCGTTCCTCACACTTGTCATTAAGTAATCAGTTAACGAGAACGAAGAATCAACTTTAGGCTGAGTCGCGGAACTGTCCCGATCGATTCAGTTTCTAGTATTCCGTTTCCAACTACGTATTCGTATGGATCTATTTCGCACGGTTCGTGTTCCCCTCTTTGAGCGCGCGGAGGAAATCGCGCGATCGTTCAGCGCGTCCGGGCGCGCTCTTTTTTACACGCTTGCTGGCTGTATTATCGCGAGTTCTCTCGGGCTTCTGTTCATACTCAACGGCTCACTGCAGACTGAGGTCGCGGCCTACGGCGGCTCGTATACCGAAGGTATTATCGGCAGCCCTCGCTTCATCAATCCGGTCTTAGCGCTTTCCGACGCGGACCATGATATGACGGCGCTCGTCTATTCGGGGCTTCTCAAGGCGGCGCCTGACGGCACGTTCACGCCCGACCTCGCGCAGGAGTATCAGATTTCGCCCGACGGCAAAACATACACGGTGCGCATCCGTGAAACCGCGCGTTTCCAAGATGGCGAGCCGGTAACCGCGGACGATGTTGCTTTCACGGTCGGTCGGGCGTTAGATCCCGCGTTGAAAAGCCCGATGCTCGCGAATTGGATGGGCATCGTAACGAATGTCATCGATCCGCATACCGTCGAATTCACGCTCTCGCAGCCGTACGCGCCGTTCATTGAGAACCTGACGATGGGCATTTTGCCGAAGCATTTGTGGCAGAACGTGAGCGCCGATGAATTCCCGTTCAGCGAACTCAACACAAAACCGATCGGTTCGGGTCCGTATAAAGTGTCGAGTGTATCGCGCACATCATCGGGCATTCCTTCTTCCTACGACCTCACGGCATTCGACGCGTACGCGCTCGGGAAGCCATACATTTCCCGCTTCACCCTTCGTTTTTATCAGAGTGAAGACGCGCTTGTAGCGGCGCTTAAGGGAGGCGGCGTCGAAGCGGCAAGCGGCATTTCACCCGCGTCGCTTACCTCGCTCAAAGGATTTTCAATACACGCAGTACCGCTCTCGCGCGTATTCGGCGTATTCTTCAACCAGAATCAGAACGAAGTGCTTCGCAACCTTACCGTCCGAAAAGCGCTGTCCGATGCCGTCGACCGCGACGCGCTTGTCGCGACGGTTCTCGGCAGCTATGGCGTGCCGCTCGCGGGACCCATACCGCCATCCATTAGCCGCGTCGGGACAGTCGCCACAGGCGGAACTTTCAACGCCGCTTCCGGGGTTGGAGCGGCAGACGAGCAAACGAAGCGCGCCCTTGCGGCCCGGGACAAACTCCTGCAGGCAGGATGGAAGGTCGGCCCAGACGGAATACTCACGCTCACGACCGGCAAAGGAAAGACCGCGAAGACGCTTACGCTCTCATTCACGCTCTCAACGAGCAACGTACCCGAACTCCGCGCGGTCGCTTCGTATCTCGAACAAGTCTGGGGAAAAATGGGTGCGAAAGTTGCGGTGCAGGTCTATGACCAAGGCGATCTTTCGGAGAACGTCATCCGGCCGCGCAAATATGACGCGCTCCTGTTCGGCGAAGTGGTCGGCCGCGGCCTCGACCTCTTCGCGTTCTGGGACTCGAAAGAACGCTCCGACCCCGGACTCAATATCGCCCTCTATGCTAACGCGAATGTCGATTCGTTCCTGGAACAGCTGCGCCAAGCAAACTCAGACGATGCCCGTCAATCGCTTTATAAAAAAATCCAAGCGCAGATAGAAAGCGATATGCCCGCGGTATTCCTGTATTCTCCTGATTTCGTGTATGTCGTACCGAAGGACGTGCGGGGCATGGCGCTTGGCGCTATCGGAAATCCGAGCAACCGCTTCGACACGGCGCAGGAATGGTACCGCCAAACCGACCACGTGTGGGAGATATTCGCAAAATAAATTCGTCGTGTAATTATTTTTACCAAAAACTATCCGCCAGCTGGCGGACTAGCAATTAAAAACTGTTTTATATGGATCAGCACAGCAATAAACAACCGGTTCACAGAACTCCGCGGGAGGGCGGCCGGCCGCAGGCCTCGGCGCCGCGCCCCACCCATCGCGGCGGCCCGATATTACACTCCGCGTCCCCGACGCAACACAGCCCCGGCAGAAACCGATTCTCCCGCGGCGGCGCGCAAGGCGCGGGAGCTCATCGTGGCCGCTCGGGCGGCTCCGGGCGCGGCGGCGGACAGCGCGGGGGTCGTGGCGGCCGCCCGCAGCACGCGAGGCGGCAGGCGTTCGCGCCGCGTCCGATGGGCACGTCCTCATTCGAAGAGCGGAATGCCGATGAAAAGCCGGTGCCGCCGCTCCAACCAGGACACGTTCGTATCATTCCCCTGGGAGGCGTCGAGGAGGTCGGCCGTAATATGACGGTCATTGAATACGGCAACGATATCATTGTCATCGACTGCGGATTCCAGTTCCGCGAAGAGGACACGCCGGGCATCGACTACATTCTTCCCAACACAAAATATCTTGAAGACCGTCTGAGCAAAATCCGGGGACTCTTCATCACCCACGGCCACCTCGACCACATCGGCGGCATTCCCTATGTCATCGACAAAATCGGCTATCCGCCTATTTTCACGCGGCGGCTCACGTCGGTCATGATAAAAAAGCGCCAGGACGAATTTCAACATCTGAAGCCTCTGGATATTCGCGAAGTCGAAAAGGAAGAAACGGTCCGCGTCGGCGATCTTAAAGTGCGATTTTTTGCCGTCACGCACACCATTCCCGACTCAATGGGAATTATTGTCGAAACGCCATACGGCGCCATTGTGGCGACGGGCGATCTCCGTCTTGAGCACGTGAACGGCGTGCCGACCGAGCGCGAAGAAAAAGAATTTTCCATTTTCAAAAATATGAACGTGCTTATGCTTATGGCCGACTCGACGAACTGCGAGAAGCCGGGGTTTTCGATTCCGGAGAGCGTCGTGCGGAAAAATCTCGAGGAGGTTATTTCTAAAGCGACGGGCCGACTCATCATCGGCACGTTCTCTTCGCAACTCGAGCGCATTATGGGCATGATCGAATATTCGACATCAATCGGCAAAAAAATCCTGGTCGAGGGGCGCAGTATGAAAGTGAACATTGAAATCGTGCGCGAGCTCGGTCTCCTTAAGGTGCCGGACAAAACATTCATCGGCGCGGAAGAACTCGACAGCATTCCCGACAGCAAGGTCGTCATACTCGCGACGGGCGCGCAGGGCGACGAGTTTGCCGCGCTGATGCGTATCTCAACGAAAACGCATAAGTACGTAAAAATCAAAAAGGGCGACGTCGTGGTGCTATCTTCCTCCATCGTTCCGGGTAACGAGCGCGCGGTGCAGAAACTCAAAGACAATCTTTCGCGCCAGGGCGCCAAGATTATCCATCGCGACACGATGGATGTGCATGCCTCCGGCCACGCCAACCGCGATGAGACTGTCTGGATACACCAGCACGTCAACCCGCGCTTCTTTATGCCGATGCACGGCTATCACTATATGCTCCGCACGCACGCCGACATCGCGAAGGCCTGCGGCCGCAGTGAAAACGAAATCGTTGTCCCCGACAACAGCGCCGTTATTGAAATCCAGGACGAGGGGCAAAAGCTTGTGCGGCTCAAGGAAGGCGCGCCCGCGGGCTTGCGGCTTGTTGACGGTTTTTCTATCGGCGATATCCAGGAAGTCGTCATCCGTGATCGTAAAATGATGGCCGAGGAAGGAATGTTCGTCATTATCGCGACGGTGAACCCGACGACCGGCAAATTGCGCAAGTCGCCTGACATTATCTCGCGCGGCTTCGTCTATCTGCGCGAATCGCAGGAACTTCTCCAGCAAACACGCATCATCATCAAGAAAACCATCGAGGATACCACGCACAACATGCAACCGGTTAACTTCGATTACGTAAAAAATAACGTCACCGACGCCGTCGCCCGCTTTTTGTTCGAAAAAACAAATAAGCGACCGCTTGTCATACCTGTAGTTTTGGGAGTGTAATGGCTGAATAGCAACCAGCGCAGCGGAAATACGTATCGCTTGTGGAGGGAGTCCCGCCTAATTTTTGCAACAATTTCTGTATTCGTCGTCAAGAACGACAGAGCGTGTGGTTTATATTTCGCGCAGTGCGGTTGCGAATAGCAAATCCCTTTCCGAGCGAAGCGCTGCGCCGTTAACTAATTCTGCAAAAATGGGCCGGGACGACCGCTTGTGATTCCTGTCGTACTTGGGGTTTAGTCGGCGAGAAATATCCGTGCCGCGCGACGGCGTATCATTTTTTCGCTTTCAAGCCGCGCGAGTTCTCGGTGAACTTCCGCGAGCGGGCGTCCGCACTCGCGCGCGAGTGCGGACGGCGTGTGCGGCTTCTGGAGAAGCAGTTTCAAAATGTTGCCCCGCAGCTGCCGGCGCGAGCCTTCGAATTTCGATTGTTTTGTATAGTGCTTACTTTTCGCGTTGAGCCGGACACCCGATTTTTTGAGGTGCGAACCGTAATCCATCAGTGCCGCGTAAAAATCCCGTGGCGGCGTATTCGCGCGAATAAGGGATTCACGGATAAGCGGGAGTATGTCTGTATCGGAAACGTTGGTACGGCGCGGAAAACAATGGTGCAGGAATACGGTGCGGATATTTGTTTCGATAAATATTTCGGGTCTGTTAAACGCAAACGCTGCGACGGCGCGCGCTGTGTAATGCCCTACGCCAGGTAAACACTCGAGTTCGGCCGCCGTCCGCGGAAACTTTCCGCCGAATTGTTTCTGTATTTCGTGCGCCGCGTCGCGCAATAACTTTGCGCGGCGATTATACCCAAGTCCTTGCCACACCCTGAACACCGCGGGAAGCGATGCTCGCGCCAGCGTTTTTGCGTCCGGAAACCTTCGCAAAAACGCAATATATTTTGGAATGACCCGCTCCACCTGCGTCTGCTGGAGCATCACTTCAGAGACCAGAATTGCGTATGGATCGCGCGTTTTTCTCCACGGGAGATGCGCCCTGCCGTGCCGTTTCGCGTATCGTTTAATTTGGCTATTTAGCCTTGCTATATAAGGATTTCTTCGCATGTGGATAGTATCATGGTGCGACGTCCGCGGAGTGCTACGCTTATGTAAAGGTCGAACTTCTCCGATATACAGAACCATTAACAATTAGTAACTCTACTATATATATGTCGCGCACAATTGCATACGTTTTCGGGGCAATTATGGCTATCGCGGGTATTTGGGGGCTCATGTCGACTCCGGTCTTGGGTATGTTCGAAGCCAACACAGCACTCTCGCTCGTGTGGCTTGTACTCGGTCTTATCCTTCTCGCGATTGCCGCGTGGTGGGAGGACTCAAGCGCCACGGTTCTTAAAGTCCTCGGCATCATCGTCGGCATCGTCGCCGTATGGGGATTCGCCGTTCCGGGAGATATCCTCGGAATGCTCACGAACACGACAGCCGACAATGTACTGCATCTTGTTTTCGCCGTCGTTTTCCTCTGGGTTGGGTTTACCGACAAGGGAGGTATGGCGATGCAGATGTAAAACATTTCATAAAAATCATAGGCACCAAAAAATCCCGCGTAACGCGGGATTTTTTGGTGCTCGTGCGAGAAGCTTATTGAGCCTTCGGGCGAGCTTCGGAGACAGTGAGTGAGCGACCTTCGAAGTCCTTTCCATTCCACATGGAAATTGCCTCCTGAGCGCCCTCATCTGTTGCCATTTCGACGAAGCCGAAGCCGCGTGAACGGCCGGTTTCCCGCTCCGTCACGATAGAAGCCGAGGTGACTTCACCCGCTTTCGCGAATGCGTCACGGAGCTCGTCTCCGGTCGTGCGGTACGGAAGTCCGCCGACAAACAATTTGCGTGCCATATAACAATAGAGAAACAAAAACTAAAACGTCCTCGTAAGGCGACCTCCCCTATTGCTCCTGAGCTTCGATATAAGCTCGTACACGAAACCGTGCGGCGAACGGAGAACTTACTTGAACAGAAAAATAGTAACAAACCGGGCGCGGAGCGTCAAACGCTACTCATTCACAAGCGACGCGATTACGACCAGGCGTTTGGTGTACGTGCGCGTGCTGCTGTCCCATGCCCCGTCGCACGTAATGAGAACGAGTTGCGGAGGTCCGGTAGTCGAAAATATCCGCTCTAATGGCGCATTGTCCGCCGGGTAGAGCTGCTCGCTCCGCACGACGAAGGTAAGCGTCCGGCCCGATGCGTCGGACACGACAACGCGGTCCCCGAGTGAAATCTGACCCAGACGTTCGAATACTCCGGCGGATGAAAGAGCGTTGTTGACGTGTCCATCAAAAACCGCGTTGCCCTGGGCTCCGGGGCGGCTGCCGTAGCGAAACCATCCGACGGCCGAAAGTCCTGACGGCGCTTGCATAGCGCCCTCGGCATTGACGCCTACATTTTGGACCGTAGCGTCGACACCGATCGACGGGATACTAAGCCGAGCGGGAACGATTGCTTCCGATGCCGCTGGAGCGGAAACCGCAAGCGGATTTTGCGGAAGTCCTACGAAGGACGGGCCCGCGGCAAATCCTACTCTGCCGGAAAAATCGACAGCTGAGAGAAACGGACCCGGATGGGCGACCCGGCCGAAGACGTCGAACGCGCCGATGAGAGAAAAGAACGCCACCGCGATGATGAGCGACACGCGCCGCGGCATAGTGACGCGCATCACGCGCGCTCCGAGCGAATCCAAAAACGAACCGCTCACCACCCTATCGGATAACGGCAACAAAAGCTTTTCTGACATACGGAAATACGAGGAGCGCCGCGGAAATAAGAATAACAATGGAAAACGCGATTTGTTCCGCGCCCAGCGGCGCGAAACCGGTGTTCGGCAACGCCGAGAGCGAGATCGACGGCACTCCGGCGACAATATATCCGCCGCCGTTGCGGGGCGCGACAACCGTGGGCGCGTTACTATAACCGGGCGCGATATATACCTGACCCCCGGTGACTGAAATGGTACAGACTGCTGTTTGGCCGCCGCTTGTGACAGAGACAGTGTGCGGACCCGGCTGTGAGAACGTTGTGTTCAAAATGCGCCCCGCGTTCACGTACGTACGTTCCGAAGTTACCCAGTCATAGGTTCCAACGCCATTCTGCGCGACGAATGTCGCCGACGCGCCTACCGCGACTTGTCCATACGGCTGAGTGCACACGAGCGGCGCGGGATTTACGACAACGTTCGAATAATACGGCGGGTAGGCCGGATAATATCCGTACCCCGGATACCACGCGTACGATTGAGCCGAAACAAATTGAGGGACCGCGACAAGAACTACAACCGCAAACAGCGCGGTGAACGCGAAAACTGACTGGCGCGCCAATCGGGCAACATGATTCATAGCGTTAAAACTTTACTACAATTTTTAAAGAGCGCAAGGGTGCTACGTTTGGACACAATAGGTGAGATGCAAGGCGCGGGCGAGGAACGAAATGAGCAATACTGGGTTATGTATTGTGAACGACTTTGTTTTCTTATGAGCGAAGCGAATTAGAAAACAAGAAGTGCCCTCGTGGTATGAGTGCCGAAGTCCTCAACGACGCGGCTCGCTATTGTATCAAAACTTAATTAGCGGCTTCTAGAGGCGAGCGTCACGCCAATGGCCGCGATGAACGCGAGAATATTCATTCCTTCGGCGAAGGTTAAAGCCGAAATATTCCAGCCACTGATGACTAGGAGTCCGGTGCCGAACGCGTAGGTTGCCGCGAACGATGTCCGCAGCGTACAGCGCCCGTAGCGCATCCGCGTGTATTGGTACACCCACGCGAGCGCGATAATAAGGAGTCCGATGTTGTGCGTTGTTATCATATCGCCTATCCGTTATGCACAAAACTGATAAATTCAGAAAGAGATTTTGCGAGAAATGTTTTCGTTCCTTCATCGGTAAGAGCACCCGCCACATCGAATTTTGTTTGAGCCGTCGCAATCATTATTTCCGGCTGGCCCAACAGTTTCGCGTTAAGGTAGAGCAATATTTTTTTAAGATCATACTGCGCGAGCGCGGTTGAGATATTGCCAGTCGAGGTTCCCATCACCATCACTTTTTTGCCGGCAAACGCGTTATCGCCATAGGGGCGCGACGCCCATTCGGTGATATTTTTAAGCGCCGCGGGTACGGTGCGGTTAAACTCTGGCGTCGCAATAATGACAGCATCCGCGGCACGTATTTTTTCTTTAACCGCGAGCGCCGCGGGAGGAAAGTTTGCCTCCATATCCGCGTTAAACATTGGAACATCCCCTATCTCGATAAACTCGAACGAAATTTCCGGCGGCACTATCCCCGCGACCGCCATCATCAGTTTTCGGTTGTACGAATCCTTGCGCAAACTGCCGACAAATCCGATAAACTTCATATGTATAAGTAGTATACATGCCGATCTACTTCTTTTCTTCGAACTCCATGCAGACGGAATTCAGGCAGTAACGCTTTCCGGTCGGCGTCGGACCGTCGTTGAACAAATGTCCCAAGTGCGAACCGCAATTCGAACACACAACTTCCGTGCGATTCATACCGAGTGTCGTGTCGGGTATAAGGCGCACCGCGCCCGGAAGCGCCGCATCGAATGAGGGCCAGCCGGTACCGGAATCGAACTTCGCGCTCGAGGAAAAAATCGGATTGCCGCATACCGCGCATCGATAGGCACCGGTTCTATCTTCGTGCAGGAGTCGCCCGGAAAACGGCATTTCGGTTCCCTTCTCGCGCAGAGCATGATATTGCTCCGGGGTTAATCGAGCCCGCAGTTCTGCTTCGGTCTCCGGTTTTTTTATGCCGTCCGCGTCCATATATTTTCCAATTTATCTTATCGAACACTCGCCCGAAGCTCCCCGGCAGAGCATTCCCCCACAATAGGTGCACTCCATTTTAAAAATCGAGAATTTGCCGGAGCCTGCGAGCACTAGTCCGAACGATATCGCGGCAAGAAGGAGCGGCATTTCATATCCGTGAAAACCGTACGTATTGCCGATAGAGAATGCCGCGACCGTCATTTCAATACCGAACAATACGCTGAACAGCCGGGCCGCGATGCCGAGCATAAGCGCGATGCCTCCCACCACTTCAAGCCATGCAATGAAATACGCCGTCCCCGCCCCGCCAAGACCGAGGAGTTGCATCAGGCGTATGGTGCCGTCGATTGCCTGCAGTTTATCGTACCCATGAATGAAAAAGACAAGTCCTGTCGCGACGCGGATGACAAGGAGTCCAAGCCCATGGTCATAACACATCCGGCTTACCCGATTAAATATTTTTTTCATGAGCATAGTTCTGAGTAACGTTCGCCGGCCGCGTCTGGCGCATTGTTATTGAGCCACGACGGTAATGGTGCCGTAGTCGCTTGCAAGCACATGGTTGTGATATCCCCACGTACCGGCTTTCTCGAACGTAAAGGAGTAGGTCGTTCCGGTCGCGCATTCGTCGAAGGATGGCGTGGCGCCAGGAGCGCAATGTTGCGCTTCCGTCGTACCGTCATATCCGTCGTGCATCGGGTGGGATCCTCCCGCTACCCACATATCTCCGCCGCCCTGATTCATGAACGTGACCGTGCCGCCCTGTGCGATAGTTACGTTTGCGGGAGAAAATCCCTGCGGACCGTAGATGACGGTTGCCGATGTCGGCGCCACCTCAGCCGCGCCTTGCGTTTGAGGAGCCTGAACCCGGCGCGGCCATATACCAATCGCAATGGCGATAATAATAAGAACAAGAATACTGACGATAATCGTGGTTTTAGGTGAACTGTTCATAAAATAAAAAGATTGAAAATATGTAATAATGCCGTAAGTTCCAGTAAATTGTATCATGTCCTCAATTCTTCACCTCAACCTCCCGCAGCTTATCGAAACGGCGGGATATATTGGACTCTTCGCCATCGTGTTCGCCGAATCGGGGCTTTTTTTCGGTTTCTTTCTCCCCGGCGACAGTCTTCTTTTCACCGCGGGACTTCTGGCCTCGCAGGGTATTTTTAATATCTGGGCGCTCACGATACTGCTCGCGGCCGCGGCGATACTCGGCGACAGTGTCGGCTATTGGTTCGGCGCGAAGGTCGGACCTGCGCTTTTTTCACGCGAAGATTCTCTCTTGTTCCACCGCAGGCACCTGGAGCGCACGCGGGAGTTTTACGCGCGCCACGGCGCGCGGGCAGTGCTTCTGGCGCGATTCATCCCCATCGTCCGCACGTTCGCGCCTATATTCGCGGGCGTTGGAGAAATGCGCTACTCGCTTTTTCTCGCCTACAACGTCGCGGGCGGACTCCTCTGGAGTGTTGGCTGTACGCTTGCGGGTTTCTATCTCGGGAAATCATTTCCTCAGAGTGAGGGGTGGCTTCTGCCGGTCACTATCATCATCATTCTGCTCTCCATTCTTCCTATCGCGCGCGAACTGTATATCTCACGCAAAAAAACATCAGTGTAGCGGCAGCGAATTTTTTGCCGGAAGTTCCACGTAAAACGTAGTGCCTTTTCCTTCGCCCGCTGATTCATACCAGATGCGTCCGTGATGGGCTTCGACGATGGATTTCGCGATAAAGAGTCCGTAGCCGGTCGAATGCGCGTTCACCTTAATTGAATTGGCGCCGCGGCCGCCTTCGGTGAAAAGCCGTGAGCGGTCGGCATCGGGAATACCGACGCCAGTATCCTTGACCGCGACGAGCAGGCGGCCGCGGTCGCACGAGAGCGTGACGCGCACTCCGCCATGCGGCGTATATTTGACGGCGTTGTCGATGAGGTTAAAGAACACGTGTTTATGGAGCTGTGGCGCGTCGCCTACGGCCGCGTAATTGGTACTACCGTCCGCGACAAGTTCAAGCGAGAGCCCTTTTTCCTGAGCCGCGGGCCGCAACTCCTCGGCTACGCGCGATACCTCGGCGCGCAAGTCGAATGGAGACATGGTAAACGCTATCGTGCCTTTCTTGAAATCGCCGGCACTGAGAATATCCATAACCGTCTCGACACCCTTGCGCACGTCCGCGAGCGCGCGCTCGGAAAGTTCCTTTATCTCGGGCGGCGCGACGCCGAAATCGCCCTGGCTTATGGCCGCGAAGGTCGCCTCGCTCTTCGTGAGATACCCCTTGATTTCGTGGCTGATGAAGTGAATGAGGTTTTCTTGCCTCCGGTTCGCCACCTCAAGTTCTCCGGCAAGTTTTTCTATCCGCTCGCGCTGCTCAACTTCCCGCTCGACGCTCCGAATAAGCAAGAGTCCGATAACGAAGACGACCGCGAGGAGAATCATGTCGATGACGCGGTCGCGGATGCTCAGATCAAGGAGGAGTCGGGCGAGCAGGAATATCCACAAAAGTATCGTGGTCAGTTCGGTCGCGATAACCTTAACGTCGAACAGATGGTGCTTAAATATCGCGTACGTAACGGGCAGTACCATGAACACCGTGAGTACTTGCCCCAGCCAGTTGAACTCAAAATAACCGAGGTACGGCAGCGTGAGGTTGGTGAACATCGCCAGCGTCGAGGCGATGAGATAGCCCCACAAGAGATACACTAGCTGGCGGCGCTTGGTCCTGTCGGATATGAGAAAAAGTTTGCGGGCGAGTATGAGAAGTCCCAGCCCGAAAAAACCGCTGATGTACGACGCGTAGAAAAGATAGTATGGACCAAAATGAATAATATTCTCACTGCCGGGAACGCGGTCCACACTGTCAATGATGACTCCGGGAATGAGCGTCATCACAACGATACAAACGTTGAGGGAGACAATGAGCCAAAAATAGAGCGGGCGAAACCGTATCTGCGCGTGTTCTTCAGGGAAAAAGAAAACAAAATATAAGAAGGAGCTTGCGATGAATGTCGGAGCTACATAGAGCCAGATGGTCCAGGAGAGCAAATCGGCGGGGACAAGCCGGTAGAACACTATCATTACCGACCACCACACGATGCAGATAATGTTGAACAGGTATATTTTGTTAATGAATTCGTCACGCCGGTGAATAAAAATAAGAGCGCCGAGAATGGTGTTCATCACAATACCAAGAACGAGGAGTATTGTTTGAAAATCAAAATCAGCCGTTGAAAGATATGCTTGGAGCATAGGTAGGTACTTCGTATTGTATCAAAAAAAAAGCCAGCGACGCGAGGTCGCTGGCTTACACTGGCTGCAGAACGGCATACTGCTCTCCCGGCGACAGTTCCCTGCCGAACGAGAAGAGCGGGAGCGAGTCGCTGACAAGGCCGAGACGTTCGCCGACGCGGACAATCTCAAACATGCGCTCCACGACGTCATCCGTGACTTCTCC
>Ga0172375_10004081_pt1 | contig 21838 bp, 8 predicted proteins | sample LakKiv1m_FD_114537 | JGI IMG/M metagenome (GOLD analysis project Ga0172375, IMG submission 114537) | Freshwater microbial communities from Kabuno Bay, South-Kivu, Congo - kab_092012_11.1m | ecosystem: Environmental > Aquatic > Freshwater > Lake | place: Democratic Republic of the Congo... | reverse complement strand
TCGGCCCGCGTGCGGGCCAGACGCGACTCCAGGGAACGACGCCAAGGCTGCCGCCGCCTACGTGCCCGGCCCGCCGGTCCGCGGGTACGCCGCCCCGCGGACCGCGATCTTGAAACAGCCCTGGGTGGCGCCGCCTGCAGGTTGACGGCAATGCCCTGGACGGTACTGTGTGCCCGAGGCCCCGCGCGACCGGGGCCTGCGTTCCCAGGAGTCACGCCACGCGCGGCATGGTCCCGGTCTCGGCGGCCATGGCCGTCCAGCACTCGTGGAGGTCAGCCATGCAGGCCCTGTCCGCCGCGTCTTGCCGGACCCGCGCCGGCGGGGGGGTTGCCCTGCTGCTGTGCCGCGCCGCCCTCGGGCTCCTGGCCGTCACAACCAGCGTGCGAGGGCAGCAAGGGATAGCGGGGACCCCCATGGACACGATGCGGGAGGCCCGGAAGCAGGCCGCTCAGCGCCCGCGCCGGGTGATGTACAACGACGATGGGTGTCATGAGAAGCCCTACTCGACTCCCGCTGAGCTGACCGCCTTGAGACTGGATCAACTCACTGATACACAGGTAGATACAATATGCTACTGCACGGGTGGCGGTGGCCTCTTCTGGGGGCACATCCCGGAGGTTGGCGAGCTCATCGGGGAGTTCGTCGGCGCCAACGATGAGCAGTATGTGAAGGACATCTGCGCCAGTCTCAAGGCGCTGCGGGACTTGGGCACCGATCCGCTCAAGGTGGCCATCGAGTTCGGCCATGCGCACGGCCAGGAGGTCTTCTGGTCCTACCGCATGAACAACATCGAGGACTCATACGCGCCCTGGTCGCTGTCGCGCTGGAAGCGGGAACACCCGCAGTACTGCTTCGGGCAGTCGGGCGACTGGGCCAAGTACGAGATGACCGATCCGCGCAAGTGGTGGGCCGGTCTCGACTTCGCCGAACCGGAGGTCCGGGAGTACCTCCTGAGGATCTTCGCCGACGTCTGCCGCCGGTACGACATCGACGGGGTCGAGATGGACTGGTTCCGTAGCCCGCGGTACTTCCGCCCCACCATCGCGGGCCAGCCCGTAGCCCCCGAGCAGGTGGCCCTGATGACCGACTTCGTGCGCCGGATCCGGGTGCTCACGGAGCAGGCCGCAGCCAAGCGCGGTCGACCCATCCTCATCAGCAGCCGCATCCCCTTGAGCCTCGAGCGCTGTCTGGCGATCGGGCTGGACGTGCCGACGTGGCTCCGCGAGGGCCTCTGCGATATCCTCGTCCTGGGTGGCGACCTGGGACCCATGGCCATGGCCCCGCAGCTTCGGGAGATGGCAGCCCTGGCACACGGCCACGGCGTTCGCACCATGGCCAACATCTGCGGTTCCGGCATGCAGAAGGGACAGGGCTACACCCAGCTCGAAGCCTGGTGGGCGGCCGCCACCAATGCCTACCACGCCGGCGTCGACGGCGTCTACGTGTTCAATGTCTTCCCCAGCCAGCCCGACGAGCGCTTCAGCCGGCTGGGCTCCATCGACACGCTCCGAGGCCTGAACAAGCTCTACGCCGTGGACCCCATCGAGCCGCGGGACCTCTGGGGGTTCAACCGCGCAGGGCTGGTCCTGCCGGACCGCCTGCCCATCGAGCTGGCACCCACCGGCACGGGCGCGGCTCTGCTCCCGGTCGGCGAGGACATCGTCGCCAACGCCCCCGCCGGCAGGACGGCCCACGCCCGGCTGCGGCTGCGCGTCGGGGCCCTCGCGGCGGAGGACTCGCTGGTCGTCTGCCTGAACGGGCAGGCTCTGGGATGCCTCGCCCCAGCCACCCCGCCCACCGCCCAGGCGCCAGCCGCCTGGTTCGAGGTCGACGTCGACGCCAGGCAGGTGCAGCCCGGAACGAACCGGATCGAGGTCCGCCTCGCCACCACGCGGGCACTGACCTCTCCCACGCCCTTGGACCGCGTCGAGCTGACGGTCACCTACCAGTGACGCCGGCCGGGCGGGACCTACTCGCTGCGCTGGGTGACGCAGCATCTGGGCCTCCGAATCAGGTCCCCGGCCTGGCCGGGAACTTGCCCCAACTGTGCTGATGTTGCCCCATCAAGCGCAGCGAGTCCCGGCTTGCACCCCATCCCCCCAGAACCTATCTTGCCACCAACGCAGGAGCCCAGTCTATCGAGACCCACTGAAACCCACAACTGAGTTCGCGTAGCTTCGGCTGCTGTCCACATCGAAACTGGCACTTTCGCATCACAGGATGGCGCTCGAGGCATGCCCCGCTTGGGGCGTGCCGAAAGCGTTCCTGTGAGGGCATGCCAGTGCCTGATGTGGGGCGTGAGTAGTCACGCCCCTCTTCATTCCCGGGCACTGGTGACCTTCGCAGGGAAGCCGATCCCCTCCCGGCGGACCCCATCCGCCGGCTGACAGGGCCGAACCGCGCGTACCTCGGCTGCGCCCACCGCTCCCCGCGGCGGCGGCAGCCGGCGAGGAGGCCCGTGCCCGCCGCCAGTCAGACTCGCGTCCATGAGGTGGAGTTCTGCGCCGAGGTCAAGTCCTGGGCAGACGCCCTCTTTGCCGCGCACCCCGAGTGGCCCTTCGGCCAGGCCCTGATCGAGCACTCCGGGGTCGGCAACCGCAAGCGCCAGGACCTCCGCATCTGCCGCCGCGACAGCCCCGCTCCGCTCCTCTGCGGCGAGGTCAAGATGCCGGGCACCATCGAGGGCCGCACCCCGTACCACCCGGCGCTCATGCAGGACGCGTTCAGCAAGGCCGACGACGTCCAGTCGCCCTACTTCTTCACCTGGAACGTCAACACCTTTGTCCTCTTCGACCGCAGCCGCTGGCAGGTGCCCATGCTCGACCGCCGGGTCAGGGACTGGGACCTGGGCCTGCGCCTGCATTCAGCCGCCGACTGCGGCCGTCCGGAGGTCCAGTCCCAGATCCGCGAGCGCTTTCTGCCGGCGCTGTTTGGCGAGTTCGCGGAGATCGTCGCCGGCCGGCGGGTGGACTGGGGCCTGCCCCCAGACGCCCTCTTCATCCACTCGCTGGAGAGTCATCTCGACTGGCCGGTGGCCGGGACCGCGGACTACCTGGCGACCCAGGCCCAGTCCGACCCGGCATTCGCCACTCGTCTCCAGGCCTGGATGGCCGGCGAGATGGCCTGGACCTTCGACCCCGACGATCCCGAAGCCTGGCGCGCCATCCTGGACCGCGCGGCCCGCACGCTCTGCTACACCTTTGCTAACCGCGCCATCTTCTACGACGCGCTCCGGGCCAAGTACCCCGACCGCCTGCGTCGCCTGAGCATACCCAGGGACAGCACCCGCGGGCACCAGGTGCTGTACGAGTCCTTCCGTGCCGACTTCAGGCGTGCCGTCCGCGAGAGTGGCGACTACGAGCCGATCCTCTACCCGGAAGTGGACGACCGCGTCGGGGCGCTCGTCTTCGCCTCGTCCCAGGCCCTGGACGGCTGGCGGGGCGTGTTCGAGAACCTGGACCAGTACGACTTCCGCACGATCCCCCACGACATCATCGGCGGCATCTTCCAGCGGCTCATCGCCCCGGAAGAGCGCCAGAAGTTCGGCCAGTACTACACCGGCGAGGACATCGTCGACCTGATCAACGCCTTCTGCATCCGCCGGGCCGACGACCGGGTACTGGACCCGGCCTGCGGCTCCGGCAGTTTCCTGGTCCGCGCCTACCACCGCAAGGCCTGGCTCGGGGCACAGCGCCAGGGCACCCCGCGGCACCGCGACTCACACCTCAGCCACCAGGAACTCCTCCAAGGCATCTACGGCTGCGATATTGGCCTCTTCGCCGCCCACCTGGCCACCCTCAACCTGGCCTCACGTCATATAGAAGAGGAAGAGAACTACCCCTACATAGCCCGCGGCAACTTCTTCGAGGTGGTCGAGCGCCACGACGCCTTCTGTCATGTGCCCGGGGCCCTGCGCGCACCCGATGGCTCCCGGGTGCGCGAGCCGGTGCCGTTGCCGGAACTGGATGCCATCGTGGGCAACCCGCCCTACGTGCGCCAGGAGGGCATCGAGAGGCGCAGCACGCTCAAGCGCCGCCCCGGCGAGTCTCTGCCGGCCTTCGCCTCGAGACAGCGCAACACCAAGGAGCACTTCCATGAACTCTGCTCGCGGTTGTGGCCTGGGCTGAAGCTCTCGGGCCGGAGTGACCTGCACTGCTACTTCTGGCCCGTTGCCGCGGGGCTCTTGCGCGAGGGGGGCCACTTTGGCTTCCTGACCTCTTCGAGTTGGCTCGATGTCGAGTATGGCTTCGCCCTCCAGCGCTGGGTCCTGCAGCACTTCCGTCTGCTGGCGGTCATCGAGAGCCTGGACGAGCCGTGGTTCCCCGACGCCCGGGTCAAGACGGCCATCGCGATCCTCGAGCGCTGCAGCGACGCCGCGGCCCGGGAGGCGAACCTAGTCCGCTTCGTGCGCTTCCTCAAGCCGGTCCGCGATCTCCTGGGTGAGCGTCCTCTCCGCGACGAGGGGGCACGCCAGGCCGGCCCCGAAGCGTTGAGACAGCGCATCCTCGGGACCAAAGGCCCCGCGCCCGGCGAGACCATGGCCCAGGTCGCCACGGCCGACTGGCGCATCGTCACCGTCCGCCAAACGGACCTCTGGAAAGAGGGTCTGCGCGCCTGGGAACTGCTCAGGCAGGAGGCCGCGCCGCCGGCAGTCGAGGACGACGAGGCCTCGCGCGAGGACGAGAGCGGCTTCGAGCTGAGCGCCACCACGCCGGACTATGCTGCCGGCAAGTGGGGGCGCTTCCTGCGCGCTCCAGACATCTACTTCCGGCTTGTCCGCGACTACGGCCACCGCTTCGTGCGCCTGGGCGAGATCGCCGAGGTCAGGCGCGGCATCACCAGCGGCTGTGACGCCTTCTTCATGCCGCATGATGTCACCTCCGAGGTCCTGGCCAAGGTCTCCAAGGGCCTACCATGGAATGACGTGGGACTGATGGCGGACTGCCCACCGGAAGCCGTCGAGAGCGGCAGACTCCGCCTCATCCGCGCCGGGGACGGGACCCTGCACCCGATCGAGGCGGAGTTCATCCGCCCCGAGGTCCACAGTCTCATGCAGGTGGACCGGCCGGTGATCCGCGCCGCCGACTGCTCGCGGGTGGTGCTCTGGGTCCGTCAGGACCTGCCCGAGATCGGCGGTACGTATGCCGTCAAGTACATCCGCTGGGGCGCCCGGCAGACCTTCGCCTCGAAGAAGTCCAAGGCGGTCCGTGTTCCCGAGCGCTCGACCTGCGCGGCGAGAGAGAGGTGGTATGACTTGACGACCGACCGGATGGGTGTGGTGTTCTGGCCCAAGGCGCAGAAGTACCGGCACATCATCCCCGCCAATCCGGATGGGCTCGCCTGCAACTGCAACCTCTACACCGTCATCCCGCAACTGGCTGATGACCGCGAACGCACGGCTCTGGCGGCGCTACTGAACAGCACAGTCGTCGCGCTCATGAAGTGCTTCTTCGGTCGCTATGCCGGTACCGAGGGCACCCTGAAGACGGAGGTCGTCGACACCGTCTTGCTGGAGGTCCCTGACCCCCGTGTCGTATCGCCTCGGCTTGCGGTCCGTCTGGAATCCGCACTGGCGTCCATATCGCGTCGCGACGTGACCCACCTGGTGGAGGAGCGCATGCTCCAGTGCCATTCGGCAGAGCGCATGCGCGAGATACTCGAGACCCCGGCGCAACTATGCCGTGAACTCCAGCAGGATGACCGCCGCGAACTCGACGACGCCGTCCTCGAACTGCTCGGCGTGGCCGACCACCACGACCGCCACCAGTTGCTCGGGCAACTCTACCGTGAGACCGCAGAGTATTACCGCTACCAGCGCACACAGGACATCCAGACCATGGAGAACCGTGCGGGCCAAGGCCGCAGCCAGATCGGCCCAGAGGACCTGGCGGCCAGCATCTGGGACTCGCTGACGGAGGAGCCGCCGGGGCGGCCCGTTGCCGCGTGGATCACGGCCGAGTACCCGGGTGCCAGTCCGGTGGACATCCCCGATGGCCAGGCCCGCGTGCTCGGCGCGGAGGACCTCTTTGACCCTGCGGCGGTCACCTTCAGGCAGGGCGGCACCAGCCTCAAGAGGACCTACGCCAACCCGGCCCAGGCGGCGCTGGTGGGGGCTCTTGCTGACCTGGATGTTCGGGGCCAGGTCGCGCTCCCGGTGTCTCCCCGAGACTGCGAACGGTGCCTGGCTGACCTGCGCTCCCGCCTGGTCGCCGCGCAGGCCCGCTTTGCCGAACTGGCCGCCACTCGCACCGGCCAGGCCCCCATGCAGGAGAAGGTCAGCGCTATCCTCATGCAGTGGTTCATCCACGCCCGGGAGTGAGGAGCGAGGGCTGCGACCCCTGTCTCAAGGTGTCGGCCTCCGGCATCGGCATCTGGGACGGACTCCTCTGCGTGCAGGATGCCGTCGGGCGCCTGACCTTTCTGAGCTTGCCCGAGGGGTGGTGAGGAAGCTGGCTGCTGGAGCGCGGCATCTCCGCATGCCGCTGCCGGGTTGCGGAGAACCCGGCCTCCAGCCAGCCGCTGCGGGGATCGCGGCCGTCACGGATACCGGATGCGCTGGAGTTGGTCTTCCCAGTCGCCGGGCAGTTCGCCGAGGGGCTTGTCGAGGTCCCGGGAACTGTACCGCAGCAGGTTGCGCAGGAGCCGTTCCGCCGCGGGGTGGTTGCCCAGCGTCTCCCGGATCCTGAGGGTGTTCAGCACGTACATCCCCGCGCCGGTGCGGTAGACCGACGCCAGGCAGCCCGAGGCGTAGCCCGAGGGGTGGATCGCCGCGCGGATGCCGGCCGCGGCGACCTCCGTGGGCGGGTCCTGGTTGCAGAAGGCCCGGTCGGGGATGATCTCGCGGTAGAAGGTGTAGTCCATGAGCCCGCCGGCAGGGAGGCCCTCGAAGAGCGGGTGGCGCTTGGCCCACTCATCGCGGATGTAGAGGTCGCTGCCGGCCGAGAAGCCGCCCTTGCCGACGAGGGGGACCCAGCGCGTGGGCTGATCGCCCTCGGCGAAGACTTCGGAGCAGAGGAAGACCACCGCCGAGCCGCGGGTGATGCGGGTGATGAGGTCGCGCCAGGCCGGGGCCCCCGCCGCGGCGGCTTTCGCGCCGACGAGGATCAGCTCGCGGGCGCTCTGTGGACCAGCTCCAAACGGTTGTGTCGCAATGCCATGAGACGCGAGCCACGGGGCCAGCGCGGGGTCTTCACCCCAGAGCAGGACCGGTGTCGTGACCGCCGGCATATCCGCCGGGTCGGTCGCGTAGAAGACCGCCTCGCCGCAGGTGGCCGCGGCGCCCTTCTCGAACTCGGCCAGGAAACGGTAGCGTCCCGTGGGCCCGTCGACCACCACGTCGCCGGAGAACACCGGTAGGGCAAAGGGCCTCTCAGCCTGGCCCGGCCCCGCCCCGGCCGCCGGGATGGTGACGGTGACCGTCCTCTCGAGGATGCGCTTGCCGTCCGGCCCCACCACCTGCAGCCGGACGGGGTACTCTCCCGGCCGCAGGGCATCCTCGTTGGCCAGCACTGCCTCGATGCGGACCGTGGCCCCACGGTAGACGTTCTCAGGCTGCGCGAAGAGGCACCACTTCAGCGGCGCCCAGCTCTCGGCCAGCGCGTCCATGGTCCCCGGTTTGAGCTCCCGGAAGAGGGTCCAGAGGCCTTCGCCGGTGAGGCCCTGGTCCATGGTGCCGGTCATGCTATGGCCGACGACGAAGGGATTGGCCCGGATGGCGTTGAGGCTTTCGCGGCGCTGGGAGGCCATCTTGGCGAGGCACTGGTTCAGGTAGTCGTCGGGGCTGGCCCAGGTGTCGGCCATGCGGTAGAGCGCCCAGTCGGCCTGGAAGCGGTCGCGGATGCGCTGGTAGAACTGTGCGTCCTCGCCGCTGGTATTGCCGAGCTGCTCGAACTGGCGGCAGATGCGGGGCCAGTTGACGGCACTGCCGATGCCGTACTCAGTGAGGATGACGGGATGCTTCTCACCAGCCCCCATGGTGCGCAGAAGCTTCAGCGTATCGTAGGTTTGCGGCACGCGGGGATAGCAGTGGACATCCCCCGCACCGGCGATGTAGCCGCAGACGCCGCTCCACTGGGCCGGCTTGGCGTCGGGACTCTGGTTGCCGAGCAGGCACTCCCACTCGCTGGAGCCGGGGTTGCAGATCGAGCCGACCATGACCTGCAGGTCGAAACGACCGCTGTCGAGGATCAGCAGCCGTGTGTCGTCCAGGGCCCTTACCAGGTGCCGTGCCTCGACGGCGTGGCGGAAGACAGGGCCGTCGCCGGTCTCGTTGAGCATCCCCCAGATGACGATGGAGGGATGGTTGCGGTCGCGCCGGATCATCTCCGTGAACGAGCGGTCGTAGCGCTCGGCCATCTCTGGCGAGTCGCCCAGGCACCAGCTCGCGTAATTCTCCTCGTAGACCATCAGCCCGAGTTCGTCGCAGAGGTCGAGCTGGTAGCGGGTCGGCATCCCGGCGATGAAGCGGATGCAGTTGAAGCCCGCCATCTTGGCGTAGAGCAGGTCGCGGCGGGCCAGGTCCGGGCTCTCCGGGACCTGCAGGCCGACGGGGAAGTGGTTGCAGGTGTGCGAGCCCTTCAGGTATACGCGGCGGCCATTCAGCCGGAAGGCGCCACCCTCGAACCGGAAGTCGCGGAAGCCGCATCGGCTCGAGTGCTCGTCGGCAATGCCCGGCTCGGCCGTCAGCCGCACGGTCACGCGGTAGAGGCAGGGGTCGTTCAGGTCCCAGAGACGGTAGCCGGGGACCTGGACCTCGGCCTCGGTCACCGAGTCGCCGGCAGGCCACTCACCCTCCGTCTGCGCCGTCACCAGGGTCTCGCCGCCGGCAGCGGGGGCCACCTGGAACACCAGGCTGCCCTTGCCAGGCGCCTCGCCGACGTTGCGCACGGTGGTCTGGATGCGGATGCGGCCCGTACGCCAGTCCGGGCGCAGAAACAGATCCTCGACCCCGACCACGGGTGCGAACACGACCTCGACCGAGTCGGTGATGCCACCGTGGTCCGCCGCGGCGCCGGCGTTGTAGGGGATGCCCTTGTGGCGGTGGGGGACCTCGCCGAGGACGAAGCCGTCGATGCGCTCGTAGGACGGGTTCAGCACCCGCACCGCGATGAGGTTGTCACGGCCCGACTTGAGGGCGTCGGTGGCATCGAGAACAAACGGCGCCTCGGCGCCCTCATGGCCGCCGACGTGGACCCCATTCACCCACACGTCAGCGAGGTAGTCCACTGCCCAGAAGCGCAGGAGTGCCCGCGGCGTCCCACCAAGGCTCGGGGGCACGACGAAGCTCCGCCAGTACCAGGCCACGCCATGGTAGCCCGGGAAGGCGTCCTGGATGATCCATGGGACCCTGGTCTCCTTGGCCTCCGGCCGGGGTGAGTTGAACCAGGCCTCCGTCCGCCCGACGTTCGCCGGATCGATCGCGATCTGCCACGTTCCGTCCAAGGGGATGATCATACGTTCGATGGCCTTTCCCTGCGGTCCCTGTTGGGCGCCTCCTCCCGAGCGATCCAGGCGCGCGCCCTCCGCCTGAGGCTGGGCCGAAGCCGACGCGCAGCCGAGAAGCACGAGGCCCCAGGCCACTGCTCGTCCCGCCGTCCTGTCGAGTCTCATGCTCTGCCGCCCTTCCCACCTACAGGCACCCGTGCGGACGCCCGAGCGTGGCGCCGTCAGCGTGAGTATAGCCAGGAGGCCGGGTGCCGTCAACGCCGGGTCTCAGGGCCTCCGGGAAACCGTGGTCGGCCTGGCGTCTGTAGAGCCGAAGTCCGTTGGGCCCAGGGGTCTCCGTCGGAGCTGGGACCTAACAGCCCCGTGCCTGCGCACCGGCGTCAACCTAGGACAAAGCGGCGTCAGGCCGCCGTCACTCCAAAGCTCGGCCTTCGGCCTGCGCAGTGTGTGCTTACAGAGTCCCGCGTCGGGCGGGACTCTTTGGACTGTCGGTGACGTGTCACCGCTTTCGACCAGGCCGTCATGCCGAGGAACATCCAGGTTGACGCCGATGCTCGCCTGCGGGAGTCTTGCCGACGCGCGGACGGCGGCCCTGGAACAGCCCTGGCCAGGGCTGGCAGGCAGTTGTTTCCTCCGACCGCCGAGGCTATCTTCCCAATAGGTGCCGGAGGCGGCGGCTGACCATGCTGTCCGCCAACGGTTTGCGCTACGGAAGTCGGAACGATGCAGGCACAGGAGGACCCGACCATGGCGCTGGATGTCACTCGGACGCAGGTGTGGGCGGCGAGCATGAAGGACAAGCCCGGCGCCCTCGCGGGGAAGTTCGAGGGCCTGCACGCCGCCGGGGCGGACCTCGAGTTCGTCATCGCCCGGCGCGCTCCCGACAAGCCGGGGCAGGGGGTCGTGTTCGTCACGCCGCTGAAGGGCGCCGCCCAGTTGCGCGCGGCGCTGGCGGCCGGCTTCACCAAGAGCGAGTCGCTGCACTCGGTGCGGGTGGCAGGCACCGATAGGCCCGGCATCGGGGCGCGGATGACCACGGCGCTGGCGGCTGCCGGCGTCAACCTCCGCGGCCTGTCGGCGGGGGCCGTCGGCAAGCGCTTCGTCGCGCACCTCGCACTGGACTCCGCGGTCGACGCCAGCAAGGCCATCCGTGTCCTGAGGAAACTGGCCTGAGGACACCACCGCGGCGTGCTCCGAGGGCCGCCGACGGCAGGCCCGCTCTCGCCGGACGAGATCAGGAGGAACGGGACGGTGGACGTCTCGCGGGACCAGGACGCCGAGGCGCTCCACGGGTTCACCCCGTGCGTCCGCGACTGGTTCCTGTGGCGCTTTGCCCGTCCCTCGCCGGCACAGGTCATGGCCTGGCCTGCCATCCGCCGTGGGGAGAACACGCTCCTGCTTGCTCCGACGGGGTCCGGCAAGACCCTGGCCGCGTTTCTGTGTGCCATCGATGGCCTCTGTCGGCAGGGCCAGTCCCAAGGCCTTCCGGACGGCGTGCACGTGCTCTACGTCACCCCGCTGAAGGCGCTCGGGAACGACATCCGGAGGAACCTGATCGAGCCCCTGGCAGGCATCCGGGAGCGGGCCGGGGAGGCCCTACCCGAGATCCGCATCGCCGTGCGCACCGGTGACACGCCGCAGGCTGAGCGCCAGCGCATGGTGCGCAAGCCGCCGCACATCCTGATCACGACGCCGGAGTCGCTGTTCCTGCTGCTGGGGAGTCGTCGCCTGCGGTCTGCCCTGGCGCGCGTGCGCACGGTCATCGTCGATGAGGTCCATGCCCTCTGCGACAGCAAGCGGGGCACCCACCTGGCCGTGAGCCTGGAGCGTCTGCAGGATCTTGCCGCCCAGCCGCTGCAGCGGGTCGGTTGCTCCGCCACGATCAACCCACTCCAGGACGTGGCTGCTTTCCTGGTTGGCTGCGGGGCCGATGGCCAGCCACGGCCCTGCACCATCGTGGACGCCGGCATGCGCAAGGACTTGGACGTGCGTGTCCTGGCGCCACTTCCGGACTTCCTCGCGGCGGGCCATGATGCCCTCTGGGCCAGTGCCTATGAACGGCTGGCGAAGGAGATCGCCGCCCACCGCACGACCCTGGTCTTCTGCAACAGCCGCTACAAGGCGGAACGCACGGCCCTGCGCCTGACCGAGCTGGCGGGGAAGCGACTGCGCATCGGCGTTCACCATGGCTCTATGTCCCGCGAGACGCGCCTGGCGGCCGAGGACCAGCTCAAAGCCGGCGCCCTGGACGCGCTGGTGTGTACCTCCTCCCTCGAACTGGGGATCGATATCGGCACGGTCGACCTGGTGGTGCACCTGGAGTCGGCAAAGTCTGTCGCCACCGGCCTGCAGCGGATCGGCCGGGCGGGACACCTCCTCGGGGCTACGAGCAAGGGCCGTTTCCTGGTCCTGGAACGGGACGAGTTGTTCGAGGCGGCCGCCATCTGCCGGGCCATGCTCGATGGCCGCGTGGACCCCATCCGCATCCCGCGGCAGTGCCGGGATGTGCTGGCCCAGCAGGTGGTCGGGATCGTGGCTGCAGGCCCCCAGACGGACGCGGACCTCCTCTCGTTGGTTCGGCGGTCGTACCCCTATGCCGACCTCCCGCGGGACGAGTTCGACGCCGTGCTGCGCATGCTGGCGGGCGACCGCTTCTTCGACATGGCCCGGCCGCCGCGGCCGCTCCTGCTCTGGGACCGGGCCAGCGGCCGGGTCAGTCCCGCCCGGGGCGCTGATATGGTCGCCGCCATGTGTGTCGGGACCATCCCCGACACCGCCGAATACGAGGTCCTCATCGAGGGTACCCGCAAGCGGGTCGGGCGCGTGCATGCCGAGTTCGTGGATGACTCGCTGCGTACCGGCGACGTGTTCGTTCTCGGCAGCACCGCCTGGAAGGTCGCCGGCAAGCGGCGGAACCAGCTCCTGGTGACGACGGCGCCCGGCGCGACGCCGACGGTGCCCTGGTGGCTCGGCCCTGTCGTCCCCCGCACCGAGGAGGTGGGGCGCGAGGTGGGTCGCCTGCGCCGGGCCATCGCCGACCGCCTGGGCCAGCCCGACCTACCCGCCTGGCTCCAGCGTGACTACTGCCTCGATGCCGACGCCGCCAGGGCCCTGGTCGAGTACGTCCACGAGCAGCAGGCCGCAACCGGGATCGTGCCGGACCACGCCCACCTCCTTGCCGAATCCTGGACCGACGAGCTCGGCCGGCCCAACCTCATCCTGCACTCCCCCTTCGGCCAGCGCATCAACCAGACCTGGGGCATCGTTCTCGCTGCGCGTGCGAAGGCCGCCCTCCGACAGACCTGGTCGAGCACGGCCACCAATGACCTGATCCTGCTCACCCTTGGGGCGGCGCGGAGCGCCTCGTGCGAGCCGTTGCAGGCGGCCCAGTTCATCGGTGGCGTGACCCCGGACAGCCTGCCGGAGCTGATCGAGGCGGCCCTGAACTCGGATGACCTCGCCGGGAGCCCCTTTCGCGATGCCGCGGTGTGTGCGCTGCAGATCCTGCGCGCCAAGGACGGCAAACCCGTGCCGGTCTGGCTGCAGGCCCACCGCGCCCAGGAGCTCTTCGAGGCCGCCGCGGCCGCGGTCGGCTATCCGCTCACCACCGAAGTGCGGCGCCGGTATATCGACGAGGCCCTGGATGCTCCCGGGCTCATGCGCGTGCTGCAGGACCTTGCCGCCGGCCGCATCACGCTGCATTGCCGGACCGTGCAGTCCCCGTCGCCCTTCACGCATTCCCTCCTGGTCCAGGACATGTACCGTGGCGGACACCCGATGGGCCGTGACCGGCGGGCCTACCTGCTGCGGCTCCATCAGCAGGTCCTGAAGGAGGTGCTGAGTTCCGACCAACTGGCCCAGCTCCTGGACCCCCGCGCCATCGACCAGCTCGAACTCCGCCGACTGCACCGTTCGGAAGTCAGCCAGGCCCGTTCCGCCGACGAACTGGCGCAGGCCCTGCACGAGCTCGGCGACGTCCCCGCGACGCTCGACGCGGTCCAGGCCATGGTGGACGGGGATGCTCTCGGCATGCTACAGGAGTTGATCGCCCTGCGGCGCGTGGTTGCGTTCCGCCTACCGGCCCTTGAGGACCATCCCGTCCGCCTGCTCACCCCGGACCATTGGCGTGAGTACCACGACGCGTTTTCCCGTCCCGGCCAGAGGCCTGAGCGGACGCTCCTCCTCCCGGTCGTGGACCGCGAGGGCCTGGCGGAGTTCGCCGACGCCCGCGTCAGCGACATCGTGCCGCTGCGCTGGCGCAAGGGGCAGTCCCAGCACGAAGCACGGCGCCACCTCGTCGAACGTTATCTCCGCTGCCGCGGCCCAGTCACTCTCTATGACCTGATGAACCACACCGGCTGGCCCGCGGGGACCCTCGAGGGGCTGTTGGCCGAGCTGACCGACGCGGGGGGTGTGGCGCAGGGGGTCTACCGCTCCGAGCGACCCCGGCCACAGTGGGTGAACCGGGCCAACCTCGAGGAGATCCATCGCTCGACCCTGCACTACCTGAAGCGGGAGCTGGCCGCCTGCGAGCCCTACGAGGTCGTCGACTTCCTCACCCGCTGGCAGCACCGTCACCCGTCCAGTCGCCTGGAGGGAATGGCTGGCCTGCGCGCCGTCATTGCCCAGCTCCAGGGCTTCGAGGTGGTCCAGGGCGCCCTGGAGCCCGAGCTTCTCAGCGAACGCCTGCGGGACTACCGGCCCGAACTCCTGGACCGACTCATCGCCGCCGGCGAGGTGTGCTGGGGCCGGGTGGGGCCAGGGATCAAGCGTGGCAAGCTGACCCTGTGTTTCCGCAAGGACCGCGGCTGGCTTGCCGTTGGCGTCGACCCGGCGTCCGACGTGCACCGCCCGTCCGACGTGGACATCGCCGCCGAGGCCGAGCAGGTCCGGACCTTCTTCCGGCAACAGGGCACAGCCTTCTTCGACGACATCCTGGCCGCCACCGGTCTCAGCGAGGACGTGGTCCTGCGGGCTGTCTGGTCGCTGGCCTGGCACGGCGACATCACCTGCGATACCTATGAGTGCGTGCGCTACGCCGACTTCCAGGTGTCGGTCTCCGACTGCTACGACCTGGGCAGCACCTCGCGCAAGATCGTGCGGGGCGTGGTCTCTCCGCAGCTTCCGGTGGCTCACATCCGGGAAAAGCGCCTGGACCCACGCCTCGGGCGCTGGACCGCCACGGAGCGGCTGGTCCCGCCCGCCTCGCCGCTGCCTGCCGAGGAGGTCACCCGACGCTGGGTCCAGCAGCTTCTGCTGCGCTGGGGGATCGTCAGCAAGGACCTGTTGGGGGCGGAGGTCGCCGCGCCGCCGTGGGAAGCCCTGGTGCGCGAGTTCAAGCGTCTCGAACTCACCGGCAAGGTGAACCGCGGCTACTTCATCGAGAGCCACCAGGGCGAACAGTACGGCCTCCCTGACGCCATCGAACTGCTGCGCGACTGCCGGGCCCGGCGCAGCGACCGGACAGAGCTCGGCTACCTCCCCGACGAGCCGGTGTTCTGCCTCAGCAGCCGCGATCCGGCCAACCTCTACACCTACACGCTCGACGTGATCGAGGAACGCGGCAGCGCGCTGAGACGAACCGTGAAGAGCGGCAACGTCGTCCACCGCCTGGTCGTGCAGGCAGGCCAGGTCCTCATCTTCGATCAGGCCTGGGCTACCCGACAACTGGCCACCTTGAACCGCCGCCAACTCGAGCGCTGTCTGGACGCCCTGGAGCGAAGCTGCAAGGCGACCGGCATGTCCATGCACATGCAGTGCTGGAACGGCTACCCTATCACCGGCAGCCCTGCCGCGCCGGTGCTCTGGCAGCGAGGCTACCGGTTCGATGGGCGCCGCTGTCTGTGCTGGCCGCCACCACGCCGTCCGCTGAAGCTGGAACCCACTGCTGCTGCCCAGGATACCTTCCTTCCTTACTACCAGGAACCTGCGCCTCTTGCCTACGACGAAGCGTGGGTCCTGGAGCAGGCCAGCGAGCGCATCCGCCCGAAGCTCAGGGAGCTCATCGCCTGGCTGCGCGGGTTCGTGCCTGCCGAGTGCGCCTTCGTGTTCGGCCCCTGGGGATTCGCGGTGCCGTACAAGGGCAAGCGCTGCATCTCGCCCCATGTCGGCAGGAAGCAGCTACGGCTCCAGATCCAGCACAGGGGCTGGTCCCCCGGCCTCCTGATCACGCCGGATACGGACCTCACGGCCCCCGAGTTCCGCCAGCAGGTCGAGGCGCTGTTCGAGCGCACGCGCCGGGAGATTGACGAACGCTACCCGAGTGCCTGAACCTGGTCCATGGTCTGCCAGCCATCACGATGCGTTGAGACGATATCAGCAACGCACTATGGTGTCCATATGAGGACGACGCTGAACATCAATGATGCCATTCCCCAGGATCTGCGGGATCGTGCGGCGGCGCGTCGGCGGCCGCTTCGCGAAGTGGTGGAAGAGGCACTCACGTTAGGACTGGCGCAGCAGTCGAAGACCCGGCCGACGCCGCGTTTCAGGGCGACCCCTCACCGGGCTGGGCACAAGCCCGGGTTCCGGGGGCTTAGCCTGAACCAGCTCTACGACCAACTCGAAGCCGAACACGATGCCGGTACCCCATGATCGTGCCGGACACCAACCTGCTGGTGTACGCCTATGACGAGATCGCGCCGCTACACCGTCCGGCGCGGCATTGGTGGCGGAACGCGCTCACGGCCGGCGCAGGCGGATCATCTCCGTCGCCTGGCCGGCGAGGGCGAGGGTGAGCTTGCCGTTGGCCATGGGCACGGCTGCGTCACCGGCGAGGACGGCTGTCGCGCTTGTGTTTTCCAGGCCGAGGGCCTTGAGGTCGACCGTGATCGCCGCGGTCGTCGCCTCCTTGGCCGGGTTGTGCGCCACCAGGAAGACCTCCGGTGCGCTGCCGAAGCGCTCGATGCGGACCGCCGCCGGCTCGGTCCGGGCGAGGGTGAGCGGTTCCCAGCCGGCCTTGGCCAGTTGCTGGAGCGGCCCTGCCACGCGCTGCATGGCCTTGACGTCGTTGCCGTGCCCAGGGTAGATGCCGTGCAGCAGGTGCCAGGGCAGCTCCCACTCCGGACGCGGGTTGTAAGGTAGGTCCGTGCAGGGCTTTCTGTAGGCGATGGCGCGGATGTAGTCCGGATCGGCGAACTGCGTGTGCTCCGCGCCGAAGACGTCGAGGTACGGCCCCGCGAAGGTCAGCCAGGCCGGCGTCGAGCCCCACGAGCAGTTGGCCATGAGGACCAGCTTCCGGCCGTGCATGGTTCCGGCCAGGTCCTGGGTCCACTCCAGCGAGCCCCACACGGCCGGCTGCACCGGCACCTTCTCGCCGGCGGAGAAGCAGAGCGGCAGCCGCGTGTGAGGGAAGTGCTCGCGGCGGTAGTTGGCCCGGGTCGCCTGGCCATAGCCGCAGAACGAGTCCAGGCCGATGCCATCGTAGCGGGCTCCGGCCTGGGTCGCGCCGGCCAGGGCCGGTTCGAGGATGTCGGAGAGGTTGAAGGCCCCCTTGCCCTCGGGAATGCCCGGAGCAAGGTTGTTGCCGAGGATGGCGCCCCACTTGCTCTTCGCCATCCACTCGAACTGGCCCACCATGCAGTAGGGCTGACCGCTGGCATCCAGTTGCAGCGACCGGTTCACCATCCGGGCCGTGGCGCGGACGCGGTCACGGATGGGCCCTTCCCTCCCGCTCAATGGGTAGACCTTGTAGGGCAGCGCCTCGACCGCGGCCAGTTCGTCGGCCTCGCCGTCGGCCAGGCGCTTCAGGCGCGCGAGCACCTCGTCGTCGGTGGGCGCTCGGTCGAAGTCCTCCATGGTCTGCTGGTAAGTCTCCGGCTCGATGTAGTATAGGGCCAGGGGGCCGTTGGCGTTGTCCCACTTGACCGCCTCAAGGCCATTGGGCCCCCAGTGGAAGGCGAAGCCGGCGTCCAGGGCGCCTTCGGTCTTGGCCACGTCGCCCCATACATACCAGCCGCCCTCGCGCGGGACCCGCCGGGTGAAGAACTCCGGGTAGAACGTGTAGTACCGCTGCAGCGCTGCCCGGAAGCCCCACTCGGGGTCGTGCCGGTAGAGGACGAAGTGGAAGGGCGCCGTGGCCAGGGACCGGCCGTCGGCAGCCTTCTCAGGTACCAGCGCGAAGTCCGCGGCAATGAAGAAGACCCCCAGGCCGGGAGTGCAGGCGATGCGGTGCACCACGGGTTCGTCCATGCGCACGGCCAGGGTCAGCCCGGCGCGACCGGGCAGCGTGACGGCCCCCAGGGGGTACTTCGAGTGCGCGCCGTTGGTGCCGTAGGCGAGTCCGGTCTCGAGAACCGAGTACTCCTCGGTCCGGTCCTGCGCCGGGCGGGCCTTGGAGATACTGTCCCACCACTGCCATGGCCCGTCGTTCAGGGGCAGGGCGAAGTAGAGGGTGACCGCACGGTCCTGGCCGCGCCGGTCGGAGACGGTTCCGCGGATGTCGATGGTGCTGCCGGCGCCCTTGATCTCGGCATCGACCTCCAGGTCCAGCCCCGCAACGCGCGCCTGCTGGCGGAGCGAGTTCTGGCCGCCGGAGATGGTCCCGCCGACGGGCACCGGCGGCGCGCCGGTCGCCACGTCGCGCACGAGGAGGCCGGTCGGCCCCCTGGCCGCAGCGCCGACGGCTCGGCCATCGAAACTCACACCGATGCCAGCGGTGTCGACGACGAGCTCCAGCCCGTCGTCGGTGGCCACGGGGACCACCGGACTGGCGCCGGCGGCCGGCGGCGCGGCAGGGGCCCTGAAGGCGGTGTTCGCATAGATCTCCGTGTCGAAGATCGTGGCCGTCTCGCCGACGCCTTCCAGCTCGAGCTGCGCAAACTCCCAGCGGTAGGCGTGGGCCTGGCTGGGCGGCACGGCGTAGAGGTAGAGATCCAGTTGCCGGATGGCGGTGCGCTGGATCGAGAGTAGCCATTCGCTGAACTCGACCCAGCGGTTGACCGGGACGGTGCGGGCGACCGACTGCTGCGTCATGGGGCGGTCCGGCAGGTCCTCGCGCAGGGTCTTGGCATCGTAGAAGACGAAGGCGACGGTCTTGGCGCGCACCGCCGGGTCGTCACTGGTGACGCGCAGCCGGCCCCGGAGTCGCGAGAAGCGGCTCAGGTCCGTGGGCTGGTCCCAGGTGCGGCGCAGCTTCGGGTAGCTCTCGGAACCGCCATCGGCATGGATGCTGACCGCCAGGCGGGCGTCCGGGGTCGGAGCGGTGGCCATGGTGGGGCCACCGCGGTCGGTGCCGCCAGTCCAGGGCGTGTCGCCGATCAGGTCCAGGTTCTGAGCCTGGGAGGCAAGAACGCTGGCGAGCAGGGCGGTAGCGAGTGTCGAGTGTCTCATGGAGGGGCCCCCGTGGTCCGGTTTCGCGAAGACCCTAGTGCCGGGAGTCCCGAGATGCCACCGCGGCGGGTCGGAAAGCGGGCGCCTCTGCGGTTCGTAGTGAGCGCTTCAGCGCTTTGCCACAGACGCCCAGAGGCGTCACGACAAGCCTCGATGCCGGCCGCGGCCACCGTTGCGCTTTGCCGGGGCGGCTCTATCTTGCTGAGAGCGTACCGGCAGGGACGATCGACGACGAGGTGGCAAGCTATGACGAACCGCGACCGACCGGCGACACGTCGCCAGTTCCTCAAGACTGCGGGCCGGGCCGGACTCGCGCTCGGGATTCCCACGATCATCCCCGCCCGGGCCCTGGGCCGCGATGGGGCCGTCGCTCCCGGCGAGCGCATCGTCCTGGCGGCCGTGGGCATCGGTGGCCGTGGTTCGTACGACCTCTCGGTGGTCCTGCAGGAGGCCGACGTCCAGTGCGTGGCGGTCTGCGATGTGCAGAAGGCCGCGCGCGAGCGGGCCAAGGCCGCCGTCGACCAGCGCTATGGCAACACCGACTGCCTGGCCTGCATCGATTTCCGCGAGCTCCTGGCCCGTCCTGACATCGATGCGTTCCTCATCGCCACCGGCGACCGCTGGCACACGCCTCTGGCCGCGCTGGCCATGACCGCCGGCAAGGACGTCTTCTCCGAGAAGCCCTCGACCCTGACCATTGCCGAGGGCCAGGCCCTGGTGGCCACCGCCCGGCGCTATGCCCGCGTCTTCCAGACCGGCACTCAGCGCCGCAGCGAGGGCCCCTTCGTCCTGGCGGACCAACTGGCGCGCGGCGGCCTCCTTGGGAAGGTCCATACCGTCTATGCGCACACGCTCCCCTTCGAGATGCGTCGGGACTGGCTCCCCGCACAGCCCGAGCCGCCGCGGGACGAGCTGGACTGGGACCTCTGGCTCGGGCCGGCACCGTGGCGCCCCTATAACCCAGGCTACCTCGGCGGTTGCGGCGCCTGGCTGAACTACTTCGACTTCGGCACTGGTGTCGCCGGCTGGTGCAGCCATACCATCTGCCAATGCCAGGGCGCCATCGGGGCCGACCTGACCTCGGCCGTAAGCTACGAATACCCCAACAACGACAACGCCGAGGGCTTCATCGCGCACTACGCCAACGGGGTCAAGCTCGTGCTGGCCTGCGGCGGTTGGCGGGGGTCTTGCGGCGTGCGCTACGAGGGCAGCGAAGGATGGGTCTCGGTGGCCGACGGCTACAGCACCCCCGATGTCTCTTCGCCGACCCTCCTGGAGCAGCGCCAGAGGCTGATGCAGGACTACCTCGACGAGAGCCGACGCCCGCTGCACCACATCCGCGATTTCCTCGACGGGGTCAGAACGCGGCGGCAGCCGGTGGCCCACGCCGAGGTGGCACACCGTTCCATGAGCACCTCCCATGCCATCAACATCAGTATGCTGCTGAAACGCAACCTGACCTGGGACCCGGAGCGCGAGGAGTTCGTCAACGACCCCGAGGCGAACCGCCTGCGCAGCCGGGCCTTGCGTGAACCGTGGCGGGTGTGATCGACGGTGGGATCCGATCCCTGGAGCGCGGCATCTCCGTATGCCGCGCCGCCGGGATGCGGAGATCCCGGCCTCCAGGATCGCCGGGAACCGTGAGTTCGTAACGCGGGAACGCGATACAGCGCGAGGACAATAGCCATGGCACCTCGGAAGACAGGGTCTCCAGTGGTCGCCTGCCTGTGGTTGCTGGGCTTGTTCGGGTGGGCCCAGGGCGCCGGCGCCGCCGATGCCCCCCCGGCCGGGCCGCCGGAAGAGGTCCGTCAACTCAGCGCGGTGCTGCGGGATGGTTCCCCCCAGGAGCGGGCCCAGGCCTGCCAGCGCCTGGCCGTGATCGGGACTGCCGAGGCGGTGCCTGCCCTGGCCGGCCTGCTGGGCGACCCGAAGCTGGCGGCCTACGGGCGCCTGGCCCTCGAGGCCATCCCCGGGCCGGCCCCGACGGAGGCCCTGCGCGCGGCTCTTGGGACCCTGCAGGGCAGCCCCCTGATCGGGGTGATCAACTCCCTCGGCGTGCGGCGCGACCCCCGCGCGGTGGCGGACCTCGCCCCTCGGCTCACGGCCGAGGACAGCGCCGTGGCTGCGGCTGCGGCGGCTGCCCTCGGTCGGATCGCCAGTGTCGAGGCGGGGAAGGCCCTGACGGAGGCCCTCGGCGCGGGCGCTCCCGAGCGTCGTCCGAGCGTGGCGGCCGCCTGTCTAGGCTGTGCCGAGCAATGGCTCCGCGAAGGGGCACGGGGACCCGCCATCGCCCTCTACGAGTGGGTTCGCCAGGCCGATCTGCCGCGACACCAGCGCGTGGCTGCGGTTCGTGGCATGATCCTGGCGCGCCAGGGCGCCGGACTGCCCATGCTGGTGGAGTTGTTGCGGGGTGACGACGCGGGCCTGCGCGGGCTGGCGTTGAGCCTGGCTCGGGAGCTGCCTGGCCCTGAGGTGGTCCCGACGCTTGTTGCCGCCCTGGGGACGCTTCCCCCTGGCGTCCAGGTCAGCCTGCTGGAGGCCCTGGTGGACCGTGGCGAGGCGGGCGTCGTCGCCGCGGCCCGGACCGCCGCCGCGAGCCCGGTGGCGCCGGTGCGGATGGCCGCGCTCAAGGCCCTCGGCCGCGTCGGCGATGCCTCGTGCACCGACCTCCTGCTCGCGGGCTTGGCGCCGGACCGCAGTCCCGAGGAGACCACGGCCGCCCTGGCCAGCCTGCGCCAACTGAAGGGCCTCGCCACGGACACCGCCCTGGTGGCCGCCCTGCCGGCCAGCCAGCCGCTTCTGCGGGTGGCTATCATGAAGACTCTCGCCGAGAGGGATGCGCGGAGCGCCGTGGGGGTTCTGTTCGAGGAGGCCGCCAACGAGGACGCCAAGGTCAGCGAGGCGGCCTTTGCGGCCCTGGCTTCGCTGGCCGGCGCCGCGGATGTCCCGCGGCTGGCGGGGTTGCTGCTGGCCTGTCCGCACGAGGCCGCACGCGAAGCCGCGGTGCGGGCCGTGGTGGCGGCGGCGCAGCAGGTCCCCGAGGTGGCCCACCGTGCCGACGCTC
>Ga0172375_10004080_pt1 | contig 21847 bp, 10 predicted proteins | sample LakKiv1m_FD_114537 | JGI IMG/M metagenome (GOLD analysis project Ga0172375, IMG submission 114537) | Freshwater microbial communities from Kabuno Bay, South-Kivu, Congo - kab_092012_11.1m | ecosystem: Environmental > Aquatic > Freshwater > Lake | place: Democratic Republic of the Congo... | reverse complement strand
GTCAACCCCCTTCTCCTGCCCGGCGTGCCACCAGAGCCTGTCGCAGGTCAGCCAGTCCGGCTTGGCCGCATACCCCGCATATGCGTGATAGGAGCTCCAAGGATGCTTGCGGAGCACGGCGAGACGAGCCTTCACCTGTTCCGCCGTCGGCCCCTCCTGCATGAATCCGGCCTTCTCGCGGGCGCGCTCCTCCTTGCCCTGCCCGAGACTCTGGATGCGCACGGGGTTCAGGTGGATGTAGATACTGCACGTCAGAGCCCATGACCCCTCGCGGTCTACGGGAATACTCTTGAAGCGCGCCTGGAAGACCGGCCCCGAACGCTGATGCCTGGCGTTAAACCAGGCCGCGTAACTCAGGTTCAGCCACAAAATGATGTCTCAAGGGTCTTGCCATGCCGATAAAATACCAAAACTAAGCTTGATGAATAACCCTTATTTGTCTAATGTCAAATTGCAACCCCTCTGCCTCTGTCTGGCCAACGCCTGCTGGGCCTCGCACAGGCAGTGGGAGGCCAAATGGGACGACTCCAAGAAGCCGGTCGCCTCCTTCGGTGACCCGGCGTGGGATGAGAAGTTCCACGTCTGGCGCATGGACTGGGACGAGAGGCGCATCACGCTCGCGCTCGACGGCGAGACGCTCAACACGATCGACCTGGCGCAGGCCGTCAACCCCGAGGGCCGCGAGCCCCGCCACCCCTTCCACCAGCCGTTCTATCTGCTGCTGAACCTCGCGGTCGGCGGCAACCAGGGCGGCGACCCCTCCAAGACCGCCTTTCCCTCACGCTTCGAGATCGACTACGTGCGCGTCTATCAGAAGGGTAATCTGTAGTTCCGGCGCTGTGCCGCCGGAAACACGCCGCCCCGCGCCTCGCGCACCTGACTGGGATAGGTTCCGAACTTATTATAAAAACAGCGCTGAAAGGTGCGCAGGCTGGCGAACCCGCACTGCTCGCCGATCACGCCGATCTTCTCGTTCGTCCGGACCACCCGCTCGTGCGCCCGCTCGAGGCGCACGCGCTGGAGCAGCTCCGCAGGCGTCACGTTCAGCTCGCGGCGAAAGAGGTTGTAGAGGTTGCTGAGCGAAGCGCCCGCAGCCAGCGCCACCGCGTCCAGCGTGAGGGTGTGCTCAACCGCGTGCGCCTGAATGTAGTCGACCGCTTTCCTGACTTGGCCGTGCGTGACCGCCAGATAGTCGGAGCTGGTCCGGGTGATCACGCCGCTCGGCGGCAGGATCTCGTGGCGGGAAGGGAGCGGCCGGCCGCTCATCAGGGCGTCGAGCATGCGGGCCGCGCAGTAAGCCTGCTCCTCGGAGGGCATCACCACGCTGGAGATCGGCACGCGGCTGTACTCGCACACGGCGGGGTGGTTGCCGACGCCGATGACCGCGAGTTCTTCAGGTACCCGCCACCCGCTGACGTGGGCCGCCTCGATCGCCTCGGAGGCCAGGATGTCGTCCAGCGCGAAGAGCCCCAGGGGCCGTTGCAGCGTGCTCAGCTCGGCGGAGAGCCACTCGACCACCGTGTCGGAGCCGGGCGAGGGGTCATGGAGCAGGAACGGCTCGATGCCGCGCGCCCGGGCGCAGCGCACGAAGCCCTCGGTGCGCCGCCGCAGGTACTCGCCTCTGCCGCGCGAGAACAGCGCGAGCCGCTTGTGGTTGCGTTCCAGCAGGTGCTCGGCGGCCAGCTCGCCGATGCGGACCTCGTCCGTCTCGGCGGTCGGCACATCGACGCCGAGGTCGTTGGCACCGTGCAGCACGCAGGGGATGCGCGCCGCCAGCCGCAGCATCGTCTTGCGCAGGGCCGGCGTGTGCGCGTTGGTCAACAGCACGCCGTCGCCAGTACGCTCGTCCGGCACCAGGCCGGTCATCATCGAGAGCACGTCGAGCTGCCAGTGCGCCTCATGCGCGTAACGGCAGAACCCCTGGATGATCCGCGGGTTCTGCCAGCCGATCAGGACATGGACATGCTTTCTCACCATTCCTTTACCATAACGCCGACCGTCCGGCGCGCGCAAGGCGGAATTATAGAGAATGACATCAATTCTGGAAGCTATGTCGTAGACTACTAGCGGGTGCTGTGTTTAACTTCCACCGTACGGGAATGTGCTGGGGCGCGAGACAAGCTCGGGCTGGCTCTTCAATGAAGGAGAGAAGACATGAGCAAGCAGGTATTCAGCGTTTGTGTGCTGGGGTTGGCCTTCCTGTCCGGTCCGCTCCACGCCGCAGTCTTAACGCGGACGATCGGTGCGGGGACATGGGACTTCAACACGACAAAGTTCACCTCGGCTGCCGGCGTGAATTGGACCAACAATGCCGACACCGCCCGGTTCGACAAGAGCGGGGGTACCTATGTGATGACGGTCGACAACAGCGCGGGCCAAGTCGGCGCCGCGGCACTCGCCTTCGGCAATGTTGCCGGCAACTGGAACTTCGTCGGCGGTGCGCTTCAGATCGGCGCGGGCGGCATCCAGCAGACGCTGAGCGGCGCGACTTACGGCCTGCAGTTGGACAACGAGGTCCAGCTCACCGCCGGCCAGACTTGGTCCATCAACGCGGCGCGGCCCATCAAGGCGTACGGGCCGGTGACCGGCACGGGCGACCTCACCTTCGACGCCCTGAACCAGGGCGGCACGCTGACGCTCTCCGGCGCCAACTCGCGCAGCGGCGCGCTGGACGCGCTGAACGGCGGCACGCTGCTTCTGGACTACACGCTGCAGACCAACGACAAGCTCGATCCGGCCGGCGCGCTCACGGTCGGCAACGCGATGACGGTCCAATGGCAGGGCGGCAGCAGCGGCTTCACGCAGGTCGTGGACGGCGTCAGCGTGACCGGGCCGGGCGACGCCTACTTCAACCGCGCGAACGGCAACACGGTGCTGCAGCTCGGCGCGCTGACCCGCGCCGGCACCGGCGCGACCTTCCGCGTGAACGCGGCCAACGTGGCGACCACCTCCAGCGGCAACGAGAACGGTATTCTGGGCGGTTGGGCAACCACCCCTTCAGGCTGGGCCTTCAACGCCTCCGGCGGCGCGAACGGCGCGCTCGACCAGAGCTTCGGCACGACGGACAATAACCCGACCACCGGTTGGACGCCGACGGAGAATGTCAATCACAGTGCAGCCCTCTCCGGTTCGCTCACCAGCCGGACCGTCAACGCGCTGCGCTTGGGCGGCTCCAACTCGCTCAACCTGAACGGCGCCACGCTGACGCTCGCCTCGGGCGGCCTCATGGCCGCCAACAACAACCCCGTGGTCACGAACGGCGTCTTCCAGTCGGGGCTGGCCAGCGGCGAACTCTTCGTGTGGACCGTCAACAGTTCCGCGCTGACCGCTGACGCGGCGTTCCAAGACAACGGCGCGGTGCCGGCCCACCTCGTCAAAGGAGGCGCCGCAACCCTGACGCTCCGGGGCGCGAACACCTACAGCGGCGGAACCTACGTCAACCAAGGCACCCTGCTGGTCGGCCAGAGCGGCGCGATTCCGGACGGCGCGCTCTACGTGGGCCGCGGCGCGACCTGCACCTTCAGTCCGGTCGCCACGCAGCGCTGGGCGGGCGTCTTGAGCGGCCACGGCTCGCTCACCTGCGCGGGGAACGGCGTCCTCGAGCTGTCGCTCAGCGACAGCGGCACGGTCGGGCAGGTGGTTCAGAACGCCGCGCAGGGCACGCTCTCGCTGACCGGCGCGCCCGGCACGACCAACACGCTGACCCAGAACGGGTTCAGAAACATGCCTGCGGGCACCATCCGGATCCTGGGCGGGGTTTGGAATACGCCCAACCTCGGCCAGAACAATACCGGCGCGCAGATACGCGGCACCAACGTCATTCAGAACGCGCACGTCCGCGTGACCAACAGCGGCCGCTACGCCACGGGCACCTTCTTTCTTTCCGCCGGCGGGAAGCTGGAGGTTCTGCTGGACCGCTTTGGCTTCGCGACGGAACAGACGGTCAGCGGCCTGTCCTATGCGTTCGACATCGCGGACGGCGGCGCGCTCGAGGTCGCCGCCACAACCTACGGTTCCAGCGTCGGCGGCGTCAGCGGCGTGACCGCGTGGATCAACCAGACGGCCGGCACCGCAACTTTCGGCGTCAACGGCTCCGGCAACAGCAGGAGCCTTGTGATTGGCGGCACGAACGCCGCCTCGACCTCGTATTACGCCCTCTCGGGCGGCAGCCTGCTCGTGGCCGGCACGCTTTCGGCCGGCGCCGGCGGACGCAACGACTTCGTCTGGACGGGCGGCACGCTCGCGGCCAACGCCTTCACGGCCGCCGGGTTTTCCGGCAACACGCTGACCAACGCGGGCGGCGTGCTGGCGCCGGGCGATATCGGCCGCCCGGGCAGGACGACGATCACGGGCCCGTATGTCGTCGCTTCCGCCGCCGCCCAGTTGGCCGTCGACCTCGGCGGCACGACAGCGGCGTCGGTGTTCCAAGACACGGCCGCCAAGTACGATCTCGTGAACGTGAACAACGGCGCCGCCACGCTGGGCGGCAAGCTCCGCGTGAGCCTCGTCAACGGCTTTGTCCCGGCCCCGGCCAACACCTTCGACGTCCTGACCAGCACGGGCACCGGCTCCGGGCTCTCGGGCAGCTTCGTCAACGCCTCGGACAACCAGGTGCTCGCGAGCGACGGCCTGACCCGCTTCGACGTGGCGGTCGACACGGTCAACAAGCGCGTGAGACTGAGCAACGCGGCCGTGAACCAGTGGGACAGCGCCTCCGGCGCCGACTGGACGGCCGGTGCATCGTGGACGTTCGCGGAGCCTGACGGCAGCGACGATGCGGCCCTCTTCGGCCCGGCGCTCGCGGACTCGGGTACGGTCGCGCTCGATACGGCCCGCACGGTGCGCGGGCTTGTCTTCACGAATAGTACCGCCTCCTACACGGTCGCGGGCACGGGCGTGCTCGCGCTGCAGGGCGACGCGCTCACCGCGCCGCTGGTGCGCGTCACCGCTGGCAGCCATGCGGTCAGCGTGCCGATCACGCTTGCGCAGGCGGCCTCGGCCGACGTGGCCGCTGGCTGCGCGCTGACGCTCTCGGGCGCCGTCACCGGCGGCCAGGCCCTGACCAAGACCGGCGCGGGCGCGCTGACGCTGAGCGGCGACAACGCGCTCGGCGCGGTCGCCGTCAATGGCGGTGCGGTCCTTATGGCCGGCGGAACTTCGGCTTTCGCAAGCCTCAGCCTGGCCAATGGCACGTCGTTCTCCCAGACGGCCGGCTCGCTGACCCTCGCGGGTGGCCTCTCGCCAGAGGGCTCCGCCGTCTACAACCTACAGGCCGCTGGCGCCACCCTGTATCTCCGGCGCGGCAGCGACGGCGGCGCGCTCGACACGCTGAACGACGTCGCCGCAGCCGTCGCGGCCGGCCAGTTCCGCGCGCGCGGGGCGGCGGCACCGCTCGGCGCTTTCGTCGTGGCCGAGGAAGAGGTGGGCGGCACCTGGTACGTGACGGTTGCGGTCAAGTCGCTGGGAACGTTGATCAGCGTGCGCTAAGTGAGACGCGCCGCAAACACAGCGCCTCCGGGGCCGGAGGGCTCGGATCACCCTACCCTGGCGCTGCCGGCGCGCGTCGCTGGACGGCAGGTCCTTGTCGCGGTATGATGTTTGCCAACGAGGCATGTGAAAGGAACCGCACCGGTGGGCGCGAATCAGGACTGCGACAGACGGTTAGCCTCGCCCCAGGGGCAGGCGGACCGAACGGCGTTGCTCGCGTCGCTCGGTTGCAAGGCGTACGCCCGCGTCAGCGTCTACGCCCGCGACCGCTATAACCGGCAGATCAACCAGGCCCTCGCGCCGCTCGAAGACGGGGCGACGCTCCAGTTGGGCGCTTCGACCTGGACGGTCACGCTAGAGCCGCTGGCTGTTTGCGGCGCGGCGCTCGCCTGCGAGATCACCTTCGCCTGCGCCGGCGGCGCGCTTGCCCAGGCCGCCGTGGCGGTGGATTTCACGTTCACGGGCTGGTCCGGCAAGACTTACGTGCTCCTGCCGGGCGCCGCCTATGACGGCAACCGCTTCCTGTCGCGCAAGATTCCCTATTCGCCCAAGCTCTGCGAGGTGCGGGACATCGGCCCCGACAAACCGGTCATCATCACCGACGTGCCGCGGCTGAACGTCGGCGAAGGCCCGTCCCGTATCCAGGAACGCAGCGGCAGCCTGTCGGTGCCGTGTCTGGGCTTTCACGACCCGGCGCGCAAGACCGGCTTCCTCCTGCTGACCGAGCAGGCGAACGCGCTGGGCGATCTGGGCCTGGGCGTCGAAGAGTCGCGCGACCGCAGCCGCGCCACGTTCTCCATCACGTCGCCCGTGGTGCGCGAGCTGACCAGCTACCGGATCTGCGATTGCGAACACCCCTCCGACGACCGGCCGCGCGACTTCGCGTCCGGCGACCGCGTCACGCTCCGCTTCGCGCTGCACGCCTTCAACGCGCCGGACATCCAGTCACTTTTCGACCGCTTCGCGGCCCTCCGCAAGGCACCCCTTCGCGCCTTCGCGTCTTCGCGTGAGAAGGGCACCCGGGCCGACCTCACACTGCCGTACTCGGCCTGCCTCGCGCTCCAGATCGAGAAGTTCAACCGCGAGAACTTCGTGCCCGAGCACGGCTATTACGCCGTGGGGCCGCGCACGAACTTCCTGCAGGACTGGCAGATCGGCTGGACCGGCGGCATGATCACCACCTACCCGCTGCTCGCCGCCGGCGACGAGCAGACGCGCGACAACGTGCGCCGCAACTTCGACTGGCTGTTTCCAGACGGCCTTTCCCCGTCGGGTTTCTTCTGGGATTGCGGCGCGAACGGCACGCAGTGGTTCGGCGGCGACATCCGCAGGCCGCACACCTCCAACTGGCACCTGATCCGCAAGAGCGGGGACGCGGTCTTCTACATCCTCAAACAGTTCGCGCTGATGGAGCGGCTCGGCCTGGAGGTCAAGCCCGCCTGGCGCGAGGGCGTCCGGCGCGTCTGCGACAGCTTCGTGCGGCTGTGGACGCGCGAAGGCCAGTTCGGCCAGTTCGTGGACGCGCTCACCGGCGAGGTGCGGGTCGGCGGCTCGACCGGCGGCGCGATCGCGCCCGCAGGGCTGGCCTTGGCCGCGCGTGCCTTTGCAGACGCGACCTACCTGAACGTGGCCCAAGAGGCCGGCGAGCATTTCTACCGGAACTTCACGCGCCGCGGCCTGAGCTGCGGCGGGCCGGGCGACGCCTGCCAGAACCCCGACTCGGAGTCGGGCTACGCGCTGGTCGAGTCCTACGTCGCGCTGGCCGAGACGACCGGCGACGCGGTCTGGCTGGCGCGCGCGGGCGAGGCTGCGCGCCAGTTCGCGTCGTGGGTGGTCTCCTACGACTTCGCCTTCCCTCCCGCGTCCACCTTCGCCCGGGCCGGCATCCGCACGACCGGCGCGGTCTATGCCAACACCCAGAACAAGCACGCCGCGCCCGGCATCTGCACCTACTCGGGCCTCGGCCTGCTCAAGCTCTTCCGCGCCACGGGCGACCGTTTCTTCCTAGACCTGCTGCACGACATCGCGCACAACCTGCCGCAGTACCTGCCGCATCCGCTGCGTCCGTTAGGCGCGGCTGCGCCCGGCCACATGTGCGAGCGCGTGAACATGACCGACTGGGAGGGCCCGGAGCGCATCGGCGAGACGCTCAACATGTCCACCTGGGCCGAGACGTCGCTGCTGCTCACCGCGATCGAGATCCCCGGCCTCTACGTGCAGCCGGACCACGGGCTGGCGGTCGCTTTCGACAACGTCGAGGCGCGAGTCGTCACGGACTCGCCTGAGGCGCTCGGCGTCGAGCTGCGCAACCCCGCGCCGCTCGCGGCCGTCGTCACGGTGCTGGCGGAGAACGCGGCGCAGGCCAAGCGGCCGTTGGCAGAGGCCGGGCTCGTGGACGCCTGCCGCGAGCGGCTCGAGCCTGGCGAGAAGCGCACCCTTCTGTTTGACAAAGCCCGGGAGGTCCGCCATGGCGGCTGAGCAGAAACGAACGGCGCCGCAACGGCGCTTCGCGCTGGCCGCGCTCGCCTGCACGGCCGCGCTCGGCGTTCAGGCCGCGACGAACAGCTTCGCTTTTCAGGAGCGGCTGCTCGCGCTCCCGGTCTCGCGGACCGGCTCCTTTATCGGGCAGTCGGGCGGGCGGCTGATCATCGGAGGTGGAACCGCCGATTACCAGCGCAGCGCAGACGTGTTCGTCGAGCAGCCGGGGGCGCAGCCCTGGCTCCGTTTCGAGCTGAAGGTGCCGGTCTGCTGGGCCGGCGCGGCGAGCGGAACGTTCGTCGAAGACGGCGAGACCGTGACGAAGCTCTTCGTGGTGGGCGGGATTGCGACGAACGCGAGTGTCACTGACGCGGTTCAAGTTCTGGAGTGGAAGGGCGGAACCCTGCTCCAGTCCGAGTTGCCGCCCCTGCCAGTCCGGGTGCAGGAACCGGGCGTGGGCTTCTTCGAGGACCAGCGCGAGAAACAGCTCTACGTGGTCGGCGGCGCGACCGGGGACGACCGCCTCTCGCGGCGGGTGTTCCGCTATGCGTTCGGCTCCGCCGAGTCCGCGTGGGAGGAGCTGCCGCCGCTGCCGGGCGAGGGGCGCGCCTCGCCGGGCGTGCTCTGCTTCTACAACGACGTGCACGTGTTCGGCGGCGACACGGCGGGTGGCCGGCCGACGGCCACGGCGCTGGCCTACCGCTGGAAGGCGATCGACGGGACGACCTTTACGGGCTGGCGCGAGCTGGCCCCTCTGCCCGAGCCGCTCAGCGGGCCGCTCGTCTTCCAGACGGGCCAAGTCCACGCCGGCGTGACGGGTGGCCGCGCCACGGACGGTTTCAGCGACGCGATCTACGTCTACCACAACGTGACCGACACGTGGACGGCGAACGGCCGGCTGCCGCAGCCGCTCGGCCACGGAGCGGCGCTTAAGCTGGGCGGCACGCAGATCCTCGTGGGGGCTGGCGGCGACAGCCGGGGGGTGACGGCCGCATACGAGCTGACCCTGCGCCGACTGGTCAAGCGGCTGTCGGCCTGGGATTACGCGCTCCTCTTCGGATACTTCATCGGCGTGGGGTTCATGGGCCTTTACGTCACGCGCAAGCAGCGAGGTACCGCCGCGTTCGCCCTCGCCGATCGCCAGGTGGCCTGGTGGATGGCCGGCATCAGCATGTTCGCGACCGGCGCGAGCAGCATCAGCCTGATCGCCATTCCCGCGCAGGCCTTTCGCACCAGCCTGCTCTGGGCCTTTCCCTTCCTGATGCTGATTCCGCTCTATTATCTCGAGGCCTATGTGATCTACCCGCTCATGCGCAAGCTGAGCCTGACCTCGACCTACGAGTATCTGGAACGCCGCTTCCACCCGTCGCTGCGCTACATCGCGAGCGCCCAGTGCATCTGCCTGCAGATCCTCGGGCGCATGAACATGGTGCTGCTGCTGCCCGCCCTGGCCATCGCCGCGGTGACCGGCCTGAGCGTCACCACAAGCGTCCTGCTGATGGGCGTCGTCACGACGCTCTACACGACGCAGGGCGGCCTCAAGGCGGTGATCCTCGTCGAGTTCGTGCAGGGCCTCACCATGCTGGTTGGCATCAGCGCGATGATCCTGCTCGCCATCACCGGCCTCGAGGGCGGCTTCAGCGACTTCGTCGCGATCAACCGTCAGTTCGGCCGCTTCGACTTGGCGATCTGGTCGCTGGACTTCACGCTGCCCGTCTTCTGGCTGATCGCGCTGACGCCCATCCTGAACAAGCTCGCCTTCGCCAGCGACCAGCCGGTGATCCAGCGCGTCTTCGCCACGCCCCTCAAGGATGTGCGCAAGCTGGCCGCGATGTTCCTCTTCTGCAGCGTCTTCATCGCCTTCGCCGTGAATGTCGCCGGCATCTCGATCTTCGCCTTCTTCCGCCAGCACCCCGCGCTGCTGGACCCCGCGATGACCAACGATCAGGTGGTTCCGCTTTACATTGTGCAACACATTCCCAAGGGACTCGCGGGGCTGATCATCGCGGCGGTCTTCGCCGCCGCCGCCTCGACGCTTTCGGGCAGTATGAACAGCGTGGCCACGATCTTCACCGAAGATTTTTACCGGCTCGCGCGCCCGGCCGCCTCGGACCGCGAGCGGCTGGCGGTCATGCGCGTGGTCACCGTGGTCGCGGGCGCCCTCGCGACCGGCTGCGCGCTCTACATGGCGCAGAAGAACCTGCGCTCGCTCTTCCAGACGTGGAACGAGCTGTTCGCGCTGCTGGGCGGCGGCTTTCTTGGCATCTACATCCTGGGCATCTTCACGCGCCGCACCAACGCGGCCGGCGCCGCGACCGGCGCGCTCGCCAGCATCGTGCTCACCGCGCTGGTGAAGAAGTACACGTCGCTGCACTGGTACGGGTATATGCCGGCGGCGGTCTTCTCCTGCATGGCCATCGGATACGCCGTCAGCCTGCTGTGTCGGTCCAAATCGAAGGATCTCAGCGGTCTGACCGTGTTCGACCTGAAGCGCGACTTGAACGAGGTGACGCAATGAAATCCGCGCGAGCACTCCTAGCCGGCCTGCTGACCTGCCTGTGCGCCTGCACGGGTGAGCGGGAGCGCGGCCTGTATGTGGCGACGGACGGGGACGACCGGAATCCGGGCACGCGCGCGCGCCCGCTGAAGACGCTGGAGGGCGCGCGTGACGCGCTGCGCGCCGCGCGCCGCGCCGGCGCGCGGCAGGAGGCGGTTCGCGTGACCCTGCGCGGCGGCGAATACGCGGTCGGCGAGACGCTCACGTTTGGCGCGGACGACGGCGGCGCGCCGGGCCAGGAGGTGGTCTATCGCGCGGCGGCGGGGGAGCGGGTGTCGCTGGTCGGAGCCGCGGTCGTTCCCGCCAGCGCCTTCCGCGCCTGCACGGAGCGCGAGCGGGCCATCTGCCTCTCGCCTGAGGCGCGGCGCCACCTGGTGGCGCTGGAGCTGCGGCCGCTCGGGATCAAGCACGCTCAACGGTGGGGCGACGTGGTCGAAGACGGCAAGCTGGCGCTGCTCGAGCTGTACGCCGACGGCCAGCGCATGCCCCTGGCGCGCTACCCCAACGAGGGCTTCTTGCACATGAAGCGGGTGGTGGAGGTCGGAAGCAAGGGCGGTGCGCCGGGCCGCTTCGCGTATGAGGACGTCCGCCACGAGCGCTGGACGAACGCGGTGGCGCGCGGGCTCTGGTTCAAAGGCTTCTGGCGCGTGCCATGGCAGAGCGAGTACGTCCGCGTCCAAGCGCTCGACACCGCGCGGCGCGAGGTCACGCAGGCCGCTGCCGTGTCGGGCGGCATCGGCTCCAAGTACCACCGCCCCCACGGCTCGGGCCAGGAGCCCTATCTCGCGGTCAATCTGCTCGAGGAGCTGGACCAGCCCGGCGAGTGGTGCGTGGATGTCTCGTCGCAGACGCTCTTCTTCTGGCCGCCGGCGGACCTGGCGTCGTCGCGCATCCTGCTCGCCGACCGCGCCGAGCCGCTGGTTCGTTTTGACGGCGCCTCCCACGTGGCGCTGGAGGGCGTGTGCTTGGAGGGACGGCTCGGCAACGCGGTTGAGATCGGCGGCGGCGAAGCGGTGCGCGTCGCGAGGTGCGAGATCAGCAACGTCGGCCGCGACGGCGTGGTGGTGCGCGGCGGCAGGCGGCACCGGGTCGCGGGCTGCGTCATCCACGACGTCGGCGCCCAAGGCGTGTACGCCGACGGCGGCGTGCGCGCGACGCTTGAGCCTGCGGGGCACCTGATCGAGAACAATCACATCTACCGCTTCGCTCGGACCAAGCGGATCTACGCCGGCGGCATCAACCTCGGCTACGGCAGCAGCTACGGCGCCAACCCGGACTGCGTGGGCATCACCGTCCGCCACAACCGGGTCCATGACACGCCGCACGTCGGCATCCTCTACAGCGGCAACAACCACCTGCTGGAGTACAATGAGGTCTTCCATGTGGCGCTGGAGTCGAACGACATGGGCGGTTTCTACACGGTCAACGACTGGACGAGCCGGGGCAACGTGCTCCGCCACAACTTCGTCCACAGCAGCCCGCACGCGGAGGGGATCTACTGCGACGACGGCGACAGTGGCGACACGATCGTCGGCAATGCGTTCTACGGGCTGAGCACGGGCGTCTTCATCGGCGGCGGGCGCGACAACATCGTCTCCAACAACATCGCCATCGGCTGCGCGCGGGCGCTCTACCTGGACGCGCGCGGCGTGTCGCGCAACTACACCCTCGCGAACGCGCGCATGGTCGCGCGCGTCACCTCGGCCAACCCGGCCCGCCCGCCATGGAGTGTGGCGTATCCTGCGCTGACCAAGCTGCTGACCTTCCACCCGCCGCTGCCGGTCGGCACCGCCTTTATCGACAATCGGGCGGTCAACTGCAAGAAGACGCTGGATCTCTCGGGCGACAAGAAGAATTTCGCGTACAACCTCTTCGAACGGAACCGGGAGGAGACGGCCGCCGGGCTCGACTCGCTGGAGGCGGCGCGCGCGTTTCTCAGGGAGAAGACGCAGGTGCCCGTTGACCGGATCGGCCTGTGCCGTAAGGCGGGTGAGTGACAGGAGCCGCATGAGACCGACGTGGACAGCAGTGGCAGACTACCCTTGGTTTCCGGACCAGGGAGACGGGACGTATCGCAACCCGGTGCTCCATGCCGACTACTCGGACCCAGACGTAATCAGGCACGGCGACGACTTCTGGCTGGTGGCCTCCAGCTTCACCTGTACGCCGGGGCTGCCGCTGCTGCACTCGCGCGACCTCGTGAACTGGACGCTCCGCAACCACGCGCTCAAGAACCTGCCGCATCCGCGCTACCGCGAGGTCCAGCCCGGATGCGGAGTGTGGGCGCCCGCGCTCCGCTTTCACGCGGGCCGCTTCTGGCTCTTCTTCCCGATGCCCGACGAAGGCCTCTACGTGACGTGCGCAGACGATCCCGCAGGCGCGTGGAGCGAGCCGTGGCTGCTGCAGGCGGCCAAGGGCTGGATCGACCCCTGTCCCTTCTGGGATGACGACGGTCATGCCTATCTCGCGCACGCTTACGCCAACTCGCGCGCCGGCAAGCGGGACCGCCTCCACGTCCGCCCCATGTCGCCCGACTGCCGGCGGCTGCTGGGCGAGGGTCACGAGGTGATCCACGCCCCGCACCACCCGTACCTGGAGGGGCCGAAACTCCACAAGCTCGGCGGCTGGTACTACATCCTCGCGCCCGGCGGAGGCGTGCCGCAGGGGTGGCAGGTGGTGTTCCGCTCGCGCGACATCTGGGGGCCGTACGAGGAGAAGGTGGTTCTCGAGAAGGGCTCCACGCCGGTCAACGGTCCGCACCAGGGCGCGCTCGTGGACCTGCCGAACGGCGAGTGGTGGTTCCTGCACTTCCAGGACGCTGGTCCGTACGGTCGGATCGTGCACCTACAGCCGGTCAAGTGGCGCGACGGCTGGCCAGTGGTGGGCGCGGAGGGCGCGCCGGTGCCCGCCTGGCGCAAGCCGGGCGTGGCTTGTTCCACGCCGGTCGCGGCGCCGCAGACGAGCGACACGTTCGACGCGCCCGCGCTAGGCCTGCAGTGGCAGTGGCAGGCGAACCACGAGGACGGCTGGGCCTCGCTGACGGAGCGGCCGGGCTGGCTGCGCCTCTTCGCGCAGCCGGCCGCGGCGGGGCTCGACCTCGGCCGCACGCCCGCGTTGCTCATGCAGAAGTTCCCGGCGCGCGCGTTCACGGTGGAGACGCTGCTGGACGCGGCGGCATGCGGCACTGCGGCTGAGGCGGGCCTCGCGGTCGTCGGCGGAGGCGAACACGCGTCTTTCGCGCGCCGCGCGGGTATAGGCCTTTTCCAGATAAACGGCCAGCCATGCGCCCGCTGCGCGCTGCCGGAGGGGCCGGTGCGTCTGAGGGTCAGGGTCTCGGAACACGCCGAGTGTGCCTTCGGCTGGGCAGTGCCGGGCGGCGCGTTCGACGAGAGGGTGCCCGCGTTCCACGCCAAACACGGTGGCTGGATGGGAGCCAAAATCGGGCTCTTCTGCCTGGCGGACTCTCCGTGCGCTTCGGCCGCGTACGCCGACTTCGACTACCTGAGGTTCTTATCCTGAACATGAACGCCGATCGATACATCTTGGACCTGGTGCACCACAACCCCGGCGAACCGCGGTTTCAGAGCGCGTTCCTCGACCCGGCGCACCTCGCGGACTACGGCTTCAACGGACAGGTGTTCAAGCACCTCAACTGCGCGGCCACCTTCGACAGGCTGGGGCTGGACCTGTTCCCGGCCGGATCGGCTGAGCGGGAGTGGCTGGACCGGGTCACGCCGGACTTCGAGCGCGAGATCGCCGCCGCGAAGGCGAGGGGACTCAGCGTGTTCTATCACGTCGACCTCTTCGTTCTGCCGAAGCGTCTCGTCGAGCGCTTCAGAGAGGAGATCTGCGATCCGCAGACCGGGCGCATCCTGCTGGAACGGCAGAAGACGCTTGACCTTCACCGGGTTCTGTTCGACGAGCTGTGCGCGCGCTTTCCGCGCGTGGACGGATTCATCATTCGCGTCGGCGAGACGTACCTGTATGACGCCCCGTTTCACACGGGCAACGGCCCCATCCCGCCGCTCGACCCGGACTGGACGCCTACCTACGGATACGACGAGGCGCTGGGTCAGGCGCCGCCGGAGCCGCGGTGGACAAGCGCGCAAGCCGACGCCTATGTGACGCTCCTGCGCTTCCTGCGTGAGGAGCTGTGCGTCAAGCACGGCAAGATCCTGATGTTCCGTACGTGGGACATCTATCCCGACAAGCTGCACGCTCGCCTCGACCACTACTTGGAGGTGACGGACCGCGTGGACCCGCACCCCAACCTGCTCTTCTCGATCAAGCACACGGCGCTCGACTTCTGGCGCCGGGTCAAGGTCAACCCGTGCCTGACGCGCGGCCGCCACCCGCAGGTCGTCGAGGTGCAGTGCCAACGCGAATACGAGGGCAAGGGCGCCTATCCGAACTACGTGATGGACGGCGTGCTGAACGGCTTCGAGGAGAACGCGCGGCAGGTCGGGCTCAACGACCTGCTTGCCCATCCGCTCATCCGCGGCGTCTTCGGCTGGTCGCGCGGCGGCGGCTGGTACGGCCCGTACATCGGACACGAGCTGTGGCCGGATCTGAACGCCTTCGTGCTGGCGCAGGCCGCGCGCGATCCGGCTCAGGCGGAGGCGACCGTCTTCGGGCGTTACGTCCGCGAGCGCCTCGGGCTGGGCGACGATGATGCGAGCCGCTTCCGCGAGCTGTGCCTGCTCTCGGCGCGCGCGGTTCTCAAGGGCCGCACCTGCGAGGCGTTCGACCGCACGCTGGGCGAGTCGGTCCTGCCGACGGCGCTCTGGATGCGCGACGACCGGCTCGGCGGCGAGCGCCAGCTCGCGCCGGTGTTCGACTATCTCGACGCGCGCGGCTTGTGGGACGAGGCGCTGCGCGAGAAAGAGGAGGCGGTCGGGCTCTGGCAGCAGGTCGACGCGCTGGCCCGCGAGATTCGCTGGCCTGCGGGCGACCGCGGCGCGTTCGCGCGGGTATCAGCCGAGTACGGCCTTCGCCTCTTCACGGCGGTGCTTCACGGCTGGCGCGCGATGGCGGCGGCGCGGCGCGGAGACGCGCCGGCCGCGCGGCAGGCGCTCGCCGACTATGACTGCGCCTGGGCCGTCTATTGCGCACTCTCCGCCTCGCCTCTGTGCCCGTCGCTCTACTGCGGTGTCTACTTCAACCTACCCGGCCAGCCCGAGGAGCCCGGGCTCGACGCCACCCTGCAGCGTATACGAAAGGAGTGTGCAACGTGATGGGGCTGCGCGCCACGATCCGGCATACACGCTGGCCGCTGGCCCTAGTCGCGGGCCTGGTCTCGCTTGCGTGTTGGGCGGTGCCGGCCGCTGAGCCGCTCGACCCGCCGCCGCAGGACCGGGGCCTGCCGTACACGCGCTCGGCGCGCGCCGCCGCGCTGGCGAAAATCCGGGAGCACGTCGCCGTCTTCGCGGGCAGCCGCTACGCCTACGTCAAGGGGTTCAAGGTGCGGCTCGACGAGCGCGCTTGGCGTGCGGAGGCGGCGCGGCGCGGGGAGACGGTCGTCGTGCCCGCATCGTTCGCCGGCGCTTTGGACTTGCGCGCGTTCAGCCCCGAGCCGGCGCCTGCCTATCTCGCGGACCGCTGGGTCTACGAGCTGAAGCTGCCGCCGCGCGAGGGCGAGGTCGACCTGGCCGAGGCGGCCCGTCAGCGCGGGCTCCGGGTGTTCGAGCATCCGCGCGGGCTGGTGCTGGCCGGCGAGAAGGAGGTCACGTTTTCGGAAGCCGAGGGGACGCTACTGGAGAGCGTGATCACCCTCTTTGACACGCCCGAGACGTTCGCCGATCCCGAGATCGCGACCCGCTACATACCGACGCTCGCGCGACAGGGCATGTGGACCGACCACGCGCGGGCCACGCCCGAACAGCTCGCCTCGCTGAACGGACCGGCAACGATTTGGGAAAGCGCGCCGCGAGAGGCGCATGATCTCACCGGGTTCCATCACGCGCTGCTCGGTTCGGCTGTGCCGCCGCCCGGCGTCTACCCCCGCCTGCTCTTCAGCCCGGAGGACGTGCCGGCCGTAGCCGCACGCGTCCGCGCCAACAGCCTAGGCCGGCGTTCGCTGCTCGAAATGGCGGTGCTTCTCGAGAAGACGTGGTGGAATCCGGAGAGCAGCGACGGGCAGCTCTTCGCCAAACTCGCGTCGGGCGACCTGGCGGGGCTCGCGTGGGCGGAGTGTGCGCCCGGCACGCCGCCCAGCAACATTCCCCACACCTTTAAGGGGCAGAAGCCGGGTATCCGCCACTCGCACGTCGCCTACGTGCCCGAGTGTCTGACCGCCATGGCCTTCTACTGCCTGCTCACCGGCGACGAGGCGCGCGGCAGGCAGGCGGCCGCGGCGGTGGCGAACTACTACCGGCTGCGCGAGCCGCTGATCGACGAGTGGAACGCCATCAGCGACTCGGAATTCGGCAGCGCCTATGTGCGGCCGGACGGCACGCGCTGCCGGCTGGAGGGGAACGGCGGCGCCACGCACTGGCGCGGCATGCACGGGCTCGTCGCGCACATGAACCTGGGGTTGGCGTTGGACTTCGCGGGCACGTGGATGACGGTGGACGAGAAGGAGCTGATGCGGCGGGTGATCGCCAAGGCCACCTACGGGCGGCGCGCGTACGGGCAGGACGGCCCGGCGCGGTTCCGCGACGTCAACTGGGCCGGCTGGGACCTGCCGCACTTTCTGGCGGTCGCCGCCATCGAGGGTCTGGAGGGGTTCGACCGCGAGGCGTACGCATCGAACGTCGAGACGGTGCGCGCCTTCTGCGACTGGGGCGTGGACCCCGCGGGCGTCGTATTCGAGAGCAACGGCAAGTCGCCGGGCAGCATGCAGTTCGTCGCGCTCTCGCTGGTGGCGCTCGCGCGGCGCGGCGAGAATCTCTGGGGCCATCCGCACTGGCGGCGGCTCTTGGAGGGTCAGATTCAAATGACGTCGCCGAGCGGCCGCGTGACGGTCAACAGCGGCACGCAGTACGCGCCGCACAGCAGGCAGCCGCTCTCGTTCTCGCTGGTCGACACGTTCAAGGCGTTCTTCCCGTCGGACCGCAAGGCGGACTACCTGCTGAGCCAGGCGACGGTCCACCTCGCGCTCGGCGACGAGAGCATGCGCCTGTGGTTGCCTGAAGGGTCGGACGGCGCGGGCGACCGCGCCGCGCTCGCCCGGCAGCCGCACCTGCGCCTGCCGAGCCCCTCGTACCCCGGCTTCGTGCGCGGGGTGCTGTACGACGCGGATTACGCGCCCGCCACACGCGCGGACCTGGACTTGCCGCTGGATTTCGACGCGCCGGTCCATGGCGTCTTCTCCAGCTTCAGCGACCGGACCACGAATGCCGTATGGATGAACATGATGGTACGGCCCAACCACTACCTCGGCGCGGGGCATCATCACGCCGACGCCGGTATGATCCACTTCTCCGCGCTGGGCGTGGACTGGTTCGCCGAGTCGTCCTTCTCGCAGTGCTATGACGGCGCGTACCACAATCTGGTGCTGGTGAACGGACTCTCCCAGCCGACCAACCTCCCAGGTTTCGCCAACGCGTACCAGGCCGCGGCGACCTACCTCGGGGCCACAACCGCAGCCGGCGGCGGTTTCGCCGCCGCCGATTTGACCGCTTCCTACAGCTACCGCTGGCTGACGCAGCCGGCCCAGAGCTGGCCGGACAGCACCCGCGCGCTGGGCTGGGAGATGGATCCGTCGGAAGAGGTCCGGCGCCTCTTCGCGGGCACCGCGCGCATGAAGCTGCGGTTCTGGTGGCCGAGTTACACCTATTGCAATTTCATTCCGACCTGCCGTGCGCCGTTCAACCCCATGCGCCACGTCTTTCGGACCGTGGGGCTCGTGCGCGGGCCACACCCGTACGGGCTCGTGCTCGACGACCTGAGGAAGGACGACCAGCCGCGCCTCTACCAGTGGACCGCCATGCTGAACGCGAACGTGCGTCGCGCGACGCTGCCGGGAACCCGGCCCGGCGAGCGGGTTCTCCAACACGCGCCGGACGCCGCGCCCGCGCGCCCCGATGCCGGCGCGCCGCTGCTGCTCGTCCGTTGCCTCGGCGCGGTTGACGCGCTCGAAGTCGAGACGTTGGACGGTCCGCCCGACCGCAAAGGCCAAGCGCAGCCGTACGCGCGGCTGACGACCAGCGTGCGCGGCGACGAAGCGCGCTTTCGGCTGGCGCTGCTGCCGTTCCGTATGGGCGAACCCCTGCCGCAGGCGCGGGACGGCACGCTCGCATGGCCCGGGCAGACCGACCGCCTCGCCTTCACGGTGGGCCCGGATGGGCGGACACGGTGCACGGTGACGCACGACGGGAAGCGGATCGCCGGTACGGAGGCCGGGGAAGAGAAAGAGAGGGAGTTGTGAACCGTTTCGGGATGTGTTTCGGGGTTGTGCTGGTGGCGGGCGCGGTCCGCGCGGCGTCGCCGTTCGCGGACAAGCCGTGTCTGTCATACGCGTCGCCGCGGGGGCCGGACGGCAAGCCCGTGGAGCTGCGCTGGGGCGATGCGCCCGTGGCGGACTTCGGTTCGCGGCAGGTGACGTTCGATCAGTCCGGCGTGCGCCAGCTCCGGCCGGCGCCCGCGCCGGGCGTGCATCCGCGCATCGCGTTCGCGCCGGACGACCTGCCGGATCTGCGGCAGCGGCTGAAAGAGACCCGCTGCGGTCAGGCCGCGTGGAAGAACCTGCTGTGCTGGACCCAGATGATGAAGGGGCGCTACGACGACACCGCGGCGTACGCGCAGCCGGACGTGTGGAAAGGCGGCTTCGGCGGCCTGCGCGGCCGCGTACCGCTCTTCCGGCTGGGCGTGCCGCGCGGAAAGGGCTTCGCCTACAACCGCAACCCGCGCGCCGCCGCGATCTACCAGGGCCTGATCGACGGCTCGGCCACAGATTTTCCCGCCTTCTACTGGAACGTCTTCTCGCTGGAGGCGTTCCGCTGCCTGATCGAAGAGGACGCCGCCGGCGCGCGCGATCTGGCGAAGGCGACCGTGACGGCCATGCGACTCGATCAGGCCGTCCGCGACGCGGAGCGCAAAGCGAAAGGCCTGGCTGGCCCCCCCGACCAGCCGGTCGGCGGCTTCCGGCTCGCGTTCGTCTACGACTTCCTCTTCAACTGGCTCGCGCCGGAGCAGCGGCGCGCGCTGCACGCCGAGCTGGCCCTGTGCTCGTGGCGTCACGACAACTACGGCACCTTCAACGAGGCAACCGCCTCGCGCAGCAACTGGGCAACTTTCTCCTACTGGCTCTACCCCGTGCTGGCCATCGAGGGTGAGGCGGGCTTCAACGACCTCAAGGTCCGCGGCATGTATCGCGGCTGGCGCAACCTCTACACCTACGGCTGGTTCCAGTCGGGGGCGACCTTCGAGGGCGAGGCCAAGAACCAGCTCGGCATGGACGGCGTCATCCCCTTCGCGATGCGGCAGCAGGCCTACGGCTTCGACAACCTCTGCGGCCACCCGTATCTGCGGGCCTACGCCACGAACTTCCTGCCGCACAGCGTGATCCCGACGCTCGACGGCTTCATCAAGTACGACCTGCTGGGCGGCGCGCACGGCCGGCCGATGCCGCCCGACGGGCTCGGCCTGAAGTTCATGTTTCCCGGCGACAAACGGGTCGACTGGGTCTACCGCAGCGCGGTGGGCGAGAACTACGAGCACGTACCCGACCGCTGCGACGGCTACCGCAACGACCTGCTCTTCTTCCTGATGTATGCCATGGACTTCGACCCCGCGAACCGCGACCCGGCCGCACTGGGGCTCGGCCACACCTTCTTCTGCGGCGAGCGCGCGCTGTTGATGACGCGCAGCGGCTGGGACACGAACGCGCTCATGCTCTGCCTGCACACGCGGCAGGCGAACGGCGGCCATCCCTTCGCGGACCGCAACGCGATCCAACTCGCCGGCGCGGGCCGCGTCTGGTCGCCGCCCGGCTCCGCGACGTTCAAGACACCTGAAAACAGCCTGGTCTGCATCGACGGCAAAAGCCAGAACCTGGCTGTGCCGGGCCGTCTGATCGATTTCGCCGACGCGCCGCTCGCGACCTTCGCGGTCGGGGACGCGAAGTACTGCTGGGATTGGACGTGGAAGACGCTGGGCAAAGGCGGTGGCGCGTACACGGCGGAAGAGGTGGCTGCCGGCCGCGTCGACGTGCCGCCCGGCTGGCAGAAGGTGCTCCACACCGTCAACGACTTCAGTTATCTGAAGCTGCCTTTCGCATACTTGGACCGGCCGCTCTTCGAGCAGCCCCACTGGTGCCTCAAGGCGGGCTTCGTCGCACCCGTGGCGCGACAGCCGTTCTACCCTGTGCAGAAGGCGTTTCGCACGGCGGGGCTCGTGCGCGGGCCGCACCCGTACGCGCTCGTGGTCGACGACATCCAGAAGGACGCCGCCGCGCGCCGTTACGACTGGATTCTGACGCTGGAGAAGGATGTCGCGATCGTCAAGACCGCGCGCAGCGGCGGACAGCTCGACGTGCTACTCCAGGGCGAGTCCTCGCCGGCCCTGCTGCTGGTGCGCGTGCTGTCCGCCGAGGGCCTCGGCGAGCCCGCGCTCGACGATTATCCCAACCAGAGCGATCCGAAGAAGTACGGACCCGTGCGCCGCCTGGTGTTGCCGGCGAACGCGGCCTCGCCGGCGTTCAAGGTGCTGCTCTACCCGCACCGGCCGGGCGCCCCGCTGCCCGCCACCGTCTGGAACCGGGCGCGCACCGAACTGACCGTCTCGTTCGGCGGTGCGGCGGACCGGCTGCTTTTCGCGCCTGCGGCTGGCGGCAAGACCGACGTCGCGGTCTGGCGCGGCCGCGAGAAGCTCATTGACGTGAGCGCGCCCGCGGCGCCGCTCAAGGACCCGCTGCTCGAACAGGAGGCGGCGCGCGTCGCCCGCTTGCGGCGTGAGCTGGCCGGCTTCAGCCCCGACGCGCTGCCCGGTCGGCTCGCGACGCCGCCCGTGCCGGGCCTGGCGCCAGAGCCCGGCCGCGCGGGACGCGCGCTGCGCTTCACGGGCGCGAAGGAGGGCGTCGCGTGGCCGGTCGACCTGCGGCCGCTCACCAACGGCTTCACGCTCGCCTTCTGGGCGCGTGCCCAGCCGCCGGCGGGTTCGTACGTGAGCTGCAACGGAAACCGGGGCTTCGCGCTCTCGCTCGAGCACGGCAAGTTCCTGCGCAGCGACGCGCTGGGACAGCACCGCTGGCAGGGAAACGTTCCGCTGGACCTAAAGTCCCCGGGGCATGATAGCTAGGCAAGCTCAGGCACCTTCAAGGCGGCCAGCAACTCGCGCTGCTTCTTGGAGACCTCGAGCAGGATGCGCGTGCCCTTGCGCGTGACG
>Ga0172375_10004079_pt1 | contig 21852 bp, 18 predicted proteins | sample LakKiv1m_FD_114537 | JGI IMG/M metagenome (GOLD analysis project Ga0172375, IMG submission 114537) | Freshwater microbial communities from Kabuno Bay, South-Kivu, Congo - kab_092012_11.1m | ecosystem: Environmental > Aquatic > Freshwater > Lake | place: Democratic Republic of the Congo... | reverse complement strand
TAAAGCTCTCCACCTGTCGGGTTGTGTTTATCGTAATGGTAATTATCGAGGTTACTCATTATAATATAACACTTTATCTGCTCAGTTGAGAGCTTTTTTTATGCTAAATCGCTCAACTTAGGTGAATATTTTCTTGTTTTGTATATCTGGATTTTCTCGATCAGCAAGCGATGTATTTTCTATCGTCCCGTCTGTTGTCTCATAAAATCGATAATGCTGCGTAAGTGATGTTATCGGCTCATATAAAGGTCGAAATTTGAGGGATTCAATTTTTCGAGCAAACATAATAATATGATCATGCATTGTCTCGACATATGTCGCCCCAAGTGGTAATGTTTTTTTACGAAAAACAATATTAGCAACAAAATTTTCAATTCCGAATACTTCTGCAAGAACAAGCGTCAATAAAGCTTCATTTTCAGAGTTGATCTGTACGAAGATCGAGCCGGATTCGGTCAGCAAATCTCTCGCCACGGTCAGGCGGTCGCGGAGATAGGTCAGATAAGAGTGGATGCCGTCGCGCCAGGTATCGCGGAAGGCTTTGACCTGCTCGGGTTCACGGGTGATGTGGTCGGTGTTGCCGTCCTTGACGTCGCGGCTGGTGGTTGACCACTGGAAGTTGGAGTTGAATTTGATGCCATAGGGCGGGTCGAAGTAGAAACACTGCACCTTGCCGCGAAGCCCTTCGCGTTCGGCGAGGCTGGCCATGACCTGAAGGCTGTCGCCGAGGATCATGCGGTTGGCCCAGTGGGCGTCGTGCTGGTAGAATTCGGTTTTGGCGTTGTCGTCCGGCAGGCCGTTGAAGTCGGCAAAGAGGTCGAACTGCGTTTCAGCGGCTTTGGCATCGGCCTTGCTGCGGCGCATCAGATCGTCGATGAGCACCTTGGGGTGCACCTTCTCCTGAATGTAGAGCGGCGGAGCCTGCACGACAAGGTCAGACCAGTCCTGCTCATCCTTGCCGCGCCACACAAGCTGCGGATCGAGGTCACGGTTCCGCCGCTCGTAAGCGACGCGAACGGGGCGCTGCTCATCCCTCTCCATGACGGACTGATGCTCGGCGGTAGGTATGTTCCTGCGCGTCGCCTCGTCGTGCCTGAAAACTTCCACATCAAGAGGTAACGATTGCTTTTTTGCCATGTTTGTTTTGATTTCGCGACTTGCCCTGTTACTTGCCCTGCGTCTGGGCCTCTGATTGGGCCTCTGACTGGGCCCTTGAGTGGACCCTCGACTTGTTCGGTTACCTGGGCCTCGACTTGGGCCTCAACCAGTCTTGTTTACTTGAAAATATTTTATTCCTGCCGCCTGTTCTGATCGAGTGATTGAAGAAGTTCTTTTCCTTTGGTGGTAATGCGGTATCTCTGGCTTGGGCTTCTTGGAGAATCTGGTTGTGTCATTTCAACAAAAAGCATCTGCAATGTCGGCTGTAAATATTCATACAGAAATGTTGGTCGGTGGCTCAACCCAAGTTTGATCATAATCTCTTTTGCTGACATCACTTCACCCCCCAAAACGACCAACAATCGACGAACTTGTTCGGTTACTTGTTCGGTTACTTGTTCGGTTACTTGTTCTTTGATTTGCGCTCGCCAGATAGTCAGCACCCAGAATCCGCCATCGATCCGGATTTCCGGTTCCGGCAATCCGGCTTTTCTGCATCGGCGGATCATGTCGCCAATGCCTGTTCCCATGCGTTCGATGTATTTGGTCAGGTACATCGGCTCGGCAATGAGCGGGTTGTGCGGCAGCGATGCGTGTGGGCCGCGCAGCTTTTCGAGCGTCAGGGTCGGGGGCAAAGTGCCGGGATTCCAGACTTCGAGCCGATCCTTGAAAAGCATGACCTGAACACTCGCCTTGCTGGTGTAGTCGCGATGCACGACGGCGTTGACAATCGCTTCGGCCACTACCTCCTGCGGAATCTCGTATTTGGTCGGAGCCTGGGTGCTTTCAGCCCGCGTTCCTACCCAGAGATCGATTTTTGAAAGCACGAAATCCTTGGCCTGATCGACAAGATCGAAAACCGTTCCTTTGTACACCTGATATGAGGGTATGGGCTTTTCCACTTCATAACCATGGAAATGGGCGCATTTCACCTCGGAGGTGATCAGAAAGCGTTGCGGCTTTTTGCCGAACAACAGAAGAGCCGCATTGGTCGGGCGCTCCCGGTCGAGCAGGTTGAGGTGCACGAGCACATCATGCGGCGTCGTACTCTCCGGCAAAGGAAAACTCCTCCCCCGGCGGGCAAGCCCGAGAAAGCGGGTGATCAGCTCTTCGTCGAGATCGTCAAGCGTCGCGTTCCGGCAGAAGGTCGCGTCGAACGGCGCGAAACGAAGCAGTTCCATATCTTCGAGAATCCTGACGAGACTCGCATAAACGGCGGCGACAAGCTCTTCGGCGGAATTGAACCGACGCCGGATCAGCGTTGCGGCAGCATCATCGATCAACGAACGCATTTTCGGATGCCGAAGGCTGTCATCAGATCCTCTGACGTAGATGAGGCGATGCTTGCCCTTTTCGGTGGCCCGATTAAATTCGTGATGCGTTGGCGAAAGTCCGGTCGCATCTTCCCATCCATACTCGTTGCCGAACAGACCGATATAGATGTCGCATCGATCAACCTCATCGATATAGCACTGATCTGTACGCTGATCGGCGGCGGGCTGCTCCTCGAACAGGAAACACTCGAAAAAGCGGCGCATGAGCGGATCGCCCCGCAAATACTCCTTCAGCGCCGTGCGCTCTGCGGCGAACTCTTTCTGAACGCTGCTGATAAAGATGTTCAGTGGCAAATCAGGCATGGCTTGCCCCTTCCGCTGAATTGATAGACATAGCCTCCCCGATCATCGCGCTGAAAGCCTCTTCGATCTGCCTGGCCATGTCGATCTCGAAGGTGTAGGGCTGGGTGAGTTCGGCAAACGCCCAGCGTCCGAAAGTGCCGAGATTGTTGACCGCCGGAATCCAGTAAGTATCCATCGTCGAACGCTTCTCTTTGGCGTCTTCGCGGCGGTAGCCCTTTATCTCGACGACAAGATGCAACGGGTCGTCACTGCCGTGACCATCATCGATGAGCACGATGAAGTCCGGGAGGTATCGACGCATTTCGGAGCCGTAGCGGTACGGGACTTCGAGGCCGAGGTTATGGTTCTTGACGTAAGCCCTTACTTTAGGGTGCGATTCAACCACCCGGCAGAATTCGCCCTCCCAGTCGCTGTCGAGAATGATCCGGTTGACATGGCATTTACGTGCGTCAGTCTCCCATCGACTGCGTTTCGAGGTGTTGAAGTTGACATGCATGGTCGAGCCGGAGGGGTTGAAAGGGTCAAGGACAGCCTTGACGGGTCGGCGGTCGATTTCAGCGCGTGTAATGGCTGCTGTGATCCGGTTGCAGGCGATGTCGGCAAGCTCCTGGTACATGAGCTGCGCCGGCCAGGTGCCGCCTTTGCAGACAAGGCAGGTGTCGAGCCACTGTTTCGTGATGCGCTTGAGCTGGCCGAAGAGGTGGAGCTTGGGAGCTTCGTTCGGATCACGCCATTTGGTGAAGAGCAACCGGTGGGTCAGATGGAAGAGCAGCGTGGAGCGGCGAATGGTATTGAGATGGTCGAGGCTGAGGTCGATCGCTTCGCCGATGATGCCGGAGTTACGGGTGATCGAGGGACCGACAAGATCGGGGGTGAGTTCAAGCACCGATTCGTCGTTGAAAGAGGCGGAGAGATGCTCTTCGGGAAGTTCGACCCGGTAGCCTGCGACATTCGGAAAGGTGATTTCGAGGTGGTCGCGCTCGGGGCGGACAGCACGAACATGCACGGTTTCACGCGGTGGCTGGGGCGGGGCGACAACCGGCTTGGCGGTAAAGTCGAACGGAATGCCCAGCACGTCGGCATATTCGGTGTTGAAGAGCCCCTCTTCGTTGAGTTCGTAGGATTGACGACGCAGTGCACGACCGATGACCTGCTCGCAGAGGAGCTGGGTGCCGAAGGCCCGCACGCCAAGCACGTGGGTGACTGTGCTGGCGTCCCACCCTTCAGTGAGCATGGCAACCGACACCACACAGCGGATGGAGTGGCCGAGGCGTCCGGGTTTGCCGACGGTGTTCATCACCTCCCGCAGAAGCTCCTGATCGGTGAGGTTTTCGGCCTGGCGACGCTCACCGGTGCGTTCGATGATCTCGCGGCGGAACCGTTCGATCTCATCTCCGGCAACTTCACGGAAGTTTTTGTCGAGCGCTTCGCCCGATTCGAGCTGTTTGCTGTCGATGAGCAGCGTTCGCGGATGCGGCAAGGGTGTGCCGTCGAGATCGAAGTTCCTGAAGAGTTCGAGACGACCGTTGTGAAACTCCGCTGAACCATCCTCGTGCTCGCACCGGAAACCGGAGACATAGTCGCAGACCAGCTTGGAGGTGGAGGTGTTGTTGCAGACGATGATGAAGCAGGGGGGCACGCTGATCTTCGCCGCCCGCCACTCCTCAAAGGTCAGCCGGTAGTGGCCGTAGAGCGCTTCAAGTGCGGTCTGCAACTCGACCGGAATGCTGAGCGGGTCGTAGGTGTTCGATTTGCTGCGGCTCTTCTTCGGCATTTTCTTGCCGATATGCTTCCAGAGTTCACGGTACCTGGGCATGTCGCCACCGGGAATGTTGTCGGCGACGGGCACACGGGGCAACTTGACGATGCCGCATTCGATGGCGTCCATCAGGGAGAAGTCGCTCATGGTCCAGGGAAAGAGCGTGCCTTCGGCATAGCCGGAGCCGTTCAGGAAAAAAGGGGTCGCCGAGAGGTCGATCACCCGGTTGACACCGAGCTTGCGCTTGACGGTCTCGATGCCGGTGATCCAGACTCGTGCCGCCTCGTTGTTCTCCTCGGCCTCTTTCCGCTCGTCTCCCTTGAGACCGGTCACCCCGCTATTGTCCGGTTTTTCACGGTAGCAGTGGTGCGCTTCGTCGTTGATGACCATGATGTTTTTCATGCCCATCAGGTCGCCCATGACGCGCTGCACCATCTGCCCTTCGGTTTCGAGGGTCTGTAATGGTGCGCCTCGGCCTTGCAGCAGCGCTCGCCCCCCTTTCGAGAGGTCGAGCCGCTCGCGGAGTTTGAAGGCGTGGTAGTTGGTGATGACGATTTTCGAACGCTCGATGTCGCCGATCATGTCGCTGGGCACCAGCTCACGATGCCTGAAGTAGCTTTCAGAGTCGTTGGGCAAGAGTACACGGAGGCGGTCGCGGATGGTCAGGCCGGGGGTGATGATGAGAAAGCCTCGGGTGAACCTGCGACTTTGCGGATGGCGGGCGGCGTTGACTGCCTGCCAGGCAATAAGCATGGCCATCACGGTGGTTTTGCCCGCGCCGGTGGCGAGCTTGAGTGCCAGCCGGAATATTTCGGGATTGGCATTCAGGTTGGAGCGTTCGAGATGATCGAGGAGGCGTTTGCCGTTTTTACCGGCATGAGGTGCGACCTCGGTGAGCCAGATCGCGGTTTCGACCGCTTCGAGCTGGCAGAAGAAGGGGCGAATCTGGTTAAAATCGTAATGCCGCCAGTGCTGCAACAGCCGGACGGTTTCGGGCGTCACCTGCCAGTTCGACGGGTTGGGCAACTGACGCCATTTATCGACCTCGGCTCGAACCGCATTAATCAGCCAGGTCTGGTCGTACTGCTGGGCTACGGTTGAAAGGCCGATGCCTTCGTCGAAGACGATCTCCTGCTGCTCTTCAGCCCGGCGCTTGCTGGGCCTGGGAATCGGCGTAATGAATTCTGCCCGACGGCGCGTCCCGATGATGCGCTGGGTCGGCTGACCGGTCGAATCGAGTTCCCAGTGACGAGTCGGATAATCGTAGGGTGAGTTCAGAACCGGATGGTCAAAAAAGGGGTTGCTCATCGGCAATACCCTCCTGAGGGGTGGTGCGCATTAAAATCCGGAAGGTGTTCGGAACTGCGGCTCATAAGGAGGATACCGATTACTGACAGGGTCAGGGTGAACGTTGAAGCACCGGATATGCCACAAACATCAGCATCTTTTTATATACTGATTGGATACGCTATTTACAAGAAGAAATGGAGTATCACTTGAAGAGCAGAGATCATTCAATGAAAAACTTAATGGCGCCGACAGTCAATTCCGGTGTCGATTTCATTCGGGACACACTGATCCCCCGCAAGGCTCTACCTGCAACAAGAGCATCGAGATTCACAGAACGATCCGGCTCGGATCGTTCAGAATAATCGAATCGTCATGTGAACTTCGAAGGGTTCGCGCATTTCGTATTACCGATGAGCCGTACCGGGATAGCATGCCTGATGGCAGTCTGACGGACTTACAGGAAAAAACAAATTATTGATCCGGAAGACACTCCGACCCTTCGTTATTGCGATTGTAGCAAAACAATCCATCCCCATAGCGCCCCTCTACTTACACGGAATGGTTTGCCGCGCCGCGTTGCTCCTGTTTTCGCCCAACGAACCCTCAGAATTCACAACTCATCCCAAACCTTTAAGGACAAACGAAAATCAGCGCTGTTTCGGAATATCGAAAAGCCAGAAAGGCCGTATCCATCACATTCCTCATTCAATCACCCCTGCCAGAAGAGCATCGTAATGTCCGCAACGAATGATCCTTTGCAACTTTGCTGGAAATTGTGCAATATTAAACCAAAACTTTATTATTGCACAACCATGATCTCACGAGACCTTGCAGCAACACTGAAGTCACGCGCCAAGCAGTATCCTGTCGTGACGGTGACCGGGCCGAGGCAGTCGGGCAAGACTACCCTGTGCAAATCCTGTTTTCCCGACAAACCATACAGCAACCTCGAACGTCCCGACATCAGAGAGTTTGCCTCCTCCGATCCCGCAGCTTATCTGTCGCAGTTTCCGCTTGGAGCGGTCATCGATGAAATCCAGCGGGTGCCGGAACTGCTTTCATGGATTCAGGTCAGAGTCGATGAACACAACACGGCAGGGGAATTCATTCTAACCGGCAGCCATCAGTTCGAGCTGAATCGGCATATCAGCCAGTCGCTTGCGGGAAGAACGGCGCTACTCAATCTTCTGCCGCTCTCCGTCTCGGAACTGCGGGCATACGGCGCGCCTTGCAGCATCGATCGCCTGCTGCACGCCGGAGGCTACCCGCGCATTCACGCTGACGTACTCGATCCATCCGTCGCTCTCGGCGACTATTTTGCAACCTACGTCGAGCGCGACCTGCGGGAACTGATCAATCTCCGCAATATCCGACAGTTTGAGCTGTTCGTCCGTCTGGCTGCGGGCAGAACCGGCCAACTGCTGAACATGCAAAGCCTTGCGGCGGATGCCGGCATTTCTGGCATCACGGCCAAGGAGTGGCTGTCGTTGCTGGAGGCATCGTTCATCGTTTTTCTGCTGCCACCGTGGTTTGCCAATATCGGCAAGCGGTTGACCAAATCACCAAAGCTCTACTTCCATGACGTGGGACTCGCCTCATGGCTGCTTGGAATCCGGCAGGAGTCGCACCTCGAAGTTCATCCGCTGAAAGGGCAGCTTTTCGAAAATCTCATGGTTCTTGAAATCATGAAGCAGTTTCTCAATCTGGGCAAACATCCGCAACTCCACTTCTACCGCGACAGCCACGGCCTCGAAGCCGATATCCTCTTCGAAGAGGGCGACGGGCTGGTCATGACGGAAATCAAATCCGGCCAGACGCTCTCCGGCGAGGCGTTTGGCTCGTTGCATAAAACCCGCAAAATCCTCGGCGAACGGGTTAAAAAAATGTATCTGGTTTATGGCGGAACGGAACGCCAGCAAAGAAGCGACATCGAAGTGCTGAGCTATCTCGAAGCCTCGACCATCGTGAAACCGGAATAGGGACGCCCCCTTTCCCTCATTCTCAATCATCCATTCTCCATTCCCACTCCCCTCCCCCCTTTTTTCCATCCGCCCTATTTTGCTATATTCAACGTCGCTCCGGCGCGTGTCTTGCGTGCCGCTTTCTTCACCGAAACGATTTTCTCATGCCCCGTTACACACCGGAACAGCTTGAAAAAAGAAATGCGTCCAAGTGGACGACCGTGCAGGCGATTCTCGCGCCGATCCAGTTCCTCATCTTCCTTGCCGGCCTGACGGTCACGTACCTTTACTCGCAGGGCGTCTGGATCACCGATTTCACCTGGATTACCACCTTCGTCATTCTCAAGACTGCCATGCTGGTGCTGATCTTCGTGACCGGCGGCTTCTTCGAGCTTGAAGTGTTCGGGCAGTTCGCCTTCGCGCACGAGTTTTTCTGGGAGGATTTCGGCAGCGCCATAGCCATGATCGTCCATATCTCTTACTTCATCCTTTTCTGGATGGGACTTGAAGAGCAGACCCTCATCTGGACTGCCTACCTGGCTTATCTGAGTTATCTGGTCAATGCAGCGCAGTTTGTTATCCGTCTGCTTCTTGAAAAACATAACGAGAAGAAACTCAAGGCCAGCGGAGCTGTCTGATACGAAATACGGAAACAGCATGGAAGTAAAGAAATCAAAAGCCATTGTCTTCAGCGGCGTTCAGCAGATCGAACTTCGTGAGGTGACACTCAAACCGGTCTCTTCGACCGATGTCATGGTAGAAACCTGGTGGTCGTCCATCAGCACCGGTACGGAGAAGATGGCCCTCAACGGCCTCATTCCCTCTCCTCCATTCATCTTTCCTTTCATACCCGGCTATGAAACGGTAGGGCGAATCATCGAGGCTGGCGACCACGTCAATCAGGATCTGATCGGCAAGTTCGCTTACGTGGCCGGTTCGTTCGGTTATCAGGACGTCAACGCGGCATTCGGCGGCGCGTCGCAGTTCATCGTCTGCCCGGTAGAAAGCATCACGGTGCTCGACGGCATTGCCAATCCGCAATGCGGCATCGCCCTGCCGCTCGGCGCGACGGCGCTGCATATCGTCGATCTTGCCGAGGTGAGGAACCGCAAGGTGCTCGTGCTCGGTCAGGGCGCGGTTGGCATCCTCGCCGCGGAGCTGGCGAAGCGCTTTGGCGCGAGCCTCGTGGCAGTCACGGAACCACACCAGCGGCGGCTCGACATCTCGACGGCGGACATCAGGGTCAATCCGGAAAAGCAGGACGTTTCGGCGGCTCTTGCCGGTCATGAGTTCGATATCCTCATCGACAGTACCGGCATCATGAGCGCCATCGAAACCGGCCTGCGCTTCGTGAAGTTCCACGGCAAGGTGATCTTTGGCGGCTACTACCAGCGCATGAACATCGACTATTCACAGGCGTTCAACAAGGAACTTTCGTTCATCGCCGCACGCCAGTGGGCCAAAGGGGACCTGCGCAGGGTACGTGAACTGATCGCCGCCGGCAAAATCAACGCCGAAAAGATATTCAGCCACCAGTGCACGCTTGATGACAACCTCATGGAGGCTTACATGCAGGCTTTCAGCGATCCCGACTGCCTGAAAATGATCATCCACTGGAAGCATGGAGACGAGGCGGGCGAAGGCTTTCCAACCTGCAACACGGGGCGCTGAAGAGCTCATGGCGCCAAGAACCATCGCCATTTACGGCAAGGGCGGCATCGGCAAAAGCTTCACCACCACGAACCTCAGCGCCACGTTCGCCCTGATGAACAGGCGGGTGCTGCAACTCGGCTGCGATCCCAAGCACGATTCGACCACTTCGCTTTTCGGAGGCATATCGCTGCCGACTGTGACCGAGGTTTTCGCTGAAAAGAATGCCCGCAACGAACAGGTACAGATCAGCGACATCGTGTTCCGGCGTGACATCCCCGGGTTTCCGCAGCCCATCTACGGTATAGAACTCGGCGGCCCGCAGGTCGGCAGGGGGTGCGGTGGACGTGGTATCATCTCGGGATTCGACGTGCTCGAAAAGCTCGGCATTTTCGAGTGGGACATCGACATCATCCTGATGGATTTTCTCGGCGACGTGGTCTGCGGCGGGTTCGCAACTCCTCTGGCCCGCTCCCTCAGCGAGGAGGTGCTGCTGGTGACCAGCAACGACCGGCAGGCGATCTTCACGGCCAACAACATCTGCCAGGCCAACAACTATTTCCGCACCATCGGCGGACGCTCTCGCCTGCTTGGCCTCATCGTCAACCGTGACGACGGCAGCGGCATGGCTGAAAGCTATGCGAAAGCTGCCGGCATCAACGTGCTCATGAAGGTGCCCTACAACCTCGAAGCGCGGGACATGGACGACAGCTTCGACTTCGCTGTCAGGCTGCCAGAAATCCGGGAAAAGTTCGACCGCCTCGCTACAGACATCCTCAGCAATGCTATCACTCCATGCGAAGCGAGGGGGCTCGACTTCATGGATTTCGTCCGCCTGTTCGGAGATGTGAGCGAAGAACTGCCTGAAGCCGCGACGGCGGACGAGCTGTTCAGGCGTCCCGCCGCTGACGGCGAAAGCGAGCCCGCCCAACCCGCAACCAAAGCCGCGCCGAACGGCACAGCGGACGACACCGAACGCCAGCGGCTCGTCGCCTGCATCGAAAAGCTGCCGGAGCGGGAGCGCGAGATTTACACGCTACTGGAAGTTGAAGGCAAATCCCCCGCAGAGATCGCCGGACTGAAAGGTATGGGCGAGCAGGAAGTGAAAGCCACAATCGCCAGCGCGCGCAAAATGATGCGCAAGCTGTTTTTTGAGTTGTAAGACTGGTGTCGTAGAATCTCCCCAGTCTCCCCTCTCGCCAGATCAGTCGGATCGGACTGATTGGTCAGATCCGACTGATCTTTTCTTGCTCACACCACTCACACCACAACAAAAAAGGCTGCCCCAACCGGAGCAGCCTTTCTCATTATCAACTATCCATTGTCAATTATCCATTCTCTTCGTCACGCCATCGCCTTGGCTTTCTTCGTCGCTTTGGCACGGAGGTCGGCGTTGAGAATCTTTTTCCTGATGCGGATGTTCTCGGGGGTCACTTCGAGCAGTTCGTCATCGTTGATGAACTCCAGCGCCTGTTCGAGGGAGAGCCTCTTCGGCGGGGTGAGCCTGATCGATTCGTCCGAACCGGAAGCGCGCATATTGGTGAGCTTCTTTGTCTTGCAGATGTTCATCGTGATGTCGAGGTCACGGGTCGATTCGCCGACAACCATACCTTCGTAAACCCTCGCATTCGGCCCGATGAAGAAGGTACCGCGATCTTCGAGGCTCGAAATGGCGTAGGCCACGGCCACGCCGGTTTCGGCGGAGACCAGAGCGCCCGTCTCGCGTGACGGCAGCTTGCCCTTGAAGGGCTGGTAGTTGTGGAAAACGTGCGACATCATACCCTCGCCCTTGGTGTCGGTGGTGAATTCGAGGTTGTAACCGATCAGACCTCTGGTCGGAATCTCGAATTCGAGGCGGTTCATGCCACCGCGAAGCGTGCTCATGTTGGTCATCTCGGCCTTCCTGCGCCCCATCTTCTCGATGACCACGCCAGTGTACTCTTCCGGAACGTCGATGGTGACATGCTCTACCGGCTCCATCGTCACGCCGTTCTCCTCGCGGAGAATCACCTCGGGACGGGAGATAGCAAGCTCATAGCCCTCGCGACGCATGGTCTCGATCAGCACCGAGAGGTGAAGCTCGCCGCGTCCCGAAACCCTGAAGGTATCGGCGCTGTCGGTCTCCTCGACGTTGAGCGCGACATTGGTCATGATCTCCTTCATGAGACGCTCGCGTATCTTGCGGCTGGTCACCTCCTTACCCTCCTGACCGGCGAACGGAGAGTCGTTCACCGAAAAGAGCATCGAAAGCGTCGGCTTGCTGATTTCAAAAGAATCGAGTGCTTCGGGCTGGTCGGGCGAGGTAAGCGTCTCGCCGACGTTGGCCGACGCGATACCGGCGATAGCGACCACATCGCCTGCCGTCGCCTCCTGCGCCTCGACGCGTTGCGTCCTGTCGAACAGGAAAAGTTTGGTGACCGTACCCTTGCCCACCACGCCGTCTATCGTGACGAGCGTAAGCTGGTTGCCGGGCGCGACCTTGCCGCGCCAGATGCGGCCGATGGCGATCTTGCCGATATAATCATTGTAGTCGAGGCTGGTGACCAGCATCTGGAAACCTGCGTCATCATCAGCTTCAGGTGCGGGAATCTCCTTGATGATCATGTCGAGCAGGAGGCCCATGTCGCCATCGGGGTCATCCATACTGTATTTTGCAATCCCGTTCTTGGCCGAAGCAAAAATGTAGGGGAAGTCGAGCTGCTCCTCATCCGCACCGAGGGCGATGAACAGGTCGAGCACCTGGTCGTGCACCTTGACCGGATCAGCCTGGGGACGGTCAATCTTGTTGATCACTACGATCGGCTTCAGATGAAGTTCGAGCGCCTTGCGAAGCACGAACTTGGTCTGCGGCATCGGTCCTTCGAAGGCATCGACAAGCAGGAGAACGCCATCAACCATCTTGAGAATACGCTCCACCTCACCGCCGAAATCGGCGTGACCGGGAGTATCGACAATGTTGATCTTGCACCCTTTATGCTGGGCAGCGGCGTTTTTCGAAAAAATGGTAATGCCCCGCTCCCGCTCCTGGGGGTTGGAGTCCATCACCCTGACATCCACATGCTGGTTTTCCCTGAAAGCGCCAGTCTGCTTGAAAATAGAGTCCACGAGGGTGGTCTTGCCATGATCAACGTGCGCGATAATGGCGATATTGCGAATATTCTGTTTCCTGCTCATCTTTTGCGATAAATAAGTATATTTAGTTTCATGGGTTGGTTCACTCGGGCCGAATATACACTTTTTCCTTTGATAATAGCAGGGCTGGAATGAAGAGAGCCTTTTAAATTTTCGGAATGGCACCGTAAACGCTTCACTCGTTCCATCGGCAAGTCAGGCTGGCACTGCAATGCCGGAGATGCCGGGAACCGTGAATCACTCTTCAGAATCCGTTTGCCCTTTGTTGTAATGACCCCCTTTTTCCGGATTATGGCCAATATATTTCTTGAAAACAGCCTGCTTTTTGCCCTGACGCAGATCGTGCCGCTGCTTTATATCGTCACGAGCGTGCTGTACGGCATCCATTTTTTTCGTGAGACGCCCCTTGCCGGCAAGCTGAAACAACCGGCACTTCTTCTCACCATCATCACCCATGTTGCCGATCTTGGTCTTCTCACCTCGACGGCAGGCTACAAGCTGAGCTATTCGGCCTACAATCTCATGAGCATGGTGGCCCTGACGCTCACCATTACTTACATGTTCATCGAGTTCACCACAAAAAGTGACAAGACAGGCTTTTTCGTCATCGCGTTTGCCGCCGGCTCGGCACTTTTCTCTTCGATTCTGAGCGCCCAGACAATCGATGCCGGACCGTCATTCACCGGCCTGCGCATCGGCGTCCACCTGATAGCCGCCATCTTCGGATTCAGCTCGGTTGCCATCGCCGGGTTGTACAGCGGTCTCTACCTCGTGCTTTTCCGTCAGATACGACTTAACCGGTTCGGCCTGCTTTTCCAGCGCCTGCCAAATCTCGAAGCTCTCGAACTGCTGATCATGCACGCCGTGGCGTTCGGATTTTTCTTCCTGACGGTCACCATGGTGGCTGGCGTCCTCGAACAGCATGCATCGGGAGAAACGATCAACCTTATCGATCCCAAACTCATTTCGCTGTTCGTCATCTGGCTGCTCTACGGCATCAGTCTTGTTATCAAACCGCTGTTCGGCTGGGATATCAAACACATGGCCGTTCTGCTGATCGCCCTGTTCGTGCTGGTGACCACGCTCCTGTTCATTATGAGTCTGGTTACGCCAAGCTTTCATGGTGTGATGATTTAACCTAAGTGCAATTTGAAATTTCGGCACATTGCGGTATATTAACATACTTTTGAAGACTACCCGACCAAGCTCTTTTTACGCGGTTTACGAACGGCTCATCAAAACACTCCTATTATGAACATCATTTCAGTTGGTGTCAACCACAAAACTGCACCTATTGAAATCCGTGAAAGGATCGCGCTTTCAGAAGTTCAGAACAAGGAATTCGTCACTGACCTTGTATCAAGTGGACTGGCCAGCGAGGCCATGGTGGTGTCCACCTGCAACCGCACGGAACTTTATGTGGTTCCCGCAATGATTGAGGTGAACTGCGATTATCTCAAAGAGTATCTGATCGCATACAAAGACGCCCGGAAAGATGTCAGACCTGAACACTTCTTCAGCCGCTTCTACTGCGGCACGGCACGTCACCTTTTTGAGGTCTCCAGCGCCATCGATTCACTCGTTCTCGGCGAAGGCCAGATTCTCGGCCAGGTAAAGGATGCCTACCGCATCGCCGCCGAGGTCGGAACCGCCGGAATTCTGCTTACCAGGCTCTGCCATACGGCATTCAGCGTCGCCAAGAAGGTCAAGACCAAAACCAAGCTCATGGAAGGAGCCGTTTCGGTCAGCTATGCGGCTGTCGAGCTTGCCCAGAAGATTTTCTCTAACCTCTCCATGAAAAAGGTGCTGCTTGTCGGTGCCGGAGAGACCGGAGAACTTGCCGCCAAACACATCTACGCCAAAAACGCCAGGAACATCGTCATCACCAACAGGACGCAATCCAAGGCTGAAGCGCTTGCCGAAGAACTCGGCACCAACAGGGTACTTCCCTATGAGACCTATAAGGAACACCTGCACGAATTCGATATCATCATCACTGCGGTCAGCACCAAGGAGTACATCCTCAGCGAAGCTGAAATGCAGCAGAGTATGCAGCGCCGCCGCCTGAAACCAGTGATCATGCTTGACCTCGGACTACCGAGAAACATCGATCCCGAAGTTGGCAAATTGCAGAACATGTTCCTCAAGGACATCGACGCCCTCAAGCACATCATCGACAAAAACCTCGAACGCCGTCGCGCCGAGCTTCCCAAAGTCAAGGAGATCATTGACGAGGAGCTGGTAGGCTTCGGCCAGTGGATCAATACCCTCAAGGTGCGTCCGACCATCGTCGATCTTCAGTCCAAATTCCTTGAAATCAAGGAAAAAGAGCTTGAACGTTACCGCTACAAAGTCAGCGAGGAAGAGCTGAGACGCATGGAACACCTGACTGACAGGATCCTGAAAAAGATTCTCCATCATCCGATCAAGATGCTCAAGGCTCCGGTCGATACTGCCGATAATATCCCCAGCAAGGTGAACCTCGTCAGAAACATCTTCGATCTCGAAGAACCAAACCAGTCACTCCAATAAAAATCAATCTGTAATCGAATTGAAAAAAGAGATTATCATCGGTACTCGATCCAGCCCGCTGGCCCTGTGGCAGGCTGAGTTCACCAAAGCAGAGCTTTCAAAGCACTTTCCCGATCTGAACATCACGCTCAAGCTGGTCAAAACGACCGGTGATGTGCTGCTCGACTCCCCCCTCTCCAAGATTGGGGACATGGGACTGTTTACCAAAGACATCGAAAAGCATCTGATTGCCGGTGAGATCGATCTTGCTGTGCACAGCCTGAAGGATGTCCCTACCGGTACACCTGAAGGTCTGGTGATCACCTCATTTACCGAGCGCGAAGATACCCGTGACGTCATCATCTCCAAGTCCGGCAAAGGGATCAAGGACCTTCCGCCGAATGCAAGAATGGCAACCAGCTCACTGCGCAGAATGTCACAGTTGCTGAGCATGCGTCCGGATTTGCAGATTCTTGACATCAGGGGCAACCTCAACACGCGCTTCAAAAAGTTTGACGATGGCGAGTTCGATGCCATGATGCTTGCTTATGCCGGCGTTTTCCGCCTTGAATTCAGCGATCGCATCTCGGAAATCCTGCCACACGACGTGATGCTTCCGGCTGTCGGACAGGGCGCCCTCGGTATCGAGACCCGTACGGACGACGCCGAAACCAGAGAAATCGTCAGAGTGCTCAATGACAGCAACACCGAAATCTGCTGCCGTGCAGAGCGTGCGCTGCTTCGTCACCTTCAGGGTGGCTGCCAGATTCCGATCGGATCGTATGGCTCTTACGCTGATGGCACACTGAAGCTGCTCGCTTATGTGGGCTCTGTGGATGGCAAAACCGCTATTCGCAACGAAGTGACCAAAGCGGTCAATACCCCGGAAGAGGCTGAGGCTGTCGGGATCGAGCTGGCTGAAGTCCTGCTTTCGATGGGTGCAGAGAAAATTCTTGCCGACATCCGCAAGACCCGCTGATGAAAACCGTTCTCGTAACACGCCCGAAACATCAGGCAGAGCCTTTTGTCAGGGAGCTTGAGCAGTACGGCCTGGACACTGTCGTCTTTCCGACGATCGAGATCAGGCCGGTTGCCGGCTGGCACGTCCCGGACCTCACCCGTTTTGCGGGCATCTTCTTCACCAGCGCCAACAGCGTGCAATACTTCCTCGAACGCCTGCTCGAAGAGTCACCGGATGAGCTGCAAAATCTTCAGAACGCCAGGGTATGGGCCGTCGGCAAAACCACTGGCAACGATCTGGATAAACATGGTGTCTCGATCGAGCCTCTTCCGAAAAGCGCTGATGCTGTCAGCCTCATGTCGGGAATCGACTCAAGCGAGATAAAAGGTAAAACCTTTCTTTTTGTTCGGGGCAGCCTTTCGCTTGGCACCATTCCTGAAGTCATAGCCGAGCGCGGTGGAATCTGCGTGGATTTGACCGTTTACGACAACATTCAACCATCACTCGAAGAGACCGAAAAGGTCAAATCGCTACTTTCCGAAGGAAAACTCGACTGCCTCTCTTTCACCAGCCCCTCGACAGCCATCAACTTCTTTGAAGCCATAGGCTCGAAAATGGTTCCGGACAAGGTCATGATAGCCGCTATCGGCACCACCACCTCAGGTGCGCTCGAAAAACTCGGCATCAGGGTGGACATCATTCCGGAATACTTTGACGGCCCCAACTTCGCCAGAGCAATAGCCAGCAAGCTGGCTGAGTGCTGAGTGCTGAGTGCTGAGTGCTGAGTGCTGAGTGCTGAGTGCTGAGTGCTGAGTGCTAAAAATAAGAACTTTATACGTATAAGTCGTATAAGTCCTATAGTACCTATAAATCCCGCTCACTCCACGTCCGGAATATCATCGACGTAGCCCATGTGGATCGTTTCTGGCTCAGGTGCTTTTTCGGCAACCGTTTCACCATAGTCTGACTGTTTGAGCGATACTGCGGTATCAGTCTGAGGTTTTTCCGGAAAAAGCGGTATCTGCATGGCCTGCAACGGTGTTTCGTTGGCTCCGTTGTCAAACACCTCATCTTCGGCAGCAGCGGCAACAGCGGAATCTGCAACTTGCGACGCCTTTGAACGGCCCCGCTTCGAACGCCCTTTTGGAGCGATCACAGCCATCTCGTGTTCGACCGACTCGCGTACAGCGTCCTCAATCACAATGCGGACAGCTTTCATGAGCTGGAGATTATCGCTCCTCTGTTCAGCCATCTCTCGTCGCAGGCTGTTGCCAATCTGCTCCATCTCCGCCTTCTGCCTGCCGGGCCACCCGGTCACCAGCAAAACGATAACGACCAGAAGCAGCAGGATTATGACCACCAGCAGAACTATGACGATCACCATCAGCAAGACTCCCCGCTTCCGATACCGTCAAGAAGGGCCGTTCCCATCGGCAAGTTGGCACTGACAAGCCCCCGTCCATAAATGGTCGTCCGGCCATCGTAATCGAAACAGCAGCCCCCGGCCTCCGAAATGATCGGAATGATCGCCGCGCAGTCCCACGGACTCATGATCTTGTCCACGGCAACTTCAGCCCTGCCCGAAGCGACACACATGTGGCCAAAACAGTCCCCCCAGCCGCGCACCAGGCCAGCGTTCGAACGCAACATATCGACCGGATGTGTCGAAGGCGGGTCGAGCAGGTACTCTTTCTCGGTAAAAAGCACGGTGGCGTGAACTGCATCAGCTATCGAAGAGACCCTGATCACTTCCCCGTTCATAAAAGCTCCACCGCCAACTTCAGCATGGAACAGCTCACCAAGAGCCGGAAAATTGATGACGCCAAGTTTGAGCTTGCCCTCAACTTCAAGCGCAATCATCACACCATAAAGCGGAACGCCATGGATGAAAGAACGGGTACCGTCAATCGGATCGATGATCCAGCGTCGTCCGTTACCGGAAGGACGCTCATCGAACTCCTCTCCAAACGCTCCGTCGGATGGAAACCGTGCCGAAATACCCTGACGTATCAGCTCCTCGGTCTTGCGATCAGCCTCAGTCACCGGAGAATCGTCACGTTTCGAGAAGACCTGAAGAGATTTCCTTCCATAATAATCAAGCGTCAGTTTGCCGGCTGCTTCGGCCAGTTCAAGCGCAAGCTGAAGATCGGTAGTCATAGGTGAACCTTTCGGTTAAAAGATTGATGCTGCAAACGATGACGCAAGATAATCAACTGAGGCCGAACCTAACGATAAGGGGCGAAAAACGCAAGCGCTCCTTCACGATGTTGACGGATTTTCTTATCTTCGTTTTTCTTTCTACTAACAAAATCATCCAGAACCATGAGCCAGCTCGACCTCCTCAATATTGTTCACCGCCCGAGAAGACTTCGCAGAACCGCCGCTCTCCGGAACCTCGTTCAGGAGAACACGCTGACGGTCAACGACCTTGTGTTCCCTCTGTTTGTCATGCCCGGCACCAACACCATTGAAGAGGTATCCTCCATGCCCGGAAGCTTCCGCTTCACTATCGACCGCGCCGTCGAGGAGTGCAAAGAGCTTTACGATCTCGGCATCCAGGCAATCGATCTGTTCGGCATTCCGGAACAGAAAACCGAGGACGGCAGCGAGGCATACAATGATAACGGCATTCTTCAGCAGGCGATCCGCGCCATCAAGGCAGCTGTGCCTGAACTGTGCATCATGACCGACGTGGCGCTCGATCCGTTCACCCCCTTCGGCCATGACGGCCTTGTCAGGGACGGCATCATCCTCAACGACGAAACCGTCGAGGTGTTGCAGAAGATGGCGGTCTCGCACGCCGAGGCTGGCGCTGACTTCGTCTCGCCGAGCGATATGATGGACGGCCGCATCGGCGCCATCCGAGAGGCGCTCGACGAATCCGGCCACTCAGACGTAGGCATTCTCTCCTACGCCGCAAAATACGCATCGAGCTTCTACGGCCCGTTCCGCGATGCACTGCACTCCGCGCCTCAGTTCGGCGACAAAACCACCTACCAGATGAACCCGGCCAACACCGAAGAGGCCATGAAAGAGATCGAACTCGACATCATCGAGGGTGCTGACATCGTGATGGTGAAACCCGGCCTTGCTTACCTCGACATCGTCTGGCGCACCAAAGAGCGTTTCGACGTGCCGGTCGCCATCTACCACGTTTCAGGCGAATACGCCATGGTCAAGGCTGCCGCCGCCAACGGATGGCTGGACGAAGAGCGGGTCATGATGGAGTCGCTGCTCTGCATGAAGCGTGCCGGTGCTGACATCATCTTCACCTACTACGCCAAAGAAGCCGCCAAAAGGCTCCGCTGAACGCTGGCTGAGCAGATATGCCTTACGCCCGGCGCGAAATCGCCGGGCTTTTTTTGTTATCTTCACCCTGGGAGCGCCAAGCTCCAGCTTGGCTGCAGAGTCGAAGGCTCAAGTTCCAGACGTATAGAAAAAACATGGCAATGGTCAGAAAAATGCCGATCTGGAGCTCGGCGCTCTCAGGCGACAAAAAGGGATTGACACTTTTGCCACAGCCCCGAATCTGGTTGGGCATGACAAAACCTGACTCATTGCGACAAACATCAACCGATACCAATATCTCTCTCTGTAAACGATTATGATACGCTACTTCACCGCAGGCGAATCGCACGGCCCGGCGCTCTCGGCCATCGTCGAAGGACTCCCCGCAGGCGTCGCCCTCACCGAAGCTGACATCAACGACCAGCTTGCCCGCCGCCAGCAGGGGTACGGACGCGGTGGCCGCATGAAGATCGAGACCGACCGCGCCGAGGTGCTCTCCGGCGTGCGCTTCGGCAGAACCATCGGCTCGCCCGTGGCGATGATCATCCGCAACCGCGACTGGGAGAACTGGACCACCCCGATGGCGCAGTTCGAGGATCACTCCGCAGAGGTGCAGAAAATCACCATCCCACGCCCCGGCCACGCCGACATGACCGGCTTCATCAAATACGGCTTCGACGACATCCGCCCGGTCATCGATCGCTCCTCGGCCCGCGAAACCGCCGCCAGAGTGGCCGCCGGATCACTCGCAAAAGCGTTTCTGAGACAGCTCGGCATCCAGATCGGCAGCTACATCTCCACCATCGGCCCCGCCGCCGAAACCGCGGCTCCAGCCTCATTGCAGGAGCTGCTCGACGCCGGAGCCGAAAGCCTCGCCGCCGAAGCCGACAAGTCGCAGGTGCGGATGCTCGACACTGAAGCCGAAGCCGCCGCCATCGCCGCTATCGACCAGGCCAAAGCCGACGGCGACACCCTCGGCGGTATCGTCGAACTCTATATCACCGGAGTACCGATGGGCCTCGGCAGCTACGTCCAGCACGACCGCAAGCTCGACTCGATGCTTGCCGCCGCCATCATGTCGATCCAGGCGATCAAAGGAGTCGAAATCGGCCCGGCCTTCGACAACGCCCGCAAACCCGGCTCAGAGGTGCACGACGAGCTGTTCGCCGGAGGAGCACGGGGTCTCAGAAGGGGAACAAACCGGGCCGGAGGCATCGAAGGCAGCATGTCGAGCGGCCAGCCGATCCACATCCGCGCAGCCATGAAGCCAATCTCATCGCTCGTCTCCCCGCTCCGCTCCTTCGACCTCGCCACGCTCGAAGCCGTCCAGTCGCGCTTTGAACGAAGCGACGCCTGCGCCGTCCCCGCCGCCGGAGTCGTCGCCGAAGCCGTCGTCGCCCCCGTCATCGCAAATGCTTTGCTGGAAAAGATCGGCGGCGATCACATAGCGGAGATTATGGAGAGGCTGGAAACTTATCGGGAAGCGCTGAGAATGAGGTTTGGGGGGGAAGAGACACGTGGACTTGCCCCGGACTGAAGTCCGGGGTTTATGGATCATAGCTAAATAAAAATGCTATTCAGCCATTTGTATTCAAAAAAGCCTGCTTACCGCTTGACATACAATCTCATCATACCCCTCCTTATATTCTATTTTTTAAAATAGTACTTTTGTTAATAATGACTTGATAATTAGGTCCCCAATCAGTTTTTGTAGCAACATCATAAAAAACATATTCCCATGGACACGATGCTCGACTTGGATCGTATTTAAAGTTTATCAAGAATTCATTTTTATCAACCAAATCAATGCTTGATACAAGCCCTTTTTCCTCAGCGACACTTTTTGCGCGATATGCTCCATCTGTAAACCTATTTGCAGTAGTAACAATTTTTCCATTATTATAACCACCCAACAACATAGCCCCAAGAAACTCACGAACTAAAGAAACGCCTTCAACTGAATCATTTTTCGTTCTTCGCTTCACCTGAATCGCACAATTTTGGTCACCATGACAGTAAAACAAATCTATTCCACCATCCCCAGTTCTACCAATATGTTTAACTTTAATACCTAATTCAGAAGATAATACTTCCGCGACAAAACGCTCAAAAACAGTGCAATTAATCAATAAAAGCAAATCTGGTTTTTTCAATATTTCAGTCCACAGTATCCCAAGAGGCAAATCACGAGAGCCTACATTAAACTTTTTTAGTGTAGGAAATATATAATCAACCGATGGATTTGCTGAACTTCTATTCTCAACACGCCACCAACCACAGTGCACACAGTGGTAAGTCAATATGTCTGTATGAGACTCAAAAACAATTCGACCATCTAACTTTGCCAATATTTGTTCTATTAATCCGGCATTCAAATAGGTTACATTTGATTTATAATTGCTATATTAGCAATTATGAAAAAAAATGATGCACGATCATATACAACTGATCAACAGAAACTGCTTCGCATAAAGGCAGTTGATATGGTATTCAAAAATGGGTTTA
>Ga0172375_10004078_pt1 | contig 21852 bp, 8 predicted proteins | sample LakKiv1m_FD_114537 | JGI IMG/M metagenome (GOLD analysis project Ga0172375, IMG submission 114537) | Freshwater microbial communities from Kabuno Bay, South-Kivu, Congo - kab_092012_11.1m | ecosystem: Environmental > Aquatic > Freshwater > Lake | place: Democratic Republic of the Congo... | reverse complement strand
CCCGCGGCAGGCCGAAGCACTGAGGCTGCAGTCCGAAGCGCGGGCCACCGCCGGCAGGGCCCTCCTCGGGGATGCCAAGGAACGCGCTGACACTGCCTGGGATGCCGTGCGCGACGTGCCCCCGGGCGAAGGGTTCGGAGACCTGCTGAGCGACGCGCGCAGCCTCCTCGCGGCGGCGCGAAATGCCCTTGCGGCAGAGGAGTTCGCGCAGGCGGCTACCCTCTTCCGCCAGGCGGCGGGCAAAGCCGGCGCCATCGCGCGGCTCGAGGAGCAGCGCCGGCAGGCCAGCCCGGCCCGCGAGGAGGCCACCGTCGCCAGGGAAGCCGCGGAAGCCGCCGGGGCGCCTTCCATGGCGGCGGAGCTGTGGCAACAGGCCGAAGCGCAGGACCGCGGCGCCCTCGACCAGTATGGGGCCCGCCGTTTCCCCGAGGCCCTGGCCGCCTGGGGCGAGGCGGCGGGACTCTACGCCCGGGCCCAGCGTCAGGCAGCCGGGTCCGGCCGCCTGAGCGTGGTCCGCAAGGACTTCGAGGCGGCCGTTGCGGCGGCCGGAGAGACGGCCCGCGAGGCGATGCCGGCCGAGACGAAGGCTCGCGTGCAGGCGCTGTCCGACCAGGCCAGAACCTTGGCCGACCGCGAGGAGTGGCCGGGGGCTGCGGGACGCTGGGAAGCGGCCCTCCAGACCTTCGAGGAGGGCCTGCTGCAGTCGGATGCCGTCCTGCGTCGGCGCCACTTCGACGACGCCCTGGCCCGCGCGAAGCACGCCCTGAGCCGCGATGCCCTCGCCGAGACCGAGAAGCTGCTCCGGGAGGCCCTCGGTATCACCGGCTTCAGGGACAACGAGGAGGCCCGGCGTCTGCTGGCGGACGTCCGCAGCCGCCGCGCCAAGACCGGCGAGACGGGGCCTGGCCGCGATGAGGACCTGGTGCTGAATGGCGATTTCACCGTCAGCCAGGCCGATGCGCCCGTGGGCTGGACCCGGCCCGACAACCTGACCGTGTTCTGGGTCGATGGCGGCGTCCATGGCAAGGGCAAGTGCCTGCGGATGGATACCGATGTCTACCGCAGTGAATGGGAAGCGCACCGCAAGGGTCCCCAGACACCGGTGAAGAAGACGCCGACCACGGGCCTGAAGTACGACACCGTCGGCGGCACCGCGGGAGTCGCGGTGTTCAGCCACCCCATCATCGTCGATGCGGGTGGGTGTTACCGCGTCAGCTATGATGTGAAGGGTCAGGGCGAGCCCTTCGTGTTTGTTCTCGGGTACTGGAAGTGCGGCCCGGAGCACCTCAAGGACATGGGTGAGAAGATCCTCTTCAAGCCGGTGCCCGGTGGCCCCTCCTTCTCCCTGGTGGCCTACAACACCTCCGGCGAGGAGAAGCGTCAGCCCCAGGCCGGGGACTTCATCATGTGCTACCGGCGACGCGTCGTGGCCCGTTTCCCGGCAGGCAAGGAGGGCACCTGGAGGCGCTATGAGACCGTCCTGCAGTTCCCCGACGATAGCCCGATCCAGGTGGCCCTGCTCGAGCTCTATGCCTACTGGCCGCCGGGTGATTACTGGTTCGACAATGTCCGCGTGGAACGGGTGACGGCCGACGACCTGAAGGCCCACGAAGCCCGGCGTGAAGCCGCCGGGGCCGAGGGCAACTTCGGGACCGCGGTCGAGTGAGGTGGCCAGCGTGTGGACCTCGATGTCGGCGACCCTGCAGTCAGGCGCGTCTGGCTGCCGCCCGCTGCCCGTCAACGGGTGCCGCGGCATCCGGATTGCCGCCCCGGGGTACGTTCAGGCACGTGCCCTTGCCGGCGGCCGCCTGGCCTGCCGGGCGCTTGGGCTGTTTCTCTGTGCCTGCATCGCGCCGGTCGTCCCGGGCGCGGAGGGTCAGAAGGACGCTGCCGTGAGCACCTCAGACCGGGCCGGACTGCTGCTGGAGCTGCGTCTGGACGGGACCGTGGTGGACACATCCGGGAATCAGCGGGCAGCCAGCGCCCACGGCGCCCTCGCCTTCGCCGCCGGCCGCCAGGGACCATGCGCCTCCTTTGACGGCACGTGCTGGATCGACACGGGCCTGCCGCAGCAGGACTTCGGGCCGGAGTTCACCATTGAGTGCTGGGTCAACCCGGCACCCCAACAGGGCGAGCACGCCGACATCCTCGGCAACCACGTGAGCGAAGGCCTCGGCCTGGTCATCCAGCAGGACGGCCGCAGCACCAACGACTTCTACGCCGCCTATGGCGCCGGCGGCGGCGTCTGGGTCTTGGGTGAGCCGGTGGGGCTCACCCCGGGGGCTTGGCAACATGTGGCGCTGGTGAAGGCCCGGGACGAGCTGCGCTTCTGCCTCAACGGGGTCCCGGTCGCCATCCAGCCGGACCCGCGGCCGGCGAAGCCCTCGCCCCTGCCGCTGCGCCTGGGGCTGGGCTACTCGGACGAAGCGCGCTGTTTCCGGGGGTTACTGGCTGATGTCCGGGCCTGGAACCGCGCGCTGGGCTCCTTCCCGCACGCCGGTATCGACCCGGCAGCCACCCGCGAGGCCATGGCCCTGCGCTCCGACGTCACCACTCCCCGGCCAGCCGCTGGGAGGCCGTCCCGGACCTGGGTCCTGGCCAGCGAGGACACGCGGCTGGAGCTGGGGGTGACCCCGGCGGGGGCCCTGGTCATCGCCAGCCTGCGCGGCACACGTCAAGGGCAGGAGTGGATCGCCGTCCCGGTGGAGTTCGGCATGCTGGCCGGAGCGGAGGGCCCGGCCCGGCTCTGGGTGGTGCGGGGCGTGACGATGGTGCGGGGCACGTCCACGAAGGACGAGGACCGAACGGTGACCGTCCACCTCGCCTGCGAGCAGCCCGCGGTCGAGGCCATCTCGCAGTGGCACGCGCCGGCCGGCCCGGGGCCTGTCCAGCACCGTCTGACGATCACCAACCGCTCGCCCCAGCCCCTGGTCATCCGGGGGCAGCCCACCCTTGACCTGGACCTGGCGGGAGCCTCTACGCTCTGGACCGTACACAGCGACGGCGGCACGCCTGACGGCACCGGCGTCTACCGGCAGCCGCTGGCCGAGATGCGGGCGGGGCACCGGTATGGGGTCCGCACGTCACCCGACGGCGAGTTCATCCCCTGGGCTGTCCTCGACGCCGATGGCCGCCACGGCGTGTATGTCGGCATCGAGTGGGGCTTCAGTCGCATCGAAGCGATTCCCCTGGGCGCGGACCGTTCGCCGGCGGTGCGTCTGCGGGCCGGTCTGGCGGATCGGCGTCTCGAAGTGGCCCCGGGCCAGACCGTCACTCTGCCACCGGTCTTCATCGGGACCTACCAGGGCGACCTCGATACCGCCGGCAACCACTTCCGGAGGTGGTGGTCCCGAAACCGCCTCCCGGCCGTCCTGCGGGAGGATGTCAGCTACCCGCGAGTCCAGTGGAACGCCTTCGGCGCCACCGGCAAGGCCCCCGGCAGTTGGGATCCGGTCGAGGCGAAGTACTACCCCCTCATCGACGACATCGCCCCCCTGGGCTTCGAGGAGGTCATGATCGACGTCGGCTGGTGGGAGGGGGCCGAGCCCGACCCCGATCCTGCGGACTGGGCTGCCGGCATGCGCAGGGCCGCTGAGTACGCGCACAGCAAGGGGCTGCGCTTCGGCCTCTATTGGACCGACAACCTCGACATGGCCAACCCCCAGACCCGCGCCCAGCGTGCCGCCCGCATCCAGCGGCTGTTCAGCGAGTACCAGGCCGACGCCTGGCGCTCGGACAACACCCGGGGCGTTCTGATCGGCTCGTCCTTCGACGCGACCCGCGGCTTCTACGAGATGCTCGCCCAACTGGCTCGAGAGGTCCCCAACTTCCAGTGGGAGAACTGCTGCAGCGGCGGCCGCGTCAAGGACTTCGGTGCCCTGCAGCGGTGCACCAAGGTCTTCAACTCCGACACCTACTCGGCCCTGCACGTACGCCAGGCGTTCCACGACAGCTCGTATGTCCTCCACCCCCTCCAGATCGAGGGGCACCTCGGCAGTACGGACGGACGCTTCCGGCCGCGTGGCGTGGCAGCTCTGCGCTTCGCCTTCCGGTCCATGTCCATGGGGGCCCCGGAGTGGTTCCTGGACGCCCCTAACGGCGGCAATGGCAGTGAGCCTTGGACCCCAGAGGAGCGGGAAGCGGTGAAAGCCAGCGTGGACCTCTACAAGAGCCGCATCCGGCCCCTGGTCCGCTCGGCGGATCTCTACCATATCCTGCCCCGCCCGGACGGCCACCGCTGGGACGGCGTGCAGTACTGGGACCCGGTGTCGGTGCGCGGCGCCGTCTACCTGTTCAAGCCCGAGGGCGACGCGAGTTCGCAGGCAATCCGCCTGTGTGGCCTGGAGCCGGCCATGTCGTACCGTTTGGCCTTCGTCGACGGCTCGAAGCCGCCGGCCACGCTCACCGGGGCTCAGCTCATGGGCGACGGGCTGGCGGTTGCCCTGCCGGCGGGCGAGGTCTCCGAGTTGGTTCTGATCGAGGGACTGCTTCAGGGCGTCCCTTAGCCCCCCGCGCGCCGGGGCCAGGTTGCGTGACACGGCAACTCTCCGATGGTCCGTTGGGCGCTGGCTGCGCTTGGTGGCGCCACCGGTGCCTGACTGGGACCAGTTCCCGGCCGTGCCGGGAACGCCTGGAGGGCGGCTTCTCCGCAAGCCGCCGAGCGGATTCGGAGATCCGCGCCTCCAGACCGCCGTGGGCTTGCGACGCTGGCTCTGGGCGCTGGATCGCCGCACAGAACGCAGAGATCACAGAGACCGCAGAGCGAAGGGAAGACCCACCCCCATGCACGCCGTCGAACTGGTTCTGATCATCCTCGGCCTGAGCCTCTTCGAGGTCATCAGCAGCATCGATAACGCGGTGATCAACGCGGAGGTCCTGGGCACGATGTCGGAGAGAGCCCGGAAGTGGTTCCTCCTCTGGGGCATGCTCGTCGCCGTGTTCCTTGTCCGCGGGCTGTTGCCGTTTCTGATCCTGTGGATGAGTAACCCCCAGATGGGTGCCGGCGATGCCTTCCGGATGATGGTTCACCCGGACCCCGGCATCATGGCCGCAGTGGAGAAGTCAGCGCCGGTCCTGCTGGCCGGAGGCGGGACCTTCCTCGTCTTCCTCTTCTTCCACTGGTTCTTCCTGGAGCCCAAGAACTACGGGCTTCGCGGCGAGCGCTTCGCCCTGGAGAACGGGGTGTGGTTCTACGCCGTGGTGTCGGTCCTGCTGTCGACGGTTGTCTGGTTCGCCATCCAGCGCGATCCGCCCATGGCCTTCGGGGCGGTGGTGGGGTCAACCGCCTTCTTCATCACCCACGGGTTCAAGGAGAACGCCGCTCGGATGGAGGAGCGGATGCTGCACAGCCAGAGGGGTATGTCCGACCTCAGCAAGCTGCTCTACCTGGAGGTCATCGACGCCACCTTCTCCATCGACGGCGTGCTGGGGGCCTTCGCCTTCACTTTCGCCATACCCCTGATCCTGCTGGGGAATGGTATCGGGGCGCTGGTTGTCCGCCAGTTGACCCTGCGGAACATCGACCAGGTTCGGAAGTACAAGTACCTGAAGAACGGCGCGATGTACTCGATACTGGGACTGGGGAGCGTCATGGTCCTGGAGAGCTTCGGCCTCCACGTGCCCGCCTGGCTGTCGCCGGTCCTGACGTTTCTGACGCTGGGCTGGTTCCTCTGGAAGTCGGTGGCCGAGTTGGGAGAGGCGCGGACGGGGACCGCCTGAGTGCCCCTTCGCATCCCACCGGCTCGGCCGGTGGACTCGGCGAGGTCCCACCTATGCCGAGTGGGTTTGGATGCACGTGTGGCGCACCGGGTGGGATGCGAAGGGGCACCTACGGAAAAGGCCCTGTCCAGACGGCAAGAGGAGTCGGCGGTTGGCGGGCAGCACGGGGCTGCGGGCTGTCGCTGCGGTGATGCGGAGGTCGGGTCCGTCGGGCAGCGGGACAGGGCCCCGCGACTGCGGGGTCAGCGCCACGGACGGAGCGCGGTGGCTTGTGCGGCCCTGAGCCTGTCGAAGGGCCTGCCTCAAGCCACGGGCCCCGCCCGTGGTCGATGACATCAGGTCCGGTCCGGTTGCCGGTGTCGCAGGCGCTCGATGGTGGCGGCTACGGGGGATGGCCGCTCGGCGCCTGGCTTCAGAGTCTCGCGCAGTTCCTCGATCGTCTGGTGCAAGGCATAGCACGCCGTGGCGTAGTCGACCTCGGCCAGCTCCGCCACCAGGCGCGACCCACGGTCCACGAGCTTCTTGTTGGTGGGCTCGACGTTGGCCATCCAGTTGCTGACCAGCCGCCCCAGGCAGCCCATGGTCGCGGTGGAGACCGTGTTGAGCACCAGTTTGGCGGCAAGGCGGTCCCACAGGCCCAGCGGCGAACGCGGAATCCGGCACGGTATGCACAGAACGTCCCCCATGCCGACGAACGCGGGGGACCCCGGCCCAAGCACCACGGCCAGGCAGCGCTGGAACGGCCGCGCCACCTGCGCAAACGCGGACCGCCATGCCGGGAAGGCGTCGGCCCGCGTCTCGTGCTCCAGCAGAACGGCCATGGCAAGGCTGTTGACGCCGGCGTAACGCGATGGGTCCTGCTCATTGCCAATCAGGAACTTGCAGATCTCCTCACGGCCCAGCTTGGGCGGGTTCGCCCGGGCTGCAGGGGGCCCCTTCAGGCGGTCGTAGAGACCCCAGTCCCACTCCAGGCACCGGGGCACGCGGCGGAGCACCCGCTGCCAGGCCTCGGGCGTGGGACGCAGCGGGTCCTTGACAAAGGCCCATGACGGTGGCGAGACGGTGTCGTCACACTTGCGGAATGGCGGCATCATGAACGTTGGCGAGCGTTCGGTGGTGTCGGTGAAGATGTCCAGCAGACAGTCGGCGGCGAGGTAGGTGACGCGGCCATGCCGGGCGTAGAGGTCGCGCTCGGTCTCGACCCACGCGACCATCGCGGCCAGTGCCGCCGGCTGGGCGAGGTCCTGGAGCAGGCCGGCAAAGCAGTTCACACCATCCTGGGGGGTCCGCCAGGCGGCGGGCAGCAGGCCGACGACGGCGGCCGGCAGCACGTCAGGGAGCAGGCCCGTCAGCACGTGATCAAGGGCCGTCCCGAGCACCAGCAACTCGGCGGAGGTCGCCTGCATGCGGGTCGAGCCCGCCACGGCCATGGGCCCGGAGGTCAGGTCGAGGATCGTCACGGCGGGGTCGCTGATCACCCACCGGGAGCGCTCGATGTGGCGCGCCAGGATCTCGGGCGGATTGTTGAAGGCGAAGAAGGTGCGGGCGCCGCGCGCCCTGGCCTCGAGCACGGTCCCGATGACCGAGGACGTCTCGCCGCCCTCGCTGACGGCCACCAACACATCGCCCGGCCCCAGGCCAGCCTCGACCACCTGGTGACGGCCAAAGGAAAGGTAATCCTCGAAGTTCTCCACCGAGCGAACCAAGGCGTAGTCGCCGCCGGTCATGATGCTGCAGACCTGGGCCGCCTGACGGGCACATAGAGGGGCCGTCTGGGGGAATTCCTCCGCCAGGACCCTCCAGGCATGCCGCCAGGAGGATTCCAGCAGGATACTCAGGCGGCCTGTGGCGCCGCAGCCTGAGAAGCAGACGCGATGGCCGGCGTGGATGGCCTTGTCCAGAGCGGTGCGGAGTTCCTGATAGGCCGGGCTGGCGAAGGCGCGCGCGGCGGCGGTAGTGACGTCGGCGTCGACGCTCTGGAGCAGGCGGATGCCGGCAACGAGGTCCCGCGCCAGCACCTCCGCCAGGCCGCGCGTGGCGGGATGGGCCTGTTCCGTCGGCAGGGCGCCAAGGTGAAACTGCTTCTCGTGCTGCAGGAACTGCTCTGCGTCCTGGCGGTAATCACTCATGGGCTTCAGCCTATCGCGCCATGCGTGGCTTGTCAACGCCGCGGGATCGCGGCACAAGCCGGCTCCGGGAGATGGCTGACACTTCCACGCGCGGGGGCGGCAGAGCAATGCGGGCCGAGTCTGCCCCGTCAGGCATGGCCCTGGTCCGGTCCCGTGGGGCCCAACTCCGACGGGGACCTGTCTGCCCCTGGTCCCGACAGACTCCATCGTCGTCCCACGGGGGCAAAGGGACGGGCTGTCTAGGCGCTCGACGAGGCAGCCTCTGCACCGCCGAGGCAAGTTCCCGACCAAGCCGGGAAAGCCTGGAGGGCGGCTTCTCCGTAACCCGCCGCGCGGATAGTGAGACCCGCGCCTTCAGACCGCTGGGGCTCCCGGCGGGCGGAAGCGGAGCCTCGCCAGCCCATCGTCCTGCCGGCCTCCTCGCCGACGGTTCGAGCTTGAGTTCCACGGTCCAGGCGACACCGTAAGTCCCCGTACATCGGAGGGGTTTGGGGCGGAGTCACGCGACGACATGGCGGGGGCCTCATGCAGACAGGCTGGTGCGGAACGGTGGTGGCGGTGTCCCTGGCGATCTCCGGCAGCGCGATCAGCCAGCCCGGCCCTCCCGACCCACCCTCGGGCGGTGCCGCGACAGGCCCGGTGATGCCCTTGGTGCCGGCGCCGTGGCCGCTCCCGCCGGCGCAGGAGGCCTCCCTGGACTATGCGGCGGGAGCCCTGGCGGACGCCTGGTCGCGGCACCCGCTGCTGGGCGACCCGAGTTTCGACGCCTTCGAGCGGCTGCCCGGGAACCCGCTGGTGCGGGGCGAAGCGCCTTTCCGCTGGCCGGTCAACGGATCGCTGCTTATCGACCCTGTTTCAGGCCACTGGTTTTCCTACGTCGGTTTCTACCTCGAGGGCTATGACGTTGGGCCAGGCAAGCCACCGGCCCATTGCCGCGTGTTCCGTTCTGCGGACGCGGGCCGTTCCTGGGCGGTCCTGGGCCCGGTGTTCGACGATCCCCAGTTCCGCTTCGAGGGGGATGCCGTCACCGCCACGTTGGCGCCCGATGTGTCCGTGGTCTACGCCGACGGCCGCTACCATATGGCCTATGACTGGGCCACCGACAACACCACCTGGGCCACCGCCGTCAACCCCGGCGCCGGGGCCGACAACGGCGTGGCTTACGCCTGGGCGGAGCGACCGGAGGGGCCGTTCCACCGGGCCCCGCGGCCGGTTCTGCGCACCCGCGACCTGCAGCGCCTGTTTCCGGTGACCGGCAAGTACCGGCGGGCCTACGCCTCCAGCCTGATTCGGCGTCAGCACGATTGGCTGGTGCTCACGGACGTCGACTCGGGGCCCTTCTACGCCTGGGGACAGGTCGCCATGACGGCGGCGGATCCGCTGGGGCCCTGGTCCGGGCCGGTCCTGGTGACCAGCATCGAGGGCGATGGGTACTTCCCGTCGCCGGTCGAGTCCTTCCCGGCGTTTGTCCACGATGGCTATGTCTATGACCCCAAGACCTCGGTGGGCGCCAACCGCAATGCCCAGTTCATCCACCGGGCCCGCATCGAGGAAGCCCATCGCCCGGAGGCATGGACTCTCTACCAACACGGTACTGCCTGGCATGCCGAACCCGTTCCCCATGAGGGCTTCGGCATCTGGGGCCAGACCTTCTCGGGGGCCGTGGACCCCAGCGGCAACCTGCGCGTCCTCTTCCCCTCCCGGCACTGGCCCGACAGCGTGGGGACCATCAACCTGGCCACGCGGCCGTGGGCCACGCCCTTGCGCGAGAGGGGCTTCGTGCTCAGCGCGCACTCCGGCCCCAGCGTCAGCCTGACGCGCACCGCCTATGGCGCCTTCTCGCTGGCGGCAGACTTCCTGCTGCGCGGTACGTCGGCCCGCTTTGCCTGGGGTTACGCGGCGCCGCTGGGCACCGTGGGCCGTGCCGACGGCAGACCGCAGCCGCTGTGCTGGAGCCGTCACGGCGGGGTGGAGATTGCCGCCAGCGCCTGGCGAGTTCTGCGCGCTGACGATGGCCCCGAGCCGACCCTGCTCGCCTCAGGCGACCTGTTAGCCGCCCAGGAACGCCACCTGGTGGTCGCGGTCGACGCCGCCGGCGGCGTTCGCATCGCCATCGACGGCAAGGACGTCTGGAGCGGGCCCGGCCTGGCCCGGCCCGGTCCGCTTGGACTGTTGCTGCAGCCGGGAACTCATCTGACCGTCGCTCGCTTCGCGGTGACGGGTACCCCCCTGCCGGCGACCTGGACGTGGCTCGCCTCGGAAGCCATCGCGGGTGCCGGTGTCAGCGACGGGCAGTACCGGGCCCTGGAGTCGGCGGACTTCCGCTTCGGGGCCGGTGTCGTCTGCGACCGCCCCGAGGAGCGCGTCAAGTGGAACTTCCGCGGCCGTGGCTTCCGGCTCTGGCTCCCCAAAGGTCCGTCCTACGGGCGTTGTTCCCTGCGGCTCGATGGTGTGCCACTGGGCGAACTCGACCTGCGCAGCCCGGCCGCAGTTCCCTCGGCCGTGGTCCTGGAGCGTGCCGATCTCCCGGACGGCTACCACGCGCTGGTGCTCCAGGGGCTGGGGGCACCTCTGCCGGTTGACTGCCTGGACGCGATGCTGTGAGGTGGGCCAAGCGTTGCCCCCAACCGCCAAGGGACCCCAACGGTCTGGAGGCGCGGGTCTCCGTACCCGCGCGGCGGTTTGCGGAGAAGCCGCCCTCCAGACGTTCCCGGCAGACCGGGAACTCGGCTCAGAGGTGCAGACGCTGCGCCACCAAGCGCCAGTGCGGGCCGGCTGCCGTACGCGGAGGAGAACCGCGCCACCGGTGGCCAGGCGGTTGCCGTCGCCCGAGTCGACGGCCGCCCCTCGGCCCGCTATTCTGTAGCGTGACGGCCGGGCGCCGGCGGTCGACGCGTTGCGGTTCGGCAGAGCAGGGAGGGCACACATCCATGATCAAGGCCAGATCACTGCGCGTCGACTACGAGGAAGTCACGGCCGTCTTTGACCTTGACCTGGAAGTCGCTGCCGGTCAGGTCTACGGCCTGATCGGGCCGAACGGTGCCGGCAAGACGTCGACCATCCGGGCCCTGGCGGGCGTTCTGGAGCCGACCTACGGCGACATCGAGCTCATGGGGGTCGATGCGCGCCGCCGTCCGGAGGAAGCCAGCCGGGCCCTGGGCTACATGCCCGACTTTGCGCCGCTTTACACCGACCTCAAGGTCTGGGAGTACCTCGACGTCTTCGGTCTGGCGTACCTGCTGTCGGACCGTCGCCGCCGCGAGCGCGTCGAGGCCTGCCTCGCGCAGGTCCACTTGAGCGAGAAGCGCAACGAGCTGGTGCGAGGACTCTCGCGCGGCATGCAGCAGCGCCTGGCCCTGGCCAAGACGCTGATCCCCGAACCCAGGGTGCTGCTGCTCGATGAGCCTGCCAGCGGCCTCGACCCCATCGGCCGCATCGAGTTGCGCGAGATCCTCGCCGCCCTCGCGCGGGATGGGGCGGCGGTCCTGGTCTCCAGTCACATCCTCTCCGAACTGAGCGAATACTGCACCGCCGTTGGGATCATGGAACGTGGCCGTATGGTCATCAGCGGCAGCATCGACTCGATCCTGGCCCGCATCGGTAGCCGCGGGACGCTGCGGGTGCGCCTGGTCCGGCCGCACGCCGGGCTGCAGGAGACGCTGGCGCAATGCCCATGCCTGGCCGAGGTCGCAGTGGCTGCCGATGGCCTCGGGGCCCAGGCCCGCTTCGCCGGCGGCGATGCCGAGGCCGCCCAGTTGCTGGCCCGACTCCTGAGCGCGGGTGCCGAGGTGAGTGCCTTCCACGTGGTCCGGGAAGACATCGAGGACATCTTCATGCGCATCGGCGCGAGGGAGGTCTCATGAAGATGCCATCGCTGACTCGGAATGCCCTGTTCCTGCGCTTTTGCCGTCCGCAGTGCCGGCCGGCCCGCCTGCAGTCCGTGCTGGGCCTCTTCCTGATGCTGCAGGTGGCCATCATCGTCGGCTGCTATCTGCTCACCCTATACGCCGCGGCCCTGGAGGACTGGGCCGACATCGCCTACGGACTGGTCCTCGGCCTCCAGGCCGTGGTGCTGTTGCTCATCGGCTCGTCGGGGGTTGGCACGGGAGCCTCCCAGGAGTCGTCCAGCGGCGCCCTGGACTTCCACCGGGCTTCACCGACACCGGTGGCCGATCAGGTCCTCGGCATCGTCCTTGGACCGGGGATCCTGGCCTGGCTCTGCTTCGCCGCCGGGATCCCCGGGGTCCTGCTGTGCGCCATCCTCGGCCGTGTCTCGCTTCCCTATGCCCTGGAGGCCGAGGCGTCGCTGGTCCTGAGCGGCGTCTTCCTGCACGTCGTCAGCGCGGTCATCGGCCTGGCCTGGCCCCGGCGTACGGGCGCTGCCACCCAGCCGCAGGGCGTCGGCCTGGGAGTCATCATCGGCCTGCTCTTGGGATCGGGGGTCATGACGGGCTCGCCGGCGCCCCTGGGGGCATTCCTGGTGGGGATCCCGGCCCTCGCCGCGCCCGTCCTTGCGGCCAGTCAGTACGAGGCCCCCTCCCACGCTTTCTTCGGACTGCTCCTGCCCCTTCTGGCGACGCAGTGCATCGTGCAGGTCCCCCTGGTGGTCTTCGCGCTGGTGGGCCTGCGCCGCGCCATCCGCCAGCCGGGACGACCGGTGCTGTCGAAGCCTGTCTGCCTGCTCCTTGCGGCCTGGCTGTACATCCTGTTCATGGCCCAGGCGACGGCCAGAGTGCAGACCGGGCGCCTGGCGCTGGTTCGGCCAGCGGGAGACGAGGTGCTGGGGACCGCCATGGCGCTGTTCGCCATGGTCGTGGGGGGTGTCCTGGCCCTGATGGCCACCCCGCGCTATGCCCTCTTCTGTGCCGGGCTGCGACGCCAGCACGAAGGCCTACCCACCGGCGGCATCCTGGACGACGCCCGGAGCAATGCCCTCTGGGCCGCCGCCTTCGGGGCCTTGACGGCCGCCTTCTACACGACGCTCTGGCTGGCCAGCTCAGGCGGCCTGCCGCCCTGGCCACCGTTCTGCGCCATGCTGCTGTACTTTGGCTGGCTGACGCAGTCCCTGGAGTGGTCTCGGCTGCGGCCGACCCGGCGCCGGGGCTCTCTTTACCCGCTTCTCCTGGCCGCCCTGTGGCTGATCCTGCCGCTGTTGGGCTGGGCCGTGGTGCAGAGCACGGGCGAGTGGGTCGCATGGGCCTGCTGGCTGATGAGCGCCTGTCCGGTCTTCGGTATCATCGCCTCAGCCAAGGTCACGGGCGGCGCCGGCGACCTCCCCGCGGTCGGCGCCGTGTTCGCCGCCAACGCTGTCCTGCTGGTCCTTTTCGCCGCGCTGGCCCAGAAGGCGCGCGGGCATATCCGAGCGACCGTCACCGACGCTGGCAAGCCCCGGCCGGAGAACCGATGACCACCGCGGATCGGGGTAAGTCTGGATGCCCCCAGCCTAAGCCGTCCGCGAAGGTGACTCGCGACGCCGCTCGCGACACCCCCTCAGAGGAGACTGACACCGCATGAGCTCGCTCCCAATACGGCGACTCCTGGGCAGTGGGTCCACACTGGCCGCGGTGCTGAGCCTGTGCACGGCCGGACTGAGGAGTGCGGATATGGACAATGATCTGGGCCAGCCAGCCGACCTTGCCGCCAGCGCCTACGGTTACCGCGCCGACCGCCCCGCGGATGGCAACCCGCCCGAGGCCTGGATCCTGCTGATGCAATATGCCGGCCTGCCCTACGACCAGCCCGTGGACCCCGCATCCCCTGCCCTGCGCCGGGTGCTCTGTGGTCTGCTCTGGGAAGAGGTCCGGCCGCTGCGGCGCGTGGAGCTGGAGTGGCCCGCGGGCACGGCAGGCATCCCCTTGCCAGAGGACCTGGAGCTGACCTGCTTCGACGCCACGGACGGCACCGCGCACACCTGGTGGAACCCGCGGAGCTGCCGCCAGATCGGCCGGCCGGAGGCGAGCTCGGACGGCCGCCGTTACGCCTACGCCATCCCCGTGGATACCTGGGGCCTGGTGGTGGCCTTGCGCGGAGACCGGGCCGCGAACACCTGTCCCGTGCCCTCGCTCCAAGCCCTCGCGTCCGACGTGTGGAAGCGGGCCGAGATCGAGATCGAGTGGGGCTTCGACGATGCTAGGGCCGCAGCGGACTACGACGGGCGGATCGAGGGCTACGACGCGCCGGTCGCCGACCTCAGACCGCTGGCCGGCGACACCGGGACCTCCCTCACCGGTCCGCAGTCCTGGCGCTCGGCCCGCCAGGGCCCCGGCCGCCGTGGCGTGCACTGCAGCGTGCTCTACCAGGGCACTTCCCGCTGGCGGCGCGTCTGGCCCTACCACGCCCAGCCCGAGGACGTGGCGCGCTCGATCCTGACCGTCTGGACGCAGGCCGGCAGCTTCTCGTTCCTGGTGGCGGACCTCGAAGCGGGGCCCATCCTGGCGCCGGAGTACGGCTTCTTCGTGAGGGCCATCAGCTTGGTGACGGCCCCTTCTGACCGGACGGCGTCGACGCCACGCCCGGGACTGGCCACGGTCCCGCTGGATGAGAAGCAGGATGCAATCCCCGGGGTGCCGAAGGCCCGCGGCTGGGCCAGCCATGGCATCCCGTGGTTTGGGGCGAATCCCGAGCGCGAAGCGGGAGTGTCCGGCAGCCTGACGGTCCCAGCCCGCAGTGCGGCCATGCACCCCTCGCCGACCCTGGACGTCGCCGTGACGTGGCGCAGCCCGATGGCAGGGCGTGTCGACGTCCGGGCCAAGGTCGCCATGGGCGACTCCGCCGGAGGCAACGGCGTCGACTGGGCCGTGGTCCTGGAGACCGGCGCGGAGCGGCAGGTCCTCGCCACGGGGGCCATTGGCACCGGTGGCGCACAGGCCATCCCCACGGAGGCACAGGCGGGGAAACTGGCCGGCGTTGCCGTCCAGCCGGGAGACCTGCTGTCGCTAGTCGTCGGCGCCAAGGGCGGCGACCACATCTGCGATACCACCGTTGTCGATCTGGCGGTGACCGAGGTCGGCGGGCAGAACCGCGTCTGGGACCTCGACCGCGACGTCATCGACAGCATCCACGCCGGCAACCCCCACGACGACGCCCTGGGCAATGCCGGCACGTGGCGCTTCTATGCGGCGGCCGCCGGGCAACTGGCGCCCCCGACGCCCGTGCCTTCGGAACCGCCTTTCCCTCAGGCATCCGCCGCCACCACCGCCCAGGCCTTTCTGGCGGAACTGGCCGGCCGCAACCTGAAGACCGTCCGCCAGCGCGTGCGGGAGCACCCTGAGCAGACCTGGGAAGACGCCGTGGCGGCCATGCGGCCCGGCGAGGTCCTGCCGCCTCACCCTGCGCCCCCCTTTGCTCCGGCCATGCAGATCGAGGTGCCCAGCGCGCGCCTGACCGCCCAATGGAACCTGGGGGCCTGGCATCTGCTGCGGCACGCGGTGCAGGATGCCGATGGCCGCTGGCGCTTCAACGACTTCCCCTTCGGCATCCTGTCTTCAGAGACCTATATGGTTCTGCGCGCCCTGGACCTCCAGGGCATGCACCGCGAAGCCGCCGATGGCCTTGACCAGTGGCTGCAGTTGCCGCTGGAGCCCAAGGTCGTGCCGGGTCAGGGCGGCCACCACCCCTGGGCCCGCCCGGACCGGCCCCTGGGACACTTTGTCGATGGCCGGGGTTGTCTGACCCATGCCGAGGGACCCGATGGTGCGGGGGGTCACATGGACGCCGTCCATAGCATGGGCCCCGGCGCCATCGTCTTTGCCGCCAGCGAGCATGTCATGCTGACCGGGGACCTCGACTGGCTTCGGGGCCGCATCGCCCGCTTGCAGGCCAACGCTGAGTGGATCCTGCGGCAACGCCGCGTGCTGGTGGGCAACCTGCCCGGCGGCGCGCGCCTGTGGAGCAAGGGGCTCCAGCCAGCGCACGTGGTCACCCCCGACAGCGAGTGCATGCACATGCAGTTCTACGAGTCGGAGGCCTACTACTGGCTCGCCGTGGCCCGGACCGCCGCGTTGCTGGCCCGGATCGATCCGGCGGCTGGAGGGAGGCTGGCGGCCGAAGCCGAGGCCTACCGCCAGGACCTGCAGGCCGCGGTGGAACGCTCGATCGCCCTGACGCCGGTGGTGGCGGTACGGGACGGCACCTACCGATCGTTCATCCCCTTCGCGCCCTACGTCCGGGGCTTCGCTGCCGGTGCCTGGGGCTGGCGCCGCTGCCAAGGGCACGTGGGCGCCATCTACTGGGATACCGTGCAGTCCGCCGATCCGCTGATCAGTCCCAGCGGCCTGCTGTCACCCGGCGACCCGCGCGTGCAAGGGCACCTCGACGTGCTCGAGGACCGCCTGCTCCTGGAGAACACCAAGGTCAACGCCAGGACCCCCGGCTACGACCCGGAGAAGGACTGGTTCGGCCGTGCGAGCTGGCAGTACCAGTGCGGCCTGGAGCGCCACGCCAACATCCACCTGGCCGCCGGCGATGCCCCTTGCGCCATCCGCTCCGTGCTCAATCAGTACGCCGTCGACATCATGCCCGGCGAGTACACCTTCCGCGAGCACACTACTGGCGGCCCGCCCGACAAGATCTATGAGGAGGCCTGCTTCCTGGAACGCTTCAGGCAGATGCTGGTGATGGAGGACGGCGAGGCGTTGTGGCTGGCGCGGGCGACGCCCCGGGCCTGGCTCGCGCCGGGCGGCAGGATCGCGGTTCGTAATGCCCCGACGTCGTTCGGCACGGTCGACTACGAGATCGTCGCCGATGCGGACCATGGGCGGATCACCGCCACCCTCGTCCTGCCGGCGCGCCGGCCGGCGGCGACCGTCTGGCTCTGCCTTCGCCGCCTTGAGGCCGGGCCCATGCGCCAGGCCACGCTCAACGGCCAGCCCTGGACCGCCCTCGACCCGGCGACCGAGTGCCTCCGCATCGAGGGCGTCACCGGGTCCGTCTCCATCAGTGTATCCTACTGACTTGCAACTGGTTGGACAACGCCAATGGCCTATGCTGTCACGCGCCCCGCAGGCCGCCTCGGTTCCTGGCCCATCGTGCTGGCGACGGCGCTCACCGTCGGGCGGGTCGAAGCCGAGGGCTGGGATGGCCCGTTCACGATCATCCCGGTGAGCGCCCCGGGGATGGTGTTGGAGGCGGTCGCGCCGGGCACCAGCGACGGGAACGCGGTCTCCATTGGGCTGCCCGGCGGAGCACCCAACCAGATGTGGACCCTGCGCAGCGCAGGCCAGGATGCATACACGATCCGGCCGGCGACGAGCCCGACGCTGGTGCTGGCGGTCACAGCCGGCGGCACGGACAACGGCACCCCGGTCGTCCTGGAGACCGACGCTGGCAAGCCGTGGCAGCGCTGGACCGTCCGGGCTAACTACAACGGCTCGTACAGCCTCCTCGCGCAGCATGCGCCCGGCAAGGGCCTGGACGACTTCGGTGGCGGTTCGACCCCCGGCGCGCGGCAGGACCTCTGGGACTACAACCCCGCCGACGAGCACCTGCAATGGGTCCTCAAACCGCTCCCCGGGGCCACACTGCCGCCTGAAGTGGCCGCCGCGAAGCGCCCTGACCCGCTGGCCATCCCCAAGGGCACCGTGAAGGACTTCGCCTTCGACGGCAGCACGATCTACCCCGGGACCCGACGGACGGGCTCGGTCTTCGTCCCGGCCCAGTACGATCCCGCGAAGCCGGCCTGCGTCTATGTGCGGCAGGATGGCTACAACCCCGCCGAAAAGGGTATGCTGGAGGCGCTGATTGCCGCCGGTGATATGCCGGTCACCGTCGGCGTGTTCGTGCGTCCCGGGGAACTGCCGGCGCCCATGCCCGGGACCCTGGGTCGCCGCAACCGCTGCTTCGAGTACGACGCTGTGGGCGGCGCCTACGTGCGCTTCCTGACCGAGGAACTGCTGCCCTTCGTGGCCAAGGAGTTCGGCCTGAACCTGTCCATCAGCGGCAACGACCGCTGCATCGCCGGCGGCAGCAGTGGCGGCATCTCGGCCTTCAATGCCGCCTGGGAGCGCTCCGACGCGTTCAGCCGGGTCTATGCCAACAGCGGCAGCTTCGTGGCCTTCCGCGGCGGCCATGAGTTCCCCACGCTGGTCCGCAAGACCGAGGCCAGGCCCATCCGCGCCTACCTGACCACCGGCACCCACGACATGGAGAACTGCGCCGGCGACTGGTACCTGCTCGACCTGGAGATGGAGAAGGCCCTGACGTTCGCGGGCTATGACTTCGTCTTCCGGTCCCTCGAGGGGCCCCACGTCGCCGGCTGGAATGAGCACTTCTGGGAGGCCATGCGCTTCGTCTGGAAGGGCTGGCCGGAACCGGTCAAGGCGGGCACCAGTGCGCCCCGGGCCCGCGATGTGCTGATCCCTGGCGAGGGCTGGGTCCTCGCCAGCAAGGGACTCCGCGACGCGCGGGGGCCTGCCTGCAACGCCCAGGGCGAGGTCTTCTTTGCCGAACTCGGGGCTGACAGGATCTGCCGCATCGGACTCGACGGCAAGATCGCGGAGTTCCTGGCCGGCACAGGACAGGCCAATGCGGTAGCCATCGGTCCGCAGGGCGAGCTCTACACGGTCTCCGAGACCACGGGCAAGGCTCTCTGCTACGCTGCCGGCGGGGGCGCGGCCCGTGTCTGTGCCGAGGGCATACCGGGACGCTACGTCCTGGCCCGCCACGACGGCGCCCTCTACGTCACCGGTGCGGGGGAGACCGCGGGCGAGGGCAGCCGGGTCTGGTGCGTGCGGGACGGTCGCGCCACGGTGGTGGACACCGGGCTGAAGCGGGCCACTGGGCTGGCCATCCGCCCAGACCAGTGGCTACTGTCCGTGGCCGACGGCGCCTCGAAGTGGGTCTACAGCTACTCGGTGGACGCGGCGGGAACGCTCTCCAACAAGGAGCGCTTCTTCTGGCTGCATGTTCCTGACTGGGAGGAGGATGCGGGAACCGAGTCAGTCTGCTATGCCCGCGAGGGACAGATGCTCGTGGCGACGCGCTTCGGCATCCAGATCTGCGCGGATGATGGCCCCACCCAGGTCATCCTCCCGCTGCCTGGCCAGGCCCGTGCGACCGGGGTCTGCCTGGGCGGCCCGGAGCAGAGCACCCTCTTCGCCTTCTGCGGCGACACGGTCTGGAAACGGACGGTCAGGATCCACACCACGGGGGCCTTCGCGCCGTGGACTGCCGTACGCGGTACCCCCCTGTGAGAGGCCCCTCCGCACGTCGCTGCATGTGAGCGTCCGCCGCGGCCAGTTCGGTCCAGGAACTCCAGCAGGAGGGCCAGGCCCAGCATGACAAGGCCACGGGCCTCGCCGCCGAGACCCAGCAGGCCCAGACTGCCACGCTGAAGGCCGAGGCCGTGCGGGCCGAGGCGCTGCCGGTGCGCCACTTCCACGCCACCGTCACGGTGCCGACCGTCTACCGTTACCCCAGTCGGCCGTCATGGCGGACCCTCTGCGACCCCGTAGGCCAGCCCCGTCCCGCGAAGGCAGAACTCAGCAGGGAGTATGCGCCGGCTGAAGCGGCGCATATTCCCCGGTACGTTCCCGGGCGCTACTGGGCGGCGGAAAACAGCTATGCGCCGGGCAGGTCAGACGATGTTTTGGCATTCGCGCCGCCGGATCCCATGTGTCGCATGTGTCTCATGTGTCGCATACGTCTCATTGGCTCCGATCGGCGGCGCGGGATTGGGGCATGGGACTGATGAGACCGATGGGACGGATGCGACGGATGGGAAAGCGCGCTGCCGGAGAACCTGAACCAATCACAGACAAGAGAGTAAAGGCAGGCAGGGTAGTGCTGCCGACGCGAGTACGCGGGGCAGATTACCAACGTTCGGCAAGGCCGTTGTCCGGCGGGGGCTCGGACCCGTGCGCAGCAGAGCGCAGGTCACCAGCGGAAGAAGCGGTACGGATCGTCCCATTCCTGGACTGCGTCGGCGTAGAGGCCCTCGGTCCAGCGTCCCTTCGAGGGCGGCTCGCAGGGCGCCATGCGCAGGTCGGCGAGCCAGAGCGTCCCGGCGCTGCCGTGCCAGATCTGGAAGCGGGTGCCGGTGGTGGCGGTGCCCTTGGCGGGGACCATGAAGACGTAGTCCTTCCAAGTCTCGGGCGGACTGAAGCGCTGGTACTCGAGCATGGCCTGCCACGTAGCGGTGTTCTGCAGGGCTAGCGTGACCCCGTTCGCATCCAGGCCCTGAGCCTTGGCCCGGAAGGAGATGCGGTACCACTGCCCATCCTGGACGGGCACCTCGTGTTGCGCCAGCATGAGGGAGCCCTTGCCCTTCTCGCCGAAGCCGGGACAGGCCAGACGGAGGACGGGGGTTACATCCGCCCCTGCCGCCGGTTCCAGGCTGCAGGTGGCGTCCTTGGCGTCCGTGCTGAACTGCCAGAGGTCCGGCAGGCCATCGTGATCCGCGTCCAGGCGGAAGTCGCCATTGCGGACGACCGACTCCTGGCCGGGCCCGCTCGGGGGCGTGGCAAAGCAGGATAGCAGCGGCGTCTCGCCCCGCACGCCGAGGTTCCCCAGCAGGCGCGCGAGCAGGAAGGAGGCCCGCCGGTAGGTCCGGCGCAGGTTCTGCTGCTCCAGGCGCGAGGGAGCGCCGACACCCCCGGGCGCAACGCCGTCGGGAGTGATCTGGCAGAAAACCGTCCCTCCGTCCTCGGCCACGGCCAGCACGCCGTTGCCGGCGACTGCGGCTCCGGCGGAGACCAGGGGGAGTTCGCGGGGGTCCCGATTGTGGACCTCGGCCGGGCTGACGCCAGCCAGGAGCGACGCGCTGGGGAAGGGCTCGAAGAAGGCGGCGATGTGCTCCTCGTTCCGGGTCCGGATCGGGGTGGGCAGGAAGGCATTGGCCTCGGTCTCGTCGAGCCCCAGGGCGAGCAGGCGACCGCCTGCCTGGCGGTAAGCGCCAATCTCCGCCCGCTTGGGGCCGAGCTGTTGGCCGCCGCCCGCAGCCACGACGAGGAGTTGGTCCGGTGTCAGGGCCTGGCCTTGGTACGGGCTGACCGCCACGCCGCAGCGCTCCAGTTGGTGCCGGCCGGCTGGATCGCCGGCGTAGACCGCCTGTCGGCCCGGCGTCAGCTGCCAGGCGGCGACGTAGCGCAGGAGGTTGCGCACCAAGGCCTCAGCGGCGGGCTCGCGTTCGCTGCGGCCGGTCACGTCGAGCTGGCAGAACAGGACCATCCCCTTCCCCTCGCGGTACTCTAGCAGGGGGCTGTATTGCAGGCTGAAGCCGCCGTCGCAGATGGGCAGGAAGTCGCCGCGTGCCGGCTTCTCGATGCTGACGGAGGCAACGTTGCCGCGGCACCCGCAGCGCCATACCCGGGGCACCTCGAGGCCGCACCAACGCACCACCGGCGCCCCCGAGTAGGGGCCGCCGGGCTCATACGCCAGCCGCGGCGGCGACAGCGTGGCCTCCCCCCGCCAGTCGCGCAGATGGGCTTCCTGCAGGCCTGCCAGCAGAGGATGGTCCGGCACGCGCCGAAAGACCTGCCTCAGGCCGTACTCTGCGACGCGGAAACCGAGGCGCTTCTCGAGGACCTCGGCGGTCTGTTCGAAGACGATCACCTTCAGACCCTCGCGGACGCGGGCGAGGTCAGGGCCGGGCCCTTCGACGCTCAGCGCGCCACGGCCGATCACGAGGGTGCCGGAGCCCTTGAGGTCGGTGTTGGCCGTCACCGGCTGGCACCGGGCCCCGAGGGCCGAGAGCAGGGCGCCCGTCTCGCCCTTGGGGTCGAGCAGGGCAATGGGGGCCGCTGCGGGGACGGCCTGAGACGGCGGCAGCACGTGCACGGCAAAGGCATCCTCCTGGGTCTCGCCCGGCGCGAAGGCAAAGGTGGCGGTCAGGGCGTACTCGCCCGGCGCCAGGTCGGCGGGAAGCTGGATGTCGACCGGCAGGCGTTGCTGCTCTCCGGTGGGCAGTTCCAGGCGGCCACGCGCGGCGGCGGGCGTGGGTAGGGCCAGCGACCAGCTCCAGTCGCAGACCACCGTGGCGCGGGAGTTGTTGATCACGATGAGCTGTTTG
>Ga0172375_10004077_pt1 | contig 21855 bp, 22 predicted proteins | sample LakKiv1m_FD_114537 | JGI IMG/M metagenome (GOLD analysis project Ga0172375, IMG submission 114537) | Freshwater microbial communities from Kabuno Bay, South-Kivu, Congo - kab_092012_11.1m | ecosystem: Environmental > Aquatic > Freshwater > Lake | place: Democratic Republic of the Congo... | reverse complement strand
TGTTCTGCTTCTTGGCGTTTAGTTTCGACAACAAATTTAGCCTGCTGCGCCTGCTGCTCAGCGATCTGTTTTTGTTCAACGGAAGCAGCATATTCTGGTGAGAAGGTGATATTTCTCAAAACGAAATCTTCCAGTATCAGGCCATTATCCGCCAGCTTCTTTTCCATGGCTGCGCGCATCATCTCGGTGAATTGCACTCTTTCAGTACTTACCAATTCATCCACCCGGAATTGAGATACCGCGTCGCGGATAATACCACGCGACTGTGCCCGAACCAGGTCCTGTGGATAGCGGTCTTGCCACTGGATGTGAACTTGAACAACCCGCGCCGGATCCACCGCGTAGATCACCGAAGCATCTACGAAGATCTCCTGCCCATCCAATGTTCGGGCGGTAATCGAATCATCTCCATAGATGTCACCTTCATTTGCTGCGATCGACATGGTGTACGTTTGTTTAGAGATTGGGTAACGAACTACGGTTTCCGCGAATGGCAGAATCCAGCGTAAACCAGGCTGGAGTGGTTCTTCGCGATAACCTTTTGGCGCAAAGGCAGAAATGACCACCCCGCGTTCTTCCGGTTGGATAAATACCAGGCCGGAGGATACTGACGTCAGCAATACAGCTACAACCCCGAAGATCAAGATTAACGAACCGGTCTTTTTCATAGGAGTATTACGTACTGCCCGGATAACCGCCAGTACAATAAATGCGCCTAAACCAATCCATGCCAGTGTGGCTATTCCCTGAACCAAACCTGCAATACTCATGGCTCCTCCAATATTTCTCTATGCGTTCATTATACAGCAGCACTGCATCAGCTGGAGACAGGTATAGAAGCTGGAATCTGGATATAATTTGGATCGGAGACTTATCCTATGGAAGATTTTGAAAGCATCACGAATTACTTACGACCAACCCCAGAGATCTACACCGGGGGACAACCAACACCCGAGGAAATCGCCGCTCTTGGCAAGGCAGGGTTTCAAATCGTGATCAACCTGGCAATGGAGAATTCACCCAGTGCCCTACCGGATGAGCAGCAGTTAGTTCAAGAAGCCGGCATGGCTTATGTGCACATCCCCGTGGAATGGGAATCCCCCCAAAAAGAAGACTTGCTTAAGTTCATTTCTTTCTTCCAACAATATCGCGCTTTCAAGGTCTTCACGCACTGTGTTCTCAATATGCGCGTCTCGGTTTTTATTTACCTCTATCGGGTAATCGTTGAAAAAATGCCATCCGACGAATGCTGGCAGGCAGTGCTAAAAGTCTGGCAACCAAACGAAGTCTGGCAAAAATTCATTGAAAAAATATTGCAGGATATCACCGCGCCGCCTGGTGACCTGCGGTGGCAATTTGATTGGCCTAACACCACTCCATCTGGGGAAAAACCTTAACGGTAATCCAGGAAGCAGTTCATCTCTACCCAGTAAATACTGTTGTGGAAGCCCACTCCATCTTGTTCAAAATAAACGATGAACCAAAAAATATACTTGTTCGCAAATTGGTGAATTGCCAGGTATGGCACATTCCAGGGCAAGATGTAAGTAGCCTTCGTCGTTTTTCCGCCCAGGTTTTCTACGAAAGTCCGCAGTTGGTCTGAAATAGTTTCATTATTCGTGTAATCCCAATCCATCCCAATACCTTCTTTGCAGAGCTTGGTCTGGTGAGAAAGAGCTATTTGCAAATCGGCAGTGGCTGTCATGTCTTTTACCTGCTCAGTGGCACGCATGGCATCAATCGTAGCCAGTAAGCCGGCTGAATCCGCCATTTGAGTTTGCTGTACCTGCTGGGTACTTGCAATCGCAGTTCGCTCAGTCTGGCTGAGTGCCAGGTCTACGCTCTGAGCATTGCGCGTGGCTTCCATGGTTTGAAAATTCGTGCCAGCTGCCTTCATATAATAGAGAACATAAAGCCAACCGGATGATGCCAGCACCAGAATGGCCAGAGCTGCAAAGATCACCGCTGCTTTTTTACCTGGGCTTAATGAAGCCGGAGCTCCGGTCACCAGTTCCCCTTCAATCAATTCATCCAATCGCGGAATATCTCGCCCACAGTGAGGGCAGACTACCGCTTGGTCTTGCATTTTTTCAACACAATACGGGCAGCGTTTCATTGGATCGTTCTCCCTGAGAATATGACCAAAGTATAATCCTGATATGCTTGATTGTAAAAAAGCATTTGGAATAATCGTATAATTAAGCAAATGAAACCTGACCACTTTTACCCTCGTATACTGGCCCTTTCCCATATGCCGGCAGCTATCCGCGTTAAAGGGATGAACAAGCTTCACTTGGAATGTGCTGAGGCATATATAGCCGTTGTTCGCGCAATATCTGCTGAACAGTCTGCCATCCCTTGCGAAGACGGTAGAACGCTTTCTGTCTTGGTAGCCCATATCGCTGAATGGGAGAGATACATCATCCAATCGGTTGGAGACGTGATCTCGGGAGTCCGCCGCCCATTTATCCTTACTTTAAAAGGATACCGGGATATGGATGGTGCCCGACATGATTTTGATTCGATTGATGATTTCAATGCTTATCAAACGAAGCAATACCAAAATATCCCATGGAGTGAGATCCAGCCACTGGCACTGCATACAGCCGGGGCTTTACAATCCATATTCAGCCAGCCAGCTTTATTACCATTTGAACTGATGGAAAAGACGGCACCATATGACTGGCATATTCCCGGTGGATCCATCATGAGCATGCCTATCATTTGGTATCTGTGGACCGTGGTCATGGAACACGAGGTAGTGGACCACGCCCGAGACCTCGGGCTGGAGGATTGATCGGACTTTTGGAAGGAGTGAGGCGAATGATTAAAAAATATAAAGCTCTACGTTTAGTTGGGTCCGTTTACAAGATCGTCGGGTACATTGTGTTAGTTTTTGCAGTACTGGGCGGGTTGGCTTTCTGCCTGAGCGGAATTTTCGGCGGAACTGCATTAAACATGTTTACCCAGCAATTTGGATCCCCATTGGGTAGCGATGCCCAGGGCGGTATGGCGATCGTGGGTGTTTTGATGGGCATTTTCTCGCTGCTCTACGGTGGAGTTGTTGGCATCTCACTCCTGGCTGCTGGCGAGCTGGTTTCTCTGCTTATTGATATTGAAGAGAACACGCGGGCTGCCGCCAAATAATCGGAATAAACGACAGGCCCGGAACCTTCCGGGCCTGCTCTTCGATCAGTTGTTACCTCATTTCAGGTTGACTCTTGTCTGGCCACCCGGATTATTACATATACACCCATCCCGATCAGCACCACGGGTATCAAGACACCATTCGATAAGGGAATCCAATTTCCTGCTTTCAGGGACACAATTGCCAGAATAAAAGGCGCAAGAATATGCTTGCGGCTTCCGCGGATCAATATTTGGCCAATTCCGCCAACCAGGAAAATGATCCCGGCACCGCCAACAGCCAACCTCCACCCATCGGATAGGATTTCATCTATCTGTGCGGATCTCGGCAGCCTAGCAGCCAAGCCGGACAGCCAACCAAGATTTTCAAATAACAGCATGCAACCAATCCAGATCAGTACGGCTGCGGTCATGATCGTCCGCACAATTCGGCTGATTCGGTCATCGTTCGTGATTTCAGGTGTTTGGTTCATCATGCAGCATCCTCCTCCTCTTCAGGGGACAAGTGATTAACAATAGAACCGGCTTTCTCGCAAACTGAGAGATCTACATCAACACGTGATAATTCTCTCAGAACAAAGAGCATTCTGCCGGTAAGAGCAGGCGGTAAACCCCCTTCATTCAGAAAATGATCCAGCGCACCAATAGCGGCAAGCCTGACGCGAGTATCCAAGTCTTCAGCCGCTGCCAGAATAGCAGGTATACCGGTTGCGTCTCCGAGAGTTCCGAGGCCAGCTATCAGTATCGCGCGGATATCGCCATCTTCATATTTCAGTCGCTCCACCAGATAACGGGTTGTATCTGGGGCTTTTAGCTTCACCAGTGTTTCGATCGCTTCTCGGCGGATATCTATAGATCTGTCTTTCAACAGTTTTACCAGGCTATCTTTTACCATTTGGTCTTCATGCCTGTCCTCAAATCGGCGTGACCGGTCGCGTAATAATGGAGGGAATTCAACCAAACCCAGAGACCGAACAGCGGATAACCGCACTTTTTCCACATTATCGCGTAAGGCTGCCACGAGTAAGGGTATACCGTCTGCCTCGCGCATGACGCCCATGGCCCAAACCACCGCCTCTCTTTCCTCCGGATTTCCGGTCTCCAATATGCTGCGGTAGACGGACAGATCATACCTCGCATTGATGATGCTTGGTGGGATCGTCATGGTCCTTTCCAGAGGTGGATAATGTTTTCGCCGCGGAAGCAAAGCTTTTTCACCCACCGGATAACTGTAAGGCAGGTAAATGGGTTTCTCGGGAGAGGTTCTTTCATCTTCACCCGGACCTAACTCTTCGCCATACTGCGCAGGCATGGCTTCCCGACCGAATACTTTAAGACTGGTGGCTGCCGCCTGCCTCACCCTGAGTTCACGGTCTTTCAATGCGCGAGTCAGGGCATGCAAGGCGACCACGTCATCCGGTGCTGCTTCAAAAAAACTTAACTTGCGTTGGATATTCGGTAAGTCTTTCACCTGGCCAATTGCGATCGCCGCCGCCTCGCGTACGACAGCATCCGGGTCATGCAAAGCATCTGTCAAAGGAGCCAGACAATGGTAAGCACCCATCTTACCCAAGCACTCAGCTGCTCCCCGTCGCACAAGATAATCGGGGTAACGCAGCAGGGCTTTAAGACGAATGGCATCTGAAGCTGCTTCCTGCACGATCTGGGGTAATGGATTGCCGGATATGTCTGTCATGCCTTCTGGCTCTTTCGGGTCTCTTTCCCGCTGTTCAATAAAATACCGGTAAAAGCTTACCAATATGACTCATACTAAACTGATTATTCTGATAATACAATAGAAGAATACCCTCTCTATATCATATCTTTGATGTGACAAATAGACCCCCGCAAAAAAGTTTAAGAACATTGCCCGCCAACATTTTTATCACTGAAATACGGTAGTATGGGTGTAATTACCCCCGCAAGTCCATCACCTGGTATAAATCTCCTTGAGTGAAACCTCTTTTATGATAATAAGATCGGGTACCGATGGCAGAAATGACCGCCATCCGCTCGAAACCGGATTGCCTCGCCAGCTCTGCCGCTCGATGGATCAACTCTGTCCCCAGACCGATATGCTGGGCGGCACCTGATTGTTCACTACCAACAGCCAGCGACTGACCATAAACATGGATCTCCCGGACAATCGCCGCGCCGGTCAAGTCAGGAAGCTCCGTATTACGCTGCACAGACACATCTGCCGGTAATGAAAGGCGCAGGTATCCGGCTAACTGATTACCCGGTGTATTGTAAGAAAGAAAATGCTCGACAGACCGGGCTTCTCCTGCCAGTATCTGCGGTTGATATACCAGATCCTGAACCATGAGCGTCTCAGGGTCCACATTCGCGTTACCTACCTCGCGGCAGCGGATGCACTGGCAAGTTCGCCCGCGCCGCTGCATCTCTAACAACACATCCAGGCGCAAAGAAGTACGGCGGTTTCCTTCCACAACATTCGTACTCGGGATGTCCCGAATGACGCGATTCACTCTGCAGTAAGCGGGAATGGTGGCTTTAATCTCAGCCAGTAAATCCACCAGTTGTTCTTCCGTATATGGCTGGTACTCTCCCCGCAGATAATACTGGTACAATTCGCTGTTTTTTAATAGTTGGGTAGGGTAGATCTTGATTTCATCCGGGCAGAGTCCGCCAATATTTTCAGAATCCCCCCATAATTTGGCAAAGTCCTGTGCATCACTGGTCGGTGTCGCTCCAAGCAGATTGGGCATCCAATGCAATACCACCTTAAACCCTGCAGCCCGCATGCGAAGCATGGCCAGCACGGTCTGATTAACCGAATGCCCGCGACGATTGATCTGTAAGAGTCTGTCATCCAGGCTCTGCGCACCGATCTGTAATTTTGTCGCCCCCAGGCTTCTTAACCACGCTAGTTGCGGGTAGTTGATCTCATCGGGTCGCGTTTCCATCACCAGGCCGACATTGCGGTGTGGCGAATGGATGTTTTCAGCGTGGGAATTCAGTAGTTTGGCCTGGGTCTCATCCAACGACGGGATGGATTGCGTCTGCCAGGCTGCAAGTTCACGAACAGGATCATCCGCGCCGGGAAGCGCAGGTACTTTAGACTGATTCATCGCCGTAAAGCAGCGCTCCACAAACCAGGCCTGATAATCACACTTATAAGCGGTAAATGTGCCCCCGAGGATCAACAACTCGATCTTATCTGTGGGATGGCCCACTGCCTGCAAAGCCTGCAGCCGGCTCATCACCTGCGCATACGGATCGAATTGGTTCTGGAGCGCACGGCGGGCACCTGGCTCATCCGATAAATAACTTTTTGGTTCACATTCCTCGGTGGGGCAGAATATGCAGTTTCCCGGGCAGGGATAGGGCTTGGTAAGTACGGTAACTGTTGTCACACCGGAGAGTGTGCGCACCGGTTTCATGCGGATGGCAAGCAGCAACGCCGGATCTTCTTCCCATTCACCTTCCAAAACAAGGTGATTGTACAGATGCACCAACACGTGCTTGGCCACATAGCCACCAGAAGGCAGCGGATGGTGCCGAACAGCTTCGCTGGCCGGAATTCCGGCACGTACTTCTTCCAGGATGAGACGAGCCTGATCCAGCTTTTCTGTGGTGTAAGTGCGGGCTGCCAACCACTGTTTTGGGTCCACCATGATTTTCCTTTTCTTGTTTCTGAGCCTATCCCCTATAATAGTGCTGGAGATACACCTTGCGCGAAGAGATCACTCTCAGACTCAACAGGCTCAATCAGGAATTTTACCAAACCTTTGCTGATTCCTTCTCCAGCACCCGTGGAACCGTACAACCCGGGGTGCGAGAGATGATCCGGCAATATATCCCGACTGGACCACATACTTCGGGCATTCATCTGCTGGATATTGGTTGTGGTAATGGCAATCAGGTCCGAGAGCTGGCTGATGCCGGCTATCAAGGATCCTACACTGGTATTGATTTTGCCGCTGAATTATTATCCCACGCATTCCATTCAAAACAGTTGCTTACTCAGGTGCCAGCTTTTCTGCAGGCTGATATTACCCGGGCTGGATGGCATATTCACATCCCTGGCGCGCCATTTGACAGGATCACCTGCTACGCAGTCATGCATCATATCCCGGGATTTTCTCGCCGTGCCCGTATTTACCGCGAAATCCGCTCTCTGATGGCACCACAGGGTTATTTCATACAATCCAACTGGCAATTCTCTCAGAGCCCCCGTCTGTGGTCTCGGGTACAACCCTGGGACGCAGCGGGTATCTCTGAGGTGGATGTTGAACCGGGAGACTACCTGTTGGATTGGCGTGGAGTCAGCGGGCGAACCGGTTTACGTTACGTACACCTGGCTGGAGAGGAAGAGTTGCGCGAACAGGCCAGGGAAGCGGGGTTTCAGATAGAACAAACGTTGACTGCTGATAACCACCTTGGCCTCTACCATATCTGGAGGCCAATCTCTACGTAAATTGGTAATGGATCAAGCAGAGTTTATTAACTCATTCACAACAAGTACAGCAACAATTACATAGATAATAAGGATAATGATCACACTGGCCAGGTTTAATGCCATTGCCGCTGCCGCCATTCTCCTCCGGCTAGAACGACGCGCCATGCGAGCCAGGATAAGACCGGCAATATTCCCAACCAAAGAGCAACCTCCTGTCATGAAAGCTAACGGGATGCCGATCACCCCGATCACCAGAGCAATAACTGCTAGTTTCTCCCTGTTGAGCACAGCGGAAATAGCGTTCCGGGCTTGCCCGGTCAAATCAGCCACCTGCTGCAGTTGGTCGCTATTCGGGTTGGGCGAATCTAGCGGCGCTGACTTTACGGGTGGTGTTTCTGGTGCTGGCGGTTCAGGAGGAATGACTTCCTGATAGTAAGGGGATGGTGGAGGTATGGCTACTCCATCCCCCTGTTTCGAACCGCACCGAGGGCAGGTACCAGCATCAACCGGGATCCCGGATCCGCAAAACTCACACCTGGAATTCTCAGTCATTATCATCTCCTTCACTTTTCGGCAAAACCAAATATTGGCATGTCGGACAAATATGTGTTCCTCTTTGCCCCACAACCAGCCGGGTTATCTTGGCACCACAAACAGGGCATTCCTTTCCTGTTCGTCCGTATACGCGGAAAGTATGCTGGTATCCTCCGCCGCGATAGATCCAATCGATACTCGCACCATTTCTACGAATCCCTTCGCTTAATACCTCACGGATAGCCCTGAGAAGCCGCGCGCATTCCTCTAGCCCGATGCTGTCCGCGGGTTGCAAAGGATGGATCCCGGCTATATGCAGCGCCTCATCTGTGTATATATTGCCCAACCCCGCAATTACCCCTTGCCCAAGCAGCAGCGGTTTGATCGCACGTTTACTCCCATGCAGCAGCCTCCAAAGGTTTTCGGATGTCAACAAGTTATCAAATGGTTCCAGACCCAGCCCTGCCAACAACTCTTCGGTAGAATCTAGTAACCAGACTCGGCCGAACTTACGTGGATCATTGAATAGTAATCTACCATCGTTATCCAACCCGATCCACAGGCGGACATGCCGCATGCCACAGCTTTCACCCGGTAATTCTGTACACAGATCTCCCGACATACGCAAATGAAAAACCATCCAACCGAGATCCAACTTTATTATTAGGAATTTTCCCCGGCGGGTTACATCCTCGATCTTGCGGTTTATCAGTTGATTCCCCAGTTGCTCAGGCATCGGGTAAGCCAGAGTCCGCGGCCACTCTAAAACAACTTGGGTAATCTTTCTGCCCGGTAGGGCAAAACAACCTGCGGTACCTTCCCGCAGGTTGCGTGCAATGGTTTCGACTTCCGGTAATTCAGGCATATCACTCGTTAAACATCTGCCCCACGCTGCGTCCCTCATGAGCGCGCCGTATGACTTCACCCAGCAGATTGGAAACACTGAGCACTTTCAAACGATCGCCGAAGACCGCCGCCTTTTCAGGTGTCATGGGGATGGTGTCGGTTGTGATGAACTGAGTGACTGGCAGTGCTGCCAACCTCTCCGCAGCATTGGATGTCAATCCGGCATGGATAAAGACCAAGTAGACATTTCGTGCCCCATTTTCTTTGGCGATATTGACTGCCTGTACCATAGAACCACCGGTATCGACTTCGTCATCCACAAGAATTACATCCTTGCCATAGACATCGCCAATGATGGTTAGTGCTTTGGATTTGGCATCGTTTCCGCTGCGGCGTTTTTCAATGAACGCCATCGGTGCGTCCAGGTTAGCCGCGAAATCGCGCGCTTTTTTTGCAAAACCAAGGTCGGCTGTCAAAATCACCGGCTCCAACAAGGTAGAGCGGATCTCAGCCAGGTAATCGGACATGATGTGAAAAGCTGAGAGCACATCCCCGGGGATGGAGAAGAAACCCTGAATCTGGCCGGCATGCAGGTCAAGTGTGATATAGCGGTCTGCGCCAGCCACTTCGATCATATCCGCGACAAGACGGGCGGTGATCGGTACACGTGGCTGATCTTTTTTATCGGAACGGGCATAACACAGGTAAGGAACAACCGCGGTGATCCGAGCGGCAGAATCTAACCGCAAGGTCTGGATCAAGATGAGCATTTCCATCAGATTGCGGTGCACGGGTACAGAGGTGGTTTGGATGACATAGCAATCCTGACCACGGACTGAAGAGTGAAGTTTTACAAAAATATTGTCGTTGGGGAAATTAATGATATCCCGCCCGCACAGGGGTGTTTTTAAGTAATCAGCAATGGATTGGGCGAGATCTGGCGTGGACGTACCTGCATAAATCTTAATCTCTCCATACATCCCCACCGCGTTCCGGGCATCTCTCATGCTTCTCTCCTCATTTTGGCCAATAATATACATCTTTATTGTAATATATATCAGCACCTGGTGATAATCATTTAAGTATCGCTTTAATAATCATCCTAAAAACGCAGCTTGCGGCTGCGTTTTTAGGAATTTTTATGGATAAACCTGGTATTCAGGGAGTTTTAACTGTTACGGGCTGAGACGATTGGGACCTCGGAATAGATAGGTGGCTTCACGGATATTTGTCAGTCCGAGCAGAACCATGACCATGCGGTTCAGTCCCATTCCGAAACCGCCATGGGGAGGGCAGCCGTACTTAAAGAAATCGAGATAGAACTGAATTGGCCCGGCTGTCAACCCTTTTTCGGCTGCCTGCTTCATCAGGACCTCCACACGGTGTTCACGCTGGGCGCCGGTGGTGATCTCCAAACCATTGGCCAGCAAGTCAAAACTCCGGGTCAAGCCAGGATTATCTGTATGGCGCATATGGTAGAAAGGCCTCACAGCGATCGGCCAATCGGTAATGAAAACAAAATCGTGGCCATATTTTTCTTTGATATATTTTCCCAGCAATCTTTCACCACCAGGGTCGATATCTCCCTTGCGCTCGGGGGGTAAAGCATAATCCTGTGCTTTCAGGATGGCATAAGCTTCGCTCATGGACAGTCGCGGGAAAGGAGTGTTTGGAACAGCAACTTCCACCCCAAGAAGGGCTTTGATTTCTTCTCCGTGGATCTCTTTGACCCGGCTATAAACATACGCCAGCCACTCTTCGTGGAATTTCATTACATCTTCATGGCTATCCACCCACGAAATCTCTACATCCACACCAGTAAACTCGGTCATGTGGCGCGAGGTAAAGCTTGGATCCGCGCGGAAAACAGGGCCTATTTCGAAAACTTTGTCGTACCCAGCGGACATAGCCATCTGTTTATAAAACTGGGGGGATTGTGAGAGATAAGCCGTTCGGTCAAAGTACTGGACTTCAAACAGTTCAGCGCCACTCTCACTGGGAGAGCCCATGATCTTTGGGGAATGCATCTCACGGAAGCCTTGCTGAATCCAGTACTCCCGCATGGCCATTTCGGCAGTTGTCTGCACACGGAAGATCAGACCCACTTCCGGGCGACGCAAGTCCAGGTAACGCCAGTCCAGACGGTAATCCATATCGGGTAATGCTTCCGCGAAGGGGTCCAGCGGAAGCGGGGTTTCAGCAAGATTTTCCACCTCAATCGACTGCAACTGAAGCTCCAATCCACCCAGCTTCACGATCGGATTGTCGATTAGTAAGCCCGATACACGGATGGCGCTTTCAGCAGTAATTCCTGAGATCCGGGCTGCCAGCTCTTCACTGGCTGCTTTCTCAAAAACAACCTGTACTGCGCCTGTGTGATCGCGCACAACCAGGAACTGCATTTTTTTCTGGTCGCGTAATTTTTGCAGCCATCCCTGAATAGTGACTACTTCACCAATTTTCTTTCGCAGATCTTTTACCAACGTTCTTTCCATAATGACACTCCATAAATGACCGCATAAAGCGGGGATGATCCCGGATCCGGAATAATGCATTATACCCGCTGTTGAACCTTACCGGTTAGTTGCGGCCAGAGAGTAACTGCTCTATCGCTTCGAAGGGTGATACCATACGAGACAATACCCTTTCAATCATCACATCCATTGCATCCAGAGGTTGTCCCAATTTCCATGCGGTAAACAACCTTTTTAGAAGAAGAGATTCCAGGTCAGAGCGGATGCGCTGCCTCTCGCGTGACTGCCACAAGTCGTTGGCTTCGAGCCATGAGCGATGAGCCGCTACTTCATCCAGTAATTCAGAAATTCCGCGGTTTTCGATAGCTACGGTACGAAGGACAGGTGGCAGCCATCCTTCCAATTCCCCATCATCCGCTTGCTGAATGGAGTCCCCGGTATGATGAATATCGATGGACTTTGGGCGTTGATGCGATAGCTCAAGCATCATCCGCAGAGAACGTTCGGTCGCGTCAGCTCCGGGATGGTCCGCCTTATTGATCACCAGAATATCCGCTATTTCCAATATTCCAGCTTTAATCGCCTGGATATCATCCCCCAACCCGGGAGCTTCCACCACCAGGGTGGTATGAGCCAACTGGACAATATCCACCTCGCTCTGGCCGGCTCCGACAGTTTCCACCAGAATGAGTGGATACCCGGCACTATCAAATAACTGTGTGAGGGTATTGGTTTGGCGGGCCAGGCCGCCCAGCGCTCCCCGAGTGGCCATCGACCGAATAAATACCCGCTCATCCCCCGAAAGGTCACGCATGCGTACACGATCTCCCAGGACAGCACCACCGCTGAAAGGGCTGGTTGGGTCCACCGCGATGATTGCCACACGCTGATCAGGATGCCGAGATCGGTAAAGTTTAGCCAGACGGTTCACCAGGGAGGATTTCCCTGTGCCGGGAGAACCGGTAATACCAACAATATGTGCTTGCCCGCTGTGGCAGAAGAGGGTGGATATCACGGCTTCGCCGGTTGGCGTATCATTTTCAACCTCAGTGCAGGCACGTGCCAACGCAAGCCGGTCTCCCTGCAGGATCTTTCCGGCTAGATCGAGTGGATCGCTCTTTGATCGCATTGGTATCAGGCGGTTTGTTTCTCCACAGCGGCGCGGATGGCTTCGGCTACAACCTGGGTAGATGTTCCCGGGCCGTAGACAGCTGCCACACCCATCTCTTTCAGAGCTGCAACATCTTCTTCAGGGATGATGCCGCCAACAAATAGAGATATTTTTTCCTGCCCCTGTTTCTTTAATAGATCTAATACTCTTGGGACGAGTGCCATGTGTGCACCCGACAGGATGGAAAGACCCACCGAGTCCACATCTTCTTGAAGGGCTGCCTCTGCGATCATTTCAGGCGTCTGCCGTAGACCAGTGTATATCACTTCCATGCCGGCATCCCTTAATGCCCGCGCGATGACTTTCGCACCGCGGTCATGGCCGTCCAAACCTGGTTTCGCAACCAGTACCCGGATCTTCCCTTCGCTCATAGCACACTCCAATTGATGAGATTTAGCTAAATTATACACGCAATGCCATTTCCGCTATCCGCAATAGGAATTGGAAATGTGGAATCCATTCACCTTATCCGAAAGTCTTGTGGGGAAGGAGTAAAATACTGGTATGAAACTTCAAGAGGCCACCCTTGCGCAAGTGGCAGATATTGACGGACTTTCTCAAATCAGTCTGATTTGTAAGAACCCGGTTTCTTTCGTCCCAGGGCAATACATCGCTCTGTGGGTAAATGGCCAACCGGAATCACTGCCTTATACACCATTCATTCAGTCCTCTTCGGGGAATATTCTCACCCTGACACCCGATGAACTGCCTGCCTGGCAGCCTGGTCAAATTTTGGGTTGGCGAGGTCCATTAGGCGCTGCCTGCCGCTTACCAGAAAATATGAGAAAACTGGCTCTATATTCCCGAGCGGATCACCCTGGCCCGTTGATGCCGTTCATCCAATCAGGCATTCAGGGGGGTATGGATACCGTCTACTGCAGCAGCCAATCGACTGGATATTCAGCCTGGTTGCCCGCGCATATTGAATGGGAAGATCATTCACGTCTGGCAGAGATCGCCAGCTGGGCTGATATGCTGATCGCCTGCCTGCCGCGGCAGACATTATCAGAAGAATTGGAAAAACTTTCCAACCTCCCGGCATCCGTGAAACCGGACAGGATCTACATTCTGGTCGTTTCCCCAATGCCCTGTAACGGGATCGCGCAATGCGGAGTATGCGATATCCGTTTGCGACATAAAGCCATTCATATTTGCCAGGATGGCCCGCTTTTTCCCCTGAAAGACCTTATCTAGGTATCCTTTTTAAATTTTCATAAAAATCTAAAACGATGGGCCAGGTCACCAGTTTGTCTGCCCGGGTAACCGCCAGTTGCCAGTTGATGGCTGCGGCTCTGGATGCAAGTTCATCATCGCGTAAAGCAGATATAATCCCGGCGGCAATCGAAGCGGGATCCAACGGATCTACCAGCAAACCATTTTCACCAGCAGTGATCCATTCACGTAACGGTTCGATATCGCCAACAACTGGCAGGCATCCCAGTGCCATGCATTCCAGTACAGAATTCGGTGTGCCGTCATGCGTAGCAGGTGATACAACCACTCTCGCCTGGCTGGCAATGTGCCATAACTCCTTTTGCGGCATGGGCGATAGCAATCTGACATTTTTAGAAGATAAGTTCAATGACCGGACCCATTTTTCCGCGTCCGGCTCACCCTTCATTGCTGCGCAATAGATCACAGCCTGAGGAAATTCACGAAGAACCGCAGGCAATGCCTGGAAGAATTGGTCATTCATGACATACACCGGGCGTATACCCCGAGGATTAATGATCACGGGATGTTTGATTAGCTGTCTTTGACGCAAACCTTCCAGCGATGCTACATCCAAACCACCAGATCCGGGGGCAAAAATCGCCGGGATATTTTCCTGCAATCCCCATAAACGTGCCAGTCGCAGGTCCCTTCGGCAATCAGCAGTGAAGCCATCCGCCCGTCGAATACAGGCTCGCGTAGCTAGCCACATGGGCAAGCTTTTCCCGGCATGCAGGGTGAAATCATTTCCCCATGAGGAAACCGCAACAGTGTAAGCCCGCGGTGTATATGCGGCCAACATCCCTTCGTATGGAATACGCAGAGCGTGAACGATATCCGGCTGTATACGGTGGACAAGATGGCGATATTTATTCGCCGTCAGAGGTAAGGATAATGGCCCCAGGTAATATCGCGCCCAAAGGAATGTCTTACGGAAGCGGGAAATCACCCGTCCGATCCAGTTTTTTTGCTCCTGGTTCCGCGAGTCCGGATCCGAACTTTTACGGCCAACTCCGCTAAAAGCGAGTGGCAGGAATGCTTGACTTGCCAGGCCTGGGATAGCCTCGCAGGGATAGGTGGAGATCAGGTGAATCTCATGTCCAACGGCCATCACTGCGGACAGCCAGGAGCGCGTTGTGGGTGAACGCCCATCTGCCAGAAATAGAATTCTCATGGACCCCTCAAACTGTTCAAAGCATGGATGAAGGCATCTACCATGATCTCGATATTCACTTCATCCCGCGCGATACGGAAAGATTCCTCGCCCATGTTGCGTAGGCGAACCATGTCGGAAAGGGCTTCGGTGAGGGTAGAACGCAGGCAATTTTTATCATCCGGCTGTACCAGCCATCCATTTCGTTCACAAACCAGCTGCCCCTGGCTGCCATCCGCCTGACCAACAATTACTGGCAACGCGTACGCCAGAGCTTGCTGCACTGCCAGGCCGCCTGTGCCAGGCAGGACAAATAGATCTGCCAGGAGGAACTGTTCTTCCAACTTTTTTCCAGATAGCGCACCGGTGAAAACTGTCTGCGGATAGATCTTCCCGGCTAAAGCTTCCAGGTCGGAACGAACTGGGCCATCACCGACAACTACCAGCTGGGGTCGGATACTTTCCGGTAATTCTGCGCATGACTGAAGCAGCAGGTCTATCCTTTTCCTTTCCTGCAGACGACCGACAAAAAGAACCCGTGCCTGCCTGTCTTTTAGCACCGGGCGGATTGGCGCGTCTGCGGTGGGGCGAAAAGCAGCTGAATTAGGTGCAACAAAAATCTTGTTTTGCGGAAAACCACTGGATGCATATTCTGCAGCATCTTGCCGGCTGTAAGCGATTAATCCATCCAGGCGGGAGATGAAACGGTTACGCCCTTGCAGGATGATCTTACCGATCCAGCCTTTTGCTGGTGGGGCTGCCAGCCCCCATCCAAGAACCGGCCGGCTGACAGCATGCATCCAGCGAACTGCCTTGGGGGTGCATAGGTAACGCGGGTTGGCTTCAACGATGAGACCATCCGGGTTTTCTTTCATGATCCACGCTGTGAAACCAGGTTGTAGCAGGAAATAAGCAGGGTGACCTACTTTGCTGATGTGGATATTATTGGCAACCTGCCAGCGCGTATGATGAAGCTCACGTGCCAGATCGATGGATTCGTCCGATCTCGGCCGACCAGCATAGACAACCAACCCTCCTTCACACCGCTTTGCCAGAGCATCAAAGAACGGTGCCCTGTAAGCAGGCAAAACGCGTTGCTGAATAACCAGTTTTCCCGAGAAGGTCTCCATCATTCCCCCAGAATTACCTGCCGGTATTGGCGTGTCATCTGCCCCAGGTCAAAGTGTTCTTCAGCCGTTCTACGCGCAGACTGACCCATCTCAGCAAATCTATCCACTGAATTTTTCAGACGCAGAGCCATTCGGTAACTATCCGCTGGTTCCAGTTTCCAAATATCCCCACCATATGGAGCCAGGATTCCGCAGCGGTCATCCACCAGTTCGCGGATGGCACCGCTTTCATATGCTGCCACTGGTAAACCGCTGGCCATCGCTTCGATCACAGCATTGGGGCAAGCAGGGTTGGGTTCCGCTGAAAAAAAGAGATCTGCCAACCTCTCTCGCCGGGCAATCTCTGGTCGTGGAAGAATACCCACCCATTCGAACTGTATCCGGCTGCCACGCATCATCTCATGCCGAATGTTTTGAGGTACTTCGCCAGCAATCATCATTTCTACCGGTTGACCGGTCAACTCACTGTACGAATCTAGACCGGCAACCGCGTTGCGTAAGCCCAGTTCGAGGCCATTCTGAATGTGCCCTTCCACTACCACTACGCGCAATGAATCCTGCCGGATCTTCACCTCAGTGGGTTTGTACTGATCCAAGTCGACCCCATTATAAATGACCGTATCCGGTACGGGAGCTTTGCCATAAATTCTCTGCCACCATTCTCGGGAGAATTCACTCTGGTAAATGATTCGGTCGGCCAGCCTGGTTCGAATGTATTGCAGGATCCAATTATTGACTTCAGACCTGAGAAAATGTTTCAACCCGGTATACCGGCGCCTGTGAGTCCAGTTCATACCGTCCAGGCGCTGGATAATGGGGATTCCGCGCTTCTTTAGCTTTGTGAGGGTGTCGAGATGCCGTGAACCGGCAATCACAAGAACGGCTTCAATTTTTGGCTGGGAGAGATCATATGTTGTCTCCACCCCGAGATTCTTCAAACCAATCACAAGTTTTTCGTTAAATGATGCCGGGCCACCTACTCCGCGAGCGTTCGGGATAATGCCGATCCTTCTGGATGACATGCTTACTTCTGCCTGCCAGAGTGATTCAACAATGCTTGTACGATCCTGCCTGATGCATGCCCATCCCCAAATGGATTTACAGCACGAGCCATCGCCTGATACGCCGTGACATCATCCAGAAGACGGTGGGTGGCTTGATAAATGGCATCAGTCTTTGTCCCTACAAGCTGCAGTACGCCAGCAGCGACACCCTCCGGGCGTTCCGTTACATCCCGCAGTACCAGGGCAGGGATGCCAAAGCCAGGGGCCTCTTCCTGGATACCACCAGAATCAGTCAGAGTCAGTGTTGCATGCCGCAGTAAATTGATCAATACCGGGTATTCGACCGGGGGCAGCAAGGTGATGTTTCGGTTTCCTCCCAGCATGGAGTGCACCGGACCTTGTATATGCGGATTCTGATGCACCGGATAGACGAATTTCACCCGGCCGGCATATTCATCTGCCAATCGATCGATCGCCGTGCAGATCTGTTCGATCGGTCGGCCGAAATTCTCCCGACGATGTGCAGTGACCAGTACCAGCCGATTGCCATTTTCCGAAATGCTCAGGTCTTTCAGCAACGAAAGTACCTGAGATGGCACAGGCTGCTCTGCAACCCAGTGAACTGCATCGATCACCGGGTTGCCAGTCACGATAATATTTCGGTCAGGTATACCTTCCTGCAACAAGTTATCCCGTGCCAGGGCTGTGGGCGCAAAATGCAGGTCAGCCACGGTGCCAGCGATCTTGCGGTTGATCTCCTCTGGAAATGGAGCCCACTTATCAAATGTACGCAGCCCGGCTTCTACATGACCGACGCGAATCTCACGATAATAGGCATTGAGTGCAGAAGCCATGACAGTGGTGGTGTCACCCTGCACCAGCACCCAATCCGGTTTTTCCAGTTTTAGGACCGGATCTAGCATCGTGAAGATGGATGCAGTCAGCTCCGCTAAACTTTGGTCGGGTTTCATCAGATTCAGGTCTACATCCGGGTGAATATCAAAGTATCCCAGTACCTGATCAAGCATTCCCCGATGCTGCGCGGTGACACAAACCCGGCTGTGGATGGTGGTTTCAGCCCCCAAAGCGCGTACTACCGGAGCCATCTTGACTGCCTCCGGTCGAGTGCCAATAATCGATAGAACTCTTAGTTTATCCATCTTTTCGATTGCTACCCAGGCGTAAAACCTGGCTGTTTGCAGATAACCACACCGGGGTATCCGTAATATTCACTGTATCAAAGATCGTCGACACATTTTTCAGGTCCAACGGTTTTAATGCTCGAACTTCCTGATGTGCCACCAGAATCACAGCAGCATCACAGTTTTCAAGGGAATCAGACAGGTTCGTTGTGGCGAAAATCCCGCCCTCCGCTTCGCGCATGGGATATGGGTCATAAGATTTGACCAACGCGCCTTTTTGCTTCAAAAGGTGCACAACTTCAATTGCCGGGCTCTCACGAAAATCATCCACATCCGGTTTGTAAGTCAACCCAAGAGCGCAGATTCGTTTTCCACCTAAATTTCCGATATGTTGCTCCATCCAACTCACAACAAAATGTGGCTGGCTGTCATTCACTTTTCTTGAAGTGTGAATCAGGGGTGTGATATCAGGCGCTGCTTCCACCAGAAACCAGGGATCCACGCTGATGCAATGCCCGCCGACACCCGGTCCGGGGTTCAAGATCTTCACCCGCGGGTGACGGTTTGCCAGACGGATGGCTTCCCAGACATCAATCCCAAACCGGTCTGCAAGGCGCGAGAATTCATTGGCAATGGCAATGTTGATGTCACGGTAGGTATTTTCCATTAGTTTCACCATCTCGGCCGTGGTTGCATCGGTGGTGAAGATCTCTCCCTGGACAAACTCTGCGTATAGGTCGCGTCCGGCAGCTGCGGATTCTGGGTTGATGCCTCCGATTACCCGCGCGTTTTCTACCAATTCTCGCAGGATCTGTCCGGGTAGTACACGTTCAGGAGAATATGCCAGGAAAAAGTCTGTGCCGGCTTTCATGCCGGTACGTTCCAGAATTGGGCGCACCAGATCCACTGTCGTGCGTGGTGGGGAGGTGGATTCAAGCACTACCAGGTTGCCTTTTCGCAAATGTGGAACAACTGCTTCGGTTGCTGAAATGACGAAGCGCATATCTGCCTGTTTGTCACCCTTAAATGGTGTCGGGACGGCAATGATGAAGGCTTGCGTTTCTGCCGGGGTAAGCGAGAATCTCAGATTTCCCCTGGCTATGGCATTCTGAACCAATGGGCGCAGACCGGGCTCCACAATATGCAGCTCACCTTTGTTCAGTGTCTCGATTATGTGCGGATTTACATCCACACCCAAAACGCTCAATCCACGGGAGGCAAAAGTGCTGGCAGTCGGTAAACCAATATAACCCATCCCCAGCACGCAAATGTTGTTGAATTTCACAGCCGCTCCTTTACTCTGGGTGTACTTGCCTATTTTATCCCATAAAACCTTTCCCTGCAGGCACACACCGGTATTTGGGTACCCGATAACAGGCTTGACATGGAACGCATGTTCGTGTATAAATAATTTAGCACAAATGTGCAGTAATGGAGGAAGTAATGGTTAAACGTTCACAGGGAATTGGCCCACGTCATTCAAAGATACTCACCTTTATGGAAAAATACCAGAAGCAATATGGCTTCCCACCTTCCATCCGCGAGATCTGCGATGAAACGGAGATCACCTCCACATCCGTAGTCAACTATTACCTGGATCAGTTGGAAACCTGGGGATACATTCACCGGGAAAAAAACATTTCTCGCGGTATCACTCTGATCAAAGACGCTCTAGATCGGCTGATCTCAGAGAATGTCGCCCCTCTGGCCAATAAACTGGATGACCTCGTCCGTATTCCGCTCATGGGACGAATCGTTGCCGGTTTGCCCATTCCAGTTCCAGCTTCTGACCTGGCATATTTCGACCCAGAATCTGCCATCGACATTGCCCGCAGTATGCTCCCACAGCGCGAAAAGCCCGAAGAACTCTTTGCGCTTGAAGTTCAGGGGGAATCCATGGTGGATGCCATGGTCAACGATGGCGATGTGGTTATTATGAAAAAAGCCTCTGAAGCGCATAACGGTGAAATGGTCGCTGTCTGGCTTTTGGATAAAGACGAAACCACCCTCAAGTATTTTTACCGTGAGGGTGGAAAAGTTCGTCTGCAACCTGCCAATCGCACAATGCAGCCCATCATAATTGACGACCCGCGGACGGTGCAGATTCAGGGAAAGGTTCTATTGGTAGTTCGCCGTCTACCGGCCGCTGTCTAACCCAGAGCAACATCCAGCAGCATCATCACTGCAAAACCGACCATAGCTCCGATGGTCGCAATATCTGTGCTCTCACCTCGTTGTGATTCGGGAATCAATTCCTCTACCACTACATAGATCATTGCTCCAGCAGCGAAAGACATCGCATACGGTAGTATAGACCGTATGCTGATCACAGCCAGTGCTCCAAGCATTGCTGCCAACGGTTCCACAAGCCCGGAAGCCTGCCCAAACATGAAAGCCTTCAGTCGAGAGAACCCTTCACCCCGGAGCGGAACAGAAACTGCCATTCCTTCCGGGAAATTTTGCAATCCGATACCGATAGCCAGAGCGATCGCCGCAGAGAGAGAAGCGGATGGCAGACCGGCAGCGGCTGCTCCGAATGCTACACCCACTGCCAATCCTTCGGGGATATTGTGCAGAGTGATTGCAAGCACCAACAGCACCGAACGTTGCCAGGAAGTTTTAATCCCTTCCGACTCAGACATTTCAAAACCGAGATGCAGATGAGGAATGATCTTATCGATCGCGTACAGGAAACCCCCGCCTAGAAGGAAACCAACCACTGGCGGTACCCATGGAATGATCCCAAGCTGACCGGAAAGATCGATGGAAGGGATGAGTAAACTCCAGCAGCTGGCTGCGATCATGACCCCCGCAGCAAAACCAAGCATCCCCACTAGCAAACGCCGGTTGACATTTTTATTGAAAAATACAAAAGCCGCTCCGAGGGCTGTAATACTCCAGGTAAACAACCCTGCCAGCAGAGCCTGTACAACTTGAGAGGTAGATGAGAGAAAAGCAATCATGGGTCTTCCTTGCTAATGTTTATTTCTATTATATCCAGTGGATGTGCTGGTAGACAGATATGTATAATACCTCGTATTCATCTGACTGCTGATTCTGGTAATTTACGAAGGTTATTACTTTTCACCAAGCACCACAACACTGCTTCCCCATCGTCGCAAACCGGGGATCAGCGTCGAGATCGCATCATCCACTTTTGTCGCCCGATAGACAAATTTCAAACCTGAACGGATGCCAAATTTGCTCAATGCAAGCAATGGATAGCGGAAAAGACTCCCGTGCTGAATATAACAGGAGGTGTGGAATGCGGAAGCCAAGGCCGAAAGGCGGTTTTGGGTCAACGGCTGGCAAAAAACCCCTTTTTCGCGTTTTCCAAAAATCCGTGTGCCTATTGCGTAAAAAGGTGTGCGCCATGGGTCATTGGCAGCAAAACGACCGCCTTTTTTCAATACACGTGCGGCATCTGGTAAAGCCAATTGGGTTTGCATATGGTGTAAACACCCTCCCGAGAAGATCCCATCGAGGTTTTCTGCCACAAGGGGAATTTCCTCGGCGATCCCTACTACCCCGAACAGACCTTTTTCCTGATTAAATGCTTTTGCCAGAGCAATGGCACATTTTATTTCTCCGATCATGGGGGTAATTGCCCAACTTTCTG
>Ga0172375_10004076_pt1 | contig 21856 bp, 25 predicted proteins | sample LakKiv1m_FD_114537 | JGI IMG/M metagenome (GOLD analysis project Ga0172375, IMG submission 114537) | Freshwater microbial communities from Kabuno Bay, South-Kivu, Congo - kab_092012_11.1m | ecosystem: Environmental > Aquatic > Freshwater > Lake | place: Democratic Republic of the Congo... | reverse complement strand
TTCATAGTGTAATTTAAAACTCCATCTCCATTTTCAAACATAAATCCTAATGTAGGTTCATTATTATTATAGTTTGAATCTTTGAAATAAGTTAATTTAGCATCTCCTCCAAGAGTTATTTCTTGGGAGTAATCTGCATTAACACTACCATCTCTGTAAGTTCCATCAGCTAAGAATACAGGAAAATCTTCTTTATCTAATGCTGTTGAGTAAGCATCTTTAAAAGTTTCACCAAGATGAAATTTATCATTTGATTTCTCTATAGTGAAAGCTTCTCCACCTGTTACAGTTGTGCTTGAGCTTGATGTTGACATTTTTGGTGTCAAATAAGCGTCAATTGCATTAGAAGCAGTTAAATCTGAACTAGCTGCGTTAGCACCATAAACAACAGCAACATTACTTCCAGTGAATGAGTTTGGGAATGAAGCAGTTGAAGTTGAAGCTGCGAAAGCTCCACCAATGCTCATACCTACCATCAATACGCTAGCTGCAATTGCTGATATTTTTTTGAATTTTTGTCTCATTTTTTTTGACCTCCTTTCAGCATTATATAATGATTGTCTAAGACAATCCTCACCAGAGATGTTTTAGCATCTCAATGAGATGAGCGTGAATTAGGCCTATGCCTTCTTTAGGGGTATACTGATAAATTCTTGAGCCTTTAAAAGGTTTTCCATTTATCTACTCTAAAGACTCTATTTTATCTTCAATTTGAGGTTTTTATTTATAAACCTTTCGTTATCACTAATCTATAACCACATGAAACAATTCAAAAAATACTAAAAAATAAAAAGATTTATTAAGATATATTACTTACAAAAACATATATTCCATAAAAGAACATAATACTCTATTTCCTCGTCATGGGATTTGAGTTATTCAAATAAAAAACAAAAATCTAAAATGCCAACAAGAGAAATCTCAATAAATCAGATAAAAGGGAAGTTTTCTATACTTAAAACGAAAAACAAGTATGACTTTTCTGGATTAGCTGATTTAAGAAAAGTTTTAAGTAATGAAAAAGCTAGGATTTTAAATGTAATAAAGACAGACAAACCCTCTTCTATTTATGCTTTATCTAAAAAATTAAATCGAAACTTTAAATCAGTTTATGAAGATGTAAAGCTTTTAGAAAGATTTGGGTTTATAGAACTAATTCCTTTAAAGAAAAAACATAATATCTTAACCCCAAGACTTTCTTCAGATACAGTACATATTATAATAAGAACTTAAACAAATAGTTTCAATGAAATGACATAATTAGAACCACCCCTTGAAAACCCTTCAATTGTGTTATAATAGCTCTTTGTATTATTTCCATTTGTTAGCTTTATCTGTTTATCATCCATTTTAACAACAATTTCATAAGCTTTATAATAACTGGAATTACCTACTTGAAATCCATTTCCAACCATCCCCTTTAAAGTTTCATTTAGCATAAGGCAAAGGTTTTTCCCATTATTCTCACAAATTCCTTCATCTTTATTACAATTAATAATTAATTCTCTTAAACTTAAATTTCTGTAATTATAATAACATAAACTATCTGTATCTAAACTTGAAAGCACAAAACTACTTAATAAAAGGCTATTACTTGAACTAGTCTTTTTACTCCCAATAATTAAGCTAAACACAATTAGTATGATTACCCCTATTATAATTAAGATTACACCAAACCCAATCATCTCTTCCTGAGCCTTTTTACTTTTCATTTTAACTATTAATCCAAGGACTTACAACAAGTCTTGCAAGCCAACATTTATTTTCTTCTTCTTTTTTGCATAATAAAACAAAATTAAATACTTCACTAGATTTTTTTACGTTTTTATTCAAAATAACTAAATTAGAACAATTAGGATAATTATCAGAATTACAAGTTAAACTATTCTCTTTAGGATAGACTTTTTCTATTCTTATACTTGCAAGATCATAAAAATCCGAATAATCTGCTATATTTTGACTTAAAATAAAGACCTTATCAAAATCAACACAATTTTCATAAGAACTGTCAAAAGCATCCCCACATGAGAACTCAGGAGAATTAGCTAGTCTTGAAGCAAGCATTAAAGAATTTTGTTCTTCTAAACTTTTAGCATCAGATTTAATTCCTGACAAGAAAATAGAACTAAAAAACAAGACAACTAAAGAAAATAGAATAAACAATCCAATTAACATCACAATCATCTGTTGCATTTTAATCTGTGCTTTTTTAAATAATCTTACCATAATCTACACTCAGCAAATTTATTTGATTCATCTAACTGATTAGCTGTTAACATTATATTATTTAGACTTTTAGAATCTACATAACCTTCTAAAGCAATATATAACTGATTTAAATTTTCACTAATATAGTCTTCACAATAGTTGTTTAGCATATTTTGTTTATCTAAATACAACTTTGTCAACATTTTTGCTCTTTCTATAATTCTTTTCATTTGACACTCATAAATACTCCTTTCAGAAAAAAGAGCAGCATAAAACAAAGAATTATCTTTATCTAATGTAAAATAAACAGTTTCATTACCTTCCTTTATAGAATTTGAAGAATAATCTACATTAATCTCGCATTTCCCATTATTGAAACATACTTCTGTCCCATTACACTTCCCTATTTTAAGATTAGATAAATTTAACTCCTTTATTTCTTTTTTCAAATCAGAAGGAGCATCAATAAAACAATATTCTTTATCTTTTGGAATAATATAAATTAAACTTGCAACATCAAAAGAAAATTTTAAAGATTTTGAGAATATATTTAACTCTTTTGCTTCAATTTGGTTATCAGAAAATAAATACTTATTATTCATACTAATTCTTATATCACTTTCACTCCATTTCCCAAAGGTTTTTTGTTCAACACTTATCTTTTGTTTTCCTAATCTATTTAAATTATTTTCACAAATATTGTTTAATCTTACATTGCTAGGCATTGAAATAGAAGAAGTTTGAGAACTTTCTAATCCATTTTCAACAGTATTTAAAAAACCTTGAATTTGTTTAGCAGATTTAGCACTAGTTTCTTGGTTTCCTGTATTCAAAATGCTTTTTCCAAAATAAAAAGCAAAGAATAAAATAACAATTCCAACAATTATTGCAAAAAGCCAACTGAATGGCATTTCAAGAAAACCTTTTGAATTCTTTTTCATCTTATTATAACTAGAGGATTTCCTTCTATTTTTTCAATACTAAATGTAACTTTACTTTTATAACTGTCAAAACACTGTTCTTTCTTCCCATTTAGAATAGAAGAGAGGTCTAAATAATTTATTTTATAACTTTTTAATTCAATTGGACTATCCTCAGAATATAAAAAAATATTATCAGTTTTATCTTTAAAACATAATTTATTCACATTTGAAGGAAGATTATAAGTATAATTATCAGAAGAATAAAGTTGACTTTTCCAAATACTATTAACATCTTCTTGAAAATCTGATAAAAATCTGTTTATAATAGCATCACTTTGTAAACTTATTAATTTTATAATCCCATAAATCCCAAATGCAATAAATACAATAACAAGAATTATAGAAAAAATCATCCCAAAAGATATTTCTAACTGACCTCTCTTATTCATTTTATAAAAAATATCTTTTAACTTATAAATCTTGTTCTAAATAGATATAGGTTTAACAATAATACTACATTGAGAAGCAGAAGGTTTATTTCCATAACTGTCTTTACATTTTATATAATAACTATTTTGATTTCCTGTTAAAGAATAATCTAAATAATGATATTTACTATTTGTTGTTGTTAAAGGATTTCCATCTTCAAATTCATAATTACAATCGGTTGTACTATAAACACATGAAGCATTTTCATTTGTTGTTATCTTTAATTTTCCATCTTCATTATACATTCTTATTATCTTTGGGCTAGAAGTATCAGATTCAACATTAAATACAACTGTCTTTTCATCATAATTTCCTGCTAAATCACTACATCTTATATCATAACTGTAATTTCCTTCTGAGAGCCATATAACTTGAGAATGGGTTGTTCCTCCTGTATTTAAAAAAGGAACATAACTTGTCTCAGAACTATCTGTTTTTTTATAATAACAATTAGCTTTTCCATCTTCATAACCCAAGATAGTTGTTGCTCCTAAAGTTACATTCATGTTTAATGTATTTCCTTTAATAATAGTATTATTCAAAGGGGAAACATCTTGTATTACTAATTCTTTTGTTCCTTGTAGAGTATACTTATAATTTGTGGTCATTACAAACCTATCTTTTTCTTCATTTTCAGGATAACTCTTACAATTAAAGTAAAAAGTATTTACAACTTCATTTTGTAATCCTGTTAAATTAGCTATACATTTAAAGACGATCTTTCCATTAATAGTTAAAGGAGTTTTATAGTTACAATTCATATCATTTTCCATTAATGAAATATCTTTATCATAAACACTCCATTTACAACTAGAAGGTTTATTTAAATAAACACTAACATTTCTAGAAGTTTGATCTTTTGGAATAGGATATCCATTTAATGGGTCCAATGCTTCTTGAACAATCATAGGAGAATCTCTATCAGGTTTTGTCTGAACACAATATTTAAAGACAAATGAGGTAGTATCAGTATTTCCTGCTTTATCTTGACATCTTACATAAGTATTAAAATAGCCTCCGTCTGCGAATTCTGTACCTGTCTCATTGCTTACATTAAATGAGGTATAATATGTAAGCATACTATGATTCTTAAGATAATAATCTCCGCCTAACCCTTTACTTGCAATATTTGACATTTCAGAATAATTCTTATCTTGAGTATCATACCTACATTTTGCCTCTTCATTTAAATTTACTCCGTATTTAAACATAGTATAATAGGGAATACATCCCTTTTCATCTGCTCCTTCTCCTGTATATTTAACACTAACTCCATTTGCGGTTTTATCAACGTAACTATAATCTTTATTTAGAGCTCCATCCCAAGGCTTTATTATTGGTGCAGTTGAATCAGAAGGGCTTACAAATACACACTTTGAATATTCTTTACTCTCTTCATTTACTAATTCACATCCTGTACCTAAGCTTTTACACTTGTAATCATTACAAGGGAATTTTCCAGTATTGCATTTTTCACAGTCTTTTCCACCAAGAGGTTGTTGCCACTCTTGACAGTTATAAGCTACAGACACTATTTTTTCTTCTTTGGCTGTTAATAAGAATACAACTATTCCTACTCCAATACCTATAAGTCCACCTACAGAAATTAAAGGGCTTGCAATCCCTAATGCTCCTGCTCCTATCCCCCCTCCTAAAAAGCTTTCATGAAAAATCCACCCTAATATCTGCCCGCCTACAAATCCTCCTGTAACTGCTGCTCCTAATTGACTTTCTAATTCAGGATTATCTGGCCAAATTAAGCTTGCTCCAAAACCCCCTAAAAAATATAATCCTGCAGCAATAGCTGCTGTTGTAATAAAAGGTCCAAGCCAAGCACCCCATGCTGCACTTAAAGCTTTTGTAGCTGTAGCATATTTTGTACCTTTAAGTATTGCTCCTCCTGCTGCAATAACTCCTATTGTTCCTACTGTTGCACCTGCAGCTATTATTCCTGTAGTCACTTCAGAAGGGATAGGTGTTGAAGAAACAGGAATTGAAGTATCTGCAATTTTTTCATGAGGATCTATTCCTTCTTCAGCATTTACAAATCCTAAATTATCAGAAAAAATATAAGTAAAAGCAAAAAATCCAAAGAATAAGATTATTAATTCTGAAAATGCAATTGTTTTCTCTTTTGTTTTTTTTATTTTGTTTTTCATTTTTATCCACCCATATTTCTATTGATTGTTATAGGGTTTGTATAATATCCTAAACTCCCAATATAATTATTTTTACTTCCACAATCTCCAAAATTAATACATATATTATTCATTTTTGCTGCCCAGTCTTTTCCATCATTTGTAATACATGAACAATTATTTGAAGAGATAGAAGAATCACATTTCCAATTTTCTTCTTTATCTTCTTGTAATAATCCTTTTTGTAATTTAACATAACAAACAGCATTACCCAGGTTACATGAAGAGATAGAACTGTCTCCTGAAAGACCTCCTGCAATAGGGTATTTAGAAACACAAACCCCTGAAGAACTGTTATTTATCATTAAAATTCCTGTTTCATTTTCTCTTGAATATTTATAATCTTCTCCTGTCAACCATTGACAATCCCCATAACCAAAGTTTTCTAAGTTTTTACATTCTGTTTCATTATACAAAGCACAATTTTCCCAATTATTTTTTGCAATACCTGCTTTAATATAATCTTTTCCATTTATTTCAAAGAATTGACTTTTACATATTGTATTTCTAGTCGGGTCTGTCTGTTCTATTATTACTTCTCCTTGTATACAACTTAAAAGATATGAACTATCTCCTGGTAAAAAGTTAGTTGTTTCACTACCACACCAACTTTCACCATGTTGAGGATATGAAAAATTTCCAGTATATTTTCCATATTCACTTTTATATAAACTGCAATCTAAATCTCTACAAATATAATCTCCAAAATTTACAGATTCTCCTGTTTTCTTTTCTTTGCATATACTCCCAAGAAGATAATCACAATCTCCACAAGAAGCTGAATTTTTATTTGCAGGATTATCAGAATTAGTACAACTAGGTTCTTGAACCCATGACCAGTAATTAACATCACTTATTTTTAAGGAATCATAAACATTAGCAAAATTATTACATGTGTCTACAAAATAGACATCTCCATCTTTACATTCTGTTTTTTTACTCATCGCACAGACTGTTTCTAATTCTGGGTTGCTACATAAAGAATTTTCATTAAAAGAAACATTTGAATAAAGTGTATTACTTAGATAATTATCTTTACAGTCCTTTTTTGTTGTAAACGCGCATTCTTTTATATTATTAGAAGTATAAACACATGCTCCTGTTGCTTGGGGATTAGCACTTAATAAACAAGTTTGTTGATCATTTATTGTTGCATCAAAATTTACTTCTAAACTATAATCTCTTGCTAATCTATTACATGCAATTTGGGTTGTAAATGAAGCACTTCCACCACTTAAACAACAACCTAATTGACACTGAGAGATCTCATCCATATTTCTTGTGTCCCAATATCCCCCATCTTCTTCACAAACACTTTTAGGAGTTGATAAACAGACCCCTGTATTTTGATTTACACATGTTCCTGTTTTACAATAAGAAGTTGATTCACAATAAGTTGGACTTATCATAAAACTGCTATCACAATTAGTCTCATCTGCAACGTTTAAACAAGACATATCATCAATAGTCTTTTCACAACAATATAAACTTGAACTTACCGTATTTAAAATTGCTATTAGCAAAATTCCCAAAAATAAAAAAATAAATGTCTTGTTTTTCATTTTATGCATATCCTGCAGGCCAAACTTGACTTTTTACTGCAAACTGAAATTTATTTTCACTATCCCTTTGACTTATAATGTAAATTTTATCTCCACTTCCAACAAATATCTTCTCTATTTTAATATCAGGATAGTTCATCATATAATCATCTACAGGAGCATTACCAAATCTAGACTCCCAGTCGATTATATTAGTGGTAATTGCTAACAATTCATAAATATTATTATTTTCTAATATCTTAAAAGAATTGTATCTTTTTGTATCTTCTTTTGTCAAGATTAAGGAATAATTTAATGTTGTTTCAATCCTTCTAGGAAGGATATCTATATTAATCTCTTTTGCACCTTTATTTAATTGAACAGTGTATCCTCTTTTTTCATAATCATTTTTAAGATTAGTAAAACATTGATTAACTTTACTTTTTATAGAATCTTCAATAATTTTTTTTATAGTTTCTTGAAGTAATGGTTTTTGTATAACACACGGGCGGTAATATTCATCAGTATAGCAAACATACTGAATTCTTGTTCCATTATAAAAAGAATAAGCACTAGGATTTAAACTTCCTCCTTGTAAACTTACAACTCTTGTTAAATTATCTAAATCTTCCTTTATACAGTTTTCAATATAAGCATGAGGATTATCAATAGAAACATTAGAATTTGTCTTTATCTTTGGATAAACTAAGAAATAGATAAGAAAACCAAGAACAATCAAAATTGCAAGAATCACAAATATTGTTACTTGAGCTTTTTTATTTCTCCCCTCTTTATTCATATTTGATTTATGATATTTATCTTTATAAACTTTAATATTTTTTATTATAATATAAAACTTATAATTAAATTATATTATAAACAATTATATAAATAATTAATAAATTTAAAATAAAAATGAAAGAAAACTTAAAAAAATTAAATAAAGAAATTGAATCAAATAAAAAAACTGAATTAAAAGAAGATAAAATAAAATTTGAGGAAAATTCTAAGAGAGGAAAAAACAATCGTGTTAAAGGACAGAAATTTGAATCTCAAGTAAGAAAAAATTTAGAAGATTTAGGCTGGATTGTTGATAAATGGACAAATACCGTAGATTATGAAAAAAATAGACTAGTTCCTGCAAAAAGAAAATACAACCCCTTTTTAAAAGTTTTAAGTATAGGCACAGGATTTCCCGATTTTATATGTTTTAGAAAAAACTCTCAAGATTATGAAGTTATTGGATTAGAAGTAAAAGCTAATGGTTATCTTGATCAAATAGAAAAAGGAATGTGTTTCTGGCCTTTAGAGAATAAAATATTCTCAAGAATCCTAATTGGAAGAAAATCAAAAAAAGATTCTACTAATAAAATTGAATATATTGACTTTTTAGAGAAATATAAAAAAGAATAAAAAGTTTTTATTACCTATATTATTAATGATTAAAATAAAAAAGATTTTAATTATTTTGTTTCTATCCTTAATTCTTTTTAACATTGTTCCTGCTGTTTCAAGTATTTGTAATGAAAATCAAATTGATATTAATATTGCAGAAATAAAAGAGCTTGATAAAATTATAAATATTGGAGAAGTATTAGCTCAAAGAATTGTTGATTCAAGACCATTTTCTTCAATAGATGACTTAATTAGAGTAAAAGGGATAGGTAATATAACTTTACAAGAAATAGAAGAACAAAACTTAGCTTGTGTTAACTTGGAGTCTTCTCAAATAAATGAGAATTTTGTTGAAAATATTAATGCTTCTATTAAAAAAAATATTACAGAAGAATTAATCTCTACAAATAATTCGAATTTGAAATCAGACATTAATAAAGAGAACACAGAATCTAATCCTGGTTCAAAAATTTCTGATATTACCTATTTGCAGGGAATAATTTTAAATTCAAAAGATATAAAAACCGATAAAACTAAACCTTTTTTAGAAAAGATTCCTTTGTATGGGATTATTTTGTTAGGGTTTATTTTAATCCTATTAATATTAAACAAAAGAAAAAAATTGAAGAATGAACTCCAGTGAAAAAAGTATTAAATTATTGATGGTTTTAGAAATTTTAGGAAAACCTAAAGAATATGTTTCTCAAAGTTTGAATAATATAATTAATCAGATTAGAAATGAAAAAGGAATATCTGTTAAAAACTCTAAAACAAACGAGCCAAAAGAATTAAAAGAGAATAAAGAGATATTTTCTAGTTTTGCAGAAGTAGAATTAGAATCTCAAGATATCCAGTCTTTTGTTGTTTTAATGTTTAAATATATGCCCTCTCATGTAGAAGTCCTTTCTCCATTAAAGTATGAGATGACCAATAATGAATTAAGTAATATACTTACTGATTTAATTTTAAGACTTCATAGTTATGAACAAATAGCAAGGATGATGCAATCAGAAAAAAATATTTTGGAAAAAAGATTAAAAGAATTACTTGTTAAAACAACTAATCCAGAGAATACATCTAATCCTAAAATTGACTTACCAGAAAAGCCTAAACAAGAAAAATTTGCTAAAAATAATAAGAATAAAAAATTAAAGAAATAAGAATAATTTTTCTTAAAATTTATACTTTCTTTCTTTTTAATAAATCTATAGGTCTTTTTGCTGATTTAAATTTCAAAAAGATAATTATTAAAACTAAGATTAAAATTGCAATTAAGATTATTCCTAACTTAGAATTTGTGTTCTTTATATTTGTGCTTGAAGTAATACACTCTCCATCCACACAACAAAATTCAAGTTCATTATCATCTTTTGATGTTTCTGCTTTTCCCCCATTTCCACATATTTGTCCAACATCACACATCTCTCCTCCAAGACTACTGCAACTAAGTTTTACTTCTCCTAAATTAGAATTTGTATTTGTTGTACTCTGATTTGAGCTAGTGTTTTTTGGTTTTTCATTTTCTCCAATAAAACTTAATCTTAAAGAAAGACTTGTTAATTCTTGATTTATTATTGCAGAGATTAAACCTTGTACTTCTCCTATCTGATTTGAACTCACATTTAAATAGATATCATTTAATCCTTTTTTTAGATTAACACTTTCATTTAATATTTTTACATAATCTTTTAAACTTTCAGAAACTGAAAATGAAATCCCCTTTATCTCTTCTTGATTTAAATTTACTAATCCTATTACTTCAGTATTTCCTTGTTTTATTTTTAAATTTGGAAAAGATAAGCTATAATACTGCCAGCTTATTCTATTACTTTCATAAGAATTAGGGGCTGACATAATATAAACTGGAATGTCATATCTTGTCGAACCAGAAATAAATGTTAAATTATAAAATCCTGACTTCCCGCCTTCACCTAAAACAAACTTTAAAATTCTTGTTTCCCCTATTTTTAAAGTTATATCTTCTTTAGTTAAGGTGTTTCCATTTTCATAAAGTAAGACCTCTCTTGTATCTTTTTGTTCAGAAGTAATCTCCATACTTACTTTTAAATCATTTTCTGCTTTATTCTTTAGAGTTATAAAAAAATCTTTATTGCTATCAACTAAACCAGGAATTACAGAAAAATCAACGATTTCATTAGAGATAGAGAAATTTTTTAAAATATCATCTGTAGTTAATTTTCCATTCTGTAAATAAGAAGCTCCTTGTATCTTAATTGTGTAATTTCCAGAAGATTTACCCTCACTATTTGCATATAAATAATAATCGTCTTGTATGTTTTTTAAATCAAAATTAAAAGGAATTTTCATATTTCCTCTATAAAAAACAATATTATTAATTGAAAGTCCGTTTGTGAAAACTCCTTGGATTTTCCCTATTAATATTTGGTCTTTTTTTAATTCATCATTATTTAAATTAAAAACTACACAATCTATAAATTGGAAAGAAACAATCAGCATTAAAAATAAAACTGCAATCTTTTTCATCTTATTTACTCATATCTTTTAATTTTTTTAATACATCTTCTACTTCTTGTGACTTTTTATTAAGAGGTTTATTAATCCCTGTTTTTTGATTTGTGGGAATTATTACTTTTCTTTGTAATGCTCCTGGATAAACTCTTGAAGAAGGAGTATTTTGATTGGTTATAGGGATTTTTTTATTTGTCAGCTGGCTTGAATTTAATTTATTATTAATTAAAGAATTTTTATCTTTCTTTTTCCAGATTTTAGACAAAAAAGGAGAGAGCATAATCCTTAATTTATTTTTAAAAATAAATCCAAATAAAACTAGAAGAATTAATATACCAATTAAAAATATCCACAAAAGAGAAGTCTTTTCTTTTTCTATACAACATATATCAGTTTCATCAAGGCAAGGAGAACTTATCTGTTTTTCATTATTATTACAATTACCTTTACAAATTCCATTATCTAACTCACATTGAGATTCTCCCTGATTACTTGTATTACCCCCTTGGTTTTCTTGATTATAACCAGTTTGATTTTGACAACTTCCAATACAACACTGTTGAATTGAACTTCAATCTGTAGATGAAACTGTTTGACCAGAACAAGTTTGATTTTGATTACATAAAACTCCTGATTTCTCAGAACATGTCTTTTGGACTTCTTGTTTATTACAACAAATTCCTATTCCACATCCACTATAATTGCTTAAAACATTTCCCCCTGCTTGAGTACAACTTGCTGAATTGGTTAAACAATAATATCCTGCACTTGTACATGTCATAGAAGAGATAGGAATAACTTTCCTAGACCATAAAGAATAAAGTAAAAATCCAGTATCTTTAATATCACCTCTCCAACATCCATCACTTTGTTGAATTTGGTCTAACCAACTTTTTGCTTTAACTTTTTGAGATAGGCTATCATCATTTTGAAAAGGAAGTAATGCTAGAGCAGTATCATAAAATTTATCATTTGAAACTTGCCAATAACCTTCTCCTGTCTGTTTATTTAATAATTCATCTTTATAATTACCTGTCAATAAATATAAAATTGATTCTGGAAGATACTTTTGATTTTGATCTAAATAAGAAATTAAATAAGCCAAATAATCATTTGAAGAATTTCTACCAGCAAAATTTAATGCAAGTGCTGTCCATAATGTTCCTTCATAACTACAAGAGGAGGTTCCTTGTTCAGCAATGCAAGAAGATTTTACTTTTTCTATAGTTGTTCCTTCTGATTGTGAAAAATGGGTATTTAATGGAATGAAAAAATAATCTAAGTCTGGTCTTTTAAATAATAAAGAACTAGAAAAAGGAACGTTACATGAAATTGAAAAATCTTTATCTAAACATGAAGAAGCAATTTTTAGCCAATAAGAATCAGAGACAGAGAAACAAGACCCTAAACCTCTTGATGAAACTAATTGTTCTTCTGAAACGCTGAAAGAATGTTTTTCTCCATCATATTCTACAGTACAATCACTTTTATTTTCAGTATCAACTTGTAAATACCAACTTAATGATTTAAAAGGGATAGTTTGTTGAATAAGCCAATTTTCAGTTTCTAAAGTATTTTCCCCTGAATTTTTTAAAGCAATAACCGCTTCGGCAGTAGTTTTAATATTACATGAAGCACTTGGCCAACATACTCCATCAGCAGATTCACTTTTTAATTCATTTTTGCATTCTCCTATTGAAAGTAATGAGAAAATTTTTTCTTCAGTATTCAAATTATTACAATTTCCAGAAACTTTAGATTTTAAACAAGATATCGCTTTTTGATCACTAGTATTTGTATCTAAACTTTTTACTAATAAAAGATTAAAGATTATTAAAGAGAATAAAATACAAAAAATAAAAACTCTTTTATTATTCATCTATTTTTAACGAATAACTTGTTTTTAAACTTTATTTTAAATCTGCTTTTTTTGTTCTTTTTACTTTAGACTTTTGATTCTTTGAATTTTTTATGATTATATAATTAATTGGGTTTTTTATTTTATTACAGGTTTCATCTGGTAAACAAACCCCAACACCTTGATAAAATTCCTTACAGTTTGGAGGCATAATCTTCTTATTTTTTAATGCCCATAATATTTGAGATTTGATATAACCTTCACTTAGCTTAGGGTTATTTTTTTCATTCCATGCATAAATCTTTTTTTCTAACTCTTCATTTTCCATATTAATCATTTTGAAGAAATTGATTAAAGCAAACAATCCCCTTTTTTTTCCATCTTCTATTCCCTGTAAAATCCTTTTTATACATGGTGGAAAATTATTTTCTGAAATGCTTTTAATTTCTATTTTTTTGAATTCTCTTTTTTCGTTTTTATTTTCATCTCTTTTTTTACTATGTTCAATATCCCAGTCTAAGGCTCTTGTAACAAATTCTTTTGCTTCTCCTTCTTTTATATTTTCAGGCATAAAATTTTTTATTTTCACATTCATAGGATTTGCATCCTTAAAATCAAAATTCATTAACTTTTCCTTTTCTATTACAACACTTGCTAGTGCTGTTTTTTCATGCAAAGAATAAGGCATTCTAAAAAGATGTCTTGGAGAAACTAAAACTAAATCTAATCCCATTACTTCAAATAAATCTGCCATTATAGTTTTTGAAAAGTTAGAAGGTTTTTTGATAGAATCTATATTACAATTTTTGCAAAAATAAACAGGTATTGATTTTTTTATTTTATAAAAGTTAGAACAATTTGGGCATTTAATTTGGTTTTTATTATCAATAGGCACTCTTTTTTCTTCTCCTATCTTACATTTATCACAAAAAAGTTCTAAATATAAATATTCTTCAGCTATTCCCTTACAAGAATTACATTGTATCCCTCTTTTTATTTTACTATTCTTTAATATGCTTTCTAAAAAATCATTAGGAATGATTTTTTCTAACTCTTTTCTTGTTTCAATTTTTAAATAATTTACAAGTTTTCTTGGTAATTCTGGAAATAAGTTCTTTGTTTCTTCACCCCCCACTTCTTTTGGAAAAGATTTTGAAGGCACAAGTATATGAAACCCTTTTGAACCTGAAAATTTTACAGAAACTGAGTTAATATTAAATTTATTTAATATGTTTATAATAGCAATTGCAGCATATTTTGAACCTTCTATCCAAGGACAATCTATATCAATAAGAAAATCCCATCCTATTCTCATATTATTCACTTGTTGTTGATTCTGATTATTTGAAAGATTTAATGGATTATCCCATAATTCTTGTGAACAATGAAAAGAGGTTGCCCCCTTTTTTACTAATTCAAACATATCAGAGGGATATTGCCAAAAATCAGGCCTTTTTCCAAATCCTTCAAAATATCTTGGAACAACTTCCCTATTTTTTGAGAATTCAAATAAAGCTTTTTGTATTTCAGGATTTGAGTAATAAAGTTGAGTTATCTGTCTTATCCTCTTTTCTTTTAAAGAAATCTCCTTCTCATCTACCATTATAAAAATAATTATGAAAGGTTTAAATAGATAACCTATACTTAATAATAGTAATACTTAAAAGTAAACTCTTGTTTAAAATAATATGATAGTAAGATTAGATGATCCAAGTCTGTTTTCAAAGGCAATAGATGTTATTTCTGAGTTAGTAACAGAAGTTAAAATCAAATTTAATGAATATGGGATGAGTATAACTGCTATTGATCCTGCAAATGTTGCTATGGTAAGATTTAAAATCCCAAAAAGTTCTTTTTCTCAATTTGAAGTAGAAAATGATGTTTTAGGTATAAATCTTGATAATTTGAAGAAAGTTTTGAGAAGAGCAGGAAGTTCAACACCATTAACTTTAGAAAAAAAAGAGAATCTTCTTGAAATACAAATACAAGGAAAAATAAAAAGAAATTTTACTATGACCCTTTTAGATTTAGACAGTCAAGATAAAGAAATGCCTGCTTTAGAATATAGTTCAAAAATAGACATATCCCCAGAAGATTTAAATTCTGCAATTGAAGATAGTTCTGTTGTTTCAGATTCTTGTTCTTTTATTGTTAAAGACAACTTTTTTATAATTGAATCAAGAGGTTTAGATTCTGCAAGAGCAGAGTTCTCTACTGATGAGGTTAAACTTGAAGGTGAAGATTGTAAGTCTAAATATAGTATAGAATACCTTCAAAAATTTATGAAAGCAGCAAAAATGACTAATAACTTAATTTTGAATATTGCTAATGATCATCCCCTTAGAATTGATATAAAAACAGAAGTTTTAGAAATGAACTTTCTTTTAGCCCCAAGAGTTGAAACTGATGACTAAATTATAAATCTCTTGCTTGTATTGTTCTTCTTTTATTTGCTTTAGCTCTTTCAATTGCGTCTACAAGAATATCATCAACTTTTTTTTCTAGAGCAATTTCAACTTCATCAGCAACGCTTGATACTGCTTTCTCTTTATCTAATTCTTGTATTCTTTTTCTTATATTACCTTTTATAATTAATCCCATCTTATTCTAAACCCACTTGTTCTTTTATATTTTTTATTCCTTCTATAGCTATCCTAAAAAAATCTTCTAAACTTATTCCTGCTTTTTCTATTTCTAAAATTATTTCTCTATTACATCCTGCTGCAAAAGTTTTATCTTTAAACTTTTTCTTTAATCCAGAAACTTCCATATCTGAAATTTTTTTAGCTCTCATTAAAGCATAAGCGTGAATAATTCCTGTAATTGTTTCACTTGCAGCCAAGATAAACTCAATTTTCTTTTCCCTTTTTTTATTTTTTAATCCAGAACAATCATACCCATAACCATGAGAAATAATAATATCAATAAACTCTTTATCAAATCCTTTTTCTTTAAGAATTTCAGGAGTAAATGTAAGATGCAGACTAGGATTATTTTTTGTTAAACTCCAATCAACATCATGTAACAAACCTAGCATCTCATAATACTTTTCATCTTCTCCAATGCTTTTTGCAACTTGCTTCATTACAGCAGCACTTTCTAAATAATGATTCATGTCTGAATTTTCTTGCGGATATTTTTTTAATAATTCAATTGCTTCTTCTTTAGAAATAGGAAGATTTTTCATTTTTTCTTTTTTAGAAGGTCTCATTAATGGGAAGATAACACATTCTCTTATAGGCTTATTTTCTAAAAATGCAAACAACCTTTCTGATATTCCAAATCCTGTTGTTGGGGGCATACCATATTTTAATGCTTCAACAAAATCATCATCTTCCATTTGTGCTTCTTCATCTCCTGCATCTCTTAACTTTTGTTGATTTTGAAATCTTTCTAGTTGATCTATAGGATCATTTAATTCACTAAAACCTTTTCCAACTTCACTTCCAGCAATTATTATTTGATATCTTTCTACAACTTCAGGATTTTTTTCAGATCTTTTAGCTAATGGCTCCATAAATACCGGAACATTAATTAAGAATCCAGGCCCGCTTACTTTTTTTCTACAATACTTCCATAAGTTATCAACTGCTCTTGTTATGTTAAATCCTTTTTTGTCATACTCTATTTTTAATTCTCTAAGTTTTTTTTCAATTTCCTCTTGATTTGTTTTTAAAACATCAATTCCAGTAATCTTTTTTATTATCTCTACAAAATCATAAGTCTCCCATTTTTTCCCTAAATCCACATCAAATTCTTTTATCTTAAATTTTAAAGTTTGATAAACTTCTTTTGCAATATATTTATACATCTCTTCAACAAGCTTCATTCCTTCATTGTAATCTGCATATGCCCAATAAAACTCCATTTGAGTATAATCTTGCAAATGTTCTGCATCCATTCCTTCATTCCTAAATATTCTTCCTATTTCGAATACTTTAGGATATCCTGCAACCATAAGTCTCTTCAACCATAACTCTGGAGAAATTCTAAGATAAACATTCAAGTTAAGAGCATTATGGTGAGTTATAAATGGTTTAGCTTCTGCTCCACCAGGTGTGTTCTCTAAGGCAGGAGTTTCTACTTCCATAAATCCTTTTGAAATAAGAAAGTTCCTCATTGATTGCCAGAATTTTGATTTTCTAATAAACAATTCTTTAATTTCAGAGCTTGTTATTATTTCTAAATATCTTTTTCTTAATCTTTCTTCATCATTTTGTAATCCATGAAACTTTTCTGGAAGAGGAAGAATAGACTTTGTTAATAATTCTAAATTTTTTACTAAAATAGAAATTTCATTTGTTTTTGTTTTAAACACTTCTCCATCAACCCCTACAAAGTCTCCTGCATCAATATATTTACTAAAAAATGAAAATACTTTTTCAGGGGTTTTTCCTTCTTGAAAAACTAGTTGTATATCTCCAGTATAATCTCTTAATTTTGCAAAAGATATCTTTCCTAGTTCTCTTTTTGTAATTAATCTTCCTGCTGTTTTTACAGGAGAATCCATCTTTTTATTTAAACACTCTCCAACATTTTCTTTTTTATCAAATCGAGTTGGATAAGGACTTATCCCTAATTTTTTTAATTCTTCTATTTTCTTTATTCTTTCATTAATAATCTGATCTTCTCTTCCCATATTTTTTATAAGAAATTCTGGTTTTTATATTTAACTTCAAAGAATTTAAAAATAAACATTAACTCCTTTAATTATGAGAAAGAAGCTTTTTAAACATAAAGAAGAGGAATGTTGTTCTGAACATCATTCTTATTGTAAATGTGGTGGAGGAATTTACTTTTTAGGATTTGTGGGGGCATGTGTTTATTATCTTCAACAATCAACAACATTTTGGCAAGGTGTTTTAGGAATATTAAAATCTTTAGTTTGGCCTGCTTTCTTAGTTTACAAACTTTTGGTAAATTAATATCTTTTATCTAATTCTTTATTCAAAAGTTCATCGACAATCTTTTGATAAGGATCTTCTCTGCTAACATGAACATATTTTATTTTTTTGAATCTTTCTTGTAACTTTTGAACTCTTAAAAAAAGTTTTTTTAAATCTGGATGTTTAACTTTGTATTCCCCTAACAATTGTTTTACTACTAATTCTGAATCAAGATAACAGGTAAGTTCATTTTTAGTATATCTTGAGGCTAAATCCAAAGCTCTTATTAAAGCTTCATATTCTGCAACATTATTTGTTATGTAATTCCCAATTTTTATAGAATCTCTAATAATTATTCCCTCTTCATTTCTTACAATAACCCCAATAGCTCCTGGCCCAGGATTACCTCTTGCACCTCCGTCAGAATTTGTGTAAATCATTTAAATTTATAATCCTTTTTAGATATGTAAAACTTTGAATTCTTTAAAATCTTGAAAACTTTCTTCTTTTTCATCTAGATTATTGATTTTACTTTGTCTTGTTCCTTTTTTACATATCTCAATCATTTTTTCAATATTTCTATGATCCCCTTCTATAAATATCTCTATTCTTCCATCCTCTAAATTTCTTAAAAATCCTTTTAGGTTATTTCTCTCAGCATTTTCTTTTATATAAGCATTAAATACTAATACCTGAAAGTTTCCTGTTAAGTATAATCTTACTGCTTTTTTCATAATATTGTTTATCCTTGTTTCTTCTTAAACTTTTGTCTTAAATTTTAATACATAAAGAATATAAACCTCTTTATTTTCATAATAAAAAGTAAGTAAAATGAAAAATTTAAAGAACAAAAAAATTCTTTTTCTTATACTTCTTGTTTTAATTGTATTATCTTTATTCTTATTTTTGTTTTCTCTTTTAAATAAGAATTTTAAAGATAATTTGAATCTTGAGAATACAAATTCTCAAATAGCAAATCCTGCCTCTACTTACTGCATAGATCATAATGGTTCATTAGAGATAAGACAAAATGAAAATGGTCAGTATGGAGTTTGTATTAAAGACGGAAAAGAATGTGACGAATGGGCTTTTTTTAGAGGGGAGTGTGAATTATAAATTTTTATAGATTAACCTAATATTTATATATTTTATTAATTAGTTATCTTAATGAAGAGGATACTTTTTAATAAGGCTTTGAGAATTCTTTTGGTAACAAATGGGATAATCTTACTTGCAGGTGCTATGATTAGTCCAATCTATGCGCTTTTTGTTAAGAATATAGGGGGAGATCTATTAGATGCTAGTTTGACAGGAGGGTTATTTGCATTAACTGCTGCTATTACTACATTTGTTGCAGGAAAATTTGCAGATAGAAAAAATGATGCTTTAATTGTTTCTATTGGCTATGCTTGTATAGGCTTAGGATTTTTACTTTACATGTTTGTTAATTCAATTCAATTTTTATTCTTTATTCAAATATTAATTGGTTTTGGTGAAGCGTTTTATTCTCCTGCATTTGACGCTTTATATTCTAAACATTTAACAAAGAAAAAAGAAGGAAGAGAATGGGGAGCTTGGGAATCTATGAATTATCTCTCTTTAGCAATAGGAGCATTTGTTGGGGGAATTATAGCCAACTTCTTTGGATTTAATACCTTATTTATAATAATGTCAGGAATTTCATTTATTAGTTCATTGTATATGATAAGAGTCCATAGAATCAATAAAAAGTTATTAAGATAAAATTATAAATTTCTATAATCTAATTCATTATTAATAACTGCAACAACTTGAGATGCAAAATACATTTTATTCCCAACTGAAACAAGAGTTGTCATTTCTTTAAGCCTTTTCAATTCTTTTTTTGGTAATCCTTCATGATCTCCTAAAATAAACACACAATCTCCTTTGATTTTAACTTTTCTTACATTTTCCCCTCTCTTATCAAGCAAAAAAACTTGTTTATTTTCTTCAATCATTTCTTCAACAACTTTTAGAAAACTCTTTTTTTCAATAAAGCATCCTGGGAAAACTTCTTTCTTCTCACCTTCTTTATACTTGTAAAGTATTTTTTTAATAAGACTTCCAATATCTTTTTTGCTTATTTCTAACCCCTCTTTTACTCTTATTGAAATATGTTTTGGAGGGTCAGGCATTCCATAAAATACAAAGTGAAAAATAGCATCTTTTCTAAAATCATGAGACAAAAACAATCCTTGTATTAAACTATGTATTGCAATATCCATTCTTCCTGCATTCATTAAATTATTAATATCAAAGTTTCCAGAGGTTCTTGCACTTTGTGAAAAATATACAAATTCTCTCATAAATATAATAATAAGTCTATAATTAAAAAGCTATTCTATTGGTTGAAAAACAAAAAGAGGCAAGGCAAAAGTTTTATTATCATCTACAACTTTGAACATACCAATAAATTTATCCTCTTGAAAAATGCAAATTGATTTATTTTTTTCAAACATTTTTTTATTATTTTTAATATCAATCATATCATTCATTATTGGAGATCCATGAAGCACTTTTTCAGTATATTCTTTTTTTAGTTGAAAAGGCTCATAGATAGTTGAAACAATTTCAGCAGGAATTATCATACTTTTCAATCTTTTTTTATTTCCATTTTTATATTCTTCGACCGCTTTCTCAAATTCTTCTTTAGAAATCATATCTTTCTCTGTAAAGATTCCGGCTCTTATTCTTTTCAGTTTTGTCATGTGCGCTCCAATTTTCATTTCTTCTCCTAAATCATGAACTAACTTTCTTACATATGTTCCTCCTTGGCATTCAACTTTAAAGACAATATCTTTTCCTTTCTTTTCAAGTAATTCAAATCTTTTTATTTCCCTTTCTCTCTCCTGTCTTTTAACACTAGAACGAACAGGGGGTAATTGGATTATTTTTCCAATGAATTTTTCATTAATCACTTTTTTTATTTCATCTAAAGAAATATCTTCATGCATATGCATAACTCCTTCATATTCTTTATCTTCTCCTAAGAAAAAACCAGTTAATTTTGTTGCTCTTCCTAATGCAATAGGTAAGACCCCTGTAACCATAGGATCAAGAGTTCCGAAATGACTTGTTTTCTTTAAATTTAACTTTTTCCTTATATAATCACTCACATCAAAACTTGTACAATCAGCAGGTTTATCTATCACAATTATTCCAAATTCAAGAAGTTCTTTTATAGATTTCTTTGATTTTAAATTTTCAAGATTCATTTTATTTTGTCAAGTGGACTTTCAATATTTTTAATTGACGCTTGTGAGATCTTAGTATAAATTTGTGTTGTTTTAATATCAGAATGTCCAAGAAGTTTTTGAATTATCCTTAAATCTGTTCCTTGTTCTAATAAATGAGTTGCAAAACTATGTCTTAATAAATGAGGATAAACTCTTTTTTTGATTCTTGCTTTTTTAGCAGCATTTTCGACAATCTTTCCAATTGTTTTTTTTGTAAGTTTTCCCCCTTTGTTGGATTGAAATAAATAATTTCCTGAAATTAAGATTATATAACTTTGAAGTTCTTTCTTTATTGTGAAAGGAATCTTGACAAATCTATCTTTTTTTCCTTTTCCAAGATGAACATGAACTAATCCTTCTTCAAAGTTTAAGTCTTGTTTTTTTAAATTAATAATCTCGCTTACCCTAAGGCCAGTTCCATAAAGCATTTTAATAATAATTCTATGTTTAATATTTTGGGTAACACTAATCATATTTTTTATTTCATTAACAGATAATATATCTGGAAGAGTTTTGTTTCTTTTTGGTTTAGGAATATAAATCTTTTTACCTAAAACATTTTTAAAAAAATATTCAATAGCAAAGATAGTATGATATACAGAAGAAGGTTC
>Ga0172375_10004075_pt1 | contig 21856 bp, 20 predicted proteins | sample LakKiv1m_FD_114537 | JGI IMG/M metagenome (GOLD analysis project Ga0172375, IMG submission 114537) | Freshwater microbial communities from Kabuno Bay, South-Kivu, Congo - kab_092012_11.1m | ecosystem: Environmental > Aquatic > Freshwater > Lake | place: Democratic Republic of the Congo... | reverse complement strand
CTAATAGCTATATGTCAATATCATGCGATTTCCTTTTGGTAACAGCTTTCGCAAAATACTGTTTCCGGTCGGCCGGGGGAGTAGGTGGTTTCAAATTCTTGCGTGCAGCGGCCACCGTGTTCATGTGCAGTCAACTCACACATGCATTGTCTCGCATATAACTTTCGCGGGTTGCGCAAGGACATACGCCAACGGAATCTGCAATCAGGGCAACGCCGAGGAAGAGGGAGGTTCATTTGTTTATAAAACGCGAGCTCCTGTTTGATAATTTTATAGTTCTTTTTACATTCAACACACTCAAGGATTTCCTTCACCATATCATCGGGTGCATCCTTAATATGATCTGGAATGTTGTCTGGTAAAAGTGTTGTTTTCCCAAAGCTTCCCGCCGATGCTGAATCGCTCCAATGGAATCCTTTTGTAAGCGTCTCTTCTGCGGTAAGCGGGTAATGATAGGGCGCGACTGTTTCGTTGTATCCGAACGGGGAGAGTGAAGCGGGAAAGAATTCGCCATACTCACCAGTTTGTTTCATGTGCTCGATAAGTTTTTCTTTGAGCGACTCGTATTCCTGCTGGCTATATTGTTTGTTCAGAATACAAAACTCATTTTTCTTCAACCCAACGCAGCCAAAAAGATTATTCGAATTGTGACACAAGTCACAATAACTCAAAAAACTTCCGTCATAACAAACAGAACAAAATTGCGAAAATGATGTGCGGTTGCATGCGTGAGTTTCGTATTGCAGTTCGCATGCAAACCCTGATTCGTATGTATCGAATGAATCCTTTATATCAATACACTCATAGCAATACGAGCAGTCTTCGCCGCGAGACATAAAAAAACACTTCTTGCAGCTCTTCGAATGCCCGATCATATCACCAGTTGAATCGGGTGACGAAAAATTTTGCGTATATTTATGGGCTGTCTTTGGGTCTACGATCATTGCGCGATATGCCTCAACCGCCTTGCACCACGTTGTATATGATCCAAGATCCCATTCCTTCATTCTTCGCTTGTATTCATCTTCTGATACCCGTTCATTCATGAATACATATTGTTTGTGCCACACGTTCGAAGACAAAAAACAATTCACGGCATCGTTAACATGGGTACAGAAAAAACAATTCGTGCTTTTCCCGGCCTCGTAACAATAGATGCATGCATAACTTTTATCTATAAATTGTGAGAAATACGATTTTTCCGATTCAGTCACTCCGTAACAATCCGCACAGTCCCGCCCGCGGATGATCCACTGGCTATACAAGATATTTTCTCCAAAACCCACATCAACACACATGTAGGAATTTTTTGCGTGATCAGTGTGATTGGTGTACTCGCTGTTTTCGTTATTTTTCCCATACAATGCGATGCGGGGGACACGAAGCTGCAGCTCGCGAAATTGCTCAAAAAATGAGCGTGAAAAATCAATCTCTTGCCCGTAGTCGATTCCGCTCCATGCATCGGCCCACCAGCACGAAGAACAATATACAACGAACGGCTTATCGGTTGAATAAATAGAGATGATATTCTTCTTGCATTTGTCGCACGTACGCGGATAGAGCATTCGCTCATTGCGCCATGCGAGTCGTCTTTGTTGGCGACAATCCGGACAAAGCGTTGGTTCCGGAACGTGAATCTTTTGGTAAAATTCTCTATCTCGCTTCAAGGTATCAAATTGACTCCCGCATTGTTTGCATTGTTTCATGCGCGTAAAGCCCACTGTTTAATACTCTCGAGATTACCCTCAAGACAAATCGGATCCATTGCTTCAACCTCATCTTGATATGAAAGCCCTGCTGGCATAGCGTTGAGAAAAAAAATCTTTTTATCATTCACGTACGCCTGCCCCATCTCAATCAACACATTCCCGCCGATATAATTTTTTATGCCGTTTTTCTCTGCGTTTACAAACAATACTGCGTCGCTGCCAAGTATGCGCGCATAGTGATCGCGAAAGGTATTGTATTCGCGCTTTATCGCCACGTATTCACCCTTCAAAATTCGCTGAAGCTTGTCGTCCATTTCTCCATTCACCATTGCCTCGTAATGAGGGTGGATTGTGCCATCGAGTCCAAGCTCACAAAGTTTATTTTTCACGGCAACCATTTCTTTCATGAAGTGATTGCTCCCAAGAACGTAGATTTTCATAAATCTTGAATCGGCGCATTAATAAACTCTGAATTACGGAACTGTCCTTACTGTGCTTAATATGGGACCTATTGATGAGTGTACGTATTTTGCGCCTTTATTGCAAGGTACCAATAGATATGAGAGAGACATTTTTCATCAATTCGCCCAGCCATGGGGGAGATGCACTGATTTATTACCGAGCCAATCTATGGTTTCGATTTTTTGAAGCGATGCAGGGCGGCGTATAGAGTAGAGGGCTCGATTTTTAATAAATTCGTCGCGATATCTTTATAGCTCATATCAGGATGATTGCGTACTGTCTCGAGTATCTCTTCTCCACGAATAGGAGATGTCGGTCGTCCGGCTCGTCGTTTTTCAATCCGTTGCTCGTCGTTTTCTGGTCGCCTTAGTATTCGTGCATTATAATACACTCTTCCTTTATGAATATGTAAGAGGCGGGCTAGTTCCCAGTAGCCCATTTTCGGATGCGCTAAAATTTCTTTTTGGATGGTAGCGTTATCAAGCTCCCTATCTGCGTATGCTTCTGTCGGAGCAGGTAAACCATTAGACTCTGTTCTTTTTCTCCTCGGAGCACGCGAAAGTGCCTCCCTAATAACTTCAATCTTATCTAAAATATATAAGCGCTCATCAGGGTCTCTCCGTTGGTTCCTGATAGTATGCCATGCATTAATAATAATTTGCGATACCTCTCCTTTCTTTGAGATAAAGGGGGAAATAATTTCTCCGATTTCAAGTAGCTTATCGATTGATTCATACACGCTATTGTCTTGTGTAATCCTCTTTATCGATTCAAGATAGAGCTGAAGAAGACGCTCGTGATGTGCAATAAAAATCTTTTCGAGTGCCTGATCACTGAATAGCGTGGCTACTGCATCTGCATTATCAACAATCGCCCCCTCGCCTTCTTTTGATACAACGCGAAACATATCGCACAGGAGCGATTGCTGTTCAAGTTCACTTGCGCCAACCCGCTCCATAAGTTCGCGAGCGATTACTGTCGCAGCGGTGCCCCCGTGAATGAGCGCATCGACCGCATTCGGATCCGAAAGGGTTTGCTCAAGATAGAGTGATAAAAATTTTTCGTCTTCAGTTTCAGGACGCATAGAGGATTTCTTTAATCTATAGCGCAACGGCATCATTACTAATAATCTTGCCGTAGAAATCGAGTCTTTCAGCTACGCCGTCTTTCATGCCCAAGCTTAAATAGCTATTGTCGTCAGCAACATAATCCCAAAATCTTTCTCCTTCTCCTTTTTTAAACATCTCTTCGCCGTGTATCTCTTCAGCAACAGCGTGCGCAGTATAGAGAAATTTAAATTTCTTACCTTCAAAGTCAAGCTCCGACAAAAAGGGTTGCTGAAATGGTGTTTTTACTTCTTGCACCAAGAGAAACATGTTCTCATTCAAGTCGTCAGCAAATACAAAATCATCGCTCAAAAAACACTTGATATAATGACTGCCGTCATCAAACCTAAAATTGATGACCTCTTTTACAACAAAATCTTTGCCACCGATTGATAATGTAATATCTGGCCTTATTCTTTGGCGGAATTGAGCAACGTCCATATCTTTATTTTTTTCTTGTATTTTGCTTGCGAATTATTCTTTTGAAGTTCTATCACTCAAATATATTTTTTGCAAAGTCCATAGTAATTTCTGAATATCGCGGCGTATCTTTCCTGACAATCCTCTCAATTCATCTGCTGTTACCGCGAGATCATTAAGCTGCTGCCTTTTATCGTGTTCAAGTGGAATGTCGTCAAAAAAACCGATCAGATGTCTGCTCCAGCCAAGTACCTGCGTAATGAGATAACTGTACTCTCCATTGCAGTAGTCCACATTAAACTCTATTGCCGCAAAAAATTTTTCTGGCGCAATGTGTCTGTTGTTTTCGAGCTTGTGCCGCATGGCGCCCGACGGGATCGCATCATACAATGTACGGCACAAACCGACGAGATCATATACAACCGTTTTTATCACTGAAGAAAATTCAGAGATTCCTTTTCCTGTTGCCTCATTGAGGGCTTGATAGATTTCACGAGCAAGAGGAGTATTCAACGGACTATATTCGACTCGCTCAACAATATATTCTCCGCGCGCGTCAACCCGGGAGAATGTATCATACATTTCTCCGTTTTTATCGATGAGCGTAGCGATATATAAATCATCGCGTGTTTTTGCAAACACGGCAGGTTTCCGCGTCGGATTGAAAAAATAGGAGTTCAGTATGGCATAGTGTTGAAAATGCCGCCATAAAGGAACGCCGGACTTTGGTTCGCCCTCATGGAATGACTCAAACGGAACAACAATCTGGCCCTGCGGCTGGCTCTCTGAAATATCAGTCTGGTAAATATTATAGAGACCCCTCGGCGTCAACAGCATACCATTGAAACAGCCAATCCCGCCTTCACTTTCTGCTTTTTCGCCTTTCCGGGGCATACTCACTCCTATACCCCGCTCATGGCTCTCGCCCTTTCCGACTTGAAAAACGCCCGGAAATTGTTTGCCGAGAATTTCAGCATCTTGAACCGGCAAATCATAAACGCTGAATCGATGATGAGCGCCAAACAACTCGAAGGTGCCTATTTTCGAAAGAAATTCAGCAAGCTTTTTGTCTTTTTCCCCGAACGAAGTGACGTACGGCTGGTAACCGGCGTAGTTAATCGCGAGCTGATGCACGTCTGCATAGGTTTTGTCTTCAATAACATCGCTATAATCGGCGGAATCTGACGCCCAATAGAGGAATGGAGCGGAAATCCTCATGCAGGGACCAAATTTTTGAAAGAGATTTGCAAGCTGCGGATAGGAGATATGTTCCCGCACACCTTTTACCGCATCAAATCCGCAAAACGGACAACCGAATGAGCAGCCAAATGTGAGCTGTATCGCTCCGATGTTTGAAAAAATAAGGCTCAGCTCATCTTTTGAAAACTTTGCATCCAGTGCCAGCGGAAGAGACTCCCTTCCCCCTCCGTACATTTCTTTCTTTTTCTCGACAATATCGTCGATCATCTTTTTTGCCGAAGCACGAAACCATTTCTCCCAATAGCTTAATTGCGCTGCAAGCGCATCGTATTCGCATGCATAGTGAAAAAAATCCTCAAGCCGATTGTCTTTTTCCAAAGACACCAATAAATCCTGGAGTTGGTGCGGGGTGAGCTCAAGAATTTCCTTTGGTTTCAAAAATCCCTGCGGAAGTTCAGCGCTCTCGACTAAATCTTCACTTTTCTTTCCGAGCATATGCAAGTCGCGCGGTATTGATTTTTTTTGAATAACCTTTCAAAAACTCACTCTCTTTTTTTAATTTGCCGATATGCGAAATAATGTCCCGTATCGTTATGACCTGCTTTTTTTGTTGTGACATATCCATACCTTCATTTTTTCGAAAAAAAAGATTGCAGTCAATGCTGGGAGGTAAAACCAAAAACCCCGGTGGGAATTCACGACGTAAAGAATTCGACTATCTCTCAATTTCTTTCCCACGACCGGGAAGTTCGTAATTTTTTTCGTGCATGCAAAATTCCAATTTTGGTGGTGTTTGTTGAAAAAAATCAGAATCCATTTTGCAAAGAGTCCTCGACAAAACCGCTGCTTTCAAGTGCGAGGTCAACATCAACATAAAAATTGCGTTCCCACGCGTGGTTTTTGAGCTCGGCCATCAATGCGGGCGAAAGCTTTCTTCCGTCAGAGACGACGACATTCGATTCGACGTATGTAACCTTGCGCGTACCGGGAATCACGGTCGAGACTTCGTCGAATGACAAGATGTATCGAAGGGCGAGTTCTGGAAGGGTTTGCGCTTCGTTCCCGAGTAATTTTTTTAGCTCGTCTGTTCGTGCCACAAACTCGGGAAGGCGCTCTTGCGAAAAATACACCGAACGCAATTCGTCTTTGAAGTGTGAGCCCAGTGTAATGCGCCCGGTCAGACCTCCTTCATCGAGCGGAACGCGCGCGATAAGCCCAATCGAATGCTCGCGCGCATAGGGGAGAAGCTTCTCGATCGGCTTTTGATGAAAAATATTAAAGATGAATTGGACGGTTGAAATGAGCCCAGTGTTAAGCGTGCGCAAACAATTGCTTGGCTGATAGTCGTTACTTGAGATTCCCCAATGTTTTACTTTTCCTTTCTTGGTAATACTCTCAATCTCCTCCTTCCATTCGTCGGAGTTTGCAAAATCATCTTGCCACACGTGAAATTGCATGAGGTCAATTGTATCGATACAGAGACTCTTGAGTGAACTATCAACCATTTCCTCAATATATCCTTTCGGAAATACTTCAGAGATTGGGGTCCCTTTCCACGCCGGCCATTTTCTATTTTTTGGCGCGACTTTGGTTGCAATGATAACTGTATCCCGGTTGCCCGATTCTTTTAAAAACTTTCCAATCAATTCTTCTGATGAATGTTTGCCGACACTAAACCCATCAACTCCCGACCGACCATATACCCATGCGGTGTCGATAAAATTTCCACCAAGTTCAACAAAACGATGAAGTGCGCGCATGCTTTCTTTTTCATCAGGCGCATCCCACCCCCACGGATTTCCGGCAAGCTGCCATGTTCCCATGCCGACATCGGACACTTTCAATTCTGTCTTTCCTAACAGTCGATAATTCATAGATGTCTTTGGTGGACCTAGGCGGAATCGAACCGCCGTCTGTGCAATGCGAATGCACTGTGCTACCACTATACCATAGGCCCATAAATATCTGCCCTCGGAGGGAATCGCCGCTCACATCCGACTCGCGGTCCTGGGTGGTTTTCCGCTGTCACCGCCCGTTCTCTTCCCGCACGATACCTGCCAGGCATCGTTTCCGTGGCCACTCACTCCGTTCTTGCCCTCGGAGGGAATCGAACCCCCATCGTATCCTTAGGACGGATCTGTTCTATCCATTGAACTACGGGGGCAAAACTATCCCTTTCCGCGTCGTCTACTTTGCCGGGATCACTTCTACAAGCGGCATCTTTTTCTTCGCCCACATATTAAACACGTATTGTTGAACAATTGCAATAACCGTCTGGAAAAACCAGTACAACCCGAGTCCCGCAGGGAATTGATAGGTCATAACGCCTGTAATAAGCGGCATAAATAAAACCATCTGCTGGCTCATGGCCGCAGCCATATCCTCGTCTTTTGCTCCCGGCACCTTCGGGGGTCGTTTTGCGGTGATCATTTTTGATTGCCAATACTGGGCACCTGCCGTGGCGACCGCGAGCACTATATTCCCGTGCTTAGTTAATGATAGAAATCCAAGGAGCGTCTCATTGAGCTTCCCGGGGTTTTGGATAAATGGATACAGAAGGTTTGTAAAGTCTGCGTTCTTCAGCCCACTCATAAACACATAGTACATCGCGAACAGAAAAGGGAGCTGGACGAGAAGTGGCAAGCATGAGGAGAGGGGATTTATTTTTTGCTCTTGAAAATATTTCATCTGCGCCTGTGCAAGGCCTTGTTTGTCGTCTTTGTACTGTTCCTTCATCTCGTTGAGTCGCGGCTGGATATCCTGAAGAAGCTTCTGGCTCTCAAGCTGTTTCCATGAAAGTGGCGAGAGAATAAGCTTTACAAGGATGGTCAGCACAATAATGGCGATACCCATATCGTGCCCCGGTATGACGTTGTAGATAACAATAAGAAGGTTGAGGATTGGCTGATAAAAGATTGCCGTGAATAGGTGTTGCATAAAAAGTATTAAACAGGGTCAATGCCTCCCTTGTTCCACGGATGACACGAACCAAGTCGATGAAGAATTTTAATTCCTCCTCGCACTATACCATATTTATTAAAAGCTGCGATAGCATATTCTGAACACGTCGGATAGAATCGACAAAAGCCATACGGGAAAAATCGTGCGGCCCACGAATGATCAGGAGAAACTGATCGCTGATACATCCAAAGAATAGCTATTAGGATTCTTTTCATACCATCTTGCCCGCCGAGGACATTCGATGAAGAGGCGTGCGATTCTGTCCAGATTGGCGCGGATATGGTTTTTTGCTTTTGTGCTCCATTGTTTGAAACGATCGAATGATATCCTCTTCTATTTCTTTATAGGTCGCTTCCATGATTTTATGCTTCGCAATGATCGCCGCATCAACAACAAAGGGGAGCGCGCCCATATTTCGTCGGACGCTCTCCCGCAATCGCCGCCGTAGTGTATTACGCACGGTCGCTTTCTTGGAAATTGTATTTGCGACAACAAACCCAAACCGAGATGTCTCACTGTCGGTTTTTCGCCAGCGCATCGTGTAGAGAGGGGTTGAAAGATAGGCGCCCCTTGAAAAAAGGGTTTGAAAATCTTTCTTTTCAGTCAGTCGCTGACCTCGCGCAAGCATTGGCTAGACAGTTAGTTTTTTCCGCCCCTTGTCTCGACGGCTTTTCAGGACATTTCGTCCGTCCTTGGTGCTCATTCGAGAAAGAAACCCATGAGTGCGGGCTCGTTTTCGCTTTTTGGGCTGGTATGTTCGTTTTGGCATACAAAAAAAGATAAATGAGAAATGATCTCTGAGATCAAAGTATTATTGATACTACTCTTTTTTTATAAAAAGTAAACCCTTGCCCCCAAGGTGGGATTGAAAGGGGGTGGCGGGGCTTGCTTTTTTATTTATTCACACTAAAATTCTGGTTATTCACACGTTGTCCCCACATAACGCACCCCCGACCCTTCTTTTGTCCATCTTGGCGTGTTAAAATGGTCAGACAACAAAAAATGTTAGAGCGAGTCTTATTTATAGTAACCCTTCAACCGCGCCTATGAATACCGCCCAACTATGGCAAGCCGCTCTCGGAGAGCTTGAGATACTCCTCAGTAAACCAAACTTCAGCACCTGGTTTCGAGAGACCTTTGTTGTCTCAAGTGAAAACAGCCGCGTTATCATCGGCGTTCCAAACGCGTTTACAAAAACATATTTAGAAAAAAAATATCACACCCTCATTGTTCGCGCTCTGAGAAATGTTACCCCCGAAGGAGTAAAAGAAGTTGTTTATAAGGTGGAGATGCGGGAGAACAAAAAACCGGCAGAAGCCATCTTCTCGACTGAGTCACCCCTCTCACAACCACTTTCCTCTCCCTTTCCTCAGACCACAACAGGCGCAAAAAAGGAGCTTGACCAGCCGGCAGGACTCAATGTCCGCTATACTTTTGATAATTTCATTGTTGGAAAATATTGCGAACTCGCCCATGCAGCATGTCGAGCAGTCTGCGACAATCCGGGCGACACCTATAACCCACTCTTTATCTATGGTGGTGTTGGACTCGGAAAAACACACCTTCTTCAGGCGGTGGGTCATGAAATCATGCAAAAATTTCCTGGAAAGCGCGTTCTTTTTGTCACCTGTGAAAAGTTTTCAAATGATTATATCCAGGCGGTCCGTTCAGGACGCGCAAAAGAGCTGAAAGATACCTATCGAACGGTTGATGTCCTTATTATTGATGATGTTCAATTCCTCTCAAGCAAAGAGGGGACCCAAGAAGAATTCTTTCACACCTTCAATGCACTCCACCAAACAAACCGTCAGCTCATTATCTCATCCGACCGCCCACCAAAAGCAATCCCCGCGATTGAGGGACGCCTTCTATCCCGTCTTGAGTGGGGAATGACTGCTGATATTACCACTCCTGACCTTGAAACACGCATTGCCATCCTTGAGACAAAGTGTAAAGAGCGTGGCATTACCCTCTCAAATGAAGTTATCAACTATATTGCCACAATGGTTCATAATAATATTCGTGAGCTTGAAGGGGCGCTCAATCGCATTATTGCGTACAGCCAGCTTAATAATACAACCCTCAATTTCGATAAAATAAAACAAATTCTCTCATCAATTACGATGAGCTATGCCAAAAAATCAATCACCCCAAAGCAAATAGTGGCCATTGTTGCTGAATTTTATAATATTGGTATTGAAGATATTATTGGAGAATCGCGCAAACGAGAACTGGCTATTCCACGACAAATTGTTATGTACCTCATGCGCGAAGAGATAAAATGCTCCTTTCCAACTATTGGACATGAGATTGGCGGACGAGATCACACTACCGCAATCCATGCCTATAATAAAATTATTAAAGATGTTGATGGGAGTCCAAAAATAAAACAAGATGTCGACCTTATCCGCCAGCGGATCTATAATATCTAGTGGGGACAACCCCATTAAAATATGGGGATAGGATTTGGGATAAGGTGAATAAAAAGAAAGATAAAAAAATTCTCCCCAATAACTCCACTGCAAGAAGAAAAATATCCCCATTAAAGAATCTTATTTTTTCGCTTCATTAAAATAAAAAGAGTACTTATCCCCGCTATTCACCCCCTTATTATCCTTACTTCTTTATTTATATATCTTTAATTAATACTCTACTTGTGTGAATATCTCATGCCTTCAGGAAAATTTGGCGCTGGGACTGCAAATTGTACGATCAAGTATTGGAAAGGATTCCGGGCTCCCGATACTTTCAACAATCCTTATTCGGGCAGAGGGAAAGTTTATCTATCTTCATGCAACAAATCTTGAAATAGCGATCCAGTGCTCTGTTCGAGGGAAGGTTGAAGAGGAGGGAAGTATCGCAATACCCGCACGGACACTTTCTGATTTTATTTCACTTCTTCCAAAAGAAAAAATAGAATTAAAAACCGACGGGGATACAACACTTCTCCTTACATGTCAGACGTATAAAACAAAAATTCAAGGAATGGTTCCGGATGAATTTCCACTTCTCCCCCCAATTCAAGAAGGAAAAAAAATTCACTGCTCATCAAAAGATTTAAAAAAGGCATTAAGCGCAGCAGCTCAAGCCGCAGCAACCCAGGAAACACGCCCTGAACTGAATGGAGTGTATCTTTGGTGGAAAAAAAGCGAAAAAAAATTGTATTGTGTTGGTACGGACGCTTACCGCCTATCAGAAAAAAGTATTAGCTGTGAAGGGGATGTCCAGGAAGATATTACAAATATCGTTCCCCTGCGAACTATTCAAGAATTATCACGTACGATTTTACGAGATGATGATGGAGAGTGTGAGATACTCAGTGCGGAAAATCAAATTATCTTTAGAACACAGGATGTTGAGTGTGTTTCAAAGATAGTTCAGGGACTTTTTCCTGACTATAAAAGTATTATACCCTCAACTTTTTTTACCAAGGCCATTATTGATTGTGGGGAGTTTTCCCGCGCAGTGAAGGCGACAAGTCTTTTTTCTCGCGGGGGCCTCAATGATGTTGTGTGCCGGTTTGAGCCCAATGACCAGAAACATGGAATGGTTGTTTTGTCTTCGGCAAACAGTAGTGTTGGAGAAAACACGGTTGAGCTGGAGTGTGAGCTGACCGGTGGCGACAACGGTATTACACTGAATTATCGGTATCTTTTAGATGGACTTTCCCATATTGAGACACAACACGTGAGTATGGGTGTTGTGGACACACAGAATCCTTGTGTACTGCGTCCTATTGGCGATGAGACTTTTATGTATTTGATTATGCCAATACGGGAATAGTTGGTGCGCCGACTATTTCTGGAGAAGGATGTTAAGATTCATTTTTACCTCTTGGGATAATCCGTCTTGGCCATAGCTTTTTACTCGGAGTGTTCGAAACCCATTTTGGGTGCTTGAAAGTGTTGTGGTGAGGGTATAGGGACTTGTTGTTGCTGACCCTAAAAGAATTGAGTCGAGATAGTATTCCACCTTATTAATTCCTTTTGGGGAATCGGTTGCTATATTTATTGTGAAGGCGGGGGAGGTAATAGTGTCCCCTTCTTGAGGCGAGTTGATAGAAAGTGATGGGGGTGTCGATGCTGAAACCGCAGGAGCGCCGGCCCCTTCAATAGACGGCGCACCCTCTTTTGCACCGGTCTTTTTTACCCAATCTCGAACAGCGCGCTCCCATTCAGAAAATTGCGGATCCTTTTCAGGGTTTTGCGGGATGGGGCCTCGAGGGTTATCTTTGTCAACATAGAATAAAATATCGTGTATTTGGCGGGTTATCCTTTCTTGTATACGATCTTGCGGTGTTTGATCATTTGCAAGCTCATTTGTTGCTGCATCGTATTTTGTTCGAACATCAGCCCCAACAATACCATCAAGAATCCCCTTTCCTGTTGTGATCGCTGCGGGGCGTATAAATGATTCACTTGCGATGCCGGTGAGCGTTTTCTGCATATAGTCTCGCCAGATGGGCGCCGCAAGCTTTGATCCGTCAGCACCTTTTTTCATGGCGCTGTTGTCATTATTGCCAACCCACACCCCCGTGGCTATTGAGGGAGTATAGCCGATTGTCCATGCATCGCGAAAATCATTTGTCGTCCCTGTCTTTACTCCCGCTTCACGGCCCGAGAGTTGGAGATAGTTATGTTCTCCAAAGACATACGAGCGAGCACTATTATCTGAAAGAACATCATTAATGTTCCTTGTGACTTCGGGGTCAAGAGATGTTTTTATGTTTTTCTTTTGAAATTCCTGTAAGACATTTCCGCGTGGATCTTCAACGCGCAAGATTGCTGACGGCTCGGCGCGAACCCCTTCTTGTGCAAATGCGGTATACGCCGCAACATGTTCAAGAAGCGTTACTTCACCGCCGCCGAGAACCAAAGAAAGCCCATAGCGGTCGGGGTCTTGAAGGGTCGTATAGCCAAGATTTTTTGCAAGGTCAATCGCCGAGGATACACCAACGAGGTAGAGTGTTTTGACGGCGGGGATATTCAGTGATCCTGCAAGCGCTTTTTTCATTGTGAAGGGGCCGTACTCTTTGAGAGAATAATTTTCAGGGATATAGGGCTTCTGTCCGGTTGTATCAAAATTTGTTTTGAGGTCAAAGAGGATTGTTGACGGAGTATACCCCTTTTGGAACGCGGCCGCATACACAATGGGCTTAAATGACGAACCCGGCTGACGAGGGCGAAGAACAACATTTACATTGCCATCGATTGATTCGTCATAGTAGTCTTTTGATCCGACCATGGCGAGAATTTCTCCCGTGCGCGCATCAAGTGATACAAGCGCGGCATTATGGGCATTCATGCTTTCATTTTTTTTGCCCCATTCCGTAACGGTATCCTCGGCAATTTTCTGCTTATCGTAGTCGAGTGTTGTGGTGACAGTCAATCCACCCTCCTCAACCATTTTTTCTCCATAGGTGTTGGTGAGGAGCTCACGCACATACATAACAAAGTGAGGCGCACGCAAAGAATTTACTTGTGGTCGGAATACGAGCTTTTCTTTTTTTGCGTCATCAGCCTCTGCTTGCGAGATAACTCCGTCGGAAGCCATCGAGTCAAGGAGTGTTTGCTGTGCGGAAATAAGCTTATCGCGATGCGTCCCCCACGGTGAATAATAGGTGGGTGCGCGCGGGAGCACAGTAAGTGCAGCGGCCTCGGCAAGCGAGAGGTCTTTTACGTCTTTATCAAAATAGGTATAAGAAGCGGCGCGGACTCCGTAGGCCGTTGACCCGTAGGGGATCTCGTTGAAATACATTTGGAGAATCTGATCCTTGGTAAAGTGCTTCTCAATCTGGTAGGCAAGAACAAGCTCTTTGAGTTTTCGGGATATGGATTTCTCGTTTGAAAGAAGCGCATTTTTTATGAGCTGCTGGGTGATGGTCGATCCGCCCTGTACCTTTCCCCCGCGCAGGAAGTCGATAAAAACCGCGCGCAGAATACCCCGCACATCAAACCCTTTGTGTTGGTAGAAGTTTTTGTCCTCAGAGATAATTACGGCACTTTTCAGATAGGAAGGGATGTCTTCAAGCGTAACGAGCGTTCGTTGCTGATTGCCATGGAATTCGTAGAGAAGCACCTTGCCGGTACGATCGTAGATGCGCGTGCTCTGCGGCAGTGCGCGCTCGATAAGGCGGTTTGGATTTGGCAAATCGCGTGAGTACCACCCAATAAGGCCGATAAGGGAGATACTCCCAATGATTACGCAGACACCAAGCGAGAGGATGATTCGTTTTGCGGTGAGCAATTTTTTGCGCGAGGGTGTTTTGTGTGGAATTTTCCCAAGCGAACGTGGCGCAATAGTTTTGCGCTTAAATTTTTTATGCTCGTCGTGATAGTCGTAGGATATATGCATATTTTATGGTCGGGGCATGCTTGCAGCGCAAAGCGCGATTGCAAGGGCGTCTGCGGTGTCGTCGGGTCGTGGTATTTCTTTGAGCTTGAGCACAAGAGAAACCATCTTTTGCACTTGGCGTTTTTCCGCCTTGCCGTACCCGGTGGCAGCAAGCTTAACTTGCAGAGGAGTACATTCAATGATGGGGAGCCCTGCTTGTACCGCGGCAAGAAGAATAACACCCCGGGCATGGCTTACTTCAATTGCCGTCTTGGAATTCTTTTCAAAAAAAAGTTTTTCGACGCCGACAACATCCGGAGAAAGATCAGCAATAATTTTTTTTACGTCATTGAATATTTGTAAGAGCCGGGTTGGAAATGGTGTTCCAGGAGCAGTGTGGAGGCAGCCATATGCGATTGCAACCGGATCACCCGCGTTTGCAGAGACTGCCCCAAACCCTATGGAGCCAAAGCCCGGATCAATGCCAAGGATGATAGGCGATTTTTTTATCATGCAATGTTTGTATATACACCAGTGACGTCGTCGTTGCCTTCGAGCACTTCCACGAGTCGTTCGATTTTTTCTTGAGTCGCCTCATCTACGGCAACTCGGTCCTTTGGGGAGAGCTCAATTTCAGCAAAGGCAATGTCGACTTTGTACGTTTCGAGCAGTTCTTTTATTTTTTGGAGCCCGTCGGGCGCGGTCATGATCGTTGCGCCATCCTCATCCTTAATAATATCCTCTGCGCCATTCTCTATCAAGGAGAGTTCAAGCTCATCGGTACAAGACTCACGTGAAATACCAAGTGTTCCGCGTCGCTCAAACATCCACTGCACACTGTTTGCGCTTCCGAGATTCCCCCCATTTTTTGATAAAAGATGTTTGATCTCTGAAACACTGCGATTCCTATTGTCGGTAAGCGTTTGGATAATAAAGGCAACACCGCCCGGTCCAAAGCCCTCATAGGTTATTTCTTCTAGTATTTCGCCGGCAAGCTCACCGGTTCCCCGCTTGACTGCCCGATCGATATTGTCCTTTGGCATATTCACCGCTCGCGCCTTTTCAATCGCAAGACGCAAGGAAAAATTGGCATCGGGGTCGCCGCCTTTATCACGTGCAGCGATGGTAATAAGGTGGGCAACTCGTGTGAAGCTGGCCGCACGCTTTGCATCAACAACGGATTTTGCGCGTTTTGTCGTTGCCCATTTGGAGTGTCCGGACATATATTTTGTTGTGGCTGATAGCTTTTAGAACGTACTGATATTTGTATAGTATATGAAAAAAAGAGAGGTTTTGCAAGGCGGGGACTTGAATCAAGACGCTTGGCATGGTAGGGTTTTGGTGTTCGGACGCATATCATGGAGGGGCAATGGTCAAAAATATCGAAGAGGCTCACGGGCAGTACCTTCGGGCGCTACATGACAGCGCGGCGTGGTTCGCGGACCACGTCAAAAGGATGGGTCGTCAACACCACCTCTGGAATTCTCCGGAGCAGTTTACGCTTCGGGATAAGCTCGAGTATCTCCGGGGTATGGAAGACACTCTCGGTCTTACCGAGGAGGAGGCAAATCAAGAGCGAAGCGCGGTCGGTCTGCCTGAAAGGAGGAAGACAGCCGTGAGATAGATAGCGAGATCGTGGCGGCAGACCCATGTGGACCGCCGCCCGACAATTTTTAACTAAACCATAAATATTTTATGAACATTGGAATCGTCGGTCTTCCCAATGTGGGGAAGTCGACACTTTTTAAGGCGCTGACAAAAAAACAGGTTGATATTGCGAATTATCCTTTTTGCACCATTGATCCCAATGTTGGTGTTGTCAAAGTTCCCGATGAGCGACTCGCACAACTTGCCGAATTGTCACATTCTGCAAAGATTGTTCCGACAAGTATTGAGTTTGTTGATATCGCAGGACTGGTAAAGGGTGCATCGCGCGGTGAGGGTCTGGGTAATAAGTTTCTTTCACACATTCGTGAGGTTGATGCGATTGCGCAGGTCGTCCGCCTTTTTCACGATAAAAATATTATCCACGTTGCCGGAGAGCCGAAACCAAGTGACGATATTGATGTTATTAATCTTGAGCTGATTTTTGCAGACATGGCGACGCTGGAAAAAAGAATAAGTGCGCTGAAGAGCCAAATGCGGAGCGGCAAGACGCGCATATTGGAAGAAACGCTCGCAGCGTATGAAAATATTTATTCCGCACTTGAAGAAGGGAGGCTGGCAAATTCGCTTGGACTCTCTGAAGAAGAAAAAGAGCTTGTGAAAGATCTGCACCTTTTGACGATAAAGCCCTTTTTATATGTATTGAATGCCGATGAGGCGTCAGACATCGAAGATACAACATTTAGCGAAGTTGAAAAAAAACTCGCCGGGTATCCGATCGTCAAGCTCTGCGCACAGCAAGAAGCCGATATGGCAGAGCTTACCGACGATGAAGTCCGCGAGCTGGGAATGAAGCGGACCGGCCTCGATCTGTTTATCATGGCCGCATACCAGCTCTTGGACCTCATCACGTTTCTCACTACGGGTCCGGACGAAACGCGTGCATGGACTATTCGACGGGGAACAAAGGCGCCGCAAGCCGCCGGTGTTATCCATACGGATTTTGAGCGAGGATTTATCCGCTCGGAGACTATCAATTGGAAGGACTTGATTGATGTGGGCGGCGAAGTTGCCGCAAAAGAAAAGGGACTGATTCGATCCGAAGGCAAGGAGTATATGATGAAGGATGGAGATGTTGTTGTTTTTCGGTTCAATGTATAATAACGCAATGGACACGCAAGAAAAAAGAATTGCGTGTAGTGTCAGAAAGCGTTTTTGACCAACCCTACCACTCGAACACAAACAGCTCGCGTCCAACATGCTGTCCCTCGCGCGCGATAATGATTGATCCTCGTTCAGTTTTTTCTGCAATGAAGCGTGAGAGATTGGCGGGAATTGTTTCGTTTTTATACCCAAGTTTTTTAATTTCTTCGAGACATGGAAGAAATATTTTTTTGCCGTGAAACAACCAGACCGGAAAAACAATAATAATGCGGCCATTTTTTTTCAGAATCTTTTTCCATTCACGGAACGAGTCGACATAGAGAACGCACAGATCGTCTTGGACACTTTTTGTGATTGCAGTCGAGTGTTGGTGCAGTATTGGGCCAAGATAGGGTTCGGTGATGACTGCGTCAACGGCATGGTCTGAAAAGCACGATTGTAATTTTCTCGCGTCACACTTTTTGGCAGCGAACGGGAGGGCGTCTTCAATTTTTTCAGAGCTGGATTGTATGAGCCATTCGATATTTTTATTTGTCGCGTCAACTTGTTTCTGCTCGAGGTCGCTTCCAAGAAGGTGAGAGTAGCCAAGAAGGAGCGCCTCTTGCAAGACTGTGCCTAGCCCACAAAACGGATCAAGGAGGGTCGCGCTTTTTGGCTGCTCGGAAAGGTTGACCATGATGCGAGCGATTTTTGGCGGGAGAAGCCCAACACGCATATCTCGGTATGGGCGATGCCAGTCTCGTTTTGAGAACTCCTCAAATTCTTGCACGGCTGTTGTTTTTCCGATGTGCCACTCGTCGCCATTTTGTAGGAGCACCCATTCTGCATTTCCCTGCTCGAGGAGGTGATTTTTTTCTACCACCACAGAGGAAAGTGCGCACTCACTCCTTTGGGGGGCAACAAATCGTGTAGAGACACCTGCAAAAACCAATTCTTTCTTGAGCGCAACGCCAGCGCGCTGGAGAGAATAGGCATGCTTCTGACGGTTTTCTTTTTGCCTTTTCTGTGCTATCGTGTAGGAGCTTATACCAAAAGTCACCCGTTTTTCCGCGCCTTCACACTCGTTTTTCTGGAGGCGAGAAATTGTTGAAAATGCTCCATCGAGCGACCGCTCCGTGGCAATAATTTTTCCGCATTTTATCATCCCCCCAAGAGAATAAAACAGCGGATCAATGGCAGTAGTAGCGGGAAGATTGACGATAAACGCCTCTTTTCCAATGGTAGTCATTGATGGCAAAAAGCCTTGCGCTCGACAAACAGCAGAGAGTTCTAGAAGCGAGAGAGAGGGAATTCTGCCCGGGATGAAGAAGTAATCCATAGATTGACAGAGAAAATGAATACAGTTGTTGCGGCCATCATTCTTTTAGCATATGCCGTGCTTGCGTTCAAAAATCGTACGCACGCTCTTATTATCCTCGTTGCTACCTTGCCGCTGTACCTCATTCGGTTTTCGGTTGGTCCGCTTCCCTCAACGGTACTTGAGGGAATGATTTGCATTCTGTTTTTGTTTTGGCTGATTTTCGAAAAAAGATTTTTACCAACAGTCGCAACTTTTTTTCGAGAGAAAAAGACCTTCGCCCTTTCAGTCTGCGTGTTTCTCCTTGCGGCAACTATTTCAATTTTTGTTTCGCCGGATATCCGCGCCGCAGTGAGCGAGTGGCGTGCTTATTTTATCGAACCGGCGCTTGTTTTTCTTGTCGCGATCGATCGTATACGAACAAAGACAGACCTCCGCCATATATTCGATGCCAGCATTGCTTCAGCGGCCATTATCGGGGCAATCGCAGTATATCAAAGATTTACCGGCTGGCATATCCCCCCTCCGTGGCTGTCAGAGCTCCGTGTTACGAGCATCTATCCCTACCCCAACGCAGTAGGCCTCTATCTCGCGCCGATTATCTCAATGGTTGTGGTTCGACTCTTCGACACCATCCGTGAGCGCGCTCATTTCCTGCGAGTAGCCATATATGTCGGTGTATTTCTATTGTTGTTTGTCGCAGTCTACTTTGCCAAGACAGAAGCGGCGCTCGTTGCGCTTGCTGTTGTCTTGCCGCTTATGGGGTTTATATGGAGCAATCGAACACGCATCGCGACAATTGCTATATGTCTGAGCATTGTTGGGATTATTTTTTCTTCACCACCACTCGTTTCGTCGATTCAAGAAAAACTATTACTAAAAGATTGGTCGGGAGAAGTGCGACAGGTCATATGGGAAGAAAGCCGTTCCATGCTTGCCGACCATACGGTGTTTGGCGCCGGTCTTGCAGGATACCAGAAGACCATGGCGCCATATCACAAGGCAAAATTTCTTGAGATATTTCTTTTTCCTCACACGATCGTTTTAAATTTTTGGAGCGAAACAGGACTATTGGGCGTTGTCTCTTTTTTTGCGATTGTTGTTGTATTTTTTTTCACGCTGGTCACGACGGTGCGAAGGAAGAATGCAGACGAGGTGTTTACTCGCATGTTTTCCTTGTCGCTTTTCGGGGCGATGACCATTTTTCTTATCCATGGACTTGTTGATGTCCCGTATTTCAAAAATGATCTCGCGGTGTTTTTTTGGCTCCTACTCGCACAAGCACTATGTGTCGAGCGGCTCTCGCAGATGAGCTCGAAAGGCGCAAAGTCAATACAATAAATTGGGGCATGCTGGCTTGACAAAAGAAGCAAAACAGCCGATTCTTGTTGAAGAAGCGAGAAAAAACCAAGAAGCAATAATGTCTGGAGAGGTGTCAGAGTGGTCGAATGAGCGGCTCTCGAAAAGCCGTAGACCTGCAAGGGTCTCGAGGGTTCGAATCCCTCCCTCTCCGCCAAAATTCAAAATCCGAATTCCCTCCCCAAAAAAATATGGTCGGTGCGAAGCGCCGTCTGTTCTGCATTCCCCTCACAAAATTCTGATTCTGCAAGGATTCGCCACGCTCTACTGCGAATAGGGACAACCCGCTAGGAATTTACAAACAAGATATGGCAATTGATAGCACACGATCACAAGAAATGTGGAATGCCTTACCAAAAGACATTGTTGTTGTAGCCGACGGAACCGAGAATAAATTGGGAGATGTAGAATTTTTCGTGCATTTTCCAGAAAAAGAAATTGAGATTAAGTTAGACATTGATGAAGAAGAAAAAACGGAGCTAAAAGAAATTATCTTGTTGATAAAAAACGAGATGGAAAAACATGGGTATGAATTTTTCGGAGAAGAGGCTGATAAAATTGAAAATTTTTGCATTTATTACGCGGCCAATGGCAAGAAAGCCAAACTAATTTTAAAGGGGGGAGATAACCGACGAGGCTTTGAGGTGAAACAAAAAACTCTTTTGTCTGATGATGGCGGCATATTAATAAAAGAGGAAGCGCGAAGTAAAATTTTTGAAAGATTAGACGAGGCACAAGATTTTTTGTCTAGAGCACTTTATCCTCTCCGCGATGTATCCTCGAGCGTGCGGGCAGTAACAATGATCACAAAGTGTAAACTAACATTTGGTATTTCTTCACAACCAAGTTTAACCAGATACTTTAGATTGATAGTAGATGAGACCTGCATACCTGGCCAAAAAATTGCCGGGAAAATAAGACAAGTAGAAATCGAATATAAGGGCAGCAACCAATCCTCTGCCGATGATGTGGTGGCAGTAAAAGATGAGATGGCGGCTTTATCGAAAATCGTTGAACAAACACAAGGATTACATTTCACCCCCACTCTTCAAACCAAGCGAAATTGGGCAAAAAAGGCACTGGAAAACGTAGACATAAGCACTCTGCCAACTGCCGAAGAATTAGCCGCTGATTTGAACAGGAACGGCTAAACCGTAAACAACGCTAGGATTTCTTACACATTATGAACACAGAAGGAAGAATCCCAACCACAATTGAAGTCGAGCCAAAAAAAGAGTGCCCAATCGCAACTCTTCTTGATATTTACGAATCAAGAGGACAAGATGAAATCTCAAAAATTCAAAATAGCCTCTCAACGGCTCAAGAAGAATTGCACCAGCTGGCAAGCTCAAACGGAGAACAAAAACTCCAAGAAAATTTGGATTGGCTTTTGAATAATAATAATCGTATTGATCTATACCAGATTACCGCGGTTTTGAATGGTGAAAATTATGCTAGAGCCGACGAGGATATGGACGGAACAAAAGCCAAACAACTCTTTGCCTATCGAAAAATTCAGGCTGCTCTTTCAATCGCTGGCGAAATTACAAAATCAGATAGCGTCAATTTACTGGCTAGTTTTATAGACAATAATCGCGAGAATATTTATTTGTGTAATACAGCTATTGATTCACTGGCTAAAAATCAAACACCAGAAGCAAAAGATGAAATACTTAAAATTGCCGATGATCAAAAACAAGGATATGAATTAAGAACGAGAGCTGTTTTGGCTGGTTTAAGAGCTGGCATACCATTTGAGAATGAAAAAGTTTCTGACCTGCTAAAACAATACATGACCGACTTGGGAAACCAAGTCTGCCAATCAATGGGAACTTACAACATTATTGAAATAGCTGGCTTACTTACAGATCATAATCTAACCATTGAGATTTTGAACGAATTACAAAACAGAATACAAAATTTTCCTCCAGGAAAAACCCAATGGCTTGAACGTGATATTGTCTCTACCAGATTAACACTACAAACTGGCGATAAAGATCAATATTTGAAAAAAAAACTTCCTGCTCGGCACTATGAAGCAAAAAATGGAATCGTTTTTGGCTCGCTCAAACCTGATTTTAACTTTACAGAGTTTCTTGAACGCCACCGAGATAAATTTGATAAAATGGCTGAGGTATTGGGGCGCCTAAACCAGTCCTTTGATACTGAGCCGATTATGTATGTCGATATCAGCTCTGGCGACGCAAACGAGGCTGGGTGGACACAAAATTCAATTTATT
>Ga0172375_10004074_pt1 | contig 21860 bp, 11 predicted proteins | sample LakKiv1m_FD_114537 | JGI IMG/M metagenome (GOLD analysis project Ga0172375, IMG submission 114537) | Freshwater microbial communities from Kabuno Bay, South-Kivu, Congo - kab_092012_11.1m | ecosystem: Environmental > Aquatic > Freshwater > Lake | place: Democratic Republic of the Congo... | reverse complement strand
TAACCTTTGGTAGGCGGGGGGCTCGTCCCCCCGCACGATTTGTCGGGGGACAAGCCCCCGACCTACCTCAACAAAGTTATTCCATTAGATTAGCATTACCCACACGAAATAGCGAAGAACCTAAATATTCTTTATTACGAAGTTCTCTAACCAAATCTTCCTTATAGTGTGCTGTCGACTCTCTGCAATCGACAGCATTTTCCAAAATATCAGTGGTACAGCGTCGACTACGGAGAGTCGACGCCACGCGTTTGAGCACATTTTTAAAGGGCTTGATCAAATTACTTTATAAATACAAATATTCAAATAGTTAATTGAGGGACAGGACACTAGTGAAATTTTTTAATTAAAGTAAAGATTTTTGTTTTGTCCGGGAGTTCTTCAAAAAAGACTTCATCGATGATTTTTCTAACGATAAATAAACCTAATCCGCCGACTCGCCGGCTGCCCAGAGGCGACTGAAAGTCGGGATGCGGCGCTTGCAGCGGATTAAAACTTCTCCCCCACTCTTTCACTACCACCATTATCCCTTCCGGAATGTGAACCGTCTCCACCGTGACCCGGCCATTAGGACAGCTCTGGTAACCGTGTATAATGGCGTTGGAAACGACTTCATCCACAGCTAATTCCAGCGATTTAGCTTCGTCTTCACTGAAACCAAAGGCGACAGCATTTCTCCTGACAAAATTTCCCACAATTCCCAGATTGACCGTTTCCGCGGCGATGGTAAGAGAAGCGTGGGAAATTTTCTGAGCTGCCGGGGGAGATGAAAGTTTAATTTCCGTTAAATTGTCGTTGTCGATTAATGCTGACAAGCGGGCGGCTCAATATAATTATTGATTAAAGGAAAACGGCGGCGAGCAAGAACATTTATGCGCCGGTTGTTTTGAAGGTCTCTGTCAGGCTTCCGTTTCGTTAAAGACTTGAAAGGGCATTGAATAGGCTGTCAGGCGGGGGCGACTGACAGTACAATTATACTGCAGAGTGCAAGGGAGATTCCCGTATAGATATCGGATCAACAGGGGCGGGTTTGAAACCCGCCCCGGCAAAATTGACTATCGACTATTTTCAAAACACCCGAAGTACCGCCAATATAAAATACAAAAGCCCCCCTTTTAAAGCAAATTTGGGGGGCTTGACCAAGAATCAGATATATAGATGTAATCACTCCATATTTTAACATCTCATACTATACCGCGCTATTCTCCGATGTGAACTTCCGGATCGAGGAACCAATCCAGCATTTCGTAGAACACATTGTCCACCCGGCCCATAGTCTGACCGGGGATAGTATCGTTCAGCATAAAATACATCGGGAAGGTAGTAATGGCGGCGCGGTAATGCAGCTGAGTGAAGGTGAAATTATAGACCGTGTAATATTCATAACGGATGGCGCAGGGCTTTAAATGCGCTTCGGTAACCGGATTATAAGTGTATTCGATTTCCACTATATCGCCTTTTTCCCAGTAATGATCCGAAGTATAATCCACGCTGAGCACATCGCCGACTTCCCAATATTGGTGATAGGTATAGCGCACTAAGATGCTGTCGCTGTTAGACCATTGAGTTCCGGTATAACCTACTTGCAGCACATTGTTGTTGCGGGAAAGCAAAGCCCCGGAGGTATTAAGCGTGACATTTCGGATTTCCAGAATATTATCCACGAAGTTCTTTTCTACGGTGACGGTGCAGGAAGTGGGAGTGGGATTGGACACCGTAGGTTCGATGTAATCGAAGCTCCCCGGCTGCATAGTGACAAGGGCATCGGGATAATTTATCTGTACATCGAACTGGACAATACTGGCGACGGAATCGGCGTAGGAATTCCGGCTTACATTATAGATTTCGGAAAAGACTTGATCGTATCTCTCGGTGCGGATGAAACACGCGGTAGGCGTGGGATTGGTATAATTCCCGCCGGCGGAACTGGCATTCAGCACTTCGGAATTTTCATTGGTAACCGGGAAAGGAGTAAATTCATAACTGACCAAAACTTCATCGTTCCCGGTAACGGAAATCACTTCTGCGATCTGGTCTTTATCCATATTGTAAACGCTGGTGACCGAAGTTACATTGTCATCGGGCACTCCCAGCCAGCATTGATAACCGTTAGGCGCTGCATAGGGCGGCGAATTGGTCCAATCGAGGACAGTGGCGACAGTATCCCGCGGGACATATGACAATTCGCCGGTGATGGAGTTAAAATAGTAGAGGGTGGTAGCGTCTTCATCGCGGGAGACCCAATCGACTTCCGGCAGACCTCCGGTGATGGAGGGTAAGGGGAAGGGGAAGAACAGAGAGGCGACTTTAGTTTGGTCGACAGTTAGAGTATCGAGGAAGTCCACCGCATTGATGGCGCCGACAAATTCGTAAGGCTGATTGAAGGAATTGGGCACGCGGGTAGTGTATCGCTGAGTGACTTGCATTGCGTTCAGCAGCGTATTGGAGGAATTACCGATGCCGACGCCTTCATTGAAGCTTCCGTTCAAAAGGCATCTGCCCATCGCCCAGATATTGCCGCCGGCATTGAGATAGCGCAGGAAACTTTCATCACGGTCGATAACATAAGCGTATCCGGCTTGAGCCAGCTTATGATCTTCCGCATAAAACAAGATCATCTTAAATTTGCTGAGTAAAATGGCGGGCACCAGGCTGCCGATTTGCGCCGTGCTGTTGTTCCAGTAAATTACATCTTCGGTACCGGAAGCAATGTCATACGGATCGCCAAAATCATAGCCATAATTAACAGCGCTGAAATGTGGTTCCAATCTTTCCAGCATATCCAGATAGAAGGTATCGATAACGGCGTTATTGGGCAATTCACCCAAACCGCCGCCATTCAGGGTCTCATCATAAACTAAAATGGAATGTTCAAAAGTGGGTTTGACACAGCGGAAATAGAGTTCCGCCGGATAGGGGCTGACTTCAAAACCATCATCGTAAGACCAAACGCTGAATTTATACCAGCCGGTTTCCAAATCTACAATGGTAATAGCCTGTTCATCGGTATATTCGTCCATCGACCAATCCCACAGCGTATCGGTGAACGCTGAGGTTCCGCCGGCGGTATCGGCTTGCATCAGATAGAATTTGTAGGTCAGCGGAATGGTGTATAATTCCCGGTCATCGGGATCGTCGCCCCGCCAGCGGAGGATGATGCCGTTCCAAACGGGGGTGACATTCTCCAGGCAATACAGGGTGTCGTAGTGGGCTAAAGCGGGATCGGCGGGTTTTAAATTGTCAAGCGCGATATAATTCAGGGAATCGTAATCCGTATCCTGCTGTTCATCCCACTTGATTTCCGGAGTATTAGGCGCTTGATTGCTGCGGAAGAAGGTGCGGTATTTAATGGATGAAGCCAAGCCGTCATTGTCGTAACACCTGAGGTACAAGATATGCTGAGTGGTATCTCCGGCGGCGCTGAGCAGGTAGATGGTGGTGAAGGTGGCGTTAGTTTCCTGCCATTTAGTGGCGGGGATATTGGGAATATAACCTTGCGGATCGGCAATGGCTTCCGGGGCAAAATTTTCATCGATGTCCGCGTATTCATAGTATTCCACGAAGCCGTCGGGATCGCTGCCGTACCAGTAGATGAGTGGGGCGAAGCTGAAGACATAGAAATTCGGCGTATTGAGTTTGAAGTCGGCGAAATAGATCAGGGTATCAATATCATAATAAACCCAGTTTCCGCCAACAAAGACCGAATCATCGGCTAAAATGGAGGTGTCGACTTCCGTCCAAATGGTGTCGTTCATCCCGCCGTTAATATCCACCTGAATGGTCAAAACGCTGGAATCAAGAATGCTGTAATCGACGCCTTCCTGATAAAACACCGTATCAATGCCGTCGAAATACTTGATGACGATTTCGGAATCAGGCACCAGGGTGACTAACAGAGTATCTCCCCAGACGATCAAATCCGGGAATTGCACCAGCTGGTAGGGCGCATCGTACAGGCTGATAGTGCTGTCCAAGTCCGCGTGATAGCCAAACATGGAGAAGGGCATATTGAAGACCCAGGAGGAAGTGGATGAATCCTGATTGGCGTCCTGCGGAGTATTGACAAAGTTCACTGAAGGAGCTTGATTGGGATTACTATCTCCGTTCATTTGAGCGCAGCTTCCGAGGATGAGAGCCAGCGCTAAAAAACCGATGATAACGGTGATGAACTGTCCGGTCAGCTTCATTTTTGAAAGTCTCCCCTCTGAAGTGGGATTTATATGATTCATCATTATGATATTCCTATTAAAAAGATACGAGATACGAGATGCGAGAGATAGTTTGCTATCAGGTATCAACTCCTGATTAAGCTGTACGGAAACACTTATAAGGTTTAGAAATCATAGCCAAGAGTATAACGATGAATAGCGCCGAGATAACCATAGGTGGCGTAAGCGTAGTCGATGGTCAAACCGATAGAAGCGAATTTCAGTCCGCCGCCGAGGGAAAATCCATCGAAACTAAGGACGCCGTTTTCATCGAAGACGGGATACTCGATGTAGGGGTCTTTACCCTGTTCATCGCCGACATAATCCGACCATTTGTCCCGTGACCAGCCGTTGATTTTTTTCCCGCCGCGCAGGGAAACTAAGCCTTTGTAAGTATATTCGACGCCAAGGCAGATCAATTCAAGATTGTCATTGGGATGGCTGAATTCCGCATCGATGGTCAATTTGTTGTCATCGGTTAAAATAGGGACAATAGAAGCGCCGACTTTGAAATTCATCGGCATAGGGAAAGGCCCGTTGACAAAATTCATATCCGGCCCAAAATTGCTGACCAGCATCGCCAGCACAACCCGCTTCCAGCCGGTTTCGTAGAAAGTGCCGACATCGGCGGTCCAGCCGTAAGCGGCTTCATCGGCTAAATTCTCATTGATGAATTTGACTGAACCCCCGACGGTGAATTTGTCGGTCAGCCTTTTCACATAAGAGACGCCTACTGCAAGGTCGGAAGCCATAAAAGTCCGGCCGGTGCCGTAAGGCATTTCCGGAGTAGTCTCTTTCATTTCATCGGTCCATAAGCCGCCGACAAAAAATCCCAGCACGGAAGCGGACGCTTTCATGGGATAAGCTATCCCCAGATATTCAAAAGCCACTCCGGCGGGGAAATCCATATGAGAAGCGAACGCCGAGGTTTGTTCCAATTGGATCAATCCGGCGGGATTATAATAGAGGGCGGAAGCATCGTTGGCGATGGCGGTAAAAGCATCGGCCATCGCCACGCCGCGGGCGCTGACTCCTATCTTTAAAAACTGAACTCCCGCCGTTCCGACTTTAGCTTGACCGAAAAGGCTGGATACGCATAAACTCAGCATAATTATTACTGCGAAAAAGATCCTTCGCATAATCAGTCTCCTGGCATTTTAGCGCACCAAATAAGGTTTGCTGTATCTTTGTTTAAAAGAAGTAACAAGTAACAAGTAACAAGTAGCAAGTAGCAAGTAAAAGCAAAAGCTGGATTCCCGCTTTCGCGGGAATGACAAATTGGAGGCATTATTTATTGTTCAGAGCACCTCTATCCAACATATATAAATGTTTGCTTTGTTTTTCTCTGTGTCTCTGTGGTGAACGCATTTGCTTTTTGTTTGCTTTTGCTTTTCCCGAACTCCGAACTCCGAATTCCGAACTCCGAATTCCTTTTAGCGGATAATGACAAATTTTCCGGTTTGGATTTTGCCTTTATTACCCGGAGTCCAATCTTCCACGCTGAAGAGATAGAGCCCGGAAGTGACTTGCTGCAAATTGCGGCTGTTCAAATCCCAGCTTTCGCTGTATTCCGAAACCCAGCCGATATTATCGTCGCCGGCGATGTTATGCGGCACGGCGGCGACCAAATCACCCGCAATAGTAAATATCCGAATCAGACATTGCTGCGGCAGATTGATAAATTCCAGCCGCCGGTCGGTATTGGGAAAGAAATCGGGAGTGCCATCATCCTGGTTTTCCCACATTAGACCATTGCTGAAGGAAACGGTATAATCTTCGTAAGCGCGGTAGGGATTGGGCACCACTAAGACTTCGTTATTGGGATTACCTGAAGGGGCGACATAAACGGCGTTAGCGCTGCGGGCGGTTTCCAAAGGTTCGGTGCCGGATTGCGGATCGCCGTAGTCGTAAGCGGTGATGCAGTACCAGCGGGGGAACAGGCTGTGGACATTGTCGAAAGTATAACTATAGGCGCTGTCGGTTTCGGTGATAGTTAAGAAGCCAACATTGTTACCTACAGCCCGGCGGTAGTAATTTACTCCGTCGATCATAGTATCCGCCGGAGCGTCAGTGCGGTTATCCGGATAGGACACCATACTATCGGTCAGACTAAAATAGGCGAAATCGACCAAATCGAATTCGGTGACCAGAGAATAATCATTTTCCAGCCCGGTATTGCCGATATAGATTTTATAGCCTTCAAAGTCCTGACGGCGGCTGAAGGGGTCTTGATAAGTGACATCTTCCGAAGGGAATTTACCCCATTTCAGGATGACTTGATCTTCGGTCAACTGATAAGTGACCTGGGGGACTTCCGGTGGAGGAGGGCCTTGGAAATCGGGGATGCCGTCTCCGGCGTCGAGGCGGTTATTGCCGCCGGTATAACCTAAATCCAAAGTGCCGAATCTTTCATATTCATCGGTGAACAGCCAATCGGGATAGACTTCGGGAATAATATCTTTCCAATCGTCTTCCCCGTTATCGAGCCGGCCGTTGGCTTCGGATCCATCAGTGTCGGGACCGTAATAGGTGCCCATAAAGACGCCGTAGTAATAGACATCTTTGCTTTCTTCACCGGGTTCCAGAATGGCGTAGAGATGGTCGGTACCGGTGTCTTCACCGTACCAGCCGTCGCCGGTTTCATAGATTCCATCGCCTTGACTACCGTCTTCGTCGAAAACATTTTGATTATGATCGTTGCCCCAGTCGAAACAGGGAGTATCGACCAGAGGATTGTCGTAAACCCAGGCAGCCCAGGCGGCGTTGTATTTCAAATCGGCAAAATTGAACTTGGTGGGATCGATAGTCTGATTGGATGACTGCGGATTGTTCATATCGTGGAAATTATCGCCGCAGACATAAGCCATAGTCATATGGAATTTTTCGCCGGGGTTCAAGCGGAAAATGTCGTTGCCGGCTTCATCGGTATGATCGTAAATTCCCAGCGGTCCCCAGGATATCAGATAGCGGGTGTCATAACCATTGGCTAAATCGCCGGGGTCTTGAGCGTCCGGAGTCTGCCAATATTTAATTTCATCGACTAATTGCCCGGTGGCGGGATTGTTATAGACCAAATGCTGGGGATGATCGGCAATATAGGCGGCGTCGTTGACATAGACCTGGTCATAGTCGAATTCTTTATTCGACATTACGAAATATTTGTGTTCGTCGCCGACCGGTGTGCCATAAGTATTGGTCCAGCCGCCGGAGCCATCATCGATCCAGGCGGGCCCGAAGTCGAGTTCGGGATTGTTGTTGGAGATCCACCAATTGAAGGTAGTGAAGAGCCTGGGATTAGGCGCCCTAACAACGCGGGTGCCGGACACGCCGGGGGAATAGAAATCGTTGCCGCCGCTAATACTGCGGGGACGGCCGTCATTATCGGCGATATAAGCTACATTGATGCGGGCGGAATCCGGGGTGCCGTCGGCGCGGTTGAAGTAATAGTATTCCTGAAAACCGCAGATATCGTCATCATGCCAATAGGGGGTTTCATCGATGCGGCCGACATCCGCATCGACATACAGACCTACATAAAGATTTTTCAGGTAGTTATCTGCGATATTTTCTATTTCATAATCGATGATGATGAAATCCTGAGCATAGTTGTAAGTCCAGGAATACGACCGGTGGTTAATCTTAATCCCCAGAGGGTAATGCGGCCCGTCGATGGGATCGCCATCGACCCAAACTTGATCGGTCAAAGTATCGGCGTAATCGCAGATGAAATCCTGTTCGGATACCGCATCGGGATGGGAGACAAATTGTCCGAGGCGGTTCCATTCATTGGGACGGGTGGATCGTTCCTGAATCAGATGCTGTTCACCTTCGCCGGGGAAAAATTCGTTCTGGTTGAACCATCCTTCATTTCCGGTGGAAGTGCGGGGAAATTCAAATCCTTCCTGCTGAACCAAAGCGCCGATCCATAAAGAAGCCATAAATAAGTACTGAATGTCCGATCCGCCGGGGTACTCGCATTGCGGCGCCCAAGTGCCGGGATACTCGGGATCGGTCCTGGCGCCGGAAGAGTTGGGGCTGTCATTCCCTAAATATCCCCAATTATACACCGTCAGCCAGACATTAGTCTTGCGGTGAGTCCGGTTGTACACGGCAGGATTGGCGACCTGGACTTCACGCCCGATGTCTTTGGATAGACTTGAGCCGGGATTTCCCGTACCTAAGTCTTTGGCGTCGGCAAATTGAAAAGAAAAAATAAGCGGCAAAACATAAGTAATTGCGCTTTTAACCTTCATTGTGCGCTCGCTGGATTAAGATCGAATTTGAGTTTATAAATCTAACTTTATTTAAAACAGTCTAAAAACCAAAAGAAGTGTTCAAGTGAGCAAGTGTTCAAGTGAAAAGCAAAACTTCCCAATGTTTGCTTTTTACTATTCCCTATTCGCTTTTCGCTGCTTTTAAGCTTTTCTCTGTGAAACTCTGTGTCCTCTGTGTCTCTGTGGTGAAGCTTTTATCTTTGCTTTTGCTTTTTCCGAACTCCGAATTCCGAACTCCGAACTCCGAATTCCGAACTCCGAACTCCGAATTCCGAACTCCGAACTCCTACCGAATAACCACAAACTTCCCGGTCTGGATTTTTCCCTTGTCACCGGGAGTATAGTTTTCCACGCTGAAGAAATACAAGCCGGAAGTAACCTGCTGCAGATTGCGGCTGTTTAAATCCCAGCTTTCGCTGTAATCCGACACCCAGCCGACATTATCGTCTCCGGCGATGTTATGCGGCACCGCCGCTACCAAATCCCCGGCGACGGTAAATATGCGAATCAAACACATCTGAGGCAGATTGATGAATTCCAAACGCCGGTCGGTATTGGGGAAGAATTCCGGGGTGCCGTCGTCTTGATTTTCCCACTGCAAACCGTTACTGTAGGAAACAGTATAATCCTCATAAGCGCGGTAGGGATTGGGCACCACCATTACATCATTGTCAGGATTGCCGGAAGGGGCGACATAAACCGCGTTGGCGCTGCGGGCGGTTTCCAAAGGTTCAGTCCCCGATTGCGGGTCGCCATAATCGAAAGCGGTGATACAGTACCAGCGGGGGAAGAGGCTGTGCACATTTTCAAAGACATATTCGTAGGTGGAATCGGTCTCCTGAATGGACAAAAATCCGGCGTTATTACCTACTGCTTTGCGGAAATAGGTCACGCCGTCGATGATGGTGTCTTCCGGAGCGTCAGTCCGGTTATCGGGATAAGTCACCATACTGTCCAGATTGCTGAAATAGGCGAAATCCACTAAATCGAACGATTGCACCAGGGAATAGTCGTTTTCCAGACCGGAGTTGCCGAAATAAATATTATAGCCTTCGAAATCCTGACGGCGGCTGAAGGGGTCTTGGTAGGAAGGATCTTCCGAGGGGAATTTTCCCCATCTGAGGATGACTTGAGTTTCGGTCAATTCATAAGTGATTATGGGGACTTCCGGGGGAGGAGGTCCTTGGAAATCGGGGATGCCGTCGCCGGCGTCAAGGCGGAAATTAAATCCGGTATAACCTAAGTCCAAAGAGCCAAATTTTTCGTATTCATCGGTGAAGAGCCAGTCGGGATAGGCTTCGGCGACCACATCCTGCCAATTATCTTCGTTCGGATCCAGCCGGCCATTGGCTTCGGAACCGTCCGCATCGGGTCCATAATAAGTGCCCATATAGGTGCCGAAATAATAGACTTCCTTGCTTTCTTCCCCGGGCTCGAGGATAGCGTATAATCTGTCGGAACCGGTGTCTTCGCCGTACCAGCCGTCGCCGGTATCGTAAATGCGGTCGCCCTGACTGCCGTCCGCATCCACCACGCTCATATTATGGTCGTTGCCCCAATCGAAACAGGGAGTATCGACCAGCGGATTGTCATAAACCCAGGCGGCCCAGGCGGCGTTGTATTTCAAATCGGCGAAATTATACTTGAAAAAATCCAGATTGGTATTTGATGTCTGCGGATTGTTGCGGTCATGGAAATTATCGCCGTAGACATAGGCGAAAGTCATATGAAATTTTTCGCCGGGATTCAAGCGGAAAATATCGTTGCCAGCTTCATCGGTATGGTCGAAAATCCCCAAAGGCCCCCAGGAAATCAGGTAGCGGGTATCATACCCGTCGGCTAAATCGGCGGCGTTGGTGGCATCGGCCAATTTCCAGTAATGAGTTTCATGGACAAACTGCTGAGTCGCGGGATTGTAATAATCCAATTCCTGCGGATTATCGGCAATCCAGGCGGGGTCATCGACTTTAATCTGGTCATAGTCGAATTCCCGGTTGGACATCACAAAATATTTCCGTTCATCGCCCATCGGCGTGCCGTAAGTATTAGTCCAGCCGCCGGAAAGATCATTGACCCAGGAGGGTCCGAAATCGAGGTCGGGATTACCGTTGGAAATCCACCAGTTGAAGGTAGTGTTCAGACGGGGATTAGGGGCGCGCACTACGCGGGTACCGGTGACTCCGGGAGTATAGAAATCGTTGCCGCTGGCGACTTCGTAAGGCCGGCCGTCATTATCCGAAATATAGGCGATATTGATGCGGGTGGAATCGGGAGTATTATCCGGACGATTGAAATAATAATATTCCTGGAATCCGCAAATATCATCGGTATGCCGGAAAGTGGTCGATTCATCGCGGCGGGCGACATCGGCATCGACATATAAGCCGACATAGAGATTTTTTAGGTAATTGCCGGCGATATTTTCGATTTCGTAGTCGAAGATGATAAAATCCTGCGCGTAGTTGTAAGTCCAGGAATAGGAGCGTTGATAGACTTTCAATCCCAGCGGTTCGTGAGCGCCGTCGATTTCATCGTTCCGCACCCACACTTGGTCGGTCAAAGTATCGGCGTAATCGCAGATGAAATCCTGTTCGGAGACCGCATCGGGATGCGATATATACTGCCCTAAACGATTCCATTCATTGGGGCGGGTGGAACGCTCGACGATGCTGTGTTCTTCACCTTCACCGGGATATAATTCGTGGATGAGGGGATTAGTCCAGCCTTCGGTGCCTTCGGAAACGCGGGGGAATTCGAAGCCTTCCTCCTGAATCAAAGCTCCAATCCATAAAGAAGCCATAAACAGATATTCAATGTTAGATCCGCCGGGGACTTCACATTGAGGCGCCAATTGGCCGGGATATTCCGGGTCATCCATCCCATCGTTGCCAAAGTAGCCCCAATTGGTGATGTTCATCCACATATTGGATTTGCGGTGCACCCGGTTGAAAACATAGGGATTCGCCACTTCGGTCACGCTGCCGAAAGGTTTACCGGCGGCGCCGGAAGCTTCATAATTGTCCTTCTCGGCAAAAACCGAAGGGACAATTAATAAAAATCCCAATATGACGATGAAAACGCTTTTGATTTTCTCCATAGGCCGCAGACAAAAGTTAAGAGGAAAAATCCACCCCGCGAATTAGAAGCTGACAGCTGACAGCTCACAGCTCACAGCTAAATCAATTACCCTGCATAGATTGAATAATATCCTGGAAGAACTGCGGCGGCGTCCAATTGCCTTGCGAACCGCCGAACGGCCCCATATCGGTGGCCGTGCCTTCAAATCCGGCGCCGCTGCAGGGCGAAGCTCCCGGAAGTTCTTCCAATACGGAAGTCAATCCGGGGTCGAGAGAAATATTGTATTGGAAATCACAACTGTCGCTGTTGGCATTAGTCTGCATCCATAGACCGATGCCGCTTTCACAGTTATAATAGTCTCTCACATTGGAATTCTCATCGATATTGCCGTAAGAATCGTTGTACCATATATCGGGGAAGGAGGATTCCAGACAATATAGACCAGCTTTGTCGTTATTATAAATTATATTATTGGTGATGACGGCGTCGGCGTTTTGCCGCAAATATATGCCGTAATAACCATTTTCCATAATCAGGTTATTGATAATCTCCGGCTGGGAGAAAGCTTCGGCGCGGAGACCGTTGACATAATTACCGTAAAAAATCGAGTTTAAAATCGAGGCGTCGGAATGATCCGTGCAAAAGAGACCATAACCTTGATTGCGGGTGAAAAGACTATGCATAATCAACGGCGCGGCGTAATTGTCACAAACGATACCGGCTCCGCCGGAATTGTCAAAAGCGCAAAAATCGAATTGGGGTGAAACACCGTCGACAGTCACTTCATTTTCCAAGGAATTAAACAGAGTACTAGCGACCTGGATATCTTCATAGACAAATATCTCCGAAGCGAATTCGATAATACAGTTGTCCAACGCGGCGGAACAGCCATCGTGGAAAGTCAAATATTTCCAATCGCCTTTCAAAGGTTCGGTTTTACTGGAAGTAAGCGCCACCGGATTGTCAGCTGTACCGGTGATATTGAGCGCGCCATAAATATCGAAGGAAAATCTTAGAGTAGTTTCCGCATTGAACCTGAAAGTCACGCCCGCTTCAATGGTCAAAGTTTCGCCTTCTTCCACCCAAATATCGGAAGTGACCAAATAGGGGCTGTATTCCGCAGTGATGGTGCCCGATAAAGCGTTGCGGATTTCCGAGGGGTCGGATTGGTCGTAATAGTAAGCTCCCATATCGCTGCGGGTGCCGTCCATATCGATGACGGTCGAGGGATCGCCGAAATCGATGCAGGGGGAATGCGACAGCAATTGGAAATCGCTCAAAGGATCGGCGAATTGCGGATCGAGCGATATCAGGCCGGGGAAACCGGTGGTGTCGATGGCGAAGATATCACCGGTGATGTTATCCCAGACATTGGAGTATTCGATGCGTGGAGCGGCTTGAGAATTCAATTTGGCGACCACGCCGTAGTCGTCATTGGTGACTATGATGCTGTTGATAATGGTCGGTTTGCCCAGAGTATCGGCGACCACGCCGCTGAAAGCATTATGCGTGATAGTGCAGCCGTCGATCAGAGGCGCGGCGTTGTTTTGCGTGTAGACTGCATTATAGCCGTTATCGACCATTATGCATTTTTTAATGACCGGGGAAGAACCGTCGCAGTGGATGGCGCCGCGGAATTCTTCGGAATAATCGACATACAAAGCCCCGTCTTCAATCGTACAGTATTCCATAATGCTGGTGGTATTGGGATTGGTGAACTTTATACCTTCCCAATTGCCCCGGCTATTGCTGGTGTTGGTGGAAGTGGAATTGAAAACGATGTTATTTTCCGGCGATCCGACAGCGATAAGCCGGCCTTCAACAGTGAAGGAAAAGAATCCGCTGAAAAGGATTTGCACTCCGGCTTCTATAGTTAGGGTCGAAGCGGGTTCGACATAAATATCGGCGGTTACATGATAAGGGCTGTCAGCCACACGCAAGGTACCGGAAAGCGCGCCGGACAAAGCGGTGTAGTTTCCCGCACTGCCGGAACCGCTATCGTCTTCCGAACAGCCGATGAACATTAGACTCAGGAGAAACAACGCGTATAATAGGTGCTGGCGTCTCATTAATCTCGCCTCAATTAATGAAGATGATGGTCTTAATCTGATTAATAATAGTCGATGCTTAAATCTTAGGCTCAGGGCTCAGGGCTCAAGGCTCAGGGCTCAGGGCTCAAGGCTCAGGGCTCAAGGCTCAGGGCTCAAGGCTCAAGGCTCAAGGCTCAAGGCAGAATAATTTGGTATAGTGTCAGGTGAGGACACCTGACACCACTAATAATATGGTATCTGTCAGGCGGGGGCGCCTGACAGCGCCGTTTTTCTTTTTGACTTTTGACTTTTGACTTGCAGACTTGTGGACTTGCTGACTGTTTTAGAACTGCACACCAAATCTGAAGATGACATTGCGTCCGGGATCGAAATTGCGCGGATTGGAATCGTAATCGTTCCGGCTGCCGAAGGGATCATAGTTGGGGTCCAGCGGATGCACGGAATAATAGGGATTGCCGGTGGCGCTGTAGAGGGTATTGATGTTCTGCCGGTCGAAGACATTTTTAAATTCGATGCCGGCGACAAATTGGGTATTGGACTGCTTGTTGATGCGGAAATATTTTTCAAATTTGACATTGGTGTTTTCTTCCCAGGGATAGCGGGCGGAATTGGGCAGAATCAAGTTGGAAGATTGACCGGTAGTGTAAGTTGACGGTGTATAAGGCGTTCCCGAACCGTATTCCCATTGCATTGTCAAGAGCCAGTCGTCAAAAATCCTCAATCCGAACAATTGCGGGTATTCCCCTTCGCGGAAACGGATGGAAGCGTAGAAATTGACGCGGTGTCGTTCATCCCAGCCTAAGGGATATTCATCGTGATTGACCGGGACATTTTCCAAACGCTGTTCCTGCGCAGCGACATCGGAAGAAGCTTTGCCTTCCGCAAAGGCGAAGTCGTATTTGAAGCTGAGCAGATAATTCTGCGAGAAGCGTTTATCGATGGAGAATTCCACGCCTTTGCCGCGGCCGTAATCGGTATTGCTGTAGACATCGAAGTTAAGCGGGCCATAGATGACCGGCACTGTTCCCATAGTATTGTAGGTATCTTTGTAATAACCGGCGACTTTAAAGAGCCAGAATTTGCCGATTTCGGTTTCCACGCCCAGTTCGTATTCCACGGTCTTTTCATATTCCAAATCGGGATTGCCGACAGTAGCGGCGTTGGCTAAATTGGAAGTAGCGGCGGCGAAAAAGTAATCGTAGCGCGGTTTCTGATATTTATGACTATAGTTGAAGAACAATTTCGAGCCCCGGGTGATGGGATGCGAAATTCCCAGTCGGGGAGCGATTTTGAAGCGTCCGCGGCGGTTTTGATAATCGAAATAGGCATAATCTTCCGACAGCTGCTTAGTCACATCGATATAGTCTTTATCCTGCAGGAAGAAGTCCCAGCGGAAGGAGGTTTTGATAATCAAACCTTCCAATTCCAGGACATCGCGGAAGAAGAATCCTCCTTCCAGGGGTTTATATTTGTAGAAGTCCCGCTGAGCGCCGCGGTCGGGCCAAAGTGCGTCTGCCGGTAAAGGTATTTCTCCCAAATAAGGTTGATCAGGGCCGTTGATCGCTTCCATTTCATAAATCGCGTATTGCATTTGCCCGCCGACGGTCAAGGTATGCAGACGGGAAACCTGATTCTGGTAGTTGAATTTTAAGGTGTATTCGGTAGAAGCGCGGTCTTGATAATAAGCGGAAGCGTCCCAAGCGCCGGGATTTAAGAAAAGGTCGTAGCCGTTCCAGGTACCGTTGGCGTTATAATCTTGATACCATTCGCCGGGCTCCCAGTTGAAGTTGGGCGAATTGAAGACACCGTTATCGTTCCGGTCGACCCAGGTAGTTTTTCCCATTGTTGCGGCATTATATTCCATATAACCCGGCGTTCCCGGGGTTGAGGATTCAATCCACATCCAGTCGGATCCGTGCGCATCCAGGTCCCAGCTGTAAGATACCGGCATCGAAGGATCCATCCCATATTGTAAAAATTCCGGATTTCCGGCTAGAGCATTGGGGCGGGTAAATAATTCGTATTCATCGAAAGCGCCGTTGGGGGGGTCATATTGACCGTTCAAAGAAGGTATCCCCAAGACACCGAAAAGCTGAGTATAAGAGGAAGGCAGATCCCAATAAACTTCGCCGAAATCATAGACGCCGTTATAGAATAATTGTCCGTCGATCAATTGCGGTTCATCGATGAAGGGTTCGCCGGTATCGTACCAGACATCGCCGTCGAGGTAAGGTTCGGCAGTGTCTTCGCTTTCGTTGTCGAAAAGCATTTCCACATCGCATCGGCCGTTCTGATTGACATCGTCATAACCTTCGCCGTAACCATCGTATTGCCCGTTACTATTAGCGTCGACATACCTTTCACCGTCCCATAAGCCGTTGCCGTTCCAATCCTGTTCCGGCAATTGATATTCCGGGGCATCCCAGATACCGTTTCCGTTCAAATCGACAAAGTGTTCGCCTAAATCCCATTCGTTATCGCCGTCACTATCGTCCAAAATCGGTTCGCCCAGCCATTGACCGGTGAAAGGATTGCGCACGCCGCCGTCGAACACGCCGTTGCCGTTCAAATCGACCCAGTCTTCGCCTCGATCCCACTGTCCGTTCATATTGATATCTTCATAACCTTCACCATCGCCTTCATAGAGACCGTCGCCGTCAGCGTCGGCGAAACCATCGGGATAAGAGTCTCCGTCCTGATCGGTGATGTTGGGCCAAGTATAATTGCCCGGGAAGAGATAGGAACCGCCGAAATCGCTTTCAATATCGTCCTGCATAGTAAAATCACCGGGGGAAGCGTTGCGCGGCTCGATTAAAGTATGAGTATAATAGCGTCCGAAAGAAATATCATAGTATGAGTTGGAGGAAATTTGATTGGTGTAAATCAGGTTGAACAGCTGTTCATCCTTAGTAACATAAGGGCGGTTTTCCACATTATACATATATTGGTAGCCGTAATTGGCGGCGACCACATCGCCATAGGGGTAGACATCCCATTTCGACATTCCGCCGCCCACCATCATAGTCAATTTCTTGCGGTCGGAAACGGGGAAAGTCCAATTGGTGGCGTAGCCGTAATTGTTGTCCTGCCGTTCGGGGATATTCAGTCCGATGCCCAGTACATCGCTGTTGGGGCGGTCGACCGCGAAGGGAGTGTAGGTATTGGACAAACTGCCCCAGCCGGTGACTGAGAAAGTAACCGGGCGCCCGCCGATGGATAATTTGGGCAAGGGTCCGCCGATATTAAAATCGACTCGATCAGAGTTGAAAGAGTATTCATCCCAGAGCCGGTCGGTTTCCCAGGTAATCCGGCCGGTATACATATCGGCGCTGCCGGTTTCCAGCGATTGGTTGACCACGCCGGACAGAGCGCCGGAATATTCTGCATCGAAAGAGCCGGTCATCACCTGAACTTCCTGAATGGCTTCGGTGGGCAGGTTATAGGTTCTGCGTCCGGAGCCCAGGTCGTCGTTGACTTCCAATCCCTGCACCACAAAGAGCACTTCGTCATCTCGTCCGCCGCGGAAATGGTATTTCCCTTCCGAGTCGACTTTGACGCCGGCTTGGACGGTGAGCATTTCCCCGAGGTCGTTGACCGGAAGCACTTCGAACTGTTCTTTAGTTAAGCGGGCTTCGGTAGAAGTCTTCCCGGGTATGACCGCAGGCGCTACATAAACGATTTCCACCGGGGGAGCGGCTTCCAGGGTAGTGGATTCGAGGGTAAAATTCAGCTGTGTATTAATATCGATGCTGACCACTACATCGCGCTGCACCATCGGCACATAACCGATGGAGGTGACCATCACCGAATATTTACCCGGTTTGACATTCAGGATAGTAAAATAACCTTCGAGGTCGGTGGAAGCGCCAAGTCTGGTATCTTGAATTATAATATTGGCGCCGGCTAAGGACTCGCCGGTTTTTTTATCCTTTACGGTTCCGGTGATTTTACCGGTATCCGCGGCCAAGGCGGAACTTAGGGCAGCCGCATAAATTAAGATTATAATAAGGGGAAATAGCGGTTTCCTCAAAAGACTCATCTCAGCTTTCCTTCCAAATTGATCCTTAAAAGAAAATTCCCGCCGCTTCACCAGCCGATATTTTGTATTGCAGTGAGACGGACGGTAAAATCATCCGCCCGCGGCGGTTTAGAGGGATTAATTTAATATTAACCTTCATAATACAAAATTTTATCAAAATAAGCAAGTATTATGGGAAAGTTTTCGCAAACTGACGGTTGGTCGACGGTCGAATGTCGATGCCTAAGGCCTTGCCAAAGATATTCGAAATTTTCGATGACTTTGGACTTTGGACTTTGGACTTTGGACTTTGGACTTTAGACTTTGGACTTTAGGCTCAAGGCTCAGGACTTAAGACTTAAGTGAACAGACTAAAGTCTGTTCTCCCAAAATGGGGGAGGTCGGACTTTAGTCCGACACCGTAATAATATTAATGTAACAATAAAGATAACAAAGGTTTGTCTAAATATAAGAAATGCGCTCTTACACTATATAGGTAAAACTACGCCTCGTCCGGGACTTGAGCCCGGAAGAGGGAGCTTCACAGTGAAGTATCTACATTCCTAATGCAGGGACGAGGCAACGCTTCGTCCAAGAAGTTGGATGAGACAAGGGCTCATCCCTCTAAATAAACTTTGAAAGTCAGACTGGTGTCAGGCGAGGGCGCCTGACACCACAATCCCAAAATAAACCTTGAAAGTCAGACTATAAATCTTGAAAGTCAGACTGGTGTCAGGCGAGGGCGCCTGACACCACAATCCCAAATGTCTGATGCCCAATGCCTAATGCCTGATTTTTACCGCTTTGACGCCCAAATCCTGCGGACAAGGTTCCGTTTCGAATCCGGCGGACTGCAGGCGGTCGATAATCCCCAAAAGGAATTTTTTACCCCGGCCGTGGGAAAAGGGATCTCCGGTGTAATGAAACAGCCGCCCCGGAAATTTCAATACCCGATGGAGGTGGTGGTAGAATTCCTGACCGTAAAGCTCCCCCGCCAGAGAAAACCTGGGGGGATCGTGAATAACGGCATCGAAATACTGCGGGGGAAATTGCCGGATTTTATCGAAGACATCGCAGTTTTCCTGAAGTATGCGGTCATCCTTTAACAAGCGGGAATAGGGGCTTTTTTCCCGGATTTGCAATACGAAGCGGTCTTTTTCGCAGGAGATGACAGTTTTGGCGCCGAGTTTTACCGCCCAGATTGCAGTGTAGCCTAAGCCGCTGCAGGTATCCAAAACTATATCATTGGAGCGCACGGCATGGGAAGCTTTGCGCCGGGCGTCTTCCCAGGGATCTACCAGTTTGGTGCGGTGCATTTGAATGCCGTCGATTTCCAAAGTCGGCGCAGAAACGGTGGGACGCAGTTTGTAATAGTGTCCGGCGAAAAATTCCAGACGCTCTTCCCGGCCCTGCTCGATAAGCAGTACGCCTTTCAGGCTTTTCCGCAGTTTTTGCAGCGTTTCCAAAGAGTAACTTTTATCACCTAACTCGACAGAATCAGTTGTAAGGGGCAGAGTAATCAGCGAAATATTTAAATTCGGGGAAATTAAAACGGATTCCACCTTATGTTCTAAAGCGGAAATCAGAGGGGTCAAGTTGAAGGGAGTAAGATAAAACACCGACATAAAATAATCTATCGCTTACCCAGCGACAGCCGACGAAGCAGACTATAAATTATTATCGAAATGACATTGCCAAAAATATAATACATAAAATCGTTTTTGTCAAACCCTGAACCGAAAATTGTTCGGCCGATAAAATTTTCCCGGATATTTTCCAAAAAGGGGATTTCAAGCAATTGGGAAAACTCAATAATGATGTCGAAAAGCAGGTTAAATCCCGCCAGCAGCAGATAATTCAGGCGGGGGAAAATAGTCATAATTAAAAAATACCAGAAGACCGGGTAAAAAATATCCCCGGCGTACAATTCCACCCATTTGGAACCTGGTCCCAGATAAAATTTAGTGGCGAAGCCGAGGGGAGTGATGAGGATGGTTACGATGAAGAAAAGAAGCCTCTTTTTAAAATCGGAGAGATTTTTTAGCGCATTCATACGGCATTTCTGTGTAAAAAAACAATACTGTCAGACGGGGGCGCCTGACAGCACAATGAATAATTTCAGATTGTAGGGACAGAACACTGAGGGTGTCCCGGAATACCGTCTGACCTTGTCATTCCCGCGCAAGCGGGAATCCAGCTTTTTGTATATTATCGACTTAGAGATTCCCGCTTTCGCGGGAATGACGGGATTGGAACGCATTGTGGGACAGAACACTGTTCTGTCCCTGCCAAAACATGCGAAAAGACTTTTTGGAATTGGTATAATCAGAACCGTACCAATAAAGTTCTTTGATCAAAATGCAGATTATTGACGAAAAACAGCAACAACTCTGTGGTGTCGACTCTCTGCAGTCAACACCATCTATTTGTATTTAAAGTAATTGCTGTCGACTACAGATGGTCGACAGCACTCTTACATTATATTCAGGGGATTGCTTCAAGGCTTTCAGCCTTTCGCAATGACGCTATCGGTGCGTTATGACCTTAAGTAACCTTACAAATAGGCGTCAGGCATTGGACTTTTGAAAATGTTTGCTTTTACTTGTTACTTGTTACTTGCAACTTGTAACTTTTTTCAGCTTTCGACGGTATTTACTACCTCAGCCGCCAGAAAAATCCCCGGTTAAAGTAAACGCTCCAGATGATATCCGAAGTGAGAATGATATGACGGTACCATTTGGTCAGGTTCGACACCTGATGATCCATTTTAAAGGCAGGAGTGGAAGGATGGGCGTAAAATCGATCGGGAGCGATGCCTTCGAAACGGACATTATTAATGACTTTGAGAGTTTCCCGGAAATCTTCATCGGTTTCAAACGGCATTCCCACCATAAAATGTGTCAGTACCAGCACTTCCGGTACCAGCTTATTCATTTCGTTGAGTTTATCCACGATGGGCTGGATTTTATGCCCTCGTTTCATCGCTTTCAGGACTTTATCGCTGCCGGTCTGCAAAGGCACGGTGATGGCGCGGATTTTCTTCGATTTGGCGACTTCCACAAAACGGTCGAAATATTTCAGCACCCAGATGGGTTCCAAATTGCGGATATAAATCTGGAAATCGCCTTCCACCGATACCAGTCCCTGCAGGAGATGGATGAAATCGGAACCGGTATCCTGCCCCCAGGCGCCTACATCATCGGCGGAGAGGACGATTTTCCGGTGTCCTTTAGCGACAGCCTGTTTCAGTTCATAGATAATCGGTTCCAGCGAGCGGCTTCTCACCCGGCCTTTGGCTAAACGGATAGCGCAAAACGCGCATTGCAGCAGACAGCCGTGCCCGACATTAATGTAGAACCATTGGGGATCTTCGTAGGCGTCCATCACCCGGGGTAAATATTTAGGCAGGGGGAAATTCAGTCTTTCCAGGGCGAAGACGATTCTGCGCACGGCTAAAACCGCTTTCATCCTCGCCCGCATATACTTATAGCGCACACTGTTAGCGTGGATTTCGCTGAGGGGGATTTCTTTTTCGATGAGCTTTTCCAGATCGGCAGGGGAAGGCGTGATAATGGTTTTAGGACCTAATTCGCTTTACAGACGCTCGCCTTCGATTTTGGGGACACAACCGGCGACAATGACATAACTATGCGGTTTAAGCTGTTTTTCAATGTCGTTGATGGCGCGGATGCTCTGATTGATTTTCACATTGGTAACGCCGCAGGTGACGCAGATGACAATGTCCGCTTCGCCGAGGTCGGTGACTTCGATCCAATTGTTTTCCAGCAGGAAGTTGTTATACAGCGTCCCGGTCAGGTTGCTTTCGATACATCCGATACTTACCACATGGAACTTACCCTGGCGAAAGACCTGGGGAGTAAGAGTATCCAGTTGTGCGTCGGACATGTTCAGACTTCTCCGATTAGAAGGATTTAGGTGGATACTTAAGGATTAGTTACCTTGACAAGTCAGTCTGTATTACAATTAAGGGGATTGCTTCATCCGGCAGCTGTCGGTCGCACGGTTGACAACATTGGGCGGGTCTTTGACCCGCCCCTACAAGAAGATGAATTGTGTGGTGTTAGGTGTCCTCACCTGACACCAATCTGTTTCAATGTTAATAACTGTCTGTCTGAGAATGCCCCGAACTTGTCATTCCCACGAAATAGTATTTCCGAAAACGTCCCGGAGCTGTCATTCCCGCGAAAGCGGGAATCCAGAGCCTTTGTTT